>Ga0114939_10003804_pt1 | contig 10331 bp, 6 predicted proteins | sample AshMeaCrysSpring_FD_87196 | JGI IMG/M metagenome (GOLD analysis project Ga0114939, IMG submission 87196) | Groundwater microbial communities from Big Spring, Nevada to study Microbial Dark Matter (Phase II) - Ash Meadows Crystal Spring | ecosystem: Environmental > Aquatic > Deep subsurface >... | reverse complement strand
GCACGCTCCGGTGGGCGGGCTGCTGCCGGCGTTTATCACGATCACGAACGTTCAGGCGAAGGAAATGGACATGATCCGTCGGGGCAACGAACGGATCTTGCGCGCCCGGCTGATCGATGCGCAGTTTTACGACGATCAAGACCGCAAGGTGAAACTGGCCGACCGGGTGGAGGCCCTCCGGCGGGTGACATTTCAGGAAAAACTCGGCACGCTGCACGACAAGATCGACCGTGTTTCGGCGCTCTGTCTCACGTGGGCGCAAATCCTTCCTGGGGCGCGACCGGAGGTCCTTCGCCGCGCCGCGCTGCTTTATAAATGCGATTTATTGACCGGCGTGGTGCGCGAGTTTCCCTCGCTTGAGGGGGCGATCGGGCGGATTTATGCCCTCCGTGACGGGGAGCCGCCCGATGTCGCCGCGGCCATCGAGTCGCACTATCGTCCCCGATTTTCCGGCGATGCCCTCCCGACCGATTTCGCTGGAGGCATCCTGTCGGTTGCCGACAAACTTGACACAATCGTCGGCTGCTTCGGCGCGGGTCTGATCCCCAGCGGCTCTGAAGACCCCTACGCCCTGCGCCGCCAGGGGATGGGTCTGGTACAGATTTTGGCCCACGACGCTTTCCGAGCCCTCCGTTTGACGGAGGCGATTGCGGCGGCGGCGGCGGGATATGAGCGGCAGGGGAAGTTTTCGGACGCGGGGATTCTCGTTGCGGTTGGAGAGTTTTTCAAAGGCCGGATGGCGTCGTGGCTTCAGGATCGCGGCATTCGATATGACCTGGTGGACGCTGTCCTGGCCCAACGGTTCGACTGTCCATGCGACACGCTCCGGCGGGTCGATGCCCTCGCCTCGGCGGCGCGGCAGCCCCATTTCGAAGCGCTCTTAACCGGCGTGAAGCGGGCCAGCCGCATCCTGCCCGCAGGGTTTGCCGGAGCGGTCAACCCCGACCTTTTCAAAGAAGAGGCCGAGACGGAACTCTACCGGAGCGTGGCGGCAGCAGAGGCGCAGGTTGGCGACGCAGCGATTGTGAACGATCAAAATCGGGACGATGGCGCCATCTTACAGCAATTGGCTGGACTGGCCGAACCACTCGACCGGTTCTTCGCCCGTGTGATGGTGATGGTGCCCGATGAAGCGATTCGCAATAACCGCCTGGCGCTGCTGCTTCGTGTCCGAACGCTGTCTAGCGCCATCGCCGACTTCTCAAAAATCCAAGGTGGGGGGTAGGCGACGCCTCACGACATTTGTGACACAAGTCCCCGTCAGAGGGCCTTCACGAGGGCGACCGACCGCGCGCTTACGCCCTTCGCGGTACTTGATCCCGCGCCCGACGCCAATCTCATCCCGTCGCAAAACAACAAGACACAAAAAATATCGGCGCTATCCGTTGGCCAGACCGGCAGGCCCGCAACAGACATCGAGTTGTCTTGCGGCGCGGACCTCGTCCATTCGGCCGATGAGGGTGGTGTGGGGGGCGGTGGCGACCTTCTGCGGCGTCTCGTTGATCTCGCGGCGGATGGCAACCATCGCGTCGGCAAAGGCGTCGAGCGCCTCGCGCGGCTCGCTCTCCGGCGTCTCGATCATCAGCGCCTCTTCGATGATATGCGGGAAGTTGACGGTGGGGGCGTAAAACCCATAGTCGAGCAGTCGTTTGGCGATGTCCCAGGCATGGACGTTCCGGTCGCGGAAGGCTTTTGCCGAGAGGATAAACTCGTGCATGCAGGGGCGATTGTGTGGAACGGGGTAGTGCGGTTCTAATTTCGCCTTGAGATAGTTGGCGTTCAGAATGGCGTTGCGGCTGATCGCCGACAAACCCGCGGCCCCCAGCCGACGGATGTATGTGTAGGCGCGCAGCAGAATTCCGAAATTGCCATAGAAGCCATGCACTCGGCCAATCGACTTTGGCGCCTCCGCGTTCCACAGATATTTCCCATCCACCTTTTCGATTCGCGGGATCGGAAGATAGGGGGCCAGCGCCGCCGTCACGCCGACCGGACCTGCACCAGGACCGCCACCGCCATGCGGCGTAGAAAAGGTTTTGTGTAAATTGAAATGGACGATGTCGAACCTCATATCTCCCGGGCGAACCAGCCCGAGCAGGGCATTGAGGTTCGCGCCGTCCATATACATCAGCGCGCCCGCGTCATGGACAATCCGTGCGATCCGTGCGATCTCCCGCTCGAAGAGGCCGAGGGTGTTCGGGTTGGTCAGCATCAGCGCGGCGGTCTTTTGATCGACGACGCGGCGGAGGTCGTCGAGATCGACCAGGCCTTCCTTGTTCGACCGGACGACCTGGACGGAGAAACCTGCTAAAGCGGCGCTGGCCGGATTGGTACCATGCGCCGAGTCGGGGATGATGACATTCGTTCGGCTTTCGCCATGGTCGCGGTGGTAGGCACGGGCGATCAACATGCCAACAAACTCGCCCTGGGCGCCTGCGGCTGGCTGCAACGAGACGGCATCCATCCCCGCGATTTCGGCCAAATCGTGTTGTAACTCGTAGAGCAGCGACAGCGCCCCCTGAACGGTTTCGGCCGGCTGTAGCGGGTGGAGACGGGCGAAGCCTGGCAAGGCCGCTACCTCTTCGTGAATCTTCGGGTTGTACTTCATCGTGCAGGAGCCCAGTGGGTAGTAGCCGGTATCGACACCGTAGTTCTTCCGCGAAAGGGCGGTATAGTGCCGCACGACGTCATTTTCGCTCACCTCCGGCAGCGCGGCAGGGACCGCCCGCCGATGTGCCGCGGGGAGCAGAGCATCCAGCACCACGCCCTGCAACTCTTCCGTCGGATACGCCGCACCCCGCCGGCCCGCTACGCTTCGTTCAAAAATCAACTGATCCATTCGCGTTGTCTCTATTTACGCGCGTACTTGAACGGCGAACAACTCGCACCCCAGATTAAAACTTGGGCCGGAAGATAGCCCGATGGCCACGCCAAGATCAAGCCGATCTATTCAGCCGACCTACCAAGCCATTCGTACCGATCTTGTCGAAGTGCCTGGAATCCCATTTCCTGCCATTGTCCACCTGCACCCTCCCTAAACCCACCGCGGTGGTCGATCATCGCGCGTCCGTTCGGCGACAGATTCTTTGTCGCACAGGGTCGCCATTCACTTTCTTCCCAGAATAAAGTTTGTCGCTTCTGACGCCGAGGTCGCTCGACCGGCCGCTCCGCCCCGTCCACAAGGATGTCGTTTATCTCAGGAAACGGGCAAACAGCGTTGTCAGCGAACTCACGCGACATTCCGGCAGGACAACCTTCCGCCCTGAACCTTCTCCTGAGCCGGCAGCAAAATATGTCGGTTTCGGCAGAGTTTGTCGTAGAGAAATCGAATCCGGCGACAAGAACCTCGAACGTCGAATGGGTCTTGACGTAGAAGGCATGAACCCCGCGGCCCGCTCATCCTCTATCGCCCGAAGAATGCGGGTGGGCGCCACCCACCCGTTGCAACTGGGCCAGAAGAATTTCGGCGGCACGCGCCGCCGCACCCGGTGCACCCAGGGCAACAGCGACCGCATCCAGACGTCGGATTGTCTCCGCCCGCACAGCGGGATCGGAGAGAAGCCGCCGAACCTCCGCCGCGATTCGTGCTGGCGACACCTCCGATTGGATCAGTTCCGGAACACAAGGCGCGTCGGCGACGATATTGACGAGCCCGATCGACTTCACCCGGACCAGCGCCCGCATGAGAAAATAGGTCAGCCACGACAATTTGTAAACGATCACCATCGGCACGCGGGCCAGCGCCACTTGAAGGGTCGCTGTGCCGGAGGCGACGACCGCGACATCCGATGCGCCAAGAACGTCGTAGAGCGGCGCGAGAGTGCAACGGGTTGGTACGGGTGAGGCCGCCATTTGCGATTCGACCCATGCCGCAGAAAGCGACGGTGCGACGGGGAGGATGGCCTGTAATCCCGGAAAATCGGGCGCAAGCATCGAAAGCGCCGCCTGCATCGCCGGGAGCAGCGAGAGAACCTCTTGCCGGCGGCTTCCGGGAAGGAGCGCGACGGTCGTCCCCGTCGGGCGCATCCCTAGCGATTCTAAAAAAGCAGTACGGGAGTTGTACGACGGGGCGCGCCAGTCGTCGACCAACGGATGTCCCACGAATGTGGAGGGGACGCCCGCGGCGTCGTAGAGCGGTTTTTCGAATGGGAAGATGACCAACATCCGGTCGACCCGCTCGGCAATCTGTTTGATCCGCCCGGCGCGCCAGGCCCAGATTTGCGGGCTGACATAGTAGACCACCCGGATCCCTTTTCGCTTTGCTACCCGCGCGAGGCGGAGATTAAAGCCGGGATAGTCAATCAGCACCAGGAGATCGACCCCGTCCGACAGAAGTGACACCGCAAGACGCCACGCGGCCAGAATCGTTCTGCAATTCAACAAAACTTCCAGCAGCCCGACGACGGCAAGGCGCGCGCTGTCGAAACGGATATCGACTCCGGCCCGCCGCATCGCCTCGCCCCCGAAGCCGATGGTTTCCAACGACCCGGATCGCTGGCGCAGCGCGGCGGCCAGCGCCCCGCCATGCAGGTCGCCCGAGGCCTCCCCCGCAACGATCATGACGCGCGGCATGTCTCCACTTCCCTCCGGTAACGTCGTATGGAGTGTTTATCCCATTTTGAACCCGCCCGCTTGCGGGTGTTGAGGTCGGTGTGCCGACTGCGGGGGAGGTTCACCCTGGCGCAGCCTGTGAGGGGGCGACGCGAGCCCCTTCAAACGGTTTCAAAATGATTTTGAGACCGTTCATAAGCCTTCTCCGACATCGATCGGACAGAGCGCCCGTTTGTACCGATCAAGTCCGTTTCTTTTATGTGCGAAACAGAGTCGAATGATACCGCGTTCCAATCCCGTCGTGACAGGAGGGAGGCCGATAGCGGCATCGGTAAGGAGCGACCGTCTATTTGTACCCCGCCCGATCCATGAGTTTGATCGCCTCCGCCTGCAATTCGCCGGCGCGGGCGACGTTGAACGACTCCGGCTTGAAGGTTCCCCATGCGACGACGGCGGGGGGGATGGGAATCCCGGGACGGATCGGATATTCGAAATCGAGCGCGGCAAGACGTTCCTGGGCGAAATCGCCGGAGAGCCATTCCAAGAGTCGGATCGCGGCTTTGGGGCGCTTGGCATGTTTCACCAGCCCCGCACCGGAGATGTTCACATGCACCCCCCTGTCGCCCTGATTGGCCCAGAAAAGGGCGAGCGGCAGAGCGGGTTTCTTCTTTTTCAGGCGGCCGAAATAGTAGCTATTCACAATCCCGACATCGCACTGTCCCGCCGCAATCGCCTCCATCACCTGCGTGTCGTCTGAGAAAACACTGGTCGCAAGATTGGCGATCCACGACCGCACCACTTGTTCCGTCTTCGGAACGCCGAGCGCCGCGATCATCATCGCCACGAGCGACTGGTTGTAAACCTTTTTCGAGGTACGCAGGCAGAGACGTCCCTTCCATCGGGGGTTGCCGAGCGCTTCGTAGGTCGAAAGGTCGGCCGGCTTGACCCGGTCGGTATGGTAGACGATCGTCCGAACGCGAAGGGAGAGGCCGAACCACCGATCCTTCGCGTCGCGCAGATGGGCGGGAACGTTCAGACGCAGCCGCGCCGAATCGACCGGCGTCAGTAGCCCTGTCTCGGCGGCCTGCCAAAGATTCCCGGCGTCGGAGGTGAGGAGTAGATCGGCCGATGTTCGCTCCCCCTCCGCCTGCAGGCGCGCCATGAGCGCCCCCTCCTTGTCCGTGATAAACTGGATCGCCACCCCAGTCTCCTTCGTATAGGCGTCGAACAGCGGCTTGATGAATGGCTCGCCCCTCGCGGAGTAAACAACCACTTCATCGGCGGCGTTCGCCAGGCCAACCGGCGGACTACACATCAGCAGCAGGCCGCAGAGAAAGCAGGTCAGGTGTTTTAGTGCGAAGAATAAATGGGACATGGAGGGTCTCCTTTCAAAAGAGGTATTTGACGTACGTTACGGGTGGGACGGGGTTTCTTGGGCGGGGCGACGACGGAAGATGAACAGGGCGAGGGCGAGCAGGAGGATGAGGCCGCCATTGATGCCGATGTCCCAGAGATATTGCCGGAAGGGCGTCTCCTCCATCTGGCCTGAAAAGGAGTGGTGCGATCCGGCCGCTAAGACCCGCCGGACGCCAGCGATGATCCCGATATAGAAGAACTGCTCCAACCGAATCGCATGGATCTTGAGATAGGTGATGATCGTCCCCAGCAGCTCGAGGATGATGAGGATCAAGAGCATTGCGTTGATCAGACGCATCACGGATTCGATGGGGTTTCCCATCGCAGTGCGGAAGAAGAAGATGAGCGAATGGACAAACGTCGCCCCCGCCAGATAGACAAAGACGACGCCAATGAGAATGTAGAACCACCGGTCGGCCTTCTCCAGCAGATAGACCGGCCGGCCGTTCTCTTTTTTAGGTTCGTCTTTTGGCATGGAATCCTCCGAGGGCTGCGCTTACTTTTTTTGGGCTTATTCGTCATTTCCGCTTTCGCGGGAATGACACCGCTGCTCGCTGAATCGTTACAATTCCATTCATGGTTCGACAGGCTCATCACGAACGGTCGGTAACAGGCTCACCACGAACGGTCGCCGACGGCGTCCCGCCCGTCACCATACCACGCGCGCCTCGCTGCAAGCGCAGGGCGTTGGTGACGACGCTGACAGACGATAATCCCATCGCGGCCGCCGCCAACATCGGCGAGAGGCGGAGACCGAAACTCGGATAGAGCGCCCCGGCGGCCACTGGAATCAAGACGATATTGTAGATAAACGCGAAGAAAAGGTTTTGCTTGATGTTGACCAGCGTCGCTTCGGCGATGGCGAACAGCCGACCGACAGCGGCGGGGTCGTCCCCGATCAGCGTGACATCGGCCGCCGATTTTGCAATATCGGTCCCGCCGCCGATGGCAATGCCGACATCGGCCTGCGCCAGCGCCGGCGCGTCGTTGATCCCATCGCCCACCATTGCCACGCGCCGTCCCTCCTGCTGTCGCTGTCGGATCGTCTCCATCTTGTCCTCCGGAAGCGCGTCCGAAACAACGTCGGCGATGCCAACCTCCCGCGCCACCGCCGTCGCCGCGCGCGTGCTGTCGCCCGTCAACAAGACGATCCGTCGCCCCGTCGCCCGCAGTGCAGCCACCGCCGAGGCCGCTGACGCCTTCAGACGGTCTGAAATCACAACCGCCCCCGACGGTTGGTGTTCGACCGCCACGTAGACAGTGGTCCCGTTCTCCGGAGCGAGATCGCGCGTCGCAATGCCGCATTCGCCCAACCAGCGATGGGTGCCGACTCTGACGATCTTGCCTTCGACGCGCGCGCAGATCCCCCGGCCGGGTGCGGCCTCGAACTGTTCGGGCGGAACGAGGGGAATGCCGTCCGCCTCGGCCGCCGCCACGATCGCCCGCGAAAGCGGATGCTCCGAGCCGCGCTCTGCCGATGCCGCATAAAAAAGGAGGGCGCGCCGATCTTCGCCAATGACCTTCGTGACTTGCGGTCGGCCAACGGTGAGCGTGCCCGTCTTGTCGAAAATGACGGTATCGATGCTGGCGGCGGCCTGTAATGCCTCGCCGCTTTTAATCAGAATGCCGCAACCTGCGGCACGACCGATGCCGGTCATCACCGCTGCGGGGGTCGCCAAGCCGAGGGCACAGGGGCAGGCGACGATCAAGACGGCGACGGCCGACGTCAGCGCAAACGCCCACGACATGCCGACGGCAAGCCAGACGAGCAGCGCGACCAGTGCGATGAGGACGACTGCGGGGACGAAGCGGGCCGCCACGCGGTCGGCCAGCGTGCCGATCGGCGCCTTGCTGTTTTGCGCCTGTTCGACGAACCGAATCATCCGTGCCAGCGTTGTCTCGGCACCGACCCGCGTGACCTTGCAGACGAGCCGACCGGTTTGATTGATCGTCCCGCCGGTCAGCCGGTCGCCCTCCTGTTTGTCAACCGGAAACGGCTCGCCGGTCAGCATCGATTCATCGACCGCCGACCGGCCCTCGACCACAACGCCATCGGCCGGAACCTTGTCCCCCGGCCGGATGAGAAGGCGATCGCCGACGGCCAGCATCGAAGCCGGAATCTGTTCGGTTTCCGCATTCTCCAAAAGGCGGTAAGCCTGCGGCGGCTGCAGATCCATCAGTTGCCGGATGGCGGCGGCGGTTTGCGAAAGCGCCCGCGCCTCCAACCCTTTTCCAAAAAGCACCAGGGTGACGATGACCGCAGAGGTTTCGTAATAGACCATCGTCATGTGACCGGACGACGCGGGGATCAGCATCACCCCAACACTGTAGAAATAGGCGGCAGAGGTTCCGAGCACGATGAGCGTGTTCATATCGGCCGTGCCGCGTTTGGTCTGCGCCCATGCGCCCCGGTAAAACGACCGGCCAGACCAGAACTGCACAACGGTCGCCAGCGCCCATTGGAGCGTTGTCACCCATGGCGTTCCTGGAACCATCGCCAGCACCATCAGGGGAAGCGTGAACGCCAGGGCGACGAGAAACCGTTTCCACCCTGTTGTCGTCAATTCGTGAGACGGATTGTTTGCTGCCTGGTCGGCATGGGCTTCCCGCGCCGGATATCCGGTGTCCGAAATGACGGCGGCAATCTCTCCCGGCGTGACCCGCGCGGGGTCGTAAACTACCGACGCCACGCCGGAAACCAGGTTCACCGACGCCGTGACGACGCCCGATTGTCCCAACAATGCCGTCTCGATTTTTGAAACACAAGCGGCGCATGACATCCCCGAAATGTATAGCAGTGCCGTCCGTCGTTCGGCAGCGGAGCGATTGTTCGGGGAGGGTGGCGATTCGGGCGCATGTGGGGTGGACGGACGCTTCCACGCGAGGACAAATGGCGGCGCGGCGTCGGAGGATGTTACGGAGGATGTTGGAGAAACGGCCGCGGTCTCGGCCCATTTCAGAGCGGCCACCGGATCGTGGTCGAAAGCAACCCGACAGCCGACGGCGCAAAAATAGTAGGTCTGGCCGCGATAGACGGCGGTCGCCGCCGCCGTGGCCGGATCGACGGTCATCCCGCAGATGGGGTCGATGGGCATATATTAGCGGTCGCGGTGAACCACATAGTCCGCGACGGCAAAGAGCGCCTGACGGCAGGGGGAGTCGGGAAAGGCGGAGAGCGCGGTGCAGGCGTTATCGGCAAACGACTCCGCCCGGGCGAGTGCATAGGCAATGGAGCCATAGCGCTGCATCAGCGAAACGACGTCATTCAGACGATCCACCGCCGTCTCTGAAGAGGTGGGCGCCGACACAATTTGTTTGCGCTCCCACGGCGTACAATGCGCCAGAAGGTGGAGAAGCGGCAAGGTGATCTTCCCCTCCTGTAAATCCTTGCCGAGCGACTTTCCGAGATTTCGGCCGTCTGCAACGTAATCGAGGGTGTCGTCGGCCACCTGAAAGGCGAGGCCGATATTCCGTCCAAAGTGCGAGAGAATCTCCTTTTGCGCGTCCGACGCACCAGCGACAATGCCACCGAAGCGGCAGGCCGCCGACAAAAGCGACGCCGTCTTTCGGTCGATGATGCGAAGGTAGGTTTCTTCGGTGAGATCGAAGTTGTCGTTGTGCACCAACTGGAGGGTCTCGCCTTCCGACATTTCTCGACAGGTGGCGGCAAAGAGATCGCTAATCTCGAAATTGGCCATCGCCGAGACCTGACAGGCGGCAAGGGTATAAAGATAATCGCCGACTAAGATACAGACATGATCACCCCAAATTGCTCGGGCCGACGAGGTCCCCCGGCGCGTCTGGGCGCCGTCGAGCACATCGTCGTGCAACAGGGTTGCGGTATGGACGAACTCGACAACCGCGCCTCCGGTAAGGATGGCAGCGCGGTCGGATGCGCCACACCAGTCGGCGCTCATTGCCAACAGCAGTGGGCGAATCCGCTTGCCCCCGCTATTGAGCGTGTATTGGGCGACCTGGTTAATCAGCGGAACTTCGGAATGGGTCGTCTTGCCGATATAGGTCGAAAGGGCGTCGAGCGTCTCTTTATATCGCACCCAAATCGGGGCCATTGTCTCGATTGTCGCCGTCAAAATCTACCCTCCCATCCTTCCCAAAATCGGCCACAGGTTAGGCAAAGCCCCCTGTGAAGTCAAGGCGTCGTGACGCAATTGTGGCCATGTGCTGGTCATCGTGTTTTGATCCTTCGACCCCTTGCAAAATCCTCTGAAACACAGTCTTGTCCCTTCGACCCCAGGAGCCCTCTTTGATGGACAGGACACGCCATTCAAGATTTCTCACGAAGTCTAAACTGTGCATAGCGAATGTGTTCGGAACGACAGGATGGGCGGGTCTTGCAAGAAGTC
>Ga0114939_10003803_pt1 | contig 10336 bp, 7 predicted proteins | sample AshMeaCrysSpring_FD_87196 | JGI IMG/M metagenome (GOLD analysis project Ga0114939, IMG submission 87196) | Groundwater microbial communities from Big Spring, Nevada to study Microbial Dark Matter (Phase II) - Ash Meadows Crystal Spring | ecosystem: Environmental > Aquatic > Deep subsurface >... | reverse complement strand
ATCAGTTTTGTCGATAAAGTAGAGGACAAGCAAACCAAAAACTAACGTAAAAGGTAAGAGCATCCAAGTCGGATTTATCTGGAGTAGCACCCCTAAAGCCACACCTACCAAGGCTGCATGACCAACAGCATGGCTGAAAAAAGATAATTGCCGCAAAGTTACAAAACTTCCCAGTAATCCACCGAGTATTCCCATTAATACAGCCCCAACTAAAGCCCGCTGCATAAAGGGAAACTGTAGTAAATTTATCAAATCATTGACATTTGTAACGGCTAACCAAGATAAATCGTAATAGTTGAAAAATTCCATAGGTATCAATTAGCAACAGATTACCAAGGTATACTTGAGGTAGGTGCCAATGCACCAAGCAATAAAAGTAACAAAGCAACTGCTCTCATGTCAGTTTACCCCGCTATCTCTCCGGCTGGTGCTGCTTCTGTGGAAGATAAAACAAATCTGAACCATAAGCCACCCGATGCGATAAATATTAATCACGTTAGAAGCTTGCAAAATCAGCTTCTTGGCTTTGGAAAAGCTCAGCGGATGGCAGAGTTTTTTAGTTTTTTGGGAGATGCAAATCGCTTGCGAATTCTCTCCCTACTGGCAGAAAAAGAACTCTGCGTTTGTGATTTAGCAGCTGCATTGGATATGAGTGAATCTGCTGTATCCCATCAGTTGCGAACTTTACGCGCTATGCGCTTAGTGAGTTACCGCAAGCATGGTCGCAATGTATTCTATCACCTGCAAGATTCTCATGTGTTTAACCTTTATCAAGCTGTTGCGGAACATTTAGATGAAGGACAATCAACTGCTGAGTCAGAGTTATGAGTGATGATTTACGATTTATGGGTGCTAGGTTAAGAATTGTGAGCAAATTTTTGCTGGAAATTTCAAAACTGATAACTCTCAAAGGGTGGGGAAACCCCACCCCTACTTAATGGTGATGATGGTAGCGACTAAACCCCGGACCGTAGGTTGCTAACAAGTTTTGCGGTGAAAGAGCTATTTGGGGTGTACCAGTACAGACGACTGTTTGATTCAGACAAATGACGCGATCGCAATGACGACTCACCATGTCAATATCATGGGAAATCTGCAATACAGTCCATCCTTCCTCCTGCTTTAATTCATTCAATAAGGCATAAAAATCCGCCATTCCCTGAACATCCACACCAGCAAAGGCTTCATCTAATACTAAAAGTTTTCTCGGCATTACCAAACAGTAAGCCAGCAAGACTCGTTTAAGTTCCCCACCACTGAGAGTCCCAATTGCCTTATGCTGGAGATGATAAGCATTCGTGCGTCGCAAAGCCAGAGCGATCGCACCGACTTTTTCCCCATCTTGTCGCCAGAGATTTTTTAACCACCAACTTCTATACTTGCGTACAGGGACGCTCAGGGATGCGTTACCTTCTCCCCCAGTCCCCAGTCCTTTCACCCATCCCAACCCTACCAACTCCCCCACAGAAATCGGAAAGCTGCGGTCAAAAATAAAATTTTGTGGCATGTAGCCTATCTGATGTCGCAAATTTCCCAACCGTGAAATCGGACGACCAAAGATTTCTATGGTTCCAGAGCTATGGGGAATTAAATCCAAAATTGCCTGTACAAGGGTACTTTTACCGGCACCATTCGGACCTACAATTGCTGTATTAGTCCCTGGTGACAACTCAAAGGAAACATCTCTAACCGCAACATAGCCACCTTGGTATACAGTTAAACCCTCTACTCTCATTGGAGGAACAGTGGAATTAGTCATTAGTCATTAGTCATTTGTTATTAGTTATTAGTCGTTAATAAAATTAAAGACACATGACCCAGGATAAACTTAATAGTCCCCGCCCTTAAGGGCGGGGTCTTAATTACAAGCTGCTTCTAGATTTTGTAAATTAGCTCTCATCGCCGTAAAGTAATGTTGCGGGTCGGGTTGTCCCGTTTCCAATGGGTCTAGGGGACGCAGAGTCAATTTTAAATCTTGGGAAAGGCTTGTTAACAATTTGTTATCTATTCCTGGTTCACCAAACAAAGCTTTCACATTGTACTTTTTCGCGGCGTTGACTGCGTTTTGTACGTCTGTGGGAGAAAGTTGGTCTTCCGGAATTTCCACAACAGCCTCCTGTTTTAAGTTATAGCGTTGCGCTAAGTAGGGATAAGCGTCGTGGAAGGTGACAAAAGTGCAGTTGGGATATTTTTGTAAAGTTTGCTGATATTCCTTGTGCAAACTTTCCAATTGTTTGATATAGTTACCCGCATTCGCTTCATAGGTGGCTTTATTCGTCGGATCGGCAGCAATTAACCCATCACGAATATTCGTCACTTGCTGTTTTGCTAAGACCGGATCTATCCAGACGTGGGGATTACCCTCATGATGGTCATGGTTATGGTCGTCTGATTTACCTGCCCTGACAACCGGAGAAATTTTCTCCAAGGGTTTAATACCTTTACTAGCGTTAATTTTAATTAGTTTGGTATTTTCAGCATTTTTCACGGTGTCGTTCAAAAATTCCTCCATCCCCATTCCATTTTTCACCAGCACATTGGCAGTGGCAATAGCTTTCACCGTCTCTGGTGTTGCTTGGTAATCATGTACTTCCATACCAGGGGGAATTAATACCTCTACTTGTGCTGTATCTCCAGTCACCGCTTTAGTAAACCAATACATCGGTAAAAAAGTCGCCACCACTTTGATTTTTTGCTTCTGGGGTGAGGACACAGCCTCAATAGCTTTGGGAGACTGTGGAGGAGTTGTTGTTTGAGTATTGTTATTTTGACTACAACTATTTAATAGTGATAATACTATTAAAGCAATCAGAGTCAGAGGAAAGCGTTTGCCTGTCCCTCTACCTATAAGACCTGGAATCACAGTTTTTTTCCTTCCATACCTGTTTAATGGCTTGCTTTTGATTGGTTTTTTTATGATAATCATAATCATTATATCTAAAATGAAAACATAAAACTAAGTATCACAAAATATTACGATTGCTAAATATTAAATATCTATCTCAGAGCCAGAGGTAGCAAATTTGCTCAAAATGTCTGGAGTCCTGAATCAGGAAATTTATCAAAAAGATTCTTATTAGTCTTACAATAAGCTTTAGACAATTAAGAACTTATATCATTAGTGCTGGCGACAGTAGCACTAGATATCACTGTTAAAATTGCCAGAGGTGTGAGGTCAAAGGAAAAATGAGGAAACGGTGGACATCTTTATTGCTCAGTCCAGGGATTTTCGGGGCTGTATTAGTAGCTAGTACTATGGCGGTTGCTGGTGAAACACCAATAACCACAGAAGCTCCAAAATTTAAATTGAGAGAAACTCTTAATAAGACTCAGGTAAAACCAGCGGCTGTACAACCAGCTAGCGAAAACCAGACAATGGCGCAAGTTACCTCTGTCTCCCAGTTGTCGGATGTCCAACCTACAGACTGGGCATTTCAAGCACTACAATCTCTAGTAGAGCGCTATGGTTGTATTGCAGGATATCCCGATGGTACTTATCGTGGTAATCGGGCAATGACTCGTTACGAGTTCGCTGCAGGATTAAATGCTTGTCTGGATAGGGTAAATGAGTTAATCGCCACTGCGACTGCTAACTTGGTCAAAAAAGAAGATTTAGCGACCTTACAGCGTCTGCAAGAGGAATTTGCTGCAGAATTAGCGACTCTACGGGGTCGAGTAGATGCTCTGGAAGCTAGAACCTCGGAGTTGGAAGCGAATCAATTTTCTACTACCACCAAACTGCAAGGACAAATTGTGGCAGCAGTTACGGATGTTTTGAGTGGTGAACAGGTGAATGATGAAGATATCGAGGGTGATAATCTAGCTTTAGGAGCGCGATCGCGTCTGGAATTTGTCACCAGCTTTACTGGTAAAGATACCCTGTTCACTCGTATCCAAGCCAATAATATTGTCAGTCCAGATATGAAAACTCCGGAAGGAAGCTTGTTCTTTGCTGGAGAAGACGGGACAACGGACGCTTTTATTGATGCGCTATGGTACTCATTTCCCCTGAGCGATCGCACGGAAGTGAAGTTAATCGCTAATGCGGGTGCTGCAGACGACGTGACAAATACCATTAATATGTTTGACGGGGACGGAGCATTTGGGGCATTATCTACCTTTGGGACGCGCAACCCGATTTATTACCAAATGAATGGTACGGGACTATCACTCAACCAAAAATTTGGTGATGCGCTCCAAGTAAGTTTAGCGTATTTGGCGACTGCAGCCAATGACCCAACGGCAGATAATGGTTTGTTTAACGGACCCTATGGTGCATTAGCACAGGTGACTTTCAAACCTTCTGACCGCTTGACTTTAGGCTTGACCTACATCAATGCTTATAATGAAGATTTAGCTGCAGGTAGCAATCGAGCCAACTCCAGAGGTTTCTTTAGCGATTCCCTAGGAATTGATGTCCCCTTTGCTAGTAATTCCTACGGTCTAGAAGGATTGTTCCGGCTGAGCAAGAAATTTACCCTTGGTGGTTGGGTGGGATATACCAATACTCGCAACCTCTCGACTCTCAATGGGACTATTGACCGAGGAGATGCTGATATTTGGAACTATGCTGTGACTTTGGGATTCCCAGATTTGGGTAAAAAAGGCAATATGTTAGGTCTAATTGCCGGGATGGAACCGAAGGTAACTAATTCCAGCATCAACGAGTTACCCAAGGATAGAGATACATCCTATCATCTGGAAGCCTTCTACCAATACCAACTAACGGACAATATTACCATCACCCCAGGAGTCATCTGGCTGACAGCACCAGACCATAACGATAACAACAATGATGTGGTGATTGGTGCGGTGAGGACTACCTTTAGCTTTTAGGTCATAGGATAATTAATTTCCTGCTTGTCCCTTCCCTTGTCTCCCATTCCCTTGAAATAACGATAAAAAGACCAGCCTACCACAGCTGGTCTTGTCGATATTATTGGTTGCGTTGTCTTCTCAATAGAAAGAAACCCAGCTAGCGCGTTCCCAAAGCGCAACGGGTAACGTTTCTTAACACTATTGTAATGCTTAACACAGATTTTTTATTATGGTTTATAAAAAAAAGATATTTTTTTCTCCAAGCGCCTCAATCTTAAGTAAGAATTCCTGAATCTCCTGTTTTACCTCCTTATTCACCTGGTTGTAATTTTTTGTATTCGTTAATTTGGCGGGTTAGCTGCGTATTTTCCTCAAGGATTTTCTGATATTGATTGTATAAATTTAAAATATTTTTTATACGTATCACTACTTCCCCAGTATGCAGGGGCTTAGAAATGTAGTCGATACCACCTACTTCTAAAGCTTTAATCCTATCACTCACATTGTTATAAGCACTGATAAAAATTATCGGAATGTATTGGGTTTCTGGCATAGATTTTAGCTGTTGACAGACTTCAAACCCATCCATGTCCGGCATATTGATGTCCAACAAAATTAAATCTGGTATCACCTTCTGGACAAATTTCAGGACAAATTTACCGCTCAGGGTTAACTTAATATTATATCCTTCTGACTCCAGAAATTGAGATAATAGTTGTAAATTACTTGGAGAATCATCAACAATGAGAATAGTATTAGAATTGCTAGACATAAGTTAGGTAATTGTAATCTGGTAAAATTTTACTAGCAACGTTGAACTACTTAATTTTGAGAAATAGATTGAGAAGCATGGGCAATGATATCCCAGCGAAACTCCTCAACTAATTTTTGTAATATTGTTTTTAGCTGTGACTGGTCAAGGGGAATTTGGTTAATTAAATCCAGCAATTTCTCCTCATTGATTTCTAGAGCCGCATTGTATATTTCTATTATCCATTTCTCAGGCATTACCCTCAATTCATCTGGTGTTAATTGTAGGGTTTGTTCTGGAGATAGAGATGAAACTACTTGTGTTTTTTCGGCATAAATATATTTTACTCCTAAGTATTGGGATATTTTGTCAAAGAGTATATTCTCTCGTAATGGTTTGGCAATAAAATCATCACAACCTGCTTCTAAAACAGTTGTACGTTGTTCAGAAAAAGCATAAGCAGTCAAGGCAATAATTACAGTTGCTTGACCTTTCAATGTTGCTTTAATTTGTTTTGTCGCTTGATAACCGTCTAATACTGGCATCAGCATATCCATTAAAATTAAGTGTGGTTCCCACTCTTCCCATATATGAATAGCTTCCAATCCATTAACCGCAGAACGTACCGTAAAACCTATCTTTTCTAGTAGCTTCAACAGTAACAGACGATTTTCTTCCACATCCTCAACCACTAGAATCCGATACAGTGATTGATTTGGTTCTAAGCTAATAACTCGTGGGGAATCAGATGGATTTTGGATATCATTTTTAATAGCTAGACTCACGGGAATAATAAAACTAAAAACTGACCCGACTCCGAGACTGCTACTAACGCTAATATCTCCTTTCATCAGACGGACAAACTGTCGGGTAATCGTTAAACCTAGACCAGTTCCTTGCATTGCTTTCCGACCCGTTTCTGTCTGGAAAAATGGGTCAAATAAACTATCCAATTCATGATTAGCTATACCTTTACCTGTATCTTCAACTGAAAAGTGAATTGATTGTTTTTGACTATTAACCGCTAATTTAACCATTGAAACTCGAAGTTTCACATAACCTTTTGGTGTAAATTTAATGCCATTATCTAATAAGTTAATCAAAACTTGGCGTAGTTTACTTTCGTCAGCAATTACATATTGGGGAACTTCTGGTGTTATCTCTACAATTAGCTGTAAATTTTTCTTGACAGCTTTGAGTATCAGCATGTCTTTGATATCATGAATTACTAGATACAAATCAAAACTATGTTCATTGATTGTTAATCTACCAGCTTCAATTTTGGAAACTTCTAGGACATCATTAATCAACGCCAGTAAATGCTCACTACTGCGATGAATAATTTGCATATTCTCTCGCTGTTCATTAGAAATAGAATCTTCCCATAAGATCAATTGCGTAAACCCTAAAATAGCATTGAGAGGAGTACGCAATTCGTGGCTCATTTTTGCCAAAAATTGACTTTTAGCACGGTTTGCTACTTCTGCTTTCTCTAATGCTGTTGCTAAAGCTGACTGGGAAAACTCCAACAAAGCTAACATTAAGGTATTTCTCAATTCCTGTGCAGCATCAATTTCTACTTTTTGCCAGGGTAAAGATTTTTCGCGCATTGTTTCTTGCCACAATTGGAAAGATTTACGCGGAGAAATTCGCGTATTTAAATCACTATTTACTTCTACAGGTTTAAGCGGATTACCTCCCCACTTAATTGTTTGAATTACTTCTGGTCGAAACCAAAGAATGTGATAGGAAGTTTGGTTTAAGAAGATAGAAATTGCCAACAAACCACTAGCCGAATCTTTAAATTCTTGAGATAGGGGATAAATTTGAGATAAATTACTAGTATAAAATACTTCTTTTGAACAATTAGTATGCAACCAGTTCAGCAATTTTCTAATAAATCTTTTGGGAGGTGGTTGACCAATTAAAGTCAATTCATCTCCTAAGCAGATAACAGCACCTGTAGCATCAACCAAATTTAAAATTGTCTTGCTGGTTTCATCTAATTTTTCATTGATTGCCAAGGGATTACTGAGAATTTGATTGTGAATTTGTTGGTTAATTTTCCGAATTTCTTTTCGATAAACTTCGGCTTCCTCTTCTTGCTTTTTTACTAAAAATACTGACATTAACTGACCGATAAACTCACAGTATTTCCTGATACTGTAATCAACATATTTAGGTGAGTAGTGATGACCGACAATTAACCCCCAAAGTTGCTGCTCATTAATCAGAGAAATGCATATAGAAGCTCGAAATCCCATATTTTGAGCATATTCTCTATGCAAAGGAGAAACACTTCTGAGCAGAGAATAACTTAAATCTAAGGGAGCATTCGTCAGCGGGTTATGGCTGGGGATAATTTCCACAGGTTCGTAGTTAACATCAACAATTAACCGCAGCCAATTTTCATAATAAAGTTTTCGAGCCTGTTTAGGAATATCGGAAGCTGGATAGTGTAAATTTAAGTAAGATTCTAATTTCGGAAGTTTTTCTTCAGCGATAATCACCCCACTTTCATCTGGCTCAAACCGATAAATCATCACCCGGTCATAACCAGTAACTCGCCGAATTTCTTGCACAACTAACTGAATCGCTTCTTTAAAAGTAGCCGCTTGTTGAATTTTGAGAATCGAAGCTTTTACTAGAGGATAAAAATCTAAATTTAAATCGTCCTCTATATTAGTCGCAGCAATGGATTCTAATTCTAAAATTAATACTCCCTGATGACGATGAACTATTCCATCAAATATCCCTGATTCATCTTGGTTTTTTAAGCAAAATTTCAAAGGATTAAAAATTTCCGGATTTGACTCTTCCAAACAACGCTTTAATACATTTATTTGGGATTCGGGAAATATGTTACTTAAGTGTTGATTTATTAACGATAAAGCGGGAATTCCTAAAAAATGCTGCGTATTATTACTAACTTGTAAAATTATCAATTCTGGTTCCTGGAGAACCAAAAGCACACCATGAGGTTGAATTGAACCAGGAATATGGATAGCTTCCCGGTCACAATTACTTAAATCAACTGCTTGCGAACTAACAAACCTTTCTAAATCCATTGATTTTATGTTAAATTAAGCTAATTACAAGGTAATTCAATGAATTACTGAAAAATAGTATAATTAAATTAGTGCCAAATAAAATTTTATACTTTTTCAATACGAGAAGCAATTACAAAATTCTCAACATTTGTGACCAACAAGAAGTTGGGTAACTTCCGTTTCATTAAAAACCGCAAACATGTAACCTCTGAATAAATCCTGTTTCAATTTCAGTCTTATTCCAGGAGAGTACGTGATAAAAATTACTTATAATTACTTGTTTGACGAGGATTAGCTCAACAAATAATTGATTTTAGGCTGTCCCCAAATAATTCTCTCTTGCTTGTATATCGCAATTCCTGGCTTTGCACCTTTAGGCTTATAAACATGTTTTGGTTCAGTGTAAACTACAGGTACTTGGTCGCTTTGACGACTACGACTGTAGTAGGCTGCTAGGTTAGCAGTGAACTGTAAATCAGCTTCCTCCGCTACTTTACCCGGTTCTAACCGCAATAAGACATGACTACCAGGAATTTCTTGAGCGTGAAACCACAAATCATAATCACCAGCAATCCGAAATGTTAAATAGTCATTTTGGCGATTGTTACGACCGATTAACACTTCAAAACCACTGGGAGTACGATAGCGATAAAAATTAATGCTACTATCAGCATTACTGCGACTGCGATATTCTCTCTCTTCGAGATACTTTTGCCCAATTAGTTCCTCTCGGATTTCTTCTAGGGCTTGTAAATCTGCTGTTGTTTGGTATTTTTCTATCTGAGAAATCGCCGATTCCACCTGTTCCAAATACTCAATTTCCCCTTTCACATCAGCTAGTAGAGGTTCAACAGCAATCCGGGCACGTTTAAGTTTTTGGTGCTGTTTGTAGAGATTTTGGGCATTTTGAACGGCATTTTTTTCTGGTTCTAGAGCAATCTTAACTGGGTGTTCATTTTCAAAATCAGGTAAGATAATTTCTTTCATTCCTGGTTGCCATTCTTGCAGATAAGCCATCAATAAATCTGCCTTTTGACGATATTCATCGGCTCTATCTGATTGTTGCAATCTTTCTGTAAAAGTACGAGCTTTTAGAAGCAATTTTTCTAGAAGATTATTTAATTTCTGGCTCAATTGATGGCGCAGTTGGGAGAATATTTGTTGATTGAGCTTGTCAGTATAGTAGCGGTTAATTAACTGTTGAACATTTTTTTCCGGTGCGATCGCTCCCCAACCAAGAACCGTGTACCCTTCCTGAGTCCACCCCGGTTCAAACTGGTGTTTTTCGATAGCAATCAGCCATTTTTGCCAAGCTTGAAACAGTCGCTGCCATTCCTCTGGTTGTAAACTATCAGTGGTGCTTTCTGATTCTATTTCTGCCACTACCAGCATCGACTGCACAACTGCAGGACTAACCCCACGATAGCCTTTAAGCAACTGCTTTTTGATAGCACCTGGTACTAAACTAACCCGCTCTTGCCAACGTTGTTGTGATTCACTTAAAGAAGGTATAGCTCCCGTCAGACTGGGTGGTGTTTCATAGGGTTGTCCCGTCAGCACAGTCCGGACACTGGATTGTTGTTGGTTAACTTGGTGGGCTGGGGTGATAATCTCGTTACTAGCGTTGGTAAGGATGACGTTGCTGTATTTACCCATAATTTCCACATATAGGTGATACAGTGGGCTTTCTCCCGGACGACGAGCAAATTGCAAGTCT
>Ga0114939_10003802_pt1 | contig 10338 bp, 8 predicted proteins | sample AshMeaCrysSpring_FD_87196 | JGI IMG/M metagenome (GOLD analysis project Ga0114939, IMG submission 87196) | Groundwater microbial communities from Big Spring, Nevada to study Microbial Dark Matter (Phase II) - Ash Meadows Crystal Spring | ecosystem: Environmental > Aquatic > Deep subsurface >... | reverse complement strand
TCAGCCCGAGCGACCTGGCCTGCTCAAGCGTTTCGCGCCTGCGTCCCAGACCGACGACCTCATCCACCGCGCCTGCCTGTTTCAATGCCGCTGCCAGCGAACCGCCGATCAGGCCAACACCTGCGACAACCAGACGATTGATTTTAAAGCTCATAGGCAAGCCTTCAAGGCATCCAGGAAGCGGTTATTCTGCTCCTCCAGTCCCACCGATACGCGCAGAAATTCCGGCAGGCCGTAATTGGCCACTGGCCTCACGATCACGCCGCGCTTCAATAATTCGGCATTGATGCGCGCGGCATTGCCTACTTTCGCCAGCAGAAAATTGCCTTTCGAGGGTACATGGCCAACACCCATGTGTTCCAGTCCTTCAATCAACTGTTGCATGCCCGATGCATTCGTACGGTAACTCTGGTCCAGAAAAGCCTGGTCATCCAGCGCTGCCTCCGCTGCAGCCAATGCCACCAGATTGACGTTGAAGGGATGGCGCACACGGTTGAGCAGATCGATGACATCGGGGTGGCCCAGGCCATATCCCACACGCAGCCCGGCCAAGCCGTATGCCTTGGAGAAGGTACGGACAATCAGCAGGTTGGAATAACGCGACAGCCAGGAAACCGTGTCGAAACGATCTTCCTGAGGCAGGTATTCGCCATAGGCCTCATCCAGCACGATCAGGATATTTGATGGAACAGACTGGATGAACGTTTCAATCTCGTTCCAGGGCAGGAAGGTTCCGGTCGGGTTATTGGGATTGGCTATCCAGACCACGCGCGTGTCCTCGCGGATCGCGGATCGCATGGCCGCAAGATCGTGGCCATAATTACTGGCTGGCACTTCGATGCCTTTCGCGCCCACAGTCAGCGTGGCGATTGGATATACCGCAAAAGCATGTTGCGCAAAAACGGCCGAAGTGCCCGTTCCCAGGAATGCGCGGGCTGCCATATCCAGCACATCGTTGGAGCCGTTGCCCAGGACGATGCTTTCCTGCTGAACCCCCAGCTTCTCGCCAAGCCTCGCCTTGAGCGAGAAACCCGCGCCATCGGGGTATAACGCGATTTCCTTCAGGCTGGCCTGTGCGGCCGCCAGACCTTTGGGGCTCGGACCCAGCGGGTTTTCGTTGGAAGCCAGTTTGACGATGGACTGCGGATCCAATCCCAGTTCACGCGCCAGTTCGGTGATCGGCTTGCCCGGCACGTAGGGCGCGATGGACTTGATGTGCGATGCAACAATTTCGCAGAGATCGGGTTGCATGCTTTCAACCGCAAGACTCATGCACAAGCTGCGGGATAGGAACCCAGCACTTTCAGCATGGCGGAACGCGTCGTGATTTCCCTGAGCGCCAAGGCAACCTGAGTATCTTCGCGGTGCCCCTCGATATCAACGAAGAACAGGTATTCCCAGTTGGCGCCCTTGACCGGGCGTGACTCGAACTTGGTCATGGACACGCCCGCGTCGGCAAGCGGTTGGAGAAGCTTGACCATCGCGCCCGGCACATTGGCCGCCGAGATCACCAGCGAGGTCTTGTCGCGACCGGAGGGCGAGGCATCATGATCCGCCAGCACCAAAAAGCGCGTGGTGTTGTTGGGTTCATCCTCGATGCGCGGGACAACGATGTCGAGACCATAAGTCTCGGCGGCAATCTCGCCGGCAATCGCGGATGAAGAAGGTTCGATGGATGCGAGCCGTGCTGCTTCGGCATTACTGCTGACGGGAACGCGTTCAGCCTGCGGCAAATTCTGGTTGAGCCAGTTCTGGCACTGCGCAAGCGACTGCGCATGGCTGTAGACTTTCGTTATCCCCTCCAGCCCACCCGATTTACGCAGCAGATTCTGATGAATGGGCAACAGCACCTCGCCACAGATTTTTAATGTACTGCCCACAATCAGATCCAGCGTTCGCGATACCGCGCCTTCGGAAGAATTTTCCACCGGCGCCACGGCGTAATCTGCCCGGCCGGTTTCCACCGCTCGGAAGACTTCATCGATCGTTACACAGGGCACATTGCCGACCGCATGACCAAAATGCTTGAATGCCGCTGCCTGGCTGAAAGTGCCTTCGGGGCCAAGATAGGCAATGCGCAGGTGCTGTTCCAGGTCACGGCACGCCGACATGATTTCGCGGAACAGGTGCTCGATGTTCTCCGGCTTCAGCGGACCAGGGTTCTCCACGCACAGGCGGCGCAACACCTGCGCCTCGCGCTCGGCACGGTAGATCTGCCCATTCTTGATATGGCCAACCTGTTGAGCCAACTTGGCCCGCTCATTCAACAGGCGCAGCAACTCGGCATCGACCGCATCGATGCCATTACGCAGCCTGAGCAGCTCGTCAGTCATTGGCGGGCAGATAGCGCACGTTGAGCACGCCTTCGATGGCAGACAGCTGTTTCAGCAGCGCATCAGTCACCGGGCTGTCTACGTCGACCAGGGTATACGCCATGTCGCCCTTCGACTTGTTCACCATGTTGTGGATATTGAGCCCTGCACCCGCCAGCGCCGAGGTAATGGAGCCCACCATGTTAGGCACATTGGCGTTGACCAGCGCAATGCGGTAGGCCGACTCGCGGCCCATTTCCACATTGGGAAAATTGACCGAATTGAGAATGTTGCCATTCTCCAGAAAATCCGTGACCTGCTGCGCGACCATGATGGCGCAATTTTCCTCAGCCTCCTCGGTCGAGGCCCCCAGGTGCGGCAGGGTAACGACCCTGGGCTGATTTTTAAGCGCGTTGGCCGGAAAGTCGCAAATATAGGCGCCCAGCTTGCCGGCATTCAGCGACTCGATCACCGCTGCATTGTCCACCGTGCCTTCACGCGAGAAGTTCAGCAGAATGGCGCCCGGCCGCATGGCGGCAATGCGCTCGGCATTGATGAGATTGCGCGTGGCATCGATCAGCGGCACATGCAGCGAAACGAAATCGCTCTGACGCAGCAGGTCTTCCACGCTGGCCGCTTTCCTGACCTGCGAAGGCAGCCGCCATGCGGCTTCCACAGTGATGCCCGGATCGAAGCCGATTACATTCATACCCAGCTTGATGGCGGCATCCGCCACCAGCGAACCGATCGCGCCCAGGCCAATCACACCCAGCGTCTTGCCGGGCAATTCACCGCCAGCAAAATTCTTCTTGCCCGCCTCGGTGGCCTTGTGGATTTCCTCGTCCGACCCGGTCAAACCCTCGCTGAACTTCACTGCGGGAATCAGGTTGCGCACGCCCATCAGCATGCCTGCGATCACCAGCTCCTTGACCGCATTGGCGTTGGCGCCCGGCGCATTGAACACCGGCATGCCGCGCTCGGACATCGCCTTGACGGGAATGTTGTTGGTGCCAGCCCCCGCGCGGCCGATGGCCTTGACGCTTGCAGGAATCGCCATGTCATGCATGTTGGCCGAACGCACCAGGATGGCGTCGGGCTCGGAGACATCGCCGCCCACGGTGTAGCTTTGCGGCAATTTTGCCAGCCCCTTGGCCGATATCGCGTTGAGGGTCTGAATCTTGTAGGCCTTGGTCATGATCTTGAATTGAAAGTTGAGAAACCCTGCCTGAAAGCCAGGCAATGAAAAAGGCGAAAAGCCTCGCCAAAACAGAGTCTATTTTAACGAAGCTTTACGCCTTTGCAGCAGTTTTGTCGCTGTAGATCAGCCGTTTTGCTTTTCGAATTCGCTCATGAAATCGACCAGGGTCTGGACACCGGCCATGGGCATGGCGTTGTAGATGGAGGCGCGCATGCCGCCGACTGAGCGATGCCCCTTGAGCTGCAGCAGGCCCCTTTCCTTGGCGCCTTTCAGGAAAGCCTCGTCGAGCGCAGCGTCCTTGAGCGTGAACGGCACGTTCATCAACGAACGGTTTTCCTTTGCAACCGGCGAGTTGTAAAAGCCGGTGCTGTCGAGCTTGGTATAGAGCAGCGCGGCTTTCTCGCGGTTGGCTTTTTCCATCGCCGCCAGGCCGCCCTGCTTGGCCAGCAGCTTGAACACCAGCCCGGCCACATACATGGCGAAAGTGGGCGGCGTGTTGTACATGGATTCGTTGTCCGCATGCGTCTTGTAATCGAACATGGTCGGCGTCCCCGCAACCACCTGTCCGATCAGGTCTTCGCGCACGATCACGATGGTCAGGCCTGCGGGGCCGATGTTCTTCTGCGCGCCAGCGTAGATCAGGCCGTATTTAGTTACGTCAATCGGGCGCGAAAGAATGTTCGACGACATGTCAGCCACCAGCGGCACGCTGCCAGTCTCAGGCGTCCAGAAAATTTCCACGCCGCCGATGGTTTCGTTTGGCGTGTAATGCACATAGGCCGCGTTGGGATCAAGCTTCCATTGATCCTGTGTAGGCGCGTAGGAAAAATTCTTGTCTTCGCTGTTGGCGACGACATTCACGCTGCCGAATTTCTTGGCTTCCTTGATTGCCTTTTTGGACCATTCGCCGGTATTGAGATAGTCGGCGGAAGTTTTTCCGCGCAAGAGATTCATCGGCACCATGGCGAACTGACTTGATGCGCCGCCTTGCAGAAACAGCACCTTGTAGTTCGTGGGGATGTTCATCAGCGCGCGCAAGTCGGCTTCGGCTTCGGCAGCGATACCCATGAACTCCTTGCCGCGATGCGACATTTCCATCACCGACATGCCGCTGCCATGCCAGTCCACGAGTTCCTGCTGCACTTGCTGCAATACCGCCTTGGGCAGAACCGCCGGCCCGGCGCTGAAGTTGTATATCGACGTCATGATTTTTTTTCCATGTTGATGATTGATGCCCCCTGCTTCTCTCCGGTATGGCTATACCCCACAAAGCGGGCGCCCGATTCTATATCGAGAGACTGTGCCGTGACATCCCCCTCGACCTCTCCCTTGCTGTGTATGCGTATCTGTCCATCGGCAACAAGAGTCGCCTTGACCCGGCCATGAACGATGATGTTGCGCGCGCTGACCGATTTGCCCTCGACAATGCCGCTGGCGGAAACTTCGATATCCCCTTCCGCGCTGACGTTGCCGCGAACCGTGCCTTCGACGCGCAGATTTCCCGTCACCCGGATCTCACCCAATACTTCCGTACCCATGCTGATGAAGGTAATTGAAACAGATGCGCTTTCGGTTCTTTGTTCTTTCACGGCCCTGGATTTGAATACCATCGTCGTCTCCTTTCCAAATCACTCCACGTAAGCTTCCGGGTTGATTGTCTTTCCTTTGTACTGGAGGGCGTAATGCAAATGCGGCCCGCTGGAACGTCCGGTATTCCCAACCAGGCCGATCACCTGCCCCTTGGCAATCTCTTCACCAGGCTTGACCAGAATTTTCGATAAATGCCCATACAGGCTGCGATAGCCATACCCATGTTCAACGGCGACATAGTTACCCAGGGCGCCGCCACTGCCAGCCTTGTCGACTTTCCCGGGGGCCGTCGCCTTGACTGGCGTACCGGTATCTCCCGGAAAATCCATCCCGGAATGAAGTTCATGGCCGCGTCCAAAGGGGTTGGCGCGCAGGCCATAGCGGGAACTGATTTCCACCGGGCCTTCCAGAGGCGCGCCCAAAGGACGTGCCGCTTCGCGCTCCAGCGTTGTTTCCAGTTTTGGCAGGAGATTATTCATCCGCTCATCGAACACCTCAATGCCATCTTTGATTATTGTCGCGGCATTTGCCTCGCTGACCGGTGTGGCAAGGCCGCCCATCGGTGCGCGTCGATCCTGCTCAGCCGGAAAACGTTCCTTGGCGCTATGTACCAGACCATGAACCTTGACCGCGAGCCCCTCGACACGCTGCTGCATATTGACGAGTCGCTTGCCCATATGTTCGCGCTCTTCCGCGAGCATGGCGTTACTGGCTTTTAGCGTGGCAATTTTCTCTGCCTGCGCATCCGATCTGGCGATGGCTTCCATGTTGGAAACATGCGAATAGGCAATATAGAAGGTCACGGCAAACCATGAAAATGCCGCCAGACCAAGGGCCAAGGCGGCTTTTCTCAAGGTTTCGAGCTTGACGCTGAGGGTTCTGGAAGGATAACCGCTCAAGGCGATCACGATTTCCAGCTTGCGCGGATGCTGGGCTGCACGTCCCTCGGGCTTTCGGAACAGTTCCAGCCAGCTTCGCATCCCTACTCGTCTCCTTCCGTTTCCTGAATGGATTCCACACCGATCAGTTTCTGGCCTTCGTCGAGACTGATCAGCGTGACCCCCTGAGTGGAGCGGCCCATTTCACGAATTTCCTTCACGCGCGTGCGAATGAGAACCCCGCCGTCCGTAATCAACATGATTTCGTCGTCTTCCTTGACCAGGCTTGCCGCCACCACCTTGCCGTTGCGGGCGGTGGTCTGGATGGCGATCATGCCCTGCGTGGCGCGGGCATGGCGGGTGTATTCGGTAATCGGCGTGCGTTTGCCGTAACCATTCTCGGTTGCGGTGAGGACGGAGTCTGTTTCATCGCCGGCCACCAGCAGGGAAATGACCTGCTGGCCTTCCGCCAGCCGCATGCCGATCACGCCTCGGGCAGTCCGGCCCATCGGCCGCACGTCGTTTTCGTCAAAGCGCACGGCCTTGCCTCCATCCGATACCAGCATCACATCATGTCTTCCATCGGTAATAGCGGCGCCGATCAAATAATCTTTATCGCTCAAATCGACGGCAATGATGCCCGCCGTGCGCGGGCGCGAAAACTCCGCCAGGGGTGTTTTCTTGACGGTTCCGTTGGCCGTGGCCATGAACACGTAGTGATCTTCGTCGAAGGTCTTAACCGGCAACAGGGTATTGATCTTCTCGCCCTCGGTCAGCGGCAGCATGTTGACGATGGGTTTGCCGCGGCTGGCGCGTCCCCCCTGCGGCACGTTGTAGACCTTTAGCCAGTACATGCGACCGCGATTGGAGAAGCACAAGATGTAATCGTGCGTATTGGCGATGAACAGCTTCTCGATGAAGTCGTCTTCCTTGGTGCCCGCCGCCTGCTTGCCGCGCCCACCGCGCTTCTGCGCGCGGTAATCGGTAAGCGGTTGTGTCTTGATGTAGCCCGAATGTGACATGGTCACCACCATGTCTTCCGGCGCAATGAGATCCTCGACGGACAGATCCTGCGTATCGGTGACGATGACTGAACGCCGCTTGTCGCCAAACTGCTCCATCACCTGGGTCAACTCGTCGCGGATGATCTGCGTCACGCGAGCGGCGTTGGCCAGAATATCCAGCAGATCGGCGATGCGCTCCATCACTTCCTTGTACTCGCCGACAATCTTGTCCTGCTCCAGGTTGGTCAGGCGCTGCAACTGCATTTCCAGAATGCGCTGCGCCTGCACATCCGACAGGAAGTAACCTTTCTTGTGCAGGCCATATTGCGGCGCCAACCCCACCGGTCGCGAAAAATCCGCCTCTACCCGCGACAGCATTTCTTCCACCAGCGCGGATCGCCAGGGCTTGCCCATCAGCTTTTCCTTGGCGATGGCCGGCGTTTCGGAAGACTTGATGATCTGGATGATTTCGTCGACGTTGGACAGCGCCACCGCCAGACCTTCCAGGATGTGGCCGCGCTCGCGTGCCTTGCGCAGTTCGAACACAGTGCGCCGCGTGACTACTTCGCGGCGATGGCGCAGGAAGGCATCCAGCATTTCCTTCAGGTTGAGCAGGCGGGGCTGGCCATCGACCAGCGCCACCATGTTCATGCCGAAGGTGTCCTGCATCTGCGTGTCTTTGTACAGATTGTTCAGGATGACGTCGGCGTTTTCGCCGCGCTTGAGTTCGATCACCACGCGCATGCCGGATTTGTCTGACTCGTCGCGCAGGTCGGAAATACCCTCGATCTTCTTGTCGCGCACCAGTTCGCCAATCTTGACCAGCAAATTGGCCTTGTTCACCTGATAAGGCAACTCGTCGATGATGATGGCCTGGCGCTCGCCTTTGCCGATATCCTCGAAATGGCACTTGGCACGCATGATCACGCGGCCACGGCCGGTGCGATAGCCGTCTTTCACGCCCGACAGGCAGTAAATAATGCCGGCGGTCGGAAAATCCGGCGCGGGCACCAGTGCAATCAACTCGTCGATGCTTGTGTCGGGATTGTCCAGCAGCGCCAGGCTGGCCTTGCAGACTTCATTCAGATTGTGTGGCGGGATGTTGGTGGCCATGCCCACCGCGATGCCGGTCTGGCCGTTGATGAGCAGGTTGGGAATGCGCGTGGGCAGTACCAGCGGTTCATGCTCGGAACCATCGTAGTTGGGACCGAAGTCGACCGTCTCCCGGTCGATATCCGCCAGCATTTCATGGGCGATTTTCGCCATGCGGATTTCGGTGTACCGCATCGCAGCCGCGTTGTCGCCGTCAACCGAGCCAAAGTTGCCCTGGCCGTCGATCAGCATGTAACGCAGCGAAAAATCCTGCGCCATGCGCACGATGGTGTCGTACACCGCCGTGTCGCCATGCGGGTGGTATTTACCGATCACGTCGCCGACAATACGCGCCGATTTCTTGTAGGGTTTGTTCCAGTCGTTGCCGAGTTCGCTCATGGCGAAGAGCACGCGCCGGTGAACAGGTTTCAGGCCATCGCGCACATCCGGCAGCGCGCGGCCCACGATCACGCTCATGGCGTAATCGAGGTAGGAACGGCGCATCTCCTCTTCCAGGCTGATCGGCAGGGTTTCTTTGGCGAACTGCTCCATTTATTGTGCTGACCTGAAACGTAAAAACGCGAATTTTAACATGGTCGTGGTAGTCAGCCCTGCTTCCCTGAGCGTCGATTTCTGGTAACAATGCGGAATGATCGAACCCGTTGATTTACTGATTATTCCCCGCTGGATCATTCCGGTGGAGCCCGCAGGCGTGCTGTTGAATCACGCCCTTGCGGTAAAGGGCGGGCGCATCGTCGATATTGTCCCCACAGGCGTGGCTCGAAGCCGGTTTGCCGCGCGCGACACGCTGGAACTGCCCAATCACGCCCTGATCCCCGGCCTGGTCAACCTGCATACCCACGCGGCCATGAGCCTGCTGCGCGGCTATGGTGACGACCTGCCGCTCATGGAATGGCTTACCACCAAAATCTGGCCGGCCGAACAGAAAAGCGTCTCGGCGGATTTCGTGCGCGATGGCTCCCTTCTCGCCTGCGCCGAAATGCTGGCGGGCGGTATTACCTGCTTCAATGACATGTATTTCTTCCCCGGTGCAGCCGCAGAGGCCGCGCTGGAATCGGGCATACGCGCCAGCCTGGGCATGATCGCGATCGACTTTCCCACCGCCTATGCCAGCGACACCGAAGACTACCTGGACAAGGGCCTGGCTGTGCGCGACCGCTTCAAGGGCGAAGCGCGGTTATCCTTCACCTTCGCCCCGCATGCGCCCTACACCGTCTCGGATGATGCGCTGACACGTATCAGCGTGCTGACTGAACAGCTTGATGCGCCCGTCCACATCCACCTGCATGAAACCACGCACGAAATCGAGGAAAGTCTGGCCAAGTATGGCGTCCGTCCATTGGAACGGCTGGGCAAGGCCGGATTGCTTTCACCCCGCCTGATTGCCGTGCATGCCGTTCATCTGCTGGAGGGTGAAATTGACACCCTGGCCCGCCACGGCTGCCACATTGCCCACTGCCCTGCGTCCAACCTCAAGCTGGCCAGCGGCCTGCCCCCCGTTCACAAGTGGCTCAAGGCTGGCATCAACCTGGGCATCGGCACCGATGGCGCGGCCAGCAACAACCGGCTGGACATGTTTGCGGACATGCGCCTGGCTGCCCTGCTGGCCAAGGGCGTTTCAGGCGAGGCTTCCATCCTCCCTGCGGCACAAGCGCTGGAGGCCGCTACACTGGGCGGCGCCAAAGCCCTGGGTCTGGATGAGCACATTGGCTCGCTCGCAGCGGGAAAATGGGCGGACATGGTGGCGGTCGATCTGGGCGGCCTGTCTTGCCAGCCGGTATTCGATCCCGTTTCGCACCTCGTTTATGTAGCAGGGCGCGACCAGGTCAGCCATGTCTGGGTAGGCGGCGAACTGACAGCCCGCGATGGCAATGCACTTAAACTTAATCCTTCTGATTTGAAAGCCAGATTGGCTTACTGGTCGGCTAAACTATCGTCCTGATTACATTTCAAAGGCTGGAACTTAGTCACCAACCGTTCCTCGCAATGAGCACACCGTCATTTCGAAGGCTGAAAACCTGTGGCAATCCAGTAAACACATGAGCAACGTCGACACCACCGAAATCCAGAAATTTTCCGAACTCGCCCACCACTGGTGGGACCCGAACTCGGAATTCAAGCCGCTGCACGACATCAACCCGCTGCGCCTGGGCTGGATCGACCGCCACGCCGGGCTGGCTGGCAAAAATGTCATCGACGTCGGCTGCGGCGGCGGCATTCTCAGCGAATCCATGGCCGCCACC
>Ga0114939_10003801_pt1 | contig 10340 bp, 12 predicted proteins | sample AshMeaCrysSpring_FD_87196 | JGI IMG/M metagenome (GOLD analysis project Ga0114939, IMG submission 87196) | Groundwater microbial communities from Big Spring, Nevada to study Microbial Dark Matter (Phase II) - Ash Meadows Crystal Spring | ecosystem: Environmental > Aquatic > Deep subsurface >... | reverse complement strand
GGCCCGGCTCGAGCCGCGTCAGTGGCGGCAGGCGGCGTTCGACGGCGAGGTCTGGGCGCCGCGCACGAGCCGCCCTGGCAGCGCGCCGGTGGGCAGGCCATCGGCATAGACGACCTGCCCCGCCACGATGGTGGCCCGGTAGCCGGCCGCACGCTGTACGAGGCGGCGACCGCCAGTGGGCAGGTCGCGAACCACCTCGGGGGCGTGCAGGTGCAGGCGCGCAGGGTCGAAGACGTTGATGTCGGCTTTGTACCCTGGCGCCAGCTGGCCGCGATCGTCCAGGCCTACCGCCCGTGCGGTATCGTGGCTGAGCCACTTCACCACCTGCTGCAGTGCCAGCTTGTCGCCGCGCGTTCGGTCGCGCACCCAGTGCGTGAGCATGAAGGTCGGGTAGCTGCCATCGCAGATCGTTCCGCAGTGCGCGCCGCCGTCGCCCAGGCCGAGCACCGACCCCGGGTGCTGCATCATTTCGCGCGACGACTCCAATGTGCCGCGCTCGTAGTTGCACAGCGTCACGTACAGCGTGTTGCGGCCGTCGCGCTCGAGCATCAAGTCGTAGACCAGCGCCTCCGGTGTCACGCCCAGCCGCAGCGCGCGTGCCGCGATGCTCTGCTCCAGGGGCTGCTCGTAGTCTGGCGGGTCGCCCAGCAGAAACATGCGGTCAAACTCGCGCGCCAACCGGCCGAGCACGATGGTGGGGTCGGGATCGGCCGACTCGGCCAGGATGCGCGCGCGCAGATCAGGCTGCCGCAATGCCCTGATCTTGTCGTCGAAAGGCAGGTTGGCCAGTGCCGCGTAGCTCGGGCAGGTGTAGAAGGTGTTGAGCGTGAGTTCGTGGCCGAGCATGACGCCGATGGCGCGGCTCAAGACCTGGGCCTTGATGGGCAGGCCTTCGGCGCTGGCCTTCGCCGCCCAGTCGAGCACGTCGCGCCAGCGCAGGGTCATGGGTCCATAGCTGCCTTCCAGCAGCGAGACCGACAGCGGGCGGCCTGCGCGCGCGACCATCCGGCGCAGCAGCTCGAAGACACTCTCCGGCGCGTCGAAGTCGGTGATCAGCTGCATCGCCCCGGTGCCGGCATCGCGCAGCGCGCCGGCCAGCGCCAGCAACTCGTTCTCCGCGGCTTCGAAGCTGGGCGTGGACTTGCCGTCGCTGGATCGGTGGAAGAAGGTCCGTGACGTGGTGAAGCCCATGGCGCCGGCGGCCACCGCTTCGCGCACGATCTGCGCCATGCGCCGCAGGTCGTCGGCGCTGGCGGGCTCGCGGTCGGCGCCACGCTGCCCCATCACGTAGACACGCACTGGCGCATGCGGCACGTAGCCGCAGACGTCCATGTCGAACTGCCGGCCGGCCAGAAAGTCGAGGTACTGCGGATAGGTCTCCCAGGTCCAGGGCAGCCCGTCTACCAGCACCGGGTGCGGAATGTCTTCGACGCCCTCCATCAGCCGGATCAGCAACTCGTGCTGGTCCGGCCGGCAGGGGGCGAAGCCGACGCCGCAGTTGCCCATCACGACGGTGGTGACGCCGTGCGACGACGACGGCACGACACGGTTCTCCCAGGTCACCTGGCCGTCGTAATGGGTGTGGATGTCGACGAAGCCCGGCGTGACCACCAGCCCGCGGGCGTCGATGGTGTCGCGGGCACGGCCGGAGAGCTTGCCGATGGCGACGATGCGGCCGCCGGCCACCGCCACATCGGCCTCGAAGGGGGCGCCGCCGGCGCCGTCCACCACCAGACCCCCTTGGATGAGCAGATCGAAAGCAATCGCCATAGCCAACCCTCCTGCAGAACGACCTGGCGCCGTAAGGCAAGAACCACGTCGACCGGGCACCAGAGCTTTTTTACCGCTTCGGCCCGGTCATGTGAAGTGGAGGCGGCGTCGCGAGGGTCGCGGTTGTGCCACGCACGCGTGGCCACCGCGTCCAGCCGCAGGCGTCGTTTGGCTGGCCCAGTCGCTGCAACGCGGCACGGTGCTCGAAAGAGCCGCGAATGAGCCCGCGATCGAGCGCCTGCGGCACGAGCCCGGCGACATGATCCAGGGGCACCGCTGCGGCCGCCAGGTGCCGCTGCCCATCCCGCGGCGCCTGCTGCTGGCCGCGTTACCCAAGCGGGTAACGCCCGCGCTGCAGGACATGCACCGAGCGATCAGGCGTCACGGGCGCCGCTGACTTTCACTGAGCAGCAAATGCCGCGATCTCGCCGAATTTCCGCACGGACAGCGACGTGCCGCGGCATTTCGTCGGGAACATCTCATGGACGCTCGTTGGCCGGCGCTGATTTCACAGCAGCTCTTCGTCGATCAGCCAGCCGAGCAGCGTGGACGACCACTGGCGCCAGGCGCTGGCCCCGGGCTCGTAGCCCGCGGTGATGCGCTGCCCGTCGAGCAGCCCCTGCCAGACCACCTCCGACTGCGCATCCCCCGGCTGCCCCAGCAGCAACTGCCAGACCTGGTCGGGCGTGGTCGATTCGTCGAACAGCTCGCCCAGCCGCGCACCGATGGCCGCGCTGTCGGTCTGCAGCGCCACCTCGGTGTTCAGCCGGCGCGAGCGCGGGTCCAGGTTCATCGAGCCCATCAGCACCCAGTGACGATCGATCACGATGGCCTTGGCGTGCAGGCTGCCACCCGACGAAAGCCGGCGGCGCGAGCCGGCCTCGTCGGCGCTGGGCGGGCGCAGTTCGAACAGCTCCACTCCGCAGGCCAGCATGCGCGGCCGGTACCGGGCATAGGCCGAATGCACCGCCGGCACGTCGGTGGAGGCCAGCGAATTCGTCAGCACCCGCACCGCCACGCCGCGGCCGGTGAGCGCGCACAGCACCTTCAGGCTGCGCTCGCCAGGCACCAGGTAGGGCGTGACCATGATGACTTCGCTGTGCGCCGCGGTCACCGCCTTGCGCATCTCACGGAAGATGGCGCGTGGGCTGGCTGCGGCATCCGCCGCCGCGTCGGGCGTCGCCTCGGGCACGTCGGCGGCCGCATCGTCGCCCTCCGCCGGCGGGTCGGCCAGGATGCGCGCCGGCGCGGTGGTCATTGGCAGCGGGCCGTAGCGCATCCTGCGGCCGAATTCGGTGTCGCGCAGGGCGCGCACGTAGTCGCTGGCCAGGTAGGCCGTTGCGCGCGCGTCCAGGTGGCGCAGCCTCTGCGCGGCGTCGGCCGGTGGGGACACGACCTCTTCGATGGGCACCGCCCAGCGGCTGTTCCAGTAGCCGTCGAAACTGGCCGAGGCCTCGCCCACCGCAGGGCCTGCGACCAGCAGGTCCAGGTCGGCGAAGCCCTCGGTCGGCGAGGCATCGAAGTACGCCGCACCGAGGTTGCGCCCGCCGATCACCATGGCCGCGTTGTCGGCGATCCACAGCTTGTTGTGCATGCGCCGGTTCAGCCGCTTCGGGTTGCCCAGCAGTTCGAGCAGTCGCGACACCTCCCCGCGCGAGCGGAAGGGGTTGAACAGCCGCACCTGCACCTGCGGGTGCAGCGACAGCGCCGCCAGGTCGGACTCGGGCAGCGCCGCGTCGATGTCGTCGACCAGCAGGCGCACGCGCACGCCGCGCTCGGCGGCACGCAGCAGGCGCTGCAGCAGCAAGGTGGCGGCATCGTCTTGAGCGACCAGGTGGTACTGCAGATCCAACGTGTGCTCGGCCATCTCGGCCAGCGCGGCACGCGCCGCAAAGGCCTCCTTGCCCGAGATCAGCAGGCGCAGGTTCGAGTCCTGCGGCGCGGCGCCGGACCCGGTCGCAAGACGCTGGCCGAGCAGCGTGCTCGCGGGCTCCGCGAAGGCTTGCGTCGGCGGTTGCTCGCTGGGTTCGAAGGGTGGCGTGGCACAGGCGCCGAGCAGTGCCAGCAGCGCCAGGCCGGTGTAGAGCGGCCAACGCAGCCCCGGCCCCGGGCAGCCTGGCCCGGTGCGCGTCTTCTTGCGGGGCTGCGCCGTGCCTGCGCCAGCCGGCATCCCGGCACCGGCAAGCAGGGGTCCGGGGGGGTGCACTGGCGGTTCGACGGTGCTCGTGGCTTGCATGGATGCCGGCGGGCTGAAACCCGCGCGAGGTCCGGATTGTCGGCGACGCGCCACGCCGCACGCGTGGCCCGGATCCGGGCGCGCCGCGGCGCGTTCACTGCAGGCGATGCACGGCGCCGCCTGCGGCTTGCCGCGTCACCGCTCAGCGATTGCGCACCGGCATCACGTGCACCCGGGCCGGGTCCATCCGCACGCCCACGGGCGCGCCGACGCTCAAGCCCTGGCGCTGCGGGCCCGACAGCGTCAGCACCAGGCGGGCGCCGGGCACCCGGTCCAGGCACAGCGTGACCAGGGTGATCTCGCCCAGGTGCCGGGCCTCGCTGACGTGCGCGCCGAAGTCGTCGGCACGCCGGGCCCCGGGGTCCACCAGGGCGATGCCGTCGCTGGGAACGATCCAGTTCACCGCCTGCCCGGCGGGCACCTTGCCCTTGTCGCGCACCGTCAGCAGCGGCGCGGACTCGGCGTCGCCGGACTCGCCCGTCCAGCGCAGCAGACCCTGGCCGGCGACAGCGGCCGGCCCCAGCCAGCGGCCCCGGAAGCGGTTCTGGATGCCGACCAGGTCGGCCACGCGCGCGTTGCGCGGCGCGTCGTGGATGTGCGCGGGCGTGCCCTGCTGCAGCACCCGGCCGGCGTCCATCACCGCCAGGCGGTCGGCGAGCAGGCGGGCTTCCTGCAGGTCGTGCGTGACCAGCACGATCGGCACCGCCAGCGCCTGGCGCAGGTCGGCCAGCAGCCGGTACAGGCCCTGCCGGTTCATCTGGTCCACCGCGGAGAAGGGCTCGTCCAGCAGCAGCAGCCTGGGCTTGCGGGCCAGCGCCCGTGCCAGCGCCACGCGCTGCTGCTGGCCGCCCGACAGCGCCGCGGGCCGGCGCGCCTGCAGCTCGGCGCCCAGGCCCATCTGGTCCAGCCAGCGCGACGCCTGCAGACGGCGCTGGGCGCGCGGCAGGTGCAGCAGCGACAGCGCGACGTTGCCGAGCGCGTCCAGGTGCGGCATCAGCGCGTAGTCCTGGAACACCAGGCCGACGTGACGGCGTTGCGGCGGCAGACACAGCCCCCGCGCGGTGTCGACCCAAAGTTCGCCGCCGACCGCCACGCGGCCCGACTGCGGCCGCATCAGCCCGGCCAGCATGCGCAGCATCGAGGTCTTGCCGGCCCCCGAAGGCCCCACCAGCGCCAGCAGTTCGCCGGCCTCGCAGCGCAGGCTGCCCTGCAGCGGCATGGGCAGCGTCTGGTCGATCTCGACGACGAGCGCGGGGTCGTCGGCGGCACCGCCCGCTGCCGTGATGCTCACCGGAGCACCCTTCGCGCCGCGTGCTCGGGGACGAGCGCCTGGGAGCGGCCCGGCGCGCTCATCGCCGCAGCGCCAGCCTGGCCGACGCGAAGAACGAGGCCCCCACGGCCAGCAGCGAGAACACCAGCAACAGCAGCGCCATCTGGTTGGCGCCGGCCAGGTCGAAGGACTGCACGCGGTCGTAGATGGAGATCGCGATGGTCTTGGTCTCGCCGGGAATGCTGCCGCCGACCATCAGCACCACGCCGAACTCGCCCAGCGTGTGCACGAAGGTCAGCACGCAGGCCGACAGCACCCCCGGCCAGGCCAGCGGCAGCTCGATGCGCCAGAAGGCCTGCCAGGCCGACAGCCCGCTGACCGCCGCCGCCTCGGCCAGGTTGTCCGGGATGGCCTCGAAGGCGCGCTGCACCGGCTGCACGATGAACGGGATGTTGAAGACGACGGAGGCGACCAGCAGACCCAGGAAATTGAAGGTCAGTTGCACGCCGAAGGCTTGTCGGACCCATGCGCCGATGGGCGAGGCGCCACCCATCGACACCAGCAGGTAGTAGCCCAGCACCGTGGGCGGCAGCACCAGCGGCAGCACCACCAGGGCTTCGATCCAGGACTTGCCCGCAAAGCCCGTGCGCGCAAGCCAGCGGCCCAGCCACAGGCCTGCAGGCAGCAGCACCAGCAGCGTGGCGGCGGCCAGCTCCAGCGAAAGGATCAGCGCCTGCCAGTCCATGCTCCGTCGGCGCGCTCAGCCATTCGGCATCGCGAAGCCGTGGCGCAGCATGACCGCTTGCGCTGCGGGCGTCGAGATGTACGCGTAAAACGCCTTCGCCGCCGGTGGCGCGCCCTTGATCAGCACCATGCGCTGCCTGAGCGGCCGGTGCCGGCTTTCGGCAATCAGCGCGAAGCGGCCCAGCTTCTTCGTGGCTGGGGCCAGCGCCAGCGAATAGGCGATGACGCCGCCCTGGGTCGAGCCCGAGGTGGCGAACTGCGCGGCCTGCGCGATGTTCTCGCCGAACACCAGCCGGGGCTGGATCGCCTGCCACAGACCGGCGTGTTGCAGCGCCTCCCTGGCGCGCGCACCGTAGGGCGCATGTTCGGGGCTGGCGATGGCGAACTTCTGCAGCCGCCCGTCCTGCAGTGCAGCGGCCAGGTCCTGCAATTCGCCATCGGGCTCGAGCGGCGAGCCCGGCGGCACGATGATGCCGATGCGGCCCAGTGCGTACAGGCGGCCGCGGTCCTCGGCCTTGCCGGCGTCGGCCAGCTGGTGCACGAAGCCTTCGTCGGCCGACATGAACATATGGAACGGTGCGCCCTGCAGGATCTGGGTCTTGAAGTGGCCGGACGATCCGAACACCAGCCGCAGCTGGTGGCCGGTGGCCTTCTCGAACAGCGCAGCCACCTCCTCGAGAGCGAACTTGAGATCCGACGCCGCCGCCACCGTCGGCGCGGTCTGCGCACTCAGCGCCGGCGGCACGCACAGGCCCAAGGCTGCTGCGGCGGCAAGGTGGCGTCGGCGCAGCGGCATGACAGTACTTCGGTCGGATCGTGCGGGGTGAGCCGCCGGCAGGAGCGGCAGGCCTTCGAACACGATATCTTTGCAAGAAGATATCGCAGCCGCAGTATATCCGGGTCGCCGGCAGGCAAGCCAGACCGGTGCACGCCGCCGGCGATGCCGGCAAGCGACAATCCCTCGCAGCATGAAACCCACGCTCCGCACCTCGGCGCTCGACGCGAGGACGCGCTTCCGTGTCCAGGTCAAGCATGCGGTGGCCATCGGCCCGGGCAAGGCCGACGTGCTGCAGGCCATCGCCGAAACCGGTTCGATCGCCGAAGCCGGACGCCGCCTCGGCATGAGCTACCAGCGCGTCTGGTCGCTGGTGCGGGCGATGAACGGCGACTTCGTCGAGCCCCTGGTGCTGGCGCAACGCGGCGGTGCCGCGGGCGGCGGCGCGGGGCTCACCCCGGCTGGCGCGAAGGTGCTGGACGTCTACCGCGCCATCGAGCGCGATGCCGCCAAGGCGGTGGCGCGACGGCTGCCGCAGTTGCTGCGGCTCATCCGGCCCGAGGCCGGCGTGGAGCCGCAGGGCTGAGCGATGCCCTCAGCCGCAGCAGGCGCCCGGCATAACGCCCTCGCCCTGCTGCCGCTGCGCCTGGATGGGCGGGCAGGGCAGCGTGCCGTAGGAGCAGAACACGCAGCAGTCGCCGGGCAACGGCTTCAGCACGGCGTGACAATTCGCGCACTCGTAGAACCACTGGCAGGCATCGGTGGGCATGGTCTCGGCCTTGGCATGGCCGCACTGCGGGCAGGTCAGCGTGGATTCCAGCGATGCGGCGCTCATTTCGGGCCACCCATCACGGTGGACGGATAGCCCGCGTCCTGCGTGGCGCGCGTCAATGCCGGCACGCTGGTCCTGGCGTCGTCGAAAGTGACGACGGCTTGGCGCTTGTCGAAGCTGAGCTCGGCGCGGCTGACGCCGTCCACCTTGAGCAGCGCCTTCTTCACCGTGATCGGGCAGACGGCGCAGTCCATCGTCGGCAGCGACAAGGTGACGCTGCGTGGTGCGGCCCATGCAGGCCCGCAGAGGGCGCCAGCCAGCGCCGCGGCGAGTAGAGGTTTCATGAGGTCGGGCTTTCAGCAGCGGTCAGTAGAACCACGGGGCGAACCAGGGAAAGACCAGCGCCAGCGCCACCAGCAGCGCGACGGCACCGAACATCAGCTTGACGCCTCGCCGCGCGCCGGGCAGCGCGCACACCTCGCCTGGCGCGCAGGCGGCATCGCGGCGCCAGATGCGGTGTGCCGCCAGCCCCAGGGCCCCCAGAGCCACCGCAATGAACAGCGGCCGCCAGGGTTCCAGCCGCGTCAGGTTGCCGATCCACGCGCCGGACACGCCCAGCCCCAGCAGCACCAGCGGGCCCAGGCAGCAGCTGGAGGCCAGCAGCGCCGCCAGCGCGCCGGCCAGCAGCGGGCCGCGCCCGCCGCCATCGGCGGAGGGACCTGCGGGTCGAGAAGGGAATGCGGCCACGAAAGGCAGCATACTTCCGTACCCGAGTACGGAGTCAAGCCCATGCCCCGGACGCCGTCGCCTGCCGCCGCGATGACCATCGGCGCCCTCGCCAACGAAGCCGGCGTCGGTGTCGAGACGGTCCGCTTCTACCAGCGCCGGGGCTTGCTGGGCGAGCCCACGCGAGCACGCGGCACGGTGCGCCGCTACAGCCCGGCCGACCTGGCGCGGCTGCGCTTCATCCGTTCGGCGCAGCGCAGCGGCTTCAGCCTGGACGAGGTGGCGCAGCTGCTGCAGCTGGACGACGGCACGCGCTGCGCGCAGGCGCGCGACATCGCCACGCATCGGCTGCACGACGTGCGCCAGCGCCTGGCCGACCTGCGGCGCATCGAGGCGGCGCTGCAAGCGCTGGTGCAGCGCTGCGCAGGCGCGCGCGGCCGGGTGGCCTGCCCGCTGATCGACGCGCTGCAGGAGGCGGCGTGATGACACTGATCAAGGTATCGGCGCTGTTCGCGCTGACGGCGCTGCTGGAGATCGTCGGCTGCTACCTGCCGTGGCTGGTGCTGCGCCAGGGCAGGCCGATATGGCTGCTGCTGCCGGCGGCGCTGGCGCTGGCGGCGTTTGCCTGGCTGCTGACGCTGCACCCGGCCGCGGCCGGGCGCACCTATGCAGCCTATGGCGGCATGTACATCGCGGTGGCGCTGGCCTGGCTGGCGCTGGTCGACGGCGTGGCGCTGACACGCTGGGACGTGGCGGGCGCGGCGGTGGCCCTGGCGGGCATGGCGATCATCGCGCTGCAGCCGTCCAACGCCTGAGCCGAGGGCGCCGCGCCGCGCGTCGCACGCCGGCACAAGCCGGATCAGGCGCCGCCCGCGGTGCCGACGCCAACGCGGGCAGGGTCGCCGGTCCGACCGTGGTCATGGTCATGGTCATGGCCGCGAGCATCACCCGCAGCCGCGCGCGGCGGCAGGCCATGGCCGCCACCCGGCGGCAGCACTACGCAGCCGTCGCAGAAAGCCTCGCGCACCACCTGCAGCGTCACGTGGCGGATCTCGAAGTGCGCGTGCAGTTCGTCGGTGGCGTGTTTCAGGAAGGCGTCGCCGCCGCCGCCCTCGGGCATCACCAGGTGCGCGGTGAGCGCGGTCTCGCTCGTGCCCATGGCCCAGACATGCAGGTCGTGCACCTGCGCCACGCCGGGCAGGCCCTGCAGCAGCGATTGCACCGCCAGCAGGTCCACGCCTTCGGGCACGCCGTCGAAGAGCAGGTGCAGCGACTGCCTGAACAGGCTCCAGGTGCCGATCACGATGATCGCGGCGATGACCAGGCTCGCGACCGGGTCGAGCCAGGTCCAGCCGAACCACAGCGCCAGGCCGCCGGCCACCACCACGCCGGCCGAGACCAGCGCGTCGGCGGCCATGTGCAGGAAGGCGCCGCGGATGTTCAGGTCGCCCTGGCTGCCGCGCAGGAACAGCAGCGCGGTGACGGTGTTGACCAAGATGCCGATGCCGGCCACCACCATGATGGTCACGCCTTGCACCGCCTGCGGCGACTGCAGCCGGTGCAGCGCCTCCCAGGCCAGCGAGCCCATGGCCACCAGCAGCAGCAGCGCATTGATGAAAGCGGCCAGGATGCTGGCGCGCTTCCAGCCGTAGGTGTGGCGCACGTCCGGGCGCAGCTTGCCGGCCAGCGCGCCGCCCCAGGCCAGGACCAGGCCGATGACGTCGCTCAGGTTGTGGCCGGCGTCGGCCAGCAGTGCCAGCGAGTTGATCTTCCAGCCGTAGAAGGCCTCGACCGCGACGAAGGCGAGGTTCAGGCCGATGCCGATGGCGAAGGCGGCGTTCCAGTTGGCCGGCGCATGGCCGTGGCCGTGATCGTGGCCGGCACTCATCGGGCATCACCCTTGCGGCGCGGCACGCCGCCGAGCATGGTGCCCGGCGCCACGGCGTCGAAGACCGTGTCGAAATTGCGCACGTTGTCGTGCATCGGTGCCAGCCTGCGCTCGGGTTGGTCGCGGTCGACGTCGATCTCGCAGCTGATCGCCTCGAGC
>Ga0114939_10003800_pt1 | contig 10341 bp, 5 predicted proteins | sample AshMeaCrysSpring_FD_87196 | JGI IMG/M metagenome (GOLD analysis project Ga0114939, IMG submission 87196) | Groundwater microbial communities from Big Spring, Nevada to study Microbial Dark Matter (Phase II) - Ash Meadows Crystal Spring | ecosystem: Environmental > Aquatic > Deep subsurface >... | reverse complement strand
GCCCACGAACTGCGAGATGGTGATAAAAGTCGTTACGGCGGTAAAGGGGTACTCAAGGCGGTACAAAACGTGTACGATGTTCTCGCTCCCAAGCTAGCAGATTTGGATGTCCTTAACCAGGAATTACTGGATAAGACGATGATTGCCCTTGATGGTTCGCTTAACAAGTCCAATTTGGGAGCAAATGCTATTTTGGCGGTTTCTCTAGCGGCAGCAAAAGCTGGTGCTGCAGCGCTAGATTTACCCTTGTACCGCTATTTGGGTGGACCGTTAGCAAATTTGCTCCCCGTCCCCCTAATGAACGTAATTAACGGCGGTGCCCACGCTGCTAATAACGTGGATTTCCAAGAATTTATGATTGTCCCTGTGGGAGCTGCTTCTTTCAAGGAAGCTTTGCGTTGGGGAGCGGAAGTATTTGCCACCCTGAGCAAGGTTTTGGATGATAAAGGTTTGTTGACTGGCGTCGGCGATGAAGGCGGTTTTGCGCCTAATCTAGAGTCAAATCAGGTGGCTTTAGAGTTGCTAGTGGCGGCAATTGAAAAAGCTGGTTACAAGCCAGGGTCAGAGGTAGCGCTAGCCTTGGATGTAGCAGCTAGCGAATTTTACAAAGACGGTCAATATGTTTACGATGGTAAACCCCACTCCCCCGGTGAGTTTATCGATTATATGGCGCTGTTAGTTGACCAATACCCCATTGTTTCTATTGAAGATGGCTTGCATGAAGAAGATTGGTCAAACTGGCAGGCACTGACGACAAAAATTGGTTCTCGTGTGCAATTGGTAGGTGATGACCTATTTGTAACTAATGCCACTCGCCTCCAAAAGGGTATCGAGCAAAAAGCGAGTAACGCGATTTTGATTAAGCTCAATCAAATTGGTTCCCTGACCGAAACCCTAGAAACTATTGACCTGGCTACCCGCAACGGTTTCCGTTCTGTGATCAGCCACCGTTCTGGTGAAACAGAAGACACCACCATCGCTGATTTAGCGGTAGCTACCCGTGCTGGTCAAATCAAGACAGGTTCCCTCTGTCGTAGCGAACGGGTAGCAAAATACAACCGCTTGTTGCGAATTGAAGACGAACTAGGCGATCGCGCTATTTACGCCGGTACCGTGGGAATGGGTCCGAAGTAACGATTAGGTAGTAGGTAATGGGTAATGGGTAATGGGTAATGGGTAATGGGTAATAAGTAGTGCATAAACTAATTACCCCATGCCCCATGCCCCATTACCCGATTAAGGATAAAATCCTAACTTCGGTAATCCGAGGGTTTCATCCCAACCCATCATGATATTTAGGCACTGAATTGCTTGACCCGCTTGTCCTTTAATCAGGTTGTCAATGGCTGACATAACAATTACTCGTCCGGTACGCGGGTCAACTTCTATACCTATATAACAGAGATTGCTACCACAAGCCCACTTGGTTTGGGGATAAATGCCGTTGTCACAAATTTTCACCCAGGGGGAATTGCGGTAAAAGGCTTTGTAAATAGTTATTAAGTCATCCCGTACTAAACCGGGGTCGCGCAGGGTAGCGTAGACAGTTGCCAAAATTCCCCTTACCATAGGAATTAGGTGGGGAGTAAATTGAATGGTCAATTCATGACCAGCTAGTTCGCTACAAATCTGCTCGATTTCTGGAGTATGACGGTGACGAGCCACGTTATAGGCTGCTAGGGAGTTATCTGCTTCCGCGAGCAACAAGTTGGTTTTGGCTTCCCTCCCTCCACCAGATGTACCAGATTTGGCATCGATAATTGCCGTTTCTGGCATGATTAAGCCTTGTTTGAAGAGTGGTGACAAGGCTAGCAGACTAGCGGTGGGATAGCAACCAGGACAGCCGATTAACTGCGCTTCGGCTATGCGATCGCGGTTCAATTCCGGTAGTCCATAAACTGCTGTTGCAGCGACAGCGCTATCGCTGCGCTGTTTGCCATACCAAACGCTGTAGGTTTCCAGGTTCTTAAACCGATAGTCGGCTGATAAGTCAAGTACCTTACAACCTTTCTCTACCAGAGTCGGTGCCATTTGGCAAGCTAGACCGTTGGGGAGCGAGAGAAATACTACTTCGCACCGTTCGGCGATGACTGTTGGATCTACCGCCTCTATTGGCTGCTCTACCACATGTGCTAAATGGGGATACAAATCCGCGAAGGGTTTTCCGGCACTACTATTACCACCTAAATAAACTACTTCGAGTTCTGGATGATCCATTAGTAGTCGAACTAATTGTACTCCACCATAGCCTGACGCGCCAACTATCCCAACGGGTACGCGCCGAGAATTACTCATCTTCTGAATATCCTTTATTACATTTATGAGTTGCTAGAACGATGACACGTTGCTGCATTTATAACAAGTTATTTATTGTAAATTGCTTCCTACGTTTGCGTTGCCGGGGTCGTTAAATTTACCACTGATAGTGTGTTGATTGGTAGCCTGTATAACTATTATGTTTTTTGCGTGGCCATTAACTCCGATCTAAAAAGATTTGGCGAACAAATTCGCCACTTAAGAAAACAAAGAGGTCTTTCACAAGAAAAGTTAGCAGAAATGGCAGGACTACATCGTAACTACATTGGCGGTATTGAACGCGGTGAGCGCAATGTGGCACTGTTAAACATTCTGCGCTTGTCAAAGGCTTTGGGTGTTCCACCCAGTGATTTGTTCCAGGGAATTGAGTAATAGAGTTAGGTAGTTATGAAGCATCAATTTTTAGTCCTTAAGCTTGTTCATTGTTATGCTACTACAGCAGAATTGCCATCTTACAGATAAATGTTAGACATCAGCAAAATCCCAAATTAATGCCCCAGCACAATTTGGACAAGGTGGATAGACTAATACATGCTTTAAATCTAAACCTTTGCTGCATGTGTGATGAAATGTCCATCTTGTTTTGCTAGTTGACCAGCTAAATTTTGAAATTCTTCAACGTTATGCAAGCAGGGGTCGAAAATATGAATTTTCACTTCTTGTCTTACCTGATATATTTGATACTTCAACCGGAATAATAACAAAAGCAAAATTTGCATTTAGATGCCATAGAACTTCGCTAGAGACAATCTTAGAGATGGAAATAATGTAGCTTTTATCACATATCTTTAGGTAACATGTTACCGAGCATCAGCACTGTGAGCTTCTGGCTTGCGAATTTTTGCTGAATACTATCAGTTCAAAACTCATAAACCACACCGAAGTTGCTCAGCCTGGCAACTAGCCTTGGTAAGCTGCTCTCAATGCCGATGTTGAAATTCGGCTCACAGATTATAACACTGATGGTGTTTATTGGGGAAAATTTTTTTCCACATTTAGAAAATATTATCTAGTTGAAATCCCAGCGAGCCAAACAGGCTAAAATTGAAAATAAGGAAAATTTAAAAAAGTTTACAATTGCTGGTAATCAAACTAATCTGTGTCACAGTCTAAGACCAATTCAAACCAAGCTTTTCAATTTGACTCGATTGACTCCGCGCTCTGGGACTTGAAAGCCGGTAAAGCCATCGTCGTAGTGGATGATGAAAACCGGGAAAACGAAGGAGACTTAATTTGCGCTGCCGAATTTGCCACAGCGGACATGATTAATTTTATGGCGGTGGAGGCGCGGGGGCTGATTTGTCTGGCGATGATGGGGTCACGTCTGGATGAGTTGGATTTACCCTTGATGGTCAGCAATATCAGCGAGAGTCACAACACAACCTACGATAATCAGACAGCATTTACCATCAGTATAGATGCTACTTATAACCTCGGTGTCACCACTGGCATTTCCGCTGAAGACCGCGCTAGGACTATCCAAGTCGCCATTAACCCAACGACAAAACCAAGGGATTTGCGTCGCCCTGGGCACATTTTCCCCATCCGTGCTAAAGATGGAGGAGTGTTAAAAAGAGCAGGACATACGGAAGCAGCGGTTGACCTTTCCCGGCTAGCGGGGCTGTATCCAGCGGGGGTAATTTGTGAAATCCAAAACCCCAATGGTTCGATGGCGCGGTTGCCGGAGTTATTTGAGTATGCTGAACATCACCAACTGAAAATCATCAGTATTGCGGACTTAATCAGTTACCGACTGGAAAACGATCGCTTGGTGATCCGCGAAACTTTTACCAAACTACCCAGTCAGTTCGGTCAGTTTGAAATTTACGCCTACCGCCACACCTTGGATAATACAGAACATGTAGCAATTGTCAAGGGCGACCCCAGCACCTTTAAAGATGAGCCGGTGATGGTGCGGATGCACTCGGAATGTCTGACTGGTGATGCTTTGGGTTCCCTACGCTGTGACTGTCGGATGCAATTGCAAGCGGCACTAAAGATGATTGAGAATGCCGGTAAAGGTGTTGTAGTTTACCTGCGTCAAGAAGGGCGGGGGATTGGTTTGATTAACAAGTTAAAAGCCTACTCCTTGCAGGATTTAGGGCTGGATACGGTGGAAGCAAACGAGCGCCTTGGTTTCCCCGCCGACTTACGGAACTACGGGATGGGGGCGCAAATGCTGATGGATTTAGGTATATCCAAAATTCGTTTGATTACTAACAATCCCCGTAAAATTGCGGGGTTGAAGGGTTACGGGTTGGAAATTGTAGACAGGGTACCGTTGCTAATTGAGGCGAACGACTTTAATACCTATTATCTGGCGACTAAGGCACAAAAGCTCGGTCACATGCTCCTACAAACCTATCTGCTGACCATTGCTATTCATTGGAAAGATCAACCAGAAGCTGTGACCGAAGGTTACGAAAGGTTAGAGAAATTACGCAATTTGGTGAGGAGTCATCACTTGCTGCTCCAAGAGGAAGCGCGTCCTCTAGCTATTGCTTTGTTTGGTAAACCATCCTTGACTGTACATATCGGTTTAGATCAGCCTCAAGTAGCTGCGGATGATTGGTATCGTCACAGTGAACATCCTTACGTGAGTGCGATCGCGCAAGTCTTAGACAACCTAGCTTCATGGCAAAATATTGAAAAACTAGAATTACTAATTTCTCCAGGAAATGACCCCTTGAGTAATTTGCAAGTGCAATTGGATCGGCAGACCTTTGACGCTAATACCTTACCATCTTCTATCTGCGCTGATTTGCAGACGCAGAAGATTTATAGTTTTAGTCGATAGGAAAAGTGGTGTTTCCTCCTGGATGCTGAGTAGCGGTAAGTGGGAATCAGCATTAAACCCTAACAGGGGTGTAATTGTTGCCTGAGATATTCCACAATATGTTTATTGCCTTTGTTGGTAATTTCCAACGGTAGGGAAGTCAGAGGATTTCCCTCCAAATTTACGTCATCCAATTGGTTCATGAGTTGACAAATTCCTGCTGGTATTACTGTCAGTTGATTATGATTTAGGTACAGCACCATCAGGTTTCGCAGTTGACTGATTGTCTCTGGGACTGTCGTCAGTTGATTGTGGTCTAGATAGAGAACGGACAATTGGGATAGTTGACCAATGCTTGCTGGGACTGTCGTTAGTTGATTGCTCCCCAAGGCTAAATCACTTAAATTGGATAGCTGTCCAATTTCTGCTGGTAGGGTGGTTAGTTGATTGTAACGCAGGTAAAGTTCTGTCAGATTCCGCAGTTTACCAATGCTTGCTGGCAGAGTTTTTAATTGATTATTACCAAGGTATAGCACTGAAATGTTACTTAGTTTACCAATTTCTGCTGGTAGTGTTTGCAGTTGATTGCTACCAAGGTCTAAACTATAAAGCTTGCTGAGGTGACAAATTTCCTTGGGTAATACCCGCAGTTGATTGTTATAGAGTGATAACTCAGTGAGTTCTCGGAGTTGAGAAATTTCTGGTGGTAGAGTTGTCAGTTGATTGTTACCCAAGTACAGTTCTGTCAGATAGGTGAGTTGACCAATTTCTTTTGGCAGTGCTGTCAGTTTACAATCCATTAGGTCAAGGAACCTGACTCTATCCTTAGCTGCTTGAGCAATTATTTCCAGCAGTTGTTCGTCTGTCATCTGTGTAGTCTTTGAGTTTTGCGCGCTATTGAAGGATAATACATCTCCATCCAGATTTCATAGCAGTATATTTTATAAACTTTTGGGAAAGCAAACTGAGCCAAAGCGTGACTATTGCTCAAGATATGCCAAGGTTGGCAGTATTTGTGAGACAATAATTCTCTATTTTATTGCCAACAGCAAATTATTATCAAGTAGAAAATCCGACGGTTTGCTAATACGAGCTATTTATAGCCGACTTTCTGAAATTGATTGTTACTTAGAGGTAGCTTTTTATGTCTAGGTAAGCGCCTAATTGTTACCACCAGTTTATTGGTGATATGTTTGTATTTGTCTAAATGTTTATGAGAAAAAATGTTAAAAATTTTATTATTAAATAATATAAGATTTCATAATGTAAATTGTCAATAGTTTATCGATACAAACTGTATCTATAGCAAGCCTAAATCATTCGGATAAATTTCTTAATTTCCCTCTACCCTAGGGAGAGGGGACAGAGTGAGGGTTCTGGTACAAATCCTATAGGGCTATCTATATATTAAAAACCTATGACTGATACTGTTAACTTGACAAATAGACTATCAATCTTCTAAGGTTTTTAACCTGCTCTGTTGGACAACAAGGCTAATTTAACTGGTTGATAAAATAAAATTAACTAATAAATTTTAGACAAATGACGGAAGATTCGTAATCAAGTTTATCTCTCGTCTATTTCCGTCATCCTAGATTTCGGGAAGACGGCAGGGGAGGTCAAATAATCCAAAAATATCACCCATTATACGGTTTAACTTATATGATGATACAAATCGGTGGGTAGGGGTAAGGCAATGCTTTATCCCTACTTAGATTTTGATGGATCGCGAATTTAGGGAAATGGTATTATGGCCGGATTGCCAGAGGAATTTTCAATAAAAGTACTCTTGGACAATCTAGGATAAACATCTGAATTTAGGTTTCTGCATCAGTGGTTATATCTCAGGATAACCACAGAGGATGAGATTTTACTTTATCTGGTAACTCAGGAGGGAATCTCTAATCAAAACATTCATTTCAGTAAAAACTAATTGAATAAATATTATTACGCTGCTATGTTTAAGTATTTTTACTCTAGAATAATCTGGATAGGGTAATGCACTCGATACCTTAAACGAAAATTCATATCAAATTTGAAAACTTTTTACATTTAGGGATTGACATTACGATTTTCCCAACTACTGTGCTTCCCATACAATTTCCCAATCCCCTTGCTTGAGGGGATATCTCTAGTCATGAGGTAGTGGAAGTAATTAATATTTTCTAGTTCTTCGTGTTAATTACACCAAAACTGTGGAAAGTATGTAAAAAAATAGATTAAGCTATCAACCAAAGCAGTGTAGCTCAAACCAAACAGATAACTTATGAACAGTGCTTTTCTCGAAAGACTTCATAGTCCACAACGACCCGTAATTGTCTTTGACGGGGCTATGGGTACAAATTTGCAAGTCCAGAACCTCACCGCAGCTGACTTCGGGGGACCTGAGTATGAAGGTTGTAACGAATACTTAGTACATACCAAGCCGGAAGCTGTAGCGAAAGTTCACCGGGATTTTCTGGCTGCTGGTGCTGATGTGATTGAAACCGATACCTTTGGTGGTACTCCGATTGTACTGGCAGAGTACGACTTAGCAGACCAAGCCTACTATCTGAACAAAACCGCTGCTGAACTTGCTAAGCGCGTCGCTGCGGAATTTTCGACACCAGAGAAACCCCGGTTTGTCGCTGGTTCGATGGGACCGGGTACTAAATTACCTACCTTGGGACATATCGACTATGACACCATGAAACAGGGTTTCAGCTTACAAGCAGAAGCGCTGTGGGATGGTGGAGTTGATTTATTTATTGTCGAAACCTGTCAAGACGTGCTGCAAATTAAAGCAGCCTTAAATGGTATTGAAGAAGTATTTGCCAAAAAAGGCGATCGCCGTCCCTTGATGGTTTCCGTGACGATGGAAACAATGGGAACCATGCTGGTAGGTACGGAAATTAGCGCCGTTGTCACTATTTTGGAACCCTATAAAATTGACATTCTCGGTCTGAACTGCGCCACGGGTCCAGACTTGATGAAACCGCATGTCAAGTATTTAAGTGAACATTCTCCTTTCGTAGTTTCCTGTATTCCTAACGCTGGTTTACCGGAAAACGTCGGTGGACAAGCACACTATCGTTTGACACCGATGGAAATGCGGATGGCGTTGATGCACTTTATTGAAGATTTGGGTGTCCAAGTAATTGGGGGTTGCTGTGGGACACGTCCAGATCACATTCAAGCAATGGCAGAAATCGCCAAAGAACTGAAACCTAAAGTCAGAGAACCGGAGCTAGAACCGGCGGCAGCGTCAATTTACAGCACGCAAAATTATACTCAAGATAATTCTTTCTTGATTGTCGGCGAACGTCTCAACGCCAGTGGTTCCAAGAAGTGCCGCGAAATGCTCAACGCGGAAGACTGGGATGGACTGGTATCAATGGCACGCGCTCAAGTAAAAGAAGGCGCCCATATCCTGGATGTCAACGTGGACTATGTGGGACGCGACGGGGAACGGGATATGCGTGAGTTGGTTTCCCGAATTGTCAATAATGTCACCCTTCCCTTGATGCTCGACTCCACCGAATGGGAAAAAATGGAAGCGGGTTTAAAGGTAGCCGGTGGTAAGTGCATCCTCAACTCCACTAACTATGAAGACGGTGAACCGCGTTTCTATAAAGTCCTGGAATTAGCCAAGAAATACGGCACAGGTGTCGTTATTGGTACTATCGATGAAGACGGGATGGCGCGAACTGCAGATAAGAAGTTTGAAATTGCCCAACGTGCCTATCGAGCAGTGTTAGAATACGGCATTCCTGCCCATGAAATATTCTTTGATACTCTAGCTCTCCCAGTTTCTACGGGGATTGAAGAAGACCGGGAAAATGGTAAAGCCACCATCGAAGCTATCCGTCGCATTAAGGAAAATTTGCCCGGATGTCACTTTATGCTTGGTGTTTCTAACATTTCCTTCGGTTTAAACCCCGCCGCTCGGATAGTGCTAAATTCCATGTTCCTCCACGAAGCAATGTCCGTGGGAATGGATGGAGCGATTGTCAGCGCGAATAAAATTTTACCCCTGGCCAAGATTGAAGAAAAACATCAACAAGTTTGCCGTGATTTGATTTACGATCGCCGCCGATTTGAAGGGGATATTTGTGTTTATGACCCCTTGGGTGAACTGACCACCATGTTTGAAGGGGTGACAACAAAACGGGATAAAGGTGTAGACCTCAGCCTCCCCATTGAAGAACGCTTGAAGCGCCATATCATTGACGGTGAACGCATTGGTTTAGAAGCCGCTCTCTCGGAAGCGCTACAGAATCATCCAGCTTTGGATATTGTTAATATCTTCCTGCTAGATGGGATGAAAGTAGTGGGTGAGTTGTTCGGTTCCGGACAAATGCAGCTACCTTTCGTATTACAGTCTGCAGAAACCATGAAAGCAGCGGTGGCTTATCTGGAACCGTTCATGGAAAAATCAGAGACTGGTAATAGTGCCAAAGGTACATTTATCATCGCCACGGTGAAAGGTGACGTTCACGATATTGGCAAAAACCTGGTGGATATCATCCTTTCCAACAACGGTTACAAGGTGATTAACCTGGGGATTAAGCAACCAGTAGAAAATATCATTAATGCCTACGAGCAGCACAAAGCTGATTGTATTGCCATGAGTGGGTTGCTAGTGAAATCCACCGCTTTTATGAAGGAAAACCTGGAAGTTTTCAACGAGAAAGGAATTACTGTCCCCGTAATTTTAGGAGGTGCGGCTCTGACTCCTAAATTTGTCTATGAAGATTGCCAAAATACCTACAAAGGTAAGGTAGTCTATGGCAAGGATGCATTCTCTGATTTGCACTTCATGGATAAATTAATGCCAGCCAAGGCACAAAATAACTGGGATGATATCAATGGTTTTCTGGGTGATTTTGCTGCTGAAAATGAGGTAGCCTTCAAAGATTCCGTCGCCGAAAAAGCCGAAGGTAAAGAGAAGAAAAAAGCCGCAAAAGAACCAACGGTAATTGATACTAACCGTTCGGAAGCTATAGCGATAGATATTGAACGTCCGACACCACCTTTCTGGGGAACGAAGTTACTACAACCAGAAGATATTTCCCTAGAGGAAGTATTCTGGCATTTAGATTTGCAAGCTTTGGTGGCGGGACAATGGCAATTCCGCAAGCCAAAGGAGCAAACTAAGGAAGAGTATCAGGCTTTCTTGCAACAGCAAGTTTACCCGATTTTGGAAACTTGGAAGCAGCGAATTATTGCCGAGAAATTGCTGCAGCCGCAGGTGATTTACGGGTATTTTC
>Ga0114939_10003799_pt1 | contig 10342 bp, 11 predicted proteins | sample AshMeaCrysSpring_FD_87196 | JGI IMG/M metagenome (GOLD analysis project Ga0114939, IMG submission 87196) | Groundwater microbial communities from Big Spring, Nevada to study Microbial Dark Matter (Phase II) - Ash Meadows Crystal Spring | ecosystem: Environmental > Aquatic > Deep subsurface >... | reverse complement strand
TCGCCGTGCGCGCCGGCCACATCCGATTGCGGTGCCGCGACGCCAGCCTGCGGTACGCCTTCGCGCTCGTCTGCAAGGGTCCGCGACTGCTCGCGGAACCGGCCGTACGTGTAATGCGCGGCGCAAGCGCCCTCCGAGGACACCATGCACGAGCCGATCGGGTTCTCGGGCGTGCACACCGTCCCGAAGACCTTGCAGTCGCGCGGCTCCTTGGCGCCGCGCAGGATCGCGCCGCACTCGCAAGCCTTGTTGTCGGGCACAGAGCGGTACTCGATACCGTAGTGCGCCTCGGCATCGAAGCGTGCGTACTTCGGCTTGATCGCGAGCGCGCTGTAGGGCACCTCGCCGAGGCCCCGCCATTCGAACGAACGGCGCAGCTCGAACACCTCGGCCACGAGCCCCTTCGCCTTGACGTTGCCCTCGCGCGTCACCGCGCGGGTGAACTCGTTCTCGACCTCGGCGCGGCCCGCGTTCACCTGCTCGACGAGCATGAGCACCGCCTGCATGACGTCGAGCGGCTCGAAGCCGGCGATCACGACCGGCTTCCCGTACTCCGCGGCGAAGTACTCGTAGGGCTGGCTACCGATCACGCACGACACGTGCGCCGGCCCGACGAAGCCGTCGAGCGGCACCGTACCGATGTCGCGCACCTGCGGCGACTCGAGGATGTTCGCGATCGCCGCCGGCGTGAGGAGGTGGTTGCAGAAGACGCGGAAGTTGGCGAGGTCCTCGCGGTCGGCCTGGAGGATCGCGAGCGCCGTCGGCGGCGTCGTCGTCTCGAAGCCGATGGCGAAGAACACCACCTCGCGCGCCGGGTTCTCGCGTGCGATGCGCAGCGCATCGGCAGCCGAGTAGACCATGCGGATGTCTGCACCCTTCGCCTTCGCCTTCGCGAGCGAGAGGCGATCGGAGGCCGGCACGCGCATGGTGTCCGCGTACGTGCAGAGGATGACCTCGGGGCGCGCGGCGAGCTCGATGGCGTTGTCGATGCGCCCGATCGGCAGCACGCACACCGGGCAGCCGGGTCCGTGCACCATGCGGATATCGCGCGGCAGCAGGTCGGTGACGCCGTGGCGCGAGATGGCGTGCGTGTGGCCGCCGCAGAACTCCATGAAGTTGTAGCGCCGGCCCAGCTGCACCGCGCGCGAGATGCGCGCGGCGAGCTTGCCCGCCACGGCGCCGTCGCGGAACTCGTCGACGTACTTCATTGCAGCGCCCGACCCGTCTCGTCCGTGAGGCCGGCCTCCGCGAAGAGCGCGAGCGTCTTCGCCGCCTCCTCCGGGTCGAGCCGGCTGATCGCGTAGCCGACGTGCACGATCACGTAATCGCCCACATCGACCTCGGGCACGAGCGCGAGCGAGATCCGCTTGCGCACGCCGCCGGCATCGATCAACCCGTCGTCGCCGTCGAAGCGTTCCACCACCTGCGCGGGGATCGCGAGACACATGACCTGCTCAACCTTTCTCGTGCAGCGCCCGCGCGACCCATGCCTGCCCGAGCGCGATGCCGCCGTCGTTGGGCGGCGCCTGCCGCGCCTCGAGCACTTCGAGCCCCTGCCGTTCGAGCCTCAGGCGCAGTTCCCGCGCGAGGATCGCGTTCAAGAAACAGCCGCCGCCGCAGGCGACGACCGGCACGTCTTCGCGCTCTGCCGCGGCGATCGTCCAATCGGCCAGCGCCGCGGCGAGCGTCGCATGGAAGCGCGCCGCGCCGCGCGCCGCGTCGCGCTCGTCGGCAAGCGCGGCGAGCAGCGGCAGCAGATCGAGCGCGCCGTCCGCTTGCAGAGACCATCCGGCTTCGAGCGGCGCGACCGCCCCGTGCCGGTCCGCGAGCCCTTCCAGCAGCATCGCCGCCTGCCCTTCGTAGGCCGCGACGTCGCGCACCCCGAGCAGGCCCGCGGCGGCATCGAACCAGCGGCCCGCGCTCGTGGTCCGGGGGCTGTTCAGGCGGCTTGCGAGCATCCGCACCACTGTCGGCGCCGCGGGCTGCGCGAACCGCGCGGTGATCTCGTCCCCGCGCCCGAGCGCATGCAGCGCCGCGGCCGCCATGCGCCAAGGCTCGCGCGCTGCGCGGTCGCCGCCCGGCAGCGCGAGCTGGCGCAGGTGGCCGAGCCGCCGCATGCCGTTGGCATCGACGTGCAGCAGCTCGCCGCCCCAGGCCGTGCCGTCGATGCCGAGGCCCACGCCGTCCAGGGCGAGCCCGATCGCCGGACCCTGCCGGCCGTGCTCGGCGAGAACCGCCGCGATGTGCGCATGGTGGTGCTGCACCGGCACGAGCGGCACGACGTGCTCGCGGGCGAGCTCCGCGGCGAAGCGTGTGCTGTGGAAATCCGGGTGCAGGTCGTGCGCGACGAGCGCGGGCTCCACCTGCAGCACGTCGAGCAGGTGCAGGGCCGTCGCCTCGAGGGCCTCGCAGGTTGCGGCATTGTCGAGGTCGCCGACGTGCTGCGAGAGGAAAGCCTCGCGCCCGCGTGTCACGCAGACGGTGTTCTTGAGCCACGCGCCGAGCGCGAGCACCGGCGGGCCGTCGCCGGCGAGCCTGATCGGTTGCGGCGTGTAGCCTCGTGCGCGACGGATGAACGCCGGCGGCCCGCTTCCCGGTCGCACGACGCTGTCGTCGCAGCGCACCTCGATGCCGCGGTCGTGGACCACGAGGGCGTCGGCGATCCCGGCGAGCCGGCGCAGCGCGTCCGCCTCGTCGATCACCAGCGGCTCCCCGCCGGGGTTCGCGCTCGTCATCACCAGCACGAGCGACTGCGCCTGGTCGAGCCATGCCGTCCCCGCGGGTCGGCCGGCCGCCTCGTGGAAGAGCAGGTAGTGCAGCGGCGTGTACGGGAGCATCACGCCGAGCCAAGCGATCCCGGGTGCGACCCCGGGGAGCGCCGCGTCGCGGTCCGGATGCTTGCGGAGCAGCGCGATCGGCCGCTCGCGCGACTCGAGCACGGTGCGCGCAGCGGCGTCGACGTGCGCGAGCGTCGCCGCAGAACCGACATTGGCGACCATCACCGCGAAGGGCTTCTCCTCGCGATGCTTGCGCGCCCGAAGCCGGGCCACGGCCGCGGCGTTGCCCGCATCGCAGGCGAGATGATAGCCGCCGAGTCCCTTGATGGCGACGATCTCGCCGCGCCGCAGGCGTGCGAGCGCCCCAGCGACCACGTCGTCCGCGGCGAGCGGAGTACCGTCGGTCGAGAGCAACTGGAGCCTCGGCCCGCAGACGGCGCAGGCATTCGGTTGCGCATGGAACCGGCGCGACGCCGGATCGGCGAACTCGGCGGCGCAGGCCGGGCACAGCGCGAAGTGAGCCATGCTGGTGCTGGGCCGGTCGTAGGGCAGACGACGTGTGATCGCGTATCTCGGACCGCACTGCGTGCAGTTGACGAACGGGTAGCGGTAGCGCCGGTCAGCGGGATCGAACAGCTCCGCCAGGCATTCATCGCATACCGCAACGTCCGGCGGGATGCCGGTGGTTACCGGGCCGTCACCGCTCGCGCCGATCACGAAGCCGGATGCACCGCGCACGACCCCCGCGTCCCGGCATTCGACGGCCTCGACGCGCGCGAGGCGCGGCGCATCGCTGCGGACGCGGCGGGCGAACGTGTCGACGGCCTCGCGCGGCCCCTCGACGTCGATCGCCACGCCCTCGCCGTCGTTGCGCACCTCGCCCGCGAGCGCGAGATCGCGCGCGAGCCGCCACACGAACGGGCGGAAGCCGACGCCCTGCACCGCGCCGCGCACGCGGATCGCGCGGCGGACGCGGTCGAGGCTCCGCAGGAGCACGGCGCTCATCGGCTCACTGACTCCGCAGGTGCGCGAGCTCGGCCTCGAGGTCGGCGATGCGCCTGCGCAGCGCATCGACGGTCGCGGCGCGCTGGCTCTGCGCCTTGCGCGCACCGTCGAGGACCCAGGCGAGCCACTGCTCCATGCCCTCGCCGGTACGCGACGACACGGGCAGGATCTGAATCTGCGGGTTGACGTGCCGCGCGTACTCGAGGCAGCGCTCGACGTCGAAGTCCAGGTACGGCAACAGGTCGATCTTGTTGAGCAGCATGAGGCTCGCCGCGTGGAACATGTCGGGGTACTTGAGCGGCTTGTCCTCGCCTTCAGTGACCGACAGCACCACCACCTTGTGCGCCTCGCCGAGGTCGAACGCCGAGGGGCACACCAGGTTGCCGACGTTCTCGATCATGAGCACGCTGTTCTCGGCCGGCGCGAGGCGCTCGAGCGCGCGTCCGACCATGTGCGCATCGAGGTGGCAGCCTTTCCCGGTGTTCACCTGAAGCGCCCGGGCGCCCGTGGCACGGATGCGGTCGGCGTCGTGCGTCGTCTGCTGGTCGCCCTCGACCACGGTGATCTCGATCGCCTCGCGCAGCGCCTCGATGGTGCGCACGAGCAGCGACGTCTTGCCCGAGCCGGGACTCGACACGAGGTTGACCGCGAAGATGCCGCGGTCGGCGAGCCAGGCGCGGTTTGCGATGGCGTACTCGTTGTTCTTCGCGAGTATGTCCTGCTCGATGCGCAGCATCCGCGCCTGCGTCATGCCGGGGGCATGTGCGCCCGCAGGGCCGGCGCCGAACTGCAGCCGCTCGGCCTCGGCATCCGCATGCTCGTGCGCGTGCTCGCCGGCGTGCTCGTGGGCATGCGCGTGGACCGTGCCGTCGGCATGTACGTGCTCGTGCGCATGCCACGACGCGGGGTCGTGCGGATGGTCGTGCTCGCCGGCGTGGCTGTGCCAGTGCCGGTGCACCGTGCCGTCCGGGTGCGCGTGCTCGTGGAGGTGTCCCGCACCCGCGTCGTAGTGTTCGTGTGCGTGCTCGCCCTCGTGATCGTGGGCGTGCTCGTGGACCGTGCCGTCCGCGTGCCGGTGCACGTGGCTGTGCGCCGCGTGCGCGCGCGCGGCAGCCTCGCCGGTCACCGTGTCGGCAGGATGCTCATGAGCATCGCCTGCCGCGTGCGCGTGGACGTGCCGTATCCGGGTACCGTCCGGGAGCACGTGCACGTGCTCATGGCCCTCGCCCTCGATCCGCGTTTCGCCGTGACCGCATCCGCATGTCGTGCACATGGCCGCCTTCCCGTCCTCGGCCGCCGCGCGCGTGCGCGGCGACGTCGTCCCTACTCCACCTCGAGCTCGCGCAGCCGCAGGTCGGCGCCGCCGGTCACCTGCAGCTGGAAGCTGCCGCAGCGCGGACAGGCATCGCCGCGCGTCTCGATCGTCACCCCCTGCGAGCACGGCATGCACCACGCCGTGCCCGGCGCCGACATGATCTCGAGCCGCGCACCATCCGCGACGCTCTCGCGCGTGACCGCATCGAAGCAGAAACGCATCGCCTCGGGCTCGACGCCGGCGAGCGCACCGATCTCGAGCCACACCGCCCGAACCTTCGAGAAGCGCTCGCGCGCCGCAGCGTCCTCGATGATCTGCAGCACGCTCTCGGCGAGGCTCATCTCATGCATACGCCACCTCGACGCGCGCCCCGACGCACGGGTCGAGCGACTGCAGGAGCCAGCCGACGCCGCGCTCCGCTGCGCCGGCATCTGCGAACGCGGCCCCGTCGAGCCCTCGGGCGAGTGCACCGTCGGGATGGAAGTTCCACTCCGTGGGCGCCACGATGCGATAGGACTCGATGCGACCGCTTTCGTCCACGCGCACCCGGTGCACGAGCAGACCGCGGGCGGTCTCGACCCAGCCCACGCCTTCGCGTGCATCCACCGGCATTCCGCCGCAGTCGCCGGTGCTCTCACCGGCGGCGAGCCCAGCGAGCTCGGCGAGACGGGCGACACAGCGCGCGAACGCCGACCCCTTGCCGGACGCACCAGCCGTGGCGGCGCGCGGCGCTGCGTCCGCGCGCGCCATCGCTCCGGTCTCTGCAGGTGCGCCACGCCAGAGGGGCGCACGCTCGAATCGCGGGTCGTCATCCATGGCCTGCACGAGCTCGGCGAGCATCGCCTCCTCTGCCCGCGGCAGCATGGCGAGCTCGCTCGCACCGAATACGCCCAAAGCGTCCGCGGCGCGCAGTGCGTGCGCAGTCGGCGTGGCGCTCTCGGCGAGCCACGCGTCGACGCCTGCCGCTCGACAACGCGCCAGCCACTCTTCCGCGGCAACACCGAACGTCGCCACTGCCGCGGGCGCAACCGCTCGCCGCACGGCCTCGTCCATCGCGCCCACGCTCGTCGCGTCCGGCGACTTCGCGCCGGGCTCGAGCGCCGCCGCGAGTCCATCCGCCAAGGCGGCCAGAGTGCGCCGCAACTCAGCCTGACCGCGCATCGCATCGTCGGCGGCCTCGACGCAGCCCCACGTCCGCGGCCACTCCGTGAGCGCCTGGAGGAATCCCTCCTGCATCACTTCGACCGCCACGAGCCGTTGCCGCGCTGTGCGCACGGTGATCGGCGCCGTCCGTCCCGATGCGGCCTCGCACGCGGCTGCGGCGGCGATGGCCTGGGAACGGCCGCACACGGAAAAGAGCGTCGCCGAGGCGCGACACGCCTCGGCCATGCCGCGCCCCGTGAGAAGACGCGGGGCGACGAACGGTCGCGTCGACCGGACCGCGACCGATTCCGTCCTGCCGCCGCGGCAGCGCAAGGCCACATGCAGCTCACCCTCGATCGCCACGGCGAAGGAACGTTCCGCGCAGGAAGTCGCGCTTCGACACCGGCGCTGCGAACACGCTGGCCGCCTCGGCGAGCTCGCTCTTCCGCTCGGGCACTTCGGCCGCCACGTTCTGCGGTGAGGCTACGGCGTTCACGGGATCGAGCACGGCCTCGAGCGCGAGCCGGGCCGTGAGCGTCGCCGTCTCCATGTCGGCGAACTCGGACATCGGCGAGAACAGCGAGCACATCTGGTACTCGCCGAGGATCGGATCGCAACCGCCGATGAACTCGTACTCGCCGGCGGGCAGCGCGTACGCGCGCTTCTTGCCGACGGGCAGCGTCCTCCAGGCCTGCGGGTCGCACGGCAGGAGCATAAGGTTCATGCACCACGGCGTCACCATGACGCCGAGCCAGCGCCCGTCCCGGACCGCGAACCCGACCGCGGCGACGTCGAGCGCCGGATTGAGGATCGGCAACCCCCGCATCCGTTGGTCGCGAGTGGTCCGGTAGGCCGCCTCGAGGCGCTCCGTCGGGTCGCCGGACGGCCCGTTCCCGGTACGCGCATCCCGATGTACCAAGGCATCGGGCAAGGGGTGGCGATCCTCGCGCTCAGGCATCGTCGACCACCATGAACTGCTCCTTCTCGCCGGAGCAGTTCGGACACGACCAGTGGTCGGGCAGGTCGTGAAACGGCGTGCCGACCGGAACCTGCCAGTGGTCGTCGCCGACCGCGGGGTCGTAGACGTACCAGCACACCTTGCACTCGAGCCGCGCCGTGGGATCGATGCGGCTGGGGTCGCCGAGGTAGCTGCCCTCGAAGTGCGTCATGCGTCGCCCTCTTCGTCCTTCACCCGCTCACGACTCGGCGCACTCCGCCATCCATTCGAGAAGCTCGGCGAAGCGCTCGCGGCTTTCGCGCAGATCCTCCGCCGCGGCGACCGCGACCTCGGGCAGGTCCACCACCTCGAGCGTGTCGAGGATGAGCGTGTTCATGTTGTTGAAGTACTGCACGCGCCAGACGTGGCGGGCGGCGGTCGAGGTGATGCGGCAGTTGCCGAAGCCGCGCGACATGATTGCGACCGGCCCGACGGGCAGCGCCTGCTGCATGACTTCGTGGTCGGCCGGCGAGAGCGGAAAGAGCGTGAGATTGACGACGTGCGCCGGCTTGCGCGCGCGCCATTCGCGCATCTGCTGCTGGATCTCCACCAGCAGCGCCGGCGAGTTCATCGCGCCCTCGGGCTTCTCCACGTCGCGCAGTTCGGGCGATGAGCCTGTGCGCGCCGCTTCGTTCACCACCACCGGGATGGCCGACGCCTCGACCCAGTCGCGCGCCACGCGTCCCTCGCCGTCGAGCTCGCACACGCGCCACACCCCGGCGAACACCGACTCCTGGATGCGGTACGCGCGGTTGCCGTCGATGCGGATCGCGACCTCGCCCTCGCCGAGCATCTCGTTCACGATCTTCAGCGGCGCGGCGTCGAGCGCGTCGAGGTCGATGCGCGGCGGCTCCCCGGGCGCGCCGGGGTCCCACGCCTCCATGCGGTCGAGCAGCCGTGAGAGGACGCGCCGCGCCTCGGTCATGTGCGCGACCTCGGCGCTCTGCGCGACGCGCGGCATCTGGAAGACGCTCATCCCGCGCGGCATGTCGAGATACTGCAGCTCCTCCTCCTCGACGTGCGAGCCGGGACCGACGACGCGGATCGGCACTGGAAAGGGCTTCATGCGACTCCTCCTCGTGTGTTACGGACTCGCGCGGGTCGCTTGCGACCGGCGGTCTTCGCAGCCTTTCAGCCGCGCGAGGCGCCAGGACGCGCCGCGGCGTCCGCTCTCGCGGGCAGCACGATCGCCGGCGGCTCGCTCGGTGCGGACGCGATCAGGCGCTCGGTCTCGCGCACGTACTCGTCCCAGTCGCGGATGCCGTCGATGACGCCGACATACGCGCCCCCGCGCAGCATCACGAACGCCGGCCAGCGGCGGAAGCCGAAGCGCGGGTAGAGCGCCTTGGCGGTGTCGGGCGCGAGCCAGGCGGCGCGGAACGCGCCGCCGAGTCCGCGGTGCAGCTCGGGCAGGATGACCGCGAGGTCGAGCGTCTCGCGCTGGCGGAGCGGGTCGTCGCTGAAGAAGACGATCGCATGGCCGGGCGCAGCGACGAAATCGTCGAAGCTCGCCAGATCGAGCTCCGGAAAGCCGTGCTGCGACGAGAGTCGCTCGAGCAACGGATGGCGCGAAGGCGCGGCGACGGTCATGGCACGCTCCGCTTGAGATGTTCGGGCAGCGGCGGCTCGCGATCGACGAGGTCGGCGAAGAAGGCGTCGAAGTCCCCGCCGGCGCCGCGCATCGCGAGTGCGAGCGCATCCAGGGCGCTCGAAGTGCGCGCGGCCTCGTCGTCCGTCATCGACCGCAGCGCGCGGCCCTGGAACGAGAGCAGCCACGTGCCGGCGGGTACGGCACCTACGAGCATGTTGTCGAGGCGGACTCGCCCCTCCGGCCCCTCGCATTCGGCGATCCGGTCGTCGGCACGCAACACGCGCACGGGAACGCCGATGCACATGCCTCAGCCCCCTTCGCGTGCGAGCCGTCGGACGATGAGGCGCGCGTCGCCGAAGCGGCTGAGGTCGTCCTGCGGCAGGCCGCCCTGCTCGTAGACGGCGAGACCGATCGAGGCGGCGCTGAGCGAGGCGACGCTCTCGCCGTCCGCCCTGCGCCTGCCGACGTACCCCCATGCCGCCAGCTCGTCGGCGGCCCGCTCGACGGCGTCCGGGATGCGCGCGCGCACCGGCTCGCGGAGGCTGCCGCCGAAGTCGTTCAACTCGACCGGCTGCACGCCGATCACCGTGATCCGCTCCGGCGCGCAGCCGCGAAGCGCGGCGAGTGCGAGCAGGTCGTTGAAGCCGGTCTGGTGCGCCGAGAGCTTCGCCTGGCTCCACGACGGCACTTCGGCGTCCCGGAGCACGCGCAGCGTCCCCGGCGCCAGCCCGAAGTCGATCGCATCGAGTACGAGGAGCCTGCGGGCGCTTTCGACGTAGACCCCGAGGGCGAGCCCCTGCGTGCCGCCGTCGATGAGCTCTACCGTTTCGGGAAAGCCATACGTGGCGTGCAGCGCCTCCACCGCGCGCACGCCGAACCCCTCGTCCGCCCACAGGACATTGCCGATGCCGAGCACGGCGACTTCCACCACGTCCTCCTCGAACTGCCCACGCTATTTGTTACTCGGCGCGTAACAGCACGCCTTTCACCGCACGCTACTTCCCACCCCCCCGGTGCGTTTGATCTAGGTCAACGGTCGCCGAAGCACCGACAGCGATGCGCTGCATCAGGGAATCGCCCGACACGCGTCGCAGCATGGGTGTCCAGTGGACGCGCCCACGCGGCGAGCGCGCCTTCGATCGCGTGAGCGCAAGACTCGCTCCGCGCGGTCCTCGCAGACGGGTCGCGGCCGCTCGCAAGGCCGTCGAGCGAGGTCGAGCCGCGCTATGGCGCCTTGACGGCGACCCGCGCGGATCGCACGCGACGCGTCGCCGCGTAGACGTCCCACGCGAGCTGCAGTTGCAGCCAGAACGCGGCTTCGTTGCCGAAGTAGGCGGCGAGGCGTACGGCGGTGTCGGCCGTGATCGCGCGGTGCCCACGGATGAGCTCGTTGACGCGCCGGCGCGACACGTCGAGGGCGACCGCGAGCTCGCTCTGGCTGATGCCAAGGGGCTTCAGGAACCGCGTCTCGAGGAACCGGCCGGGACGCGGCGGCATGCGCGCGGCGACGAGGC
>Ga0114939_10003798_pt1 | contig 10344 bp, 9 predicted proteins | sample AshMeaCrysSpring_FD_87196 | JGI IMG/M metagenome (GOLD analysis project Ga0114939, IMG submission 87196) | Groundwater microbial communities from Big Spring, Nevada to study Microbial Dark Matter (Phase II) - Ash Meadows Crystal Spring | ecosystem: Environmental > Aquatic > Deep subsurface >... | reverse complement strand
TTCTCGGCCAGCCGCTTCTGGGACGTGTCGCTGAAGCACCGCTGCACCTGGACCTCGCTGGTGCCCTTCTGCACCAAGGCGCTGATGGAGCACGAGGTACCGGCCCAGCACCACTACCGGCTGTGGGGCAGCGCGGTCAACGAGCCGCCCACCGACGCGCATTTCCGCGTCAAGACCATCGGCTGGTGGGGCATGACCGAGACCATCACCCACGGCATCGTCGGCAGCCCGCACCTGCCGAACCGGAGCTCGAGCATCGGCCGGCCGGCGCCCGAATACGGCATCGCCATCGTCGAGGACGACAGCGTGCCGGTGCGCGAGGCGCGGCATGTGGGCCCCGGCGGCAGCGGGCAGCTGCTGATCCGCGGCGTGCGCGGGCTGTCGCTGTTCCACGAGTACCTGGCCAACCCGCGCGCCACCGCCGACAGCTTCGACCCCGACGGCTGGTTCCGCACCGGCGACATGATCAACGTGCTCGACGACTTCAGCCTGCAGTTCGGCGACCGCAGCAAGGACATGCTGAAGGTGGGCGGCGAGAACGTCGCCGCCAGCGAGATCGAACGCGTGGTGCTGCAGGTGGCCGGTGTGCACGAATGCGCCGTGGTCGCGAAGAAGCACCCGATGCTGGACGAGGTGCCGGTGCTGTTCGTGCTGCCGGCCGCGCATGCCGACATCGACCTGCTGGAGCGCATCGCCGCGGCCTGTGGTGCGCAGCTGGCCGACTTCAAGCGGCCGCACGAGATGCGCGTCGTCAAGGATTTCCCACGCTCGACACTGGAGAAGATCGCCAAGGCCGAGCTGCGCAAGATGCTCGACGCAGAGCCCCCTCCCCCATCGAACTGAAGGCATGGACGAACAGCCCGACCCGAAGACCCTGCAGCCGGCCGCGATGGTCGACAGCGACCATGCGGAAGTCATCGCCTTCGCCCGCGAGCACGCCCGCGGCGCCGACGACCGCGAGCGCGCGGTGTCGCTTTACTACGCGGTGCGCGACCGGCTGCGCTACGACCCCTACCGCATCGACCTGAGCGTGCACGGCATGAAGGGCAGCACCGCGCTGACCAAGGGCCACGGCTGGTGCGTGCCCAAGGCCGCGGCGCTGGCGGCGGCGTGCCGCGCCGCCGGCATCCCGGCGCGGGTGGGCTATGCCGACGTGCGCAACCACCTCAGCACCGAGCGCATGCGCCGGAACATGGGCAGCGACCTCTTCGTCTGGCACGGCTACACCGACATCTGGCTCGACGGCCGCTGGCTGAAGGCCACGCCGGCCTTCAACATCGAGCTGTGCGATCGCTTCGGGCTGCTGCCGCTGGAGTTCGACGGCCGCGCCGACTCGATCTACCACCCCTTCGACAAGGCCGGCAACCGCCACATGGAATACGTGACGCTGCACGGCGCCTTCGACGACGTGCCGCTGCAGCGCATCCTGGACGCCTTTGCGCTGCACTACCCGAACATGCCGCTGGAGAGGACCGCGCAGGAAGGCGACTTCGAGGCCGACGCGGCGCGCGAGCGCTCCGCGGGCGTGGACTGAGGACCTCGGCCTCCCCGGTGCTGCCCACATGACCCTGCAGCGCTACCTGACCCGGCTCGTATGGTCCTGCACCCTGCCGGTGCTCGCGCTGGCCGCTGTCTTTGCCGTGTGGCTGCTGCACGAGCAGCGCAGCCAGCTGCGCATCCAGGCGCAGGACATGCTGCTTTCCGCCCGGGGCATGGTCGACGACTTGCTGCGTTCACGCCTTGCCGGGCTGCAGGCGCTGGCGTCTTCGCCCGAGGCCGACGACCCTGGTCAATGGCCGGCATTCCAGCTCAAGGCACGCGGCTTCGTTGCGGCATTCGACAGCCACGTCGCGCTGATCGACGCGCAACGCCGCACCCAATGGCACACCATGGTCCCCTTCGGTCAGCCACCCCCGCCGGCGCCGCAGCCCGGGGGCCGCTCGGCCGTGCAGCTGGCCTTCGAGCGCGGCGCCCCGGCGGTCGGCGACCGCTTCGACGGCACGGTGGCGCAGGAGCCGCTGGTGGGCCTGGCCGCGCCCGTGTTGCGCGATGGGCGAGTGTCCTACGTGATGGGTTCGATCATTCCGGTGCGCAAGTTGCAGGAACAGATGTCGCTGCTGCCGATCGAGCCCGGGTGGAGCGTGTCGCTCAGGGACAGCCGGGGACTGCTCCTGGCGCACGTGGGCGGCCGCAGCGACCCGGCCGACGCCGACGACGACCTGGTCGAGCAAGGCCACCCGGATCTCGCCCCCTGGATGCTGGAAGTGCGGGTGCTGCACGAGCTCCGCACGCACGGCAACCACCGCACGGCGCTGCTGCTCGCGGCACTTCTGCTCGGCGCCCTCGCCATCGCCATCAGCGCCGGCCGGCTGGCCAGCCGCAAGCTGGCACTGTCGGTTCAGTCGCTGTCGCGCACGGACAGCCCGGCGCTTCTGGACATCGCCGAGATCCGCGATGCGCGCCACATGATCGACGCCGCCTTTGCCGAGCGCGACCTCGCCGAGAACCAGCGGCGAGGCAGCGAAGCCGCGTTTCGCGAGCAGCTCGAACGCAGCGCCGCCGATCTGGGCATGCGCGAGGCGCAGCTGCGCAGCGTCCTCGACTCCGCCAGCGATGCGATCATCGTCACCGATCCCGAACTGCGCATCGTCATGGCCAACGGTGCGGCCACGCGCGCCTTCGCCGCCGCCGACGCGCCGCTGACGGGCCGTTTGCTGGATCAGCTCTTCCCGAAGGCGCTGCGCGCGTCGCAGCGCCGCGCCATCGAGGCGCTGGCGCTGGCCGATGCGCCCGGTCGGGCCGCCGACAGCCGCCGCCATCTGGACCTGGTCGGGCTGCGGGCCGACGGCAGCGAGTTCCCGATCGAGGCGGCCGTATCGTCGGTACGGCGTGACGGCACGACGCTGGTCACGGTGATCCTGCGCGACGTCACCGAGGCGCGCCGGCTGCAGTCGGAACTGCGCGGCCTGATGGCGGAGCACCACCGCATCGAGGACAACGAGCGGCGGCGCATCGCGCGCGAGCTCCACGACGAGCTGCAGCAGGTGATGGTGGCGATCAAGATGGACGTGGCGGCGATGCAATACGAGGCCTCGGACCACGCCGACCGGCTGGCGCCGATGCTGCAGCGCATCGACCAGCTGGCCAGCACCGCCGTGTCGTCGACGCGCCGCATCGTCAACGACCTGCGCCCGTTGATGCTGGAGGAACTGGGCCTGGTGCCTGCGCTGGAGGCGTTGTGTCAGCAGTTCGAGCTGCGCACCGGCATTCGTGCCGGCGTGCTGGCACAGGACCTGCCGCCCGGTGTCCACGGCCTGCCCGAGCGTGTCGAGGTCTGCCTGTACCGCGTGGCGCAGGAGTCGCTGAACAACGTGGCCAAGCATGCGGGCGCGGACCGGGTCTGGATCAGGCTGTCGACCCAGCCCGACGGCACCCTGACCATGCAGGTGCAGGACAACGGGCGCGGCCTTCGCGCCGCCGGCCCCTCCGACCCGCTGTGCTTCGGGCTGAAGGGCATGCGCGAGCGCGTCATCGCCCTGGGCGGCACGCTGCAGGTCGCCAATGTCGCCGAGGGCGCGTGCGGCGGCGCAGTCGTCACGGTATGCATCCCATTGCCGGCCGCCGAGGCCCGGGGCCGATGACCGAGCGCATCCGAACAGGGCGGGTCGAGCCGGCACGGCAGCCGTCGAGGCGGCGTCCGCTGCCCGTGGCAGAGCTGGCGTTCGAGCCTGCGGCGGGGGCCTGCGCTGCGGCGCATCGGGCCCAGTACGCGTATGCGCCGCGCACGGCCCACGCTGCCTCCGGCTGAAGGCGATCGCGCACGGGGCGCCGCCTGCTCACGTCAACTGCGCCAGAACTGAGGCGTCAGCAGCACCAGCAGCGACAGCAGCTCCAGCCGGCCAAGCATCATGCCGAAGGTGCAGACCCAGGTCTGGAAGTCGCTCAGGCCCTGGAAGTTGACCGCCGGGCCGACCTCGCCCAGGCCGGGGCCGATGTTGTTGACGCAGGCCACCACCGCGGTGAATGCCGTGATCGCGTCCAGGCCGCTGAACAGCAGCAGCATCGTCAGCGTCACCAGCGTGGCACCGTAGACCATCATGTAGGCGATGACGTTCTGCATCACGCGCGGGTCGACCACCTGCCCGCCCATGGCGACCGGGTTGACGACGTTGGGGTGCACGATGCGCACCAGCTCGTGCCGCGCCTGCTTCAGCAGCAGCAGCATGCGCATCATCTTGATGCCGCCGCCGGTGGAGCCGCCGCAGGTGGCGAAGCAGCCGAGCAGGATCATCAGCAGCGCCGCGAAGGCCGGCCATTGCGCGTAGTCCTGCGACGCGTAGCCGGTGGTGGTGCCCACCGACACCACGTGGAAGACGGTGTGGCGCAGCGCCTCGGGATAGCTGGGGTAGGTGCCGCCCAGCCACAGGTACAGCGAGATCAGCGCCACCGCGCCCGCCATCACCGCCACGAAGGCCCGCGCCTCCAGGTTGCGCCACAGCGGGCGCAGCGAGCGCTGCCGCCAGGCCGCGAAGTACAGCGCCACGCTGACGCCGGCCAGCATCATGAAGAACACCGCCACGCCCTCGATCGCCGGCGAGTTCCAGAAGCCGAAGCTGGCGTCGTGCGACGAGAAGCCGGCCAGGCTCATCGTCGTGCACATGTGCATGAAGGCGTCGGCCCAGCTCATGCCCGCGGCGCTGTAGGCGAAGAAGCAGGCGACGCAACCGGCGAAATACACGCCCCATAGACCGCGTGCCGTCTCGGCGATGCGCGGCGTCAGCTTGGCGTCCTTCATCGGGCCGCTCATCTCGGTCTTGAACAGCTGCGCGCCGCCCACGCCCAGCAGCGGCAGGATGGCCACCGCCAGCACGATGATGCCCAGCCCGCCCACCAGCTGCAGGAAGCAGCGCCACACGTTCACCGACAGCGGCAGCCCGTCCAGACCGGTGAGCACGGTGGCGCCGGTGGCGCTGAAGCCGGACATGGCCTCGAAGTAGGCGTCGGTGATGCTCAACCCCGGGATCGCCAGCAGTAGCGGCAGCGCCGCGAAGGCGGGCAGCACCAGCCACACCAGCGCCACCAGCACGAAGCCGTCGCGCAGCTGCAGTTCGCGACGGAAGCGCCGCGTCGCCAGGCTCAACCCGCCGCCGGCGGCGAAGGCCACGCCGATGCCCACCAGGAACGCGTTCTCGGCCGGGTCGTGCTGCGTCAGCGCGAAGGCCAGCGGCACCGCCATCACCAGCGAGAACAGCATCAGCACCCGGCCGATCAGTGCCGTCACGGCAAGCGGGGAGTTCATCTCAGGGTTCCCGGTGGGCGAGGCACTTCGCGCCGTGCATCATGCCAACGCTTCGAGCGACCACCGCGGAACCGGCTCTGCCGGTCCGCCAGTGCCGACCCTTCAAGGGGCGCGCAATGCGCACGGGGGCGGGCCACGTCAGAAGAAGGTGGCACTTACCTGGAACAGCTTCTCGATCTGCCGCACCATGCGCTTGCGCGGCACGAACACGATGACATGGTCGCCGTTGCGGATGACGGTGTCGTGGTGGGCGATGATCACCTCCTTGGTGGGCATCAGGTCGGCACCCGGGCCGTCGCGCACGATGGCGCCGATGGCCGCGCCCGGCGGCAGCGCCAGCTGGTCGATGCGCCGGCCCACCACCTTGGAGCTCTTCTCGTCGCCGCGCGCCACCGCCTCCAGCGCCTCGGCGTCGCCGCGGCGCAGGCTGTAGACCGCGGCCACGTCGCCGCGGCGCACGTGCGCCAGCAGCTCGCCGATGATGGTCTGCGCCGGCGAAACCGCGATGTCGATCTGCGTGCCCTGCCCCTGCACCAGGTCGGCATAGGCGCGGCGGTTGATCAGCGCCAGCACGCGCTGCGCGCCCATGCGCTTGGCCAGCAGGCAGGACATGATGTTGTCCTCGTCGTCGCTGGTCAGCGCCAGGAACAGGTCGGTGTCCTGCACGTTCTCGTGCTCGAGCAGCTCCTCGTCGGTGCTGTCGCCGCGCAGCACCAGCGTCGGTGCCGGCAGCTGCGTGCTCAGGTATTCGCAGCGCGGTGCGCTGGTCTCGATCAGCTTGACCTGGCAGTCGCGCGCGATGTGCCGCGCCAGGCGCAGGCCGACGCGGCCGCCGCCGGCGATCATCACGCGGCGCACCGGCCGGTCGCGCCGGTGCAGCGCGTCGAGCACGCCGCGGATGTGCTCGTTGGCGGCCAGCACGAACAGCTCGTCGCCGTGCTCGATGCGCGTGCTGCCGTCGCACACCACCTGCCGGTCGTGGCCGAGCACGTCGCGCCGGTAGATGGCGACGATGCGCATCGGCAGCTGGGGCACCAGCTGCGGCAGCTCGCTGATGATGTGCCCGACCATCGGCCCGCCGTCCATCGCCCGCACCGCGATCAGGCTGACGCGCGCCTGGGAGAACTCCAGCACCTGCAGCGCCTCGGGGTACTCGATCAGCTTGCGGATGTAGGTGGTCAGGCTCTCCTCGGGGCAGATCAGCTCGTCCACCGCGAAGCCCTCGGCACGCATCAGCTCGCTGCCGTCGACGAACTCGGGGCTGCGCACGCGCGCGATGCGCGTCTGGATGCGGAACACGTCGTGCGCGACCTTGCAGGCCACCAGATTCGTCTCGTCCAGCGGCGCGCAGGCGATCAGCATGTCGGCCTCCTCGGCGCCGGCCTCGCGCAGCACCGAAGGCTGGATGCCGTTGCCGACCACGCCGCGCAGGTCGAGCCGGTCCTGCAGCAGCGCCAGGCGCTGCGGGTCGGTGTCGATCACCGTGATGTCGTTCTGCTCGGACACCAGGCTTTCGGCAACGCTCTCGCCGACGCGTCCGGCCCCCAGGATGACGATCTTCATGCGGCGCGATTATCGCTACGGCCCGTCGGCTTGCGCCGCCTTCACGCCGCTGCGCTGCCAGCCACTGCCGGCGGACCGACGAGAGGCCGCCGACGCCCTTCGTCCCCGGCACCGTGCCGCTGGTCATGCATGTCAAGGGCGGCGTCGCGACGGCGGGGGCGTCGGGCTCCGGCTCGGTGGCGCCGCGCGCCCCGGGTACCCGTGGCGCTTCGGTCCACCAGCAGAAGCTCACGCCCAACTGCAGACGGAACGGGTCGGAAGTCCTGCCGGTGCGCCGCGCTGCCGGCACCTTCCAGGGCGTCACCGAGGAGACGCATGGCACCGCCAACGCCGGCCGGGGCACCGGCACGCCCCGCTGCAGCGCCACCGTCGACCCGGTCTTCAGCTTCGACCTGGCCTACTTCGACACCTCGCCGGGCGAGCAGGGCCTCTCGTCGCACGAGCGCTACCGCTTGGTGTGCTCGCCCGAGCCCGAGCCGGGCACGCCGGCGCAGCGGCGCGCCATGACGCAACAGCCGGCCGCCGCCAGGGCCGCGCCGGCCGCGGCCCAGAACACCGCGGCCAGCCCGGCGGCCTGGCTGAGCCAGCCGCCGGCCAGTCCGCCGACCACGCCAGGCACGCCGTAGCCCAGCGTCGAATACAGCGCCGAACCGCGCGCGCGCAGGGCGTCGGGAAAGTACAGCGCGATCAGGCTGGTGCAGGCCATGTGCTGCGCGGCGAAGGTGAGCGCGTGGCTCAGCTGCAGCAGCACCAGCACGGCGGGCACATCGCCCAAAGCCGCGGTCAGGGCAAAGCGCAGGGCCGTGGCCAGCGCCGCCCACAGCAGCCAGCGGTGCGCGTCGATGCGGCCGAAGAAGCGTCCGGCCAGCGCGAAGAACACGATCTCGGCCGCCACCGACACCGCCCACATCAGCCCCACCGCGGCCTTGCCGTAACCCCGCTCGTCGAGGAACAGCGAGAAGAAGGCGTACAGGCTGGAATGGGCCAGCACGGTGAGCATCACCGCGGCGAAGAACCAGCGCACCACCGGCCGCCGCAGCACCGGGCCGACGGCCGCGCGCGGCGCGGCTTCGGCCGGCGGCTCCACGCTGCGCGGCAGCCGCCAGGTGGCCCAGGCCAGCAGCGCGAACATGCCCAGGGTGAGCAGCGGCAGCGCGCCGATGCCGATGCGCTGCAGCACCACGCCGAACACCAGCACCGAGGCGATGAAGCCCACCGAGCCCCACAGCCGCACGCGGCCGTAGCGGCGCGCGTCCAGGCTGCCGCCGGCATGCAGGTGGCGCAGGATCAGCGTCTCGGCGATGGGCGTGAAAGCGCCGTTGGCCAGGAACAGCGCCGCCACCACGGCGGCCAGCACCCAGGCGCCGGCATCGCGCAGCAGCCACATTGCCGCTGCCGCAGCCAGGCTGGCGACCGCGGCCGCGCGCAGCAGCGTGATGCGGCGCCCGCCATGGTCGGCCAGCCAGCCCCAGCCGTAAGGCGCGACGATGCGTGTCCAGCTTTGCAGCGCCGAGAACGCGCCGATGACCAGCGTGGAATGCCCCAGGTGTGCCAGCCAGAGCGGCGAATACGGATTGAACAGCCCGATCGAGCCGAAGTAGCAGGCCCACAGCGCTCCGAAGGGCGCAGTGCGGAAGCGCTGCACGCGGTTCGGCGCCGGGCCCGCTTCGGTCATCGGCTGGCCGTCGGCGGGCAGCGCGCCGCGTCCACGCGCTGCCAGACCTGCGAGCGGCAGAAGGGCCCGAAGCAGCCCTCGAGCCGCAGGGCGCCCGAGGTCTGCAGCTGCAGCGAGCCCTTGTAGCTGCGGCCGTCTTCCGGGTCGTGCAGGGAGCCGCCGGCCCAGCGCCCGGCCTGCGCGGCGCGCATGCCGTCGACGACGCGGCGGCCGATCAGTGCCTGCGGGCCCGCCGCCTCGTCCCACAGCCAGACGATGCGGCCGCACAGCGCATCGCCGCAGGGCTCGATGCGCACCCGCGCGGCGAAGCCCGGCGTCCACCACTCGCCTGCGATCTCGGCCTGTGCCTGCGCAGACAGCGGCAGCAGCACGGTCATCGCCAGCGCCGCGAGCCGTCGTGGCGCGGCGCGGGTTGCCAGGGCGCCGCGCTTCATGCCGCCACCCCGCGCGCGGCCGGCGCCGACAGCGCCCTGGCCTCGCGCCAGGCCGGGTCTTCGGTGCCGCACAGCCGGTCCCACCAGCCGAAGTACAGGCCGAAGTTGCCGCGGTTGCGGGCATGGTGGTAGTGATGGTGGTCGACCGGCGTGACCCAGCGCAGCCCGGGCAGCGCGGCCCAGCGCCGCGGCACCAGCTCGTGGGCGCAGTGGCCGATCGCGTTGCGCACGATCATGTGCAGCAGGAACACCCCCACCACCGTCGCATGCGTGGGCACCAGCCACAGCCACAGCGGCAGGAATGCAGCCTGCAGCAGCGCTTCGGCCGGATGGAAAGCGTAGGCGGCCCAGGGCGTCGGGTGGCGCGACTGGTGGTGCCGGAAGTGAACCGCGCGGAACCAGCGTGCACGGTGCAACAAGCGGTGCGTCCAGTAGAACCAGGCGTCGTGCGCCAGCACGATCAGCACCAGGCTGGCGCACCACCAGGCCCAGCCGTGCTGCGCGGCATCGAAATACAGGCGCAGCGTGCCGGCTCGCGCCAGCAGCCAGATCATGGTGCCGTTGGCGGCGAAGATCAGCACGGTGGCCAGCGAGCAGGTGATCTCGCGCCGCATCTGCCCCGGCGCCACCTGGGCGCCGAGGATGCGGCGGCCCGCCAGCCGGCGGCGCAGCACGACGAAGACCAGCAGCCACACGGCGCCGGCGGCCAGCAGGTAGCGCAGCGCGTCGGCTGCCAGGATGGTGAGCGCGACTTGCGCCAGTGACGCTTCGGGCATGGAAACTCCGGGCAGTGGATGGAGCCCCCATCGTCGGCGCCGACCCCAGCCGGGGTCTGGCCGATTCGTCGCGCAAGCTGGCCGATTCGTCGCCAAACGTCGCTCATTCCTGCGGCGGGGCCGCCGCGGCCGGTTGCAGCCGCTGCATGCGCGCCGCGGCGCGGTATTCGGTCGGCGTCATGCCGAAGCGCTCGCGGAAGGCGCGGTTGAACGGCCCGATCGAGCCGTAGCCGCAATCCAGCGCGATGCTCAGGATCGGCAAGTCCTCGGCCTGCAGCCGCGGTGCCGCCTCGGCCAGCCGGTGGTGGTGCAGGAAGTCGTTGAAGTTGCGGTAGCCCAGCTCCTGGTTGATCAGCCGCCGCAGCGGCGCCTCGGCCAGGCCCAGCGCCTGCGCCAGGGCCGCCAGCGTCAGGCCCTCGCGCCGGTACAGCCGCTGCTCGCGCATCGCCGCGTCCAGCCGAGCCCGCGCCGGCGATGCCGGCCGCGGCGGGGCGGCGGGTGCCGGCGCCACGGCCGGCGCGACCGGCATGGGTGCGGCCGCCGGCGCAGCCAGGTCGGAAGCCGCTGCGCTGCCGAGCACCACCCCGAGCGTGCGCC
>Ga0114939_10003797_pt1 | contig 10347 bp, 12 predicted proteins | sample AshMeaCrysSpring_FD_87196 | JGI IMG/M metagenome (GOLD analysis project Ga0114939, IMG submission 87196) | Groundwater microbial communities from Big Spring, Nevada to study Microbial Dark Matter (Phase II) - Ash Meadows Crystal Spring | ecosystem: Environmental > Aquatic > Deep subsurface >... | reverse complement strand
AATCCTTGCAGGATTGTTCCTAATAGCAATGAGATTTTTATTTGGGCTTGATCAAATAACAGATGCCTCAAATGAGCAGCCCTGGGGTTTATTCTTGAGTTGGGGATTGTTCAGTGGAGTACCTTTCTCTGCCTCTGGGTTTGTGATAGGAACTGCTGTATATATATTTGGGCTGAAAAGATATAAGCCTGTAGTGAAAAATGCTATATTATTAGGATTTTTGGGATATCTTTTTGCGGTAATATTCCTGATGATAGATCTTGGAAGACCGTGGAGAATATATTATCCCATGTTTATATCATTTGGGACAGCTTCTGTAATGTTCCTGGTCGCATGGCATGTTGCATTATATCTGAGCGTTCAATTCTTTGAATTTTCTCCTACAATGCTTGCATGGTTAGATCTTAAGAATTTGAGAAAGGTGGCTACAAGTGCGACTCTGATACTAACAGTATTTGGTGTGATGCTATCTACACTACACCAATCAGCGTTGAGTGCAATGTTCCTACTGACACCAGGGAAATTACATCCATTGTGGTATACATCATATTTACCATGGTTGGCATTTATATCGTCTATAGGTGCGGCGCTATCTCTTGTAATAGTTGTAAGTAAATTGACAACGATATATCTAAAAGATAGAGCTGATCCTAACTATCTATCAAGTGTAGACAATATTATTCTTGGTCTTGGAAAGGCGGCATCTCTGGTATTCTTTACATATATGGGTCTAAGATTAATAAGTGTGACACATGAAGGAGCATGGAAATACTTAGATGGACCATTTGGCCTATTATTCATAGTCGAAATTATAATACTTGGTGCTCTACCATTTATGTATTATTATGGAGTACAAAATAAGAATGTGTCTCTTATCTATCAGGCAGGATGGTTGACCATATTGGGAGTTGTTCTTAATAGATTCAATATATCGTATATAGCGTTTAACTGGCAACTTCCCCATAGAGAATTCTTCTACTGGAAAGAGGTAATAGTAGTGATGGCGGTTTTCACAATCCAAATACTTGTATATAGATGGATTGTAAATAGGATGCCAGTGTTGAGGCAACACCCCGATTATCTGACAGATGACCATTAGATGAATGTATATGATACAACAAATGATAGTATAAACCGGCCATATAGTATATATGGCCTCCTTTTTTGATCTCCGAATAAAATAACTAGACAGTATTATGAAAGACAGGTTTAAAACGACAGGTATCTATCACCTGTCTTATCTATCTTAAATCTATCACACATACATATCTTTATTATCTGTCTGACCTTGCGTGGCATATGCCGCGTCTTGTACTGCACTTGTCACCATGGACGATGCAGCTACAGATACAAAGTCCAGAAGTGTCATTTTTCCGAGGCTGCCACATGTCAGGAACTCCATCGATAAAAAGTTCGCGATTTTTTCGAAGGGAGCCCTCATTGTGAGTTTTACAGTCATGTCATCTCTATCAAATTCTAAATGTGCCCTTCCATATGTTGATAGTATTTGCTCATGGAACGTTTTTATCTGTTCCATATTTTTAAAAGCCTCTATATGATCCTTATTATCCTTATCATATCCTTCTTCATATTCAAATGTAAATAATTCTCCTTCGTCTTTACTTATTTTCATATTGTAAAAGTCTGCTTTTACAATTGTTGGTATCATTGTCATTTATTTGTCTCCTAATCTATATTTTTATATTCTGATACTAACATATTAATTCCTTCTCCAAGAGTATATCTTGGTCGGTATCCTAATCTTTTTATTTTCGTTATATCTGCAAGAGTATGTTGAACATAATTGCTCATTAACATCTCGATATACGTAGGTCTTATATCTTTATGTAATACATCATTTAACATAACTACTATATCATTGAAACTGTAAGAAGTGTCTGTTCCAACATTATATATTTCATATTCAAAGTCTTTGTCAAGCATTAATATACAGGCTTTGACCACATCTTTGACGTATATAAAGTCTCTTTCCTGTTCTCCATCACCGTATATAACAGGAGATTTATCTTTCTTCATATCCCAGAGGAATTGAGTAATTATATTTGCGTATACTTTCTTATATTCCTCATGAGGACCATATACAGAAAAGAATCTAAGACCTGCAGATTTTATACCAAACAGAACATTGTATAATTTTGCAATTCTCTCGATGGTTAATCTCGCCTCAGTATAGTAATCTGTAACTCTTACATTCATATCTTCTCTATGCGGAGGTTTTATACCACTATATAGGGACGAAGATGAAGAGAATATAACCTTTTCTATATTTTTATTTTTTGCATATTCAAAGACATTAATTGTCCCATTTATTGCATCTCCCACGAGAAAAGGATTCTCTTTATACATTGGAGAAGACGATGGAATACCAAGATGATAAATAACGTCTATATTAGGAATATCTAGTCTATAGAGATTGTTACACGAGTCATTAATTATAGTTATCTGATCTTTTACACTGTCAAGATTTTGGTAATCTCCAGTATGAAAATTGTCCAATACTGTTACACTATGATCTTTGACAAGTTCCTCAACCAAGTTTGATCCTATAACAGCTCCTCCTGTTACTAATATTCTCATAATAATTTTCCTCTTTTATAACCCAATTTTTCTCTTTCACAACTCTTTATTCCCCTATTATATCCTGTGGGCATTCCGCGGTCTAGATCTGGTCTGTCTGTCCACCAATGATTATGTTTCGTACAGTAGTACCAATTAGGTGTACCATCGGATATACTCATATTTTATTTTTCTCCTTTGTTGTATTCGTCAATTTCTACATAACCCGAAAAGATAGTAAGCAAAAACAATGCTTATAACATTCGCGAGTATTTGCAGACATTGTAGAAATAAACCAAGCTAAATTCTGAGCATTTATATTAGGTATAACACATGCATTTCTAAATAACTATCTTTTAATATTTTTTAACGCATAATGATTGACAATATGATATTTAGTATCAGTAGAAATAATATAAAGCATATTATTATCTTTTCATCACTTGTCATCCATCATTTGTCACATACCGTCTGTCATTTGGCTTGAATCTCTTCAAGTGATGACTCTAATTCAAACCTAATAATACATTCTCCAATAATACCAGATTTTTCTACTCCTTTAGTAGTCACATTTCTTCCTAATTTCTTGAGCGCAGCATATTTAGCAGCCTGTATTATGGGACACATAGTCGGTATGTTTTCTTTTCTCAATATCTCGTTTCCATGACAGATGATACAACCTTTGATATCGAGTGTGTAATCCTTTTTATTGCAATACACTTTTACATGCTGCGCAAATCCGAGTTGTCCTAAATAATTTTCAAAACTTTGGGCAAATTCTATATTATCATTGAGTGCTCCTACATTATTTAGCCAATCATTAACTATTATCTGTCCAATTTTTGAGTTTATTTTCTTGGCATCTTCTCCAAGAGCTTTCACTATGATAGCATGGTATTGTTTAGAGAAGTCCAAGCTCACTGTCATAGAACCTCATATTGTAACTATTATCTTTTGGATGATATTAACTTTCAATTAATTTTCTATTCTTGCTCCCAAAGGTCGATACCAAGAGACAATTTTATATTCTTAGCATCGATACCTATATTAGGTTGTACAACATCCATCCTTAGATGTTCTTCACCATTTATTTCTACACCTTTGCCAAATATATACCTTTTATCAAGAGATTTAGTCTTATTCTGAGAATTTTTCATATAATCTACTGCTGAAACATCTTTATATAGCATAGTATCAATAAGAGAGACTGCTTGAGATACTTTTTCTTTGAAAATTCTTATTCTAATATCAGGATCTATTTCTACATTCTCAGAATTGGCAAATCTTACCATTAGAGAGCTGACATTATCTATGTCATACCCTTCTGGTAACTGTGAACTACCAACAATGATCATCTTGTACCTAGATGGACATCTTATATCAAGTACTGTTCCTGTAGCATCTTTTGCTAGACTTCTTGTAGTTATAATATCAGTATAAGTTTCATCGACGCATATCTGTTCTCTGCTATATCCCCTACCTTTTAGATATTCCAAGTATTTATTATAACCCATATCTATTACGCTTACTTTTTGGATACATATATTTGTATTTACCATATTATCACCTCATTATACTCTCTTCGTACTGTGTCCATAGATCTATACTAAGATTAAATTTTATAATATTAATGTCTATGTCAGGATTAATTGCATATATTCTTAAATGGTCCTCTCCTTTAAGTTCTACTCCTTGATCAAACCTGTACAGTTCGCCATATCTCTTAAATACGTTTGGAGTATCGAAATAGTTTAACATGCTAACATCTCTATATGTTACACCACAAATCTCTATTCTCTTTTTAAAGATTTTATCTTTGAAAAATTTGATTTCGGTATTTGGATCTATTTCCACACCATCAGAACTTGCAAGTTTTAATTCAAAAGGATGAACATTCTCTATAGAATATGGAGAATTTTTACCTATTATGCTCATTATTCTTCCAGGGGGACAAAGTATGTCTATGACTATGCCCTCATTTCCAACTTTCAAAGTACTTGTCGTAACTAATGCGGATAGATATTCATGAATCTTTATACTTTCTCTTGTCCATTCATTTCTTTCCAGATATTCTATGTATTTTGGATAATCTTTTATGAATGAATTTTCTACTATGTCTCTTATACCTGATATTCCATTTTCAACTATGCTGTCTTTATTTGTATCTGACTCTTTCTTTTGTCTTGTCCTCATAATACTCATCTCCTTTCAATTTTGTCGGTGGCATATTAAACGATTTTATTCACTACATTTCAATTTTATTTTCTATTGTTTAATCTTCTTCATTATCCAACTCTTTTTCTAATTCTTCTAACCTTAATATACAATTATAGCATTTCTCTTGCCATAAAGGCATCGGCCTATTACATTTACAAATTTTAATTGCTCCTTGACCAGCACAATACGGACATTCTATCTCTTTATATTTATTTAACGAAGGAATAAATGCAAATTTTCTACCATGACAAACGGGGCACCATCGAATGGCGTCGGTGATATCAATTCTGATACTAAGTATAGAATTATTCGGTATAGGACCATTTGTCACATGTAGAAGTTTAGAAAGTTGATTCATATTGATTTTGTGTTGTCTATTTTGGTAGATTATGTTGGTTTAATCTTTCGTTTTTGCTAATTGATTGATGATTATTCGCATTCTGATTGACTTTTATATCTCCTTTTAGTCAAGGTTCGATTTTTTGTATTTTATAACCCTTGATTCTAAGCTCAACTTGTCTACTTATAGGTAGACCAGTCTTATCTCTTATTCTTTCCATTTCTTTAACTATATCTTCATCGATTTGGATGGCCAATTGACGTTTCTAGTCATACCACCTTTATTCACTCTTAACAATGGGCCTTATAAGAGTCTTTAACACGTGTATATGATATATCATTCTATTTTGTAATTCTTCATATTCCTCAAACCATCCAGGAAGAACTGATATTACATTGTCAAATTGGTTGTTGGTACTGATATCTTTCTTTAATACTAATTTTCCTGTCCCACGACAATGGGGACATTCTATTTCTCCCATTATTATTCCTCCTTTATTTAATTGTATTTACAATTGGGCCTACAATTGGATTTATCTAATTTAATTTGTAATTAAATTTATTTGATTCAATTTTTAATTCATGGCCCAAAGATCAGTCTCTATCTTAAACTTTATATTTTCTGAAGGTATATTTTTTGGAGAATTTATTATATATATGTTAAGATGATCCTCGCCATTTAGCTCAATTCCTTGTCTAAATCTATACGAAGTTTCAAAGTCTTCGCCATGACGTGTCATTTTAATATCTTGATAGAAAATTCTTGCTAATTGTCTAATATCTTCAGAAGGTTTCACTTTTGTTATTCTCATCTTAGTATCATTTGGAATTTCTTCTCCATTATCATCGGTGATATATAATCCTAACGAATAAGCCACTCTTGTATCTGCACCACGTGGAATTTGTTGCTTTCCCATTATAGACATTTTCATTCCGGCTGGACATCTAATGTCAACAATGGTACCAGTGGTATTTCCACCTACACCTGATGTTGCAACAAGGCTTGTATTATTTTGGTCGACAACAAGTAACTCTCTGTGCCAACCTCTTCCTGACAGATAGTCTACATAATCTCCATACCAGGGAGTTACAGCAACTGTTTCAAGATTGATAGTATCTATATTAACTTGTTGCCTGGTCCATCCTCTTTGTTCCATATCTCTAATAAAGTCGCCATATCCAACAGTAGGTGCAACACCTCCAGCTCTATGAGTAAAGCCTGTATATAAGTTAGTCTTATTTGCTACTTTTTCAGCAATATCATTTTTATGAACCAACCACGCATATTTAATTGCCACCATATCATTAACAGGATAATCTGATCTGTCAGCAACTATGCAATATGATTGATTTTTGGTCTTATTAATCACTCTGCCATCAGAATATAACTCATAGACTGTTTTATCTTTTGATTTGTTATCAACTTCAATTTCTACCTTTCCATCCTTTTGAAGTTTGTCAAATTTCTCTTCTCCCATTATTGTCTTTAGAAATTCTTTTGATTTCTTTTCTACTTTTTCAAAGTCATATTCTTCATATGATTTGCGTGACCTTCTCATAGTTCCTTACCTCGCATTGCTATACATTGCCCTGTCCGGCATGACCTCACCACACACTATCTTATTTGATAATACTATACCAGATATCATATACTAAGATTCTTTTTATGGTTCTTTTTTTCTTACTTCATATATTTATCTATCCTAGCATCAATTTCTTCCATGTCAATTACATCCCCGTAGCAGCGTTTACAGTATATATTATGTTCATATTCATAGGTTGAGCAAATACTGATATATTGTCAAAGTAATATGTCAAACAATTTTGAACTTTTATTTTGCCTGTCCCATGACAGAATGGACAGGCTAAGTCTTCATCATTCATATTGATCCTCCTTTTCTGAAGTTTGGTAATCTAAAGTTTGATAATGATTTGATAAAGTTATTTTCTTATTTGCATGAAATTTCCATTTTTCGTTTCTATAAAATCAGCTTTAGCACATGGTACTCCTGCCCATATCTTTAAATCATTAAATGATTTAAAGTCAAGTATACCTCTCTTACACGTATATTTTCCATTTATGATCTTTCCTCTACACGTTCTGATTCCTAGATATTCTCCTCTAGAGTCAAACACTAGATCTACATTGTCAACTTTCTTAAATACCGATGCGTCGATGCCATATCTCTCTTTGTTGACAGGATCTCCTGTGATTGCATCATAAAAATCTATTTTCTTTAAATTGCTCATATTATTTCATCTCTTTTAATAATTTATCCCATCGGTCACAAATTTTATCCCATGTATAATTTTTGGAAAATTCTATACAGTTTTTTGAAAATGTTTTTCTAAGATCTTCATCTTGGTACATTATCTTCATTTGACGAGATAGGTCTGATTCATTAACGAGAGCGCGAATGGAGCAATCCTGAATCATTTGCCAATCGATAATTGATGCCAATAGTCCTCTTCTGGTTTTTGGATCCTCTCCTATAAGCTCGGTGAATGATGAACAATTGGGACCAATGTTCGGTATTCCGCAGGCCATTGATTCGAGTGTTGGAAGGCCGAATCCTTCCGAGGATGATGCCGATATATTGATATCAAAAGTGTTGTACAGGATACTAACCGCCTGATCGGTCCATGCAGACGATCTAAAAGTTCCATAGCTGAATATCACATTATCTTGTATTCCCAAATCTCTGATAACTTTAGTAAGGTCTATACCATTGACAGCAATTGGCATACAGTTATGCACAGCAATCATACTGATATATGAGTTATCTTCTTCTACATCTAAATTCCAAACATCACCTTCATATTTTACTATCTCTATATTCCTTATAGGAACATAAAAGAGATTTTTACCTTTCAAATATACACTATCTTTTTCTTCAACCTTGGTCCTATTTGGATGTATATCTCCTATAATATTACCAAATATGTCAACATCTTTACCATATATTTCAATATGAAATTTATCTTCATGATTTTGATTTTTAGATCTCTCTATTCTTAATGCTGGCAAAATATTAAACTTGGAGAGTATATATACTAACTGATTGGCAAGTGTTTCAGACGTTGTTGTTATACTATATCCACTATCTGATGTAGTTCCATCCCCTCTCCATTCTCCCTTTACTAATTCTGTCAACTTATCCAAAGGTAAATCCAAAAATTCTGGAGGAATTCTGACTATTTTAGCCTTACTTCCTTTTCCTTTCTTTGTTACGTATTCTTTTGGACAGAACATATTTTGAAACATGTTCTGTAATACCCTATTTGGATAGATCACTACGTGCGCATGCTCTCTCATTCTATATGAGTAATTTAATCCAAAAATGTTCTTCATAATCTCTTTTATATCTTCTACATATTCTTCTTCTCCTATATTGAAAGTAAATTCTATTGAGTTCCCAGAATGATCTCCGTCGGATATAAAGTATCCGAATAATCTCATAATGTCTCCTGTCAATTCAATCTCTGAAGGTATCTTACAATATTTCTTAGAATAGGAGTTATTCATAACTATTTTCTTTTTGACAGGATTCCCAAATAAGTCATATTGTGTTCCTATGTCATCGTAACTATCTCCTGTTACATTTAGAAAATCATCTATATAATCTATTATCCTTATCTTTTCTATACCTACTACTTTATTGTTCACTCTAGGATATACAACAAAATCTCCAATTTCTAGATCCCTTGCCCTTATCCATTCAGTTTTGTATTTTCTATATGGTTCTTCTCCTGCTACGTATTTACAATATTTGATTTTCTTATAATTAGACATACGATAGCAAGATCTTTCTGGTGAACAGATAGAGCCCTCTCTACTATTGATCCCGCTACATAGTTCAGTCTTGACAGATAGAACAGGATGGTCAGGAGTTAATGTTATAGGAATACCTATCTTCTTTGGAGTTATTCTAATTACATCTCCAGAATATTCTCTTTTCATTACTTGAGATACTTTCATAAATCTGCCTTTATGGGTAAGTACTCTATCTCCAACCTTTATATCTTTTATTTTTTGTATACCTCTATTTAATGTCAAAATTGGAGATTCTGGCACGAGGCAATGTAGATGCATTATCGTTCTATCTTTCAACTGTCTAGAATCTTTAATAAATAGAGAATATGACTTCAAGAGGCGTTCTATTCTTTTACGAATCCCCAGATTTTGTCCAACGAATCCGAATACAAATTTTCCCTTGGTAACTTCGGGTAATCTCGTTATAGGTATATTATCATCTTCTCCCCATTTTCCGTTGATAAATTTTAATATTGATATATGCTCTTCCTTATAATAAGGACAGTTAACTTGCTCTTTATTATTTAATTTACAATCATAACAAGACTGTTTATGAAGTAATACTGGATCTGATTCTAGTTTTCCATTCTCTGTCTTGTAGTAGCAATATTTAATATTGTTTATATTGTCTAAGTCAAGGGGTTTAAATATATCAGGATCATAACCATGATAAACGTAAGGGACATCTATCCCACCTAATGCTAACTGCATCTCTCCTTGGCCATACTTTGTTTGTGCTACAACCTGGCCACCATTCATCTTTATATGTAGGAGGTCGTTGGCCATCTTCTGAGGTATATTTTTTCCCTCGACAGGACAATATATTGCTGTTTTAGGATATATTTTGGCGAAATCATTAAACTCATAATCCATTTGAAATATAGCCAATACTACATCTGGTTTGATTCTATTTATGGTGAGCATCGTTTGGGTAATATCGTCAACATGTAGAGTTTGAGCAGGCAAGACCTCGATACCATAGTTGAACTCTGATATATAGGCAGTTTGCATACCTGTCATCGTAATTGTATGACCCAATTTTTTTAGGCCATTTGCTACATGTCGAGCAACAATTGAGAATCCACTATTCATTCTCAGACTGTTGCCCAATATATGTATTTTCATTTTACCCATCCTTTTGCTCTATAACCACAATAAGGACAGAAATTGATCCTACTCTTATATGTTCCTATGTAAAACCATAAGCTTCCGTCTTCTTTTTCCTGGCAAGAGCCAATGCCTTTTATACAATTATGAAATACTATGTCTTTATTTTCAATTTTTCTACCAACCTTACCTTTACTATATACACTTATGACTGAATCTGCACCACTAGGCCTATTTGAAATATTTATTTTCTTTTCAGATATATTCGGAACTAGATTTATACTGCTATCCTT
>Ga0114939_10003796_pt1 | contig 10348 bp, 7 predicted proteins | sample AshMeaCrysSpring_FD_87196 | JGI IMG/M metagenome (GOLD analysis project Ga0114939, IMG submission 87196) | Groundwater microbial communities from Big Spring, Nevada to study Microbial Dark Matter (Phase II) - Ash Meadows Crystal Spring | ecosystem: Environmental > Aquatic > Deep subsurface >... | reverse complement strand
GCGCTTCCCCTTACTTCTTCACGAACTTCAGCGTCATGCGATCCGATTCGCCGATCGCGATGTACTTGCTCTTGTCGAAGTCCGGGTCTTCGTCCTTGCCCGAGCCGTACGGTGTCGAGCGCAGGTTCGGCGGCAACGTCCACACGCCGAACGGATGATCCTTCGTGTCCTTGGGGTTCGCATTGAGCTCGGACTTGCCCACGAGCGTGAAGCCGGCCTTCTGCGCCTGCTCGATCACGTAGCGCTCGGAGACGTAGCCGCTTGCGGGGTCTTCCTTACCATAGGCCGAAGCATTCGCACGGTGCTGCTCGATGGCGAGGATGCCGCCCTGCTTCAGCGCATTGTGGAACTCCTTGAACGTCGCCTCCACGGTGCCCGGCTCCGATTGCATCCAGCCATGGATCGAGCGCGCCGTCAGGATCAAGTCGAACATGCCGGCGGGCAGCGTCTTCGTGACCGCGCCCCAGTTCAGGATGCGCACGTCGCCATACAGGTCGGGCTTGCCGAGGTAGCGCGCCTCGAAGGTCGCGCGCGCCTTGCGCGACCCGTCGGAGAGCTTGGGATTCGCGAGATCGGCGCCGGTCACGTAATACGTGCCGCCGGTGAGCCTCGCATACGGCGCGAGGATGTCGGTCCAGTACGGGTTCGAGCCCGGCTGGATCTCGAGGATCGTCATCTGCGGGCGCAGGCCCCAGAAAGCCAGCGCTTCGATCGGGTGACGCGCCTTGTCGCGCGACTTGGCGTCCTCGCTGCGCCACTCGCCGTTGACCGCGGCATGCAGGGCTTGGTCATCGGTCGTCACGCGGCCGTGGTCGTCGAGGCCGGTCGGGGTCGTTGCCGCGGCAGGGGCCGCGACAGCTGCCGTGCCGATCAGCGCCAGTGCGGTCCCGACGAGAAAGGCGGTACCGAATGCCGTCTTCTTCATGAACGCTCGCTCCAGAAAACATCGGATGGCATTAATTAGGTCCGCATCCCGCCGCAGATTCAACCCGACCTGAAAAAACGAAGGCCCCGGCGCTTGCGCGACGGGGCCTCGTTTGCAGCCCATGGGCGGCTGCCTGGTCGATTACATGCCCGAATCCGTGCGGATCAGCATGACGCGACGGTTCAGCTGGCGGCCTTCCGCAGTCGCGTTGTCCGCGATCGGCTTCGTCTCGCCGAAGCCGACCGAGCTCAGGCGAGCCGGATCGACGCCGCGCGACGAAAGGTAGTCGAACACCGCCTTGGCGCGACGATCCGACAGTGCCATGTTGTAGGCATCGGTGCCGACGCTGTCGGTGTGGCCTTCGACCACAGCCTTGGCGAAGGGCACGTCGCCCATGAACTTCACGACGCGCTCGAGTTCCGTGATCGACTCGGGGCGCAGCTCGGCGCTGTCGAAGTCGAACAGGAGCTTGAGGGTCTGCTCGAGCGGGCAGCCGACCGAGTCGACCTTCGTGCCGGCCGGAGTGCCCGGGCACTTGTCAGCTTCGTCGCAGACGCCGTCGCCGTCCGTATCCGCGCACTTGGCGGGCGGGGGCGGCGGGGGCGGCGGCGGCGCAACGACCGGAGCCGCGGCGACCGGCGCCGGGATCATCTTGCCGAAGCGGTAGCCGACATGCAGGCCGTAGATCCACGGGTTCAGCTCGGCCTCGCCGATGTCGGCGCCGTTGAGCGAAACGTCCGTCGACAGGTCGACGTAGCGGACGTTGGCGTTGAAAAACCAGTTGCTGGTCTTGTTGCCGATGTCGACGCCGACCTGGCCGGTGGCGCCGATCGAGTCGTCGAGCTTGACGCTGTTGCCGGAGAGCGCACCCTGCGTCTCTTCACCCGAGAACAGGGCGTACATGACGCCCGCGCCGATATACGGACGGAAAGTGCCTTCCGGATTGAAGTGCCAGTTGAGGCTCAGCGCCGGCGGCATCAGGTCGGTGTGCGCGACGCGATCGAGCGGGCGCGAGCCCGTGTCGAGGTCGATGCCGTGCGTGAAGGGCCAGGCCACCAGCAGTTCGGTGCCGATGTGCTTGGTGAGGAAGTATTCGACGGTCGCGGTCGGCGACAGGTCGCTGTCGACGACCAAGGCTGGGCCGCCGAGATCGAGATTGTAGGAGTCAGGATTGACCTGCGACATACCGACGCGGAACAACCACTTGCCCGGATCGTACGTGCCCCCATCCTGGGCCTGGGCAGCGGCCGGACCCGCGAGCGCGGCGGCGACAGCCAAAGGAATTAAATAGCGAGCTGACATTGAGGCGTTCTCCTTGTGGCTTTTATGCCATGCATTATAAATTCAATTGCGGGCGCTGACCGCCAGCCCGCCACCACACCCTTGGCGGACCGAAACCGACTACCCCGCAATTTTCTGCGTAATCGTGGTCTAAAGTCCAGTGCGGTAAATTGGCGACGGCTCCCATCGGCATGTGCGGACCTGTTCGCATCGCCTGCCCTACGCGTTTCCGCGGAGTTTTTGATGCTTTTTGGCAACATTTGGTCGTATTCCGGATACTCGGGCGCTTCCGGAGCCTGCCGGCGCGCCCTGCTTGTCGCGCTCGCCGGGTGTGCCGGGGGGCTGATGGGCACGGTGTCGGCAGTGGCCTCCCCGCCCGCGACGACCGCGCCGTCGTCAGCCGGGCTGATCCCCTACGAGAAATTCCAGCTCGCGAACGGGCTCACCGTCGTCGTCCACACGGACCGCAAGGCGCCGATCGTCGCGGTCAACGTCTGGTACCACGTGGGCTCGAAGAACGAACCCGCGGGCAAGACGGGATTCGCCCACCTGTTCGAGCACCTGATGTTCCAGGGCTCGGAAAACTACGACGACGAGTACTTCAAGCCGCTGGAACTGGTTGGCGCGACGTCGATGAACGGCACCACGAACTTCGACCGCACCAACTATTTCCAGAACGTGCCGACCAACGCGCTCGACCTCGCGCTGTGGATGGAATCGGACCGCATGGGCCACCTGCTCGGCGCCGTCACGCAGGCGCGTCTCGACGAACAGCGCGGCGTCGTCAAGAACGAGAAGCGGCAGGGCGAGAACCGCCCATTCGGCAAGGTGGCCGAGGCCGTGTTCCGCGCCAGTTTCCCGGTCGGGCACCCGTATCGCACGCTGCCGATCGGCTCGATGACGGATCTCGACGCTGCCTCGCTCGACGACGTGCGCGAGTGGTTCCGCACCTACTATGGCGCGGCCAATGCGGCGCTGGTGCTGGCAGGCGACATCGACGTCGCTACGGCGCGCGCCAAGGCCGAACGGTACTTCGGCCACATCGCGCCTGGCCCGGCCATCGCACGGCCTGGCGACTGGATCGCGGCACGCACCGACAGCCGCCGCGAAACGATGTACGACCAGGTCGCGCAGCCGCGCTGGCAGCGCTTCTGGAACACCCCGCCCGACCACACTCGCGATGCCGAATTGCTGGGCCTCGTCGGCGAGATTCTCGGCGGCGGCAAGACCTCGCGGCTGTACGAGCGCCTCGTCTATCGCGACCGCATCGCTGACAGCGCTTCGGCCGGACAGTCGTCACTCGAGATCGCAGGCCTGTTCTCGCTGTCGGCCGACGTGAAGCAGGGCGTGCCGGTCGCGCGCGTCGAGGCGGCCATGGCCGAGGAACTGCAGCGCTTCATCGCGCAGGGGCCGACGCGCGAGGAACTCGAGCGCGCGCGAATCGCCTTGCGGGCGGGCTTCATCCGCGGCCTCGAGCGCATCGGCGGCTTCGGCGGCAAGGCCGACGTGCTGGCATCCTGCGAGGTCTACACCGGCAATCCGGCCTGCTACCAGCAGTCGCTGCGCTGGATCGACGAAGCGCAGCCCGAGGACCTGCAGCGCGTCGCGCGCGAGTGGCTTGCGCGCGGCGACTACACGCTCGAGGTGCTGCCGCAACCGCCGTTCGCCCCCGCAATGGCGACCAGTGCGGTCGATCGCAAGCTGGGCCCGCCGACCGCCACACACTTCCCCGACACCGTGTTCCCTGCCCTGCAGCGCCTGCAGCTTGCAAATGGCATTCCGGTCATCGTGGCCGCACGGCCCGACGTGCCGCTCGCCCGCGTGGGGATCCTGTTCAACGGCGGCTTCACGGCGGACCAGGGGCGCAAGCCCGGCACCGCGAGCTTCACGATGAGCCTGCTCGACGAAGGCGCGGGCAAGCTCGACTCGCTCGCGATCGCCGATCGCGCCGAGCGGTTGGGTGCGCAACTTTCGGCCAGCGCGGGCCTCGACGCGGCGTCCGCGTCGGTGTCGGCGCTGACCGAGCAGCTCGATCCCTCGATCGGGCTGCTGGCCGACATCGTGCGACGGCCGACTTTCCCCGCTGACGAGATCGAGCGCGTGCGCAAGGAATGGATCGCGGGCATCGCGCGCGAGAAGACCAGTCCCGACGCGCTGGCGATGCGGGTGCTGCCGCCGCTGCTGTACGGCGCGGGTCATCCCTATGGCATACCGTTCTCTGGTTCCGGCACCGAGGCTTCAGTCGCGGCATTGACCCGCGCGGATCTCGTCGAATTCCAGCGGGACTTCCTGCGCCCCGACAACGCGACCATCATCGTCGTGGGCGCGGTCACGCCGGCCACGCTGCTGCCGTTGCTCGAGAGGCACTTCGGTGACTGGCAGCCGCCGGCCTCGCCCCGGCCGGCACTGCCCACGATCGGCGTGGTTGCGCCCAGTCCCGGCGAGCGCCTGTTCCTGCTCGATCGCCCGGGCGCGCAGCAGACCACGATCCTGGCGGGCCAGCTGATGCCGTCGAGCACAGCCACCGACCGCATCGAGCTCAATACCGCCAACGACGTGATCGGCGGCACCTTCACCTCGCGCATCAACATGAACCTGCGCGAGACGAAGCACTGGTCGTACGGCGCTCGTTCGTCGCTGCCCGATACGCTGGCGCAGCGGCCGTGGCTGCTGTCGGCGCCGGTACAGACGGACAAGACGGTCGATTCGATCCGCGAACTGCGGCGTGAACTCGCCGAGTTCATCGGCGCGAAACCCGCCACGCCCGAGGAGGTGGCCAAGGTCCGCAATCGCGACGTACGCGCGTTGTCCGGACAGTTCGAGACCAACGCGGCCGTGAGCGGTGCAATCGCGGACATCGTGCGCTTCGGCCGGCCGGACGACTACGTGCGCACGCTGCGCGCGCGCCTCGAAGGCCAGACCGATGAGGGCGTGCGGCAAGCGGCGGCGCAGGCGTTCCAGCCCGGCACGCTGACATGGGTAATCGTGGGCGACCTGGCGCAGATCGAAGCCCCGCTCCGCGCGCTGCAGTGGAGTTCGGTGCAGGTACTCGACGCCGACGGCAAGGTGGTGCGCTGATACCGTCTATGATGCCTGCCCCGGCACGACGCTGAAGGACTGTCTCCCATGCCGCACCGCCGCGCATCGATCGCACGCTCGCTGTCCAGGCGCGCGCGCGCGCTTGGGCTGGCCGCGCTGCTCGGCGCGTCGGGTCAGGCGGCGGCGGTGCCCGTGCTGGACGCGGACGCGGCGGACCGCTTCGCGCAGCTGGCCCTGAGTTGCGTGCACCTCGAGTACCCGAACAAGATCGCGCACACGCTCGCAGCCGATGCCGACGTCCGTCCGCCACGCGAACTGACACCCGCGTTCTTCGGCTGTTACGACTGGCATTCCTCCGTACACGGCCACTGGCTGCTGGCGCGGCTGGCAAAGCAGTTTCCAGCCGCGCCCTTCGCGGCGCAGGCGCGCTCCGCGCTCGCCCGCAGCCTGACGCCGGCGCACATCGCCGGAGAAGTCGCCTACTTCCAGGCCCCGGGGCGCGCGTCTTACGAGCGGCCGTACGGCCTGGCATGGCTGCTGCAGCTGGCGGCGGAGCTGCGCACCTGGGATGACCCGCAGGCACGCGCGTGGGTGCAGAACCTGGCGCCCCTGGAACAGGAGGCCGCACGACGGCTGCGCGCATGGCTGCCCAAGCTGCACTACCCGATCCGGGTCGGCGAGCACGGCCAGACCGCGTTTGCATTTGGCCTGGTGCGCGACTGGGCGAGCGTCGCGCAGGACGCGGAGATGCTGCAGCTGATCGACGCCCGTTCACGCGCCTTCTACGGCGCCGATGTGAATTGCCCGCTGGCCTACGAGCCCTCCGGCGAAGACTTCCTCTCGCCGTGTCTCGCCGAGGCCGACCTGATGCGTCGCGTGCTGCCCGCGCGCGAGTACGGCAAGTGGCTGCAGCGCTTCCTGCCGCAACTGCCGACGCGCCCGTCATCGCAGGCGTGGCTTGCGCCGGGCGTGGTCACCGATCGCGCGGACCCCAAGCTCGCGCACATCGACGGCCTGAACCTGAGCCGCGGCTGGATGCTGCTCGGCATCGCGGCGGGCCTGCCGGCCCGGGACAGTCGCATCCCCTCGCTGCACGCTGCGGCCGAGAACCATGCCGCGGCCGCACTGCCCGCCGTCACCGGCGAGCACTACGAGGGCGGCCACTGGCTCGGCACGTTCGCTGTGTACCTCACGACGCGCGCGGGCCTGCCTGCCGGCATCGCCGGATCGGGCGTCCCGCACTGACGGCTGCCCGCACCATGGAACGGACGGAACGCTTCTACAAGATCCAGAGCCTGCTGCGCAGCCGGCATTTCGTCGGCACGCAGGAGTTCATGCACGAGCTTGGCGTGTCGCGCGCGACGTTCAAGCGCGACCTCGAGTACCTGCGCGACCGCATGCACGCGCCGATCGTCTTCGATCGCGAACGCGAGGCGTACGGCTTCGACCCGAAAGTGGCCGACAGCCAGCTGTGGCAGTTGCCGGGCCTGTGGTTCTCGGCCGAGGAACTGCAGGCCCTGCTGACCATGGACAGCCTGCTCGGCGACCTGCAGCCGGGCGTCCTGAGCGAGATGATCGGGCCGTTGCGCAAGCGGCTGCGTGGCCTGCTCGAAAGCGGCGAGCACTCGGCGGAGAGCATTTCGCGTCGCATCCGGATCCTCACCATGGGGGCGCGAAGGGTCGCGCCTGCGCATTTCCGCACGCTCGCCACGGCCGTCCTCAACCGTAGACGACTGCAGCTGCGCCACCTGCGCCGACAAAGCGGCGAGGTGCTCGAACGCGAGGTGTCGCCGCAGCGGCTCGTGCATTACCGCGACAACTGGTATCTCGATGCGTATTGCCACGAGCGGCAGGCGCTGCGTACGTTCGGCCTCGACGCGATCGAAGCGGCTGCGGCGCTGGAGCAGGATGCGCAGGAGATCGCGGACGAGGTGCTCGAGCAGCATTACGCCAGCGGCTACGGCATCTTTGGCGGCGAGGCGACACATGAGGCAGTGCTGCAGTTCTCGCCGTCGAGCGCGCGCTGGGTTTCGCACGAGACGTGGCATCCGGGACAGACCGGCGCGCCGCAGCCCGACGGCAGCTATGTCCTGCGCTTCCCGTACGCTGAGGAACCGGAACTGGTGATGGACATCCTGAAGTATGGCGCGGATGTCGAGGTGCTTGCGCCGGACACGCTGCGCGCCGCGGTCGCAGACAAGCTGCGCGCCGCCGCGAAGACCTACGACTGATCCGGCGACGCGTCGCGGCGACGCAGCCCGCTACTGCAGCGTGTAGCGCTTCGGCGGCACGCCTTCCACCGGCGGCAGGGTGACGCCCGGGGCGACATACAGGTCGGCCTCGCGCTCGAAGTGCAGGCGGCCTTCGACCACCGCGCCCTGCTCGACGGTGATCTTCACGTTGCGCGGCTCGCCGCCCCAGTTCCAGCGCGACTTGTTTTTCTCGACGTGGATGCCGCCGGTCAGGCGCGAGCCCGCCGCAAGCCGGATGTCGCCATTGACGGTTTCGATGCCGCCGTCGACCTGCGCGCCGTCGAGCAGGATCGAGCCATTGACGTTCTCCATGCCGCCTTCGACCGTCGCGCCGCGGCGCAACGTCAGGCTGCCGTTCACGGCATCGATGCCCTGCAGCACCCGCGCACCGTCACCCACGGTGACGGAGCCGTTGACCGTCTCCGCAGAGCGCACGGTGGCCCTGTCCTCGATCCTGAGCGAGCCGTTGACCGTCTCGACATCTTCCACGGTCGCGCCGGCGCCAACCGTCACGGAGCCGTTGACCGAGCTCACGTCGCCGGCCTGCTGGCCCGGCTCGATCTTGATGCTGCCGTTGACTTTGCTGATCGAGTCGGCGGCGTGCGCCGCGTCACCGAGCAGGACCGCGGCGAGCGCGAAGCCGAGGGTCAGTGCGCAGCGGGTCAGGTAACTCATGGCAAGGTTCATGGCGGGCCTCCAGGCCGGGTCGAGTCGTCCAGTGTCGATTTCGATGCGCGGACTGCGCAAAAGGTTGCAACGGCCCCTCTTGCGCGCGACGGGCGCCGTGCTCGCTGCAACGCGCCGCCCGATACGCTAGGCTCGCCGTTCCCGACCCCGTCCGACCGGAGCATCGACCATGAAGACCCGTGCCGCCGTCTGCCACCAGGCGGGCCAGCCCCTCGTCATCGAGACAGTGGACCTCGACGGGCCCAGGACGGGGGAGGTGCTGATCGAGATCAAGGCGACGGGCGTGTGCCACACCGACGAGTTCACGCGCTCGGGCGGCGACCCCGAAGGGCTGTTCCCGGTGATCTTCGGCCACGAAGGGGCCGGGATCGTGGTGGACGTCGGCCCGGGCGTGAGATCCGTGAAGAAGGGCGACCACGTGATCCCGCTCTACACGCCCGAGTGCCGCGAGTGCAAAAGCTGCACCTCGCACAAGACCAACCTGTGCACCGCGATCCGCGCGACGCAGGGCCAGGGCGTGATGCCGGACGGCACCAGCCGCTTCTCGCTGGGGGGCGAGAAGATCCATCACTACATGGGTTGCTCGACGTTCTCGAACTATACGGTGCTGCCCGAGATCGCGGTGGCGAAGGTGCGTGAGGACGCGCCGTTCGAGAAGATCTGCTACATCGGCTGCGGCGTGACGACCGGCATCGGCGCCGTGATCAACACCGCGAAAGTCGAGCCGGGAGCCAATGTCGTGGTGTTCGGCCTCGGCGGCATCGGCCTCAACGTGATCCAGGGCGCGCGGCTCGCGGGCGCCAACAAGATCATCGGCGTCGACATCAACCCGTCGCGCAAGCGACTGGCCGAGAAGTTCGGCATGACGCACTTCGTCAACCCGCAGGAAGTCCAGGGCGACCTCGTGCCCTACCTCGTCTCGCTGACCGACGGCGGCGCTGACTACAGCTTCGAGTGCGTGGGTAACACGACACTGATGCGCCAGGCGCTCGAGTGCTGCCACCGCGGCTGGGGCGAATCGATCATCATCGGCGTGGCGGGCGCAGGTCAGGAGATCAGCACGCGGCCGTTCCAGCTCGTCACCGGTCGCGTCTGGAAGGGCACGGCGTTCGGCGGCGCGCGCGGCCGCACCGACGTACCGAAGATCGTCGACTGGTACATGGACGGCAAGATCGCGATCGACCCTCTGATCACGCACGTCATGCCGCTCGAGAAGATCAACGATGCGTTCGACCTGATGCACAAGGGCGAGTCGATCCGAAGCGTGGTCACTTTCTAGGGGCTGGGGGCTGGGGGTTAGGGGTTAGTCGGAGGTGAGTTTGCAATAGCCAATTTCAGCGGCACCTCTGACTAACCCCTAACCCCTTGCCTGCTACGGAGAACTGCAGCATGAAGCTCCTGTCCTCCCACTCCTGCTTCGGCGGCATCCAGCGTTTCGTCGCGCACGATTCGCGCGAGTGCGCGGCGGAAATGCGCCTTGCGGTGTACGAGCCGCCGCAGGCGCGGCACGGTCGCGTGCCGGTGCTGTACTACCTGGCCGGCCTCACCTGCACCGAGGAGACGTTCGCGATCAAGGCAGGCGCGCAGCGGCTCGCCGCGGAGCACGGCCTGATGCTCGTCGCGCCCGACACGAGCCCGCGGGTGCGCCTGCCCGGTGACGACGCGAGCTGGGACTTCGGGCTCGCGGCCGGCTTCTACGTCGACGCGACGGCAGCTCCGTGGTCCGCGCACTACCGGCTGTACAGCTACGTCACGCGCGAGTTGCCTGCACTCGTCGCAGCGCAATTCGCGGGCGCGGACACCGCGAGGCAGTCGATCATGGGGCATTCGATGGGCGGCCACGGCGCGCTGGTCTGCGCGCTGCGCAATCCTGGCCAGTACCGGTCCGTCAGTGCATTCGCGCCGATCGCCGCGCCGACGCAGTGCCCGTGGGGGCGCAAAGCCTTCACGGGTTACCTCGGCACCGATGCAGCGACGTGGCGCGAGTACGACGCGACCGAACTCGTGCGCAGGCAGCCATTCCATTCGCCGATCCTGATCGACCAGGGAGAGGCCGACCAGTTCCTGGCCGAGCAGTTGCATCCGCACCTGTTCGCCGCCGCCTGCCAGTCGTCGGGCCAGGGGCTCGACCTGCGCCGGCACCCGGGTTACGACCACGGCTACT
>Ga0114939_10003795_pt1 | contig 10351 bp, 13 predicted proteins | sample AshMeaCrysSpring_FD_87196 | JGI IMG/M metagenome (GOLD analysis project Ga0114939, IMG submission 87196) | Groundwater microbial communities from Big Spring, Nevada to study Microbial Dark Matter (Phase II) - Ash Meadows Crystal Spring | ecosystem: Environmental > Aquatic > Deep subsurface >... | reverse complement strand
CGCCGACGAGCACGATCGTCCCGTCCTCCATCACCGGCAGGAAGGAATCCTGCTGCGCCCGGTTGAAGCGGTGGATCTCATCGACGAACAGCAGCGTCGCCACGCCCTTGGTCCGGCGCAGCCGCGCGCCTTCAAAGACCTTCTTGAGATCGGCCACCCCCGTGAAGATCGCGGATACCTGCTCGAAATGCAGGCTCGTCTCGCGCGCCAGCAGACGCGCCACCGTGGTCTTGCCGGTTCCCGGCGGCCCCCAGAAGATCAGGCTGCCGAGCGCGCCGGAGGCCAGCATGCGGGTAAGCGAGCCCTGCGGACCGGTCAGGTGCTCCTGTCCGAGCACGTCGGCAAGCCGCACCGGCCGCAGACGGTCGGCCAGCGGCCGATATCCGCCGTCAGCCGGCCCGGCAGGCTCGTCGGCGGCAAACAGGTCGGCCATGGAGCGGTTCCCCGGACCGGTTCATCGTTTCGGGAAACCGACACGCCTGTCCGGCCTGTCGTTTTTCCCCAATTCCGGACGAAACGGCCCCGGCCGCTTTTCCCGGAACTGTCTCATCGCGCGAACTGGCGGAACAACGCGCCATTGCGCTCGAACACCAGTTCCCTGCCGCCGCGCTCGACCACGAACTGCCAGGCGCGCAGACGGCGCGATACCGCCTGCTCCAGCGACGCCGTGTCGGCCACCGCCTGCCCGTTGACCTCGAGCAGCACGTCGCCCGGCCTCAGTCCGTTCTGCGCGGCGGGCGAGTTGCGCGCCACCGCCAGCAGCACGACGCCGGTCTTGTCCGAGGCGACCCCCGCTTCCTGCGCCACGGCGGGCGAAAGATTGGCCGCGCGCAGGCCGGCGAGGATCGAGTCGGCCGGCATTTCGCGCTCGTCGCGCGGCACCGATTCCGGCGCCTGTTCCAGACGGAGGTCCACCGTCCGCCTGCCGGCGCGGCCGATCACGTCGACTTTCGCGACGGTGCCGACGCCGGCCGTGTCGAGACGGTATCCCAGCATGTCCATGGTATCGACCGGCTGGCCGTTGACCGCGACGATGACTTCGCCCGAGCGTATGCCCGCTTTTTCCGCCGGCGTACCGGGCGCGACCGATGTGACGATGGCGCCGCGAACCGCATCGAGCCCGAGGCTGTCGGCGATTTCGGCGGTGACATTCTGCATCTGCGCGCCGAGCCAGGGGCGCGCCACCGACTTGCCGGCCTTGGCGGCATCGAGCACGAGGCGCGTCATGTTGGCCGGAATGGCGTAGCCGATACCGACGGAACTGCCGGTGCGGCTGTAGATCGCCGTATTGATGCCGATCAGGCGTCCCGCCATGTCGACCAGCGCGCCGCCGGAATTGCCCGGATTGATCGCCGCATCGGTCTGGATGAAGTAGCCGTAGTCGTTGACGCCGGCGAGCGAGCGGGACACGGCCGAAACGATGCCGAGCGTGACCGTCTGGCCGACGCCGAAGGGATTGCCGATGGCGAGCACCAGGTCGCCGACCGCAACCGCGTCGGAATCGCCGATCCCGATCGGCTCGACTTCGACCTTGTCGCGGATTTTCAGCACGGCGAGATCGGATTTCGGATCCTTGAGGAGCACCTCGCATTCGAATTCGCGGCCGTCGGACAGCGCCACTTTCACTTCGTCCATGTTCTCGACGACGTGATTGTTGGTCAGCACGACACCGTCGGAGGAAACGATCACGCCCGATCCGAGCGAATTCTGGTTGCGCCGCCGTGGTCCGCCGAATGCGTCGGGACCGAAAAAGCGTTCGAAAAACGGATCGCCCTCGAAAGGCGAACGTTGCTGCTGCACGCGGCGCACCGCGTTGACATTGACGACCGAACGGGCCGTCTTCTTCACGATCGGCGCGAAGGAGAGCCTGATCTCGCCCATGTCGGCCGGGATGCGCGCTGCGGAATCGCCCTGCCCGATCTGGCCGGCGGCGTCTTTGGAGCCGCGCAGCAGCCGGTCGAGCGTCTCGCGCAACGCGCCCGATTCCTCACCGGCCGCCAGCGGAGGCCAAAATGCGAGCAGTGCGGCGAGGGCCGCCGCAAACAGTCGTTTCGATTGGATCATGCGGGTTCCGTATGCAATCGGGGTCGAGGCCAATATGGGCCAGGCTTTGCTGCAATTCCAGCAAAAGCGGATGCCGCCATGCCGTCAGGGATCGATTCGGCATCGGGCGATCGATCGGGTCGGCGGTCCGGGCTGCAACGTACCGGCCGGCCGGGGGGCTTCGACGCGGGTTCCAGCCGAGGAGGGCCGCCGTTCGATCCCGACGGCCGGATCAATTACCGGTTTTCGGCTTGCCGTATGCGTCGAGCGCCTTGGACATCTCCTCGTTCGTCAGCTTCTTGTGGACGTTGGCGTCGAACGCCTCGCCGAACTTCTGGTACACGTTGTCGAGCTCGGCGTGACACGAAACGCACCACTGGCTGTTCTCGCCGAACATCTGGCTGGTCGATTGCCACATCGGCTTGCTCGCCTGCGACCACATCTTGAACATGCCGCCCATCATGGTCATCATCGAGTCGGTCATGGCTTTCGCCGCTTCGTTGTAGGCGTCCGGCGCGGCTGCCTTGTCCTCGCCAGCCGCCGGCACGGCCGCCAATCCACACGCCATGATCCCCGCCGGCAATGCCATCCATCCACGCTTCATCACCGTCTCCTCCGCAATGGCCCCGTCGCCCGGCCCCGTCGGCGACGTCCAGCGTTGATTCTCGGCCGGTTCCCCGGGGTGCGCAAGTGCAATCGGCCCGGCAGGCGATCCTGACGGGCCGATCGGTAAAATCAGGGCCGGGCGAGAGCTCCTGGCTGTCGTGGGCGAATTCGCGCCCCGATCAGGCCGCCGGCGCGGTTTCCGCCGGCGCGGCCGCCTGCGCCGCTTCGGTGCGGGCGCGGTCCTTGGCGCCCTTGGCGTCGGTGTCGCGGTCGACCAGCTCGATCACCGCAACCGCCGCGTTGTCGCCATGGCGGAAGCCCGCCTTCAGCACGCGGGTATAGCCGCCGTTGCGATCCTTGTAGCGGGGGCCCAGCACCTCGAAGAGCTTGCGGACCTGTTCGACGTCGCGGATCTGCGCGATCGCCTGCCGGCGCGCATGCAGGCCGCCGCGCTTGCCGAGCGTGATCAGCTTGTCGGCGATCGACTTCATTTCCTTGGCCTTGGGCAGCGTCGTCACGATCTGCTCGTGCTCGATCAGCGATGCCGCCATGTTGGCGAACATCGCCTTGCGGTGGCTGGCGGTGCGGTTCAGCTTGCGTCCGCGATTGATGTGGCGCATGGCGCCCTCCGTTCGGTGTGATCGCCCGGACGCGGGGTCCGGGCGGCCGGCAACCCGGCGGGTTGTCCTCAGTACTGGTCTTCGTAGCGCTTGGCCAGTTCCTCGATGTTCTCGGGCGGCCAGGCGGGCACTTCCATGCCGAGGTGCAGGCCCATGGTGGCCAGCACTTCCTTGATCTCGTTCAGCGACTTGCGGCCGAAGTTCGGGGTGCGCAGCATCTCCGCCTCGGTCTTCTGGATCAGGTCGCCGATATAGACGATGTTGTCGTTCTTCAGGCAGTTGGCGGAACGCACCGAAAGTTCGAGCTCGTCCACCTTCTTCAGCAGCGCCGGGTTGAACGCGAGTTCCTGCACCGCTTCGGGCGCCGTCTGCTTGGTCGGCTCCTCGAAATTGACGAAGATCGACAACTGGTCCTGGATGATGCGCGCCGCATAGGCGACCGCGTCCTCCGGGCTGATCGAACCGTCGGTTTCCACCGTCAGCGTCAGCTTGTCGTAGTCGAGGAACTGGCCTTCGCGGGTATTGTCGATCTTGTAGGAGACCTTGCGCACCGGCGAATAGAGGCTGTCGACCGGGATGAGGCCGATCGGCGAATCCTCGGAACGGTTGCGCTCGGCGGGAACGTATCCCTTGCCGGTGGCGACCGTCAGCTCCATGCGGATTTCCGCGCCCTCGTCGAGCGTGCAGATCGCGTGGGCGGGGTTCAACACCTCGATGTCGCCGACCGTCTGGATGTCGCCAGCCGTCACCACGCCCGGGCCTTCCTTGCGGATCACCATGCGCTTGGGCGTGTCGGACTGCATGCGCAGCGCGATTTCCTTGATGTTCAGCACGATGTCGGTCACGTCCTCGCGCACGCCGGGGATCGAGGAGAATTCATGCAGTACGCCGTCGATCTGCACCGCGGTCACCGCCGCGCCCTGCAGCGACGACAGCAATACGCGCCGCAGCGCGTTGCCCAGCGTGAGGCCGTAGCCGCGTTCCAGCGGCTCGGCGACCAGCACGGCCTTGGTCGGCGAGGAGGAGACGACCTGGAGCTTGTTCGGCTTGATCAGTTCAAGCCAGTTCTTGTTGATCATGTGGACACCTTCGAGGCGGTTGCGCCACCATCCAATCGTGGCGGTTTCCCAAAGCGCCCCGCATTGGATGGGTGCGGGGCGAAACGATCGGTGGCCGTCAGACGCGGCGCTTCTTGCGCGGACGGCAGCCGTTGTGGGGGATCGTCGTCACGTCGCGGATCGCGGTGATCTGGAACCCGGCCGCCTGCAACGCGCGCAGCGCCGACTCCCGGCCGGAACCCGGCCCGCGGACTTCGACTTCCAGCACGCGCATGCCGTGATCCTGCGCCTTCTTGGCGCAATCCTCGGCGGCCATCTGCGCCGCATAGGGCGTCGACTTGCGCGAGCCCTTGAAGCCTTGCGCGCCGGCGGACGACCAGGCGATGGTATTGCCCTGCGCGTCGGTGATCGTCACCATGGTGTTGTTGAACGTGGAATTGACGTGGGCGACGCCCGACGAGATGTTCTTGCGTTCGCGCTTCTTGACGCGCGCCGCTACCGCTTCTTTTGCCATGGATTGCTAGCCTTTCCTTCGATCTCTTCGCCGCCGTGACGCCAGCGGCTCCACCGGTATTCGCAATTCCCGTATCGCGGCCGCCGGATGGGCGGCCGGCGCGGAGGGTTTACTTCTTCTTGCCCGCGATCGCCTTGGCCGGCCCCTTGCGGGTGCGCGCGTTGGTGTGCGTGCGCTGGCCGCGGACCGGCAGGCCCTTGCGATGGCGCAGGCCGCGATAGCAGCCGAGATCCATCAGCCGCTTGATGTTCATGCCGACTTCGCGGCGCAGGTCGCCCTCGACCTGGTAGTCGCGGTCGATGATCTCGCGGATCTGCAGCACTTCCGCGTCGGTCAGCTGATTGACGCGGCGGGCTTCCGCCAGATTGGCTTTTTTCATGATCTCGGCTGCCGAACGCGGGCCGATGCCGTGGATGTATTGCAGCGCCACCACGACGCGCTTGTTGGTCGGAATGTTGACGCCGGCGATGCGCGCCATCGTGCTTCTCCATGTCGACCGGAGATCCCGGTCTGCTAGCGTTTCCCCGCGTCCGGTGGAGACCGGCCCTTGCGGAGCCCGCCCCGGATGCGGGGCGTTTTCAACATCGACAAGCCGGTCCCGGAATCGGTCCTGATTCCGGCGCCGGCTGGCAATGGGGTTGTGGCGACGGTCTAGGCGTCGACCACGCGGGTGTCAAGCGTTGCAGCGCAGCAAAACGCGGCTATGTGCGCCGCTTTTGCCCTTTGCCGAGCTCCGCGGCGAGCAGCCGCTTCACCTTGGTGATGTCGCCCATGCCGTCGATTTTCCGCAACATGCCCTGGGCATGGTAGTAGCCGGTGAGCGGTGCGGTATCCTTGTAATAGGCAAACAGCCGTACCCGCAGCGTGTCGGCGTTGTCGTCGGCGCGGCGTTTGAACTCGGTTCCGCCGCATTTGTCGCAGGTTCCCGCGTTTCGCGGCTGCTTGAACTTGTCGTGGAAGCCCTCGCCGCACTTGGCGCAGGTGTAGCGGCCGGCGATGCGCTCGACCAGGGCGTCGTCGTCGACCACGAGCTCGACGACTTTCTGCAGCGGCTTGCGCTTCTTCCTCAGCATGGCGGACAACGCGTCGGCCTGGGCCAGCGTGCGCGGATAGCCGTCGAGGATGAAGCCCCGGGCGCAGTCCTTGTGATCCAGCCGTTCCGAGACGATGGCGTTGACGATGGCGTCGGAAACCAGTTTGCCGGCTTCCATCACCGCCTTGGCCTTCTTGCCGGTCGCGGTGCCCGCCGCCACCGCCTCGCGCAGCATGTCGCCGGTCGAAAGCTGCGGCACGCCGAGCTTTTCGGTCAGCATCTTGGCCTGGGTTCCCTTGCCCGCGCCCGGCGGTCCGAGAAGGATCAGTCTCATGAACTCCGTTTGCCCCCGCGCAGCTTCGACTTGCGGATCAGGCCTTCGTACTGGTGCGCCAGCAGGTGGCCCTGGATCTGGGCAACGGTGTCCATGGTGACGCTGACGGCGATCAACAGCGAAGTCCCCCCGAGATAGAATGGCGCGCCGGTCGCCGAGATCAGGAATTCGGGCAACAGGCACACGATGACGAGATACAAGGCGCCAGCGACCGTAATGCGGGTGAGCACGTAGTCAATATACTCCGCGGTCCGCTCGCCTGGCCGGATTCCGGGGATGAAACCGCCGTGGCGCTTCAGATTGTCCGCAGTATCCTTGGGGTTGAACACGATCGCGGTGTAGAAAAACGCGAAGAACGCGATGCCTGCGGCATAAAGCAGCATGTAGAGCGGCTGGCCGTGTCCGAGCAGCGCCGTGACGGTCGCCAGCCACGCCGGCATGTCGGCCTGGTTGGAGAAACCGGCCGCCGTCGCCGGAAGCAGCAGCAGCGAGGAGGCAAAGATCGGCGGGATCACGCCCGAGGTGTTGAGCTTCAGCGGCAGGTGCGAGGAATCGCCCTGGAACATCCGGTTGCCGACCTGGCGCTTGGGATACTGGATCAGCAGCCGGCGCTGGGCGCGCTCCATGAACACGATGAAGGCGACGACCGCGACGGCGACGACAATCAAGGCCAGGATCATCGTCGTCGACAGGGCCCCGGTGCGCCCGAGTTCGAGCGTGCCCGCGACCGCGCCCGGTAGCGACGCGACGATACCGGCGAAAATGATGAGCGAGATGCCGTTGCCGATGCCGCGCGCCGTGATCTGCTCGCCGAGCCACATCAGGAACATGGTGCCGCCGACCAGCGTGATGACCGTCGAGATGCGGAAGAACCAGCCCGGATCGACGACGATGTTGGCGCCCGACTCAAGCCCCGCCGCCATGCCATAGGCCTGCAGGCAGGCGAGCAGAACCGTGCCGTAGCGCGTGTACTGGTTGATGACCTTGCGACCCTGTTCGCCTTCCTTTTTCAACTGCTCCAGCGCCGGAACGATGGACGTCATCAGCTGGATGATGATGGAGGCGGAAATGTAGGGCATGATGCCGAGCGCGAAGATCGCGAAGCGCTCGACCGCGCCGCCCGAGAACATGTTGAACAGGCCGAGCACGCCCTTGCTCTGCGTGTCGAAGGCCTGGGCAAACGCTTCCGGGTTGATCCCCGGCAGCGGGATGTAGGTGCCGATGCGATAGACGATCAACGCGCCGAGCGTGAACCAGATGCGCTTCTTGAGGTCTTCGGCCTTGGCGAAGGCGGAGAAATTCAGGTTTGCGGCAAGCTGTTCGGCGGCGGAAGCCATGCATCACTCCGATTAGGACGGCGGAATTTCCCCAAAGATAGGACCGCTTGCGCCGATTCCCAACCGAAGCCGGATCACCGGCGGCAAAACATTACGGCTTGGCGGCCGGCTTGGACGTGGCTTTCGCTTCGGATTTGGCCTTGCCCTCGCCCTTCGGCGCGGCGTTTTCCGCCGATTTGTCGGCGGCTTTGGGTTGGGCCTTGTCGCCGCCCTTGATGGCGGCCGCGATTTTTTCCGCCTTCTCCTTGGCGCGCTTGGCGAGCTTGTCGACGAACTTGCCGGTCCGCGCAGGGCGCTCGGGAACCTTCACGGAACCGCCGGCCTTCTCCACCTTGGCGATGGCCGCCTTGGACGCGCCGGCGAGGTCGAAACCCGCCTTGGCCTTCAATTCGCCGTCGGACAGCAGCCGCACGCCGTCGAGCGGACGGCGGATCACGCCGGCCTTGACCAGCGCGGCCGCATCGATCGTCGCCTTGGCGTCGAGCTTGCCGGCGTCGATCGCCTGCTGCACGCGGCCGAGCGACACCTCGTTGAAGCGGCGCGCGAATACCGTGTTGTTGAAGCCGCGCTTCGGCAGGCGGCGGTAGATCGGCATCTGCCCGCCTTCGAAGCCGTCGATCGAATAGCCGGTGCGCGCGCTCTGGCCCTTGACCCCGCGGCCCGAGGTCTTGCCCTTGCCCGAACCGATGCCGCGCCCAAGGCGCTTGGAGGTCTTGGCGGAGCCGGGATTGTCGCGGATCTCGTTCAGTTTCATCGTGCTTCTCCCGCGCCTCAGGCCTGTTCGACCACGCGCACCAGATGCGCGACCTTGGCGATCATGCCGCGCACGGCCGGGGTGTCGGCAAGCGTGGAGCGGCGGTTCATCTTGTTCAACCCCAGGCCCTTGAGGGTGGCCTGCTGGTCGTCCGGCAGGCGGATCGGGCTGCCGGTCTGTTCGACCGTGACGGTTTTTGACTTGGCCATGCTCGGCTTCCTTGGTTGGATCGCGGTTCCGCCGGGGGTCACTCGTCGGCGCCGATCAGTTCCTTGCGGCGCGCCTGAAGCGTCGCATACTTGATGCCGCGCTGCGCCGCCACGTCCTTCGGGTGGCTCTGGCGCTTCAGCGCGTCGAAGGTGGCGCGCACCATGTTGTAGTGGTTGGAAGAACCGAGCGACTTGGCGACGACGTCCTGCACGCCGAGCGATTCGAACACGGCGCGCATCGGGCCGCCGGCGATGATGCCGGTGCCGGGCGCGGCGGCGCGCAACACGACCTTGCCGGAACCGTGCCGCCCCTCGACGTCATGGTGCAGCGTGCGCCCGGAGCGCAGCGGCACATAGATCAGGTCGCGCTTGGCCTCCTCGGTCGCCTTGCGGATCGCCTCGGGCACTTCGCGCGCCTTGCCGTGGCCATAGCCGACCCGGCCCTTGCGGTCGCCGACCACCACCATCGCGGCGAAACCGAAGCGGCGCCCGCCCTTGACCACCTTGGCGACGCGGTTGATGTGGACGAGCTTGTCCACGAACTCGCTGTCGCGCTCCTCGCGCTCGCGGTTCTCGCGGCTTTCGCGGCGGGGCTTCTTTTCCTGTGCCATGTTCGTGCGATCCTTGCGGAAAAAATGCGGGCTGGAATGCCCTAGAACTCGAGGCCGCCGGCGCGGGCGGCTTCCGCCAGCGCCTTGACCCGACCGTGATAGATGAACCGGCCGCGGTCGAAGACGACCGATTTCACGCCGGCCTTTTTCGCCCGTTCGGCGAGCAGCGAGCCCACCGCCTTGGCGACGTCGACGCCCTTGGCCGCCTTCAGCTTGTCGCGCATGTCCTTGTCGAGCGAAGAGGCGGAGGCAAGCGTCCTGCCGGCCGCATCGTCGATCACCTGCGCGTAGATATTGGTCAGCGAGCGATGCACGCTCAGTCGCGGCCGGCCGTTGGCGGCGGCCTTGACGGAACGGCGGACCTTTGCCGCGCGGCTCTGCCGCAATTCGTTTTTCTTGGCCATGGCCTGCGTCCTACTTCTTCTTGCCTTCCTTGCGGAAGATCGTTTCGTCGACGTATTTCACGCCCTTGCCCTTGTAGGGCTCCGGGCCGCGATAATCGCGGATTTCGGCGGCGACCTGGCCGACAAGGCGCTTGTCGATGCCGCTCACCACGATTTCGGTGGGCTTGGGACAGGCAACCGTGACGCCGGAGGGAACCTCATAGATCACGTCGTGGCTGTAGCCGAGCGAGAGTTGCAGGTTCTTGCCGGACATCGCCGCGCGATAACCGACGCCGTTGATCTCGAGGCGCTTCTCGAAGCCGGTCTTCACGCCGTCGACGAGGTTGCGGATCATGGAACGCGACATGCCCCATTTCGCCCGCGCGTCCTTCGTCTGGCTCAGCGGATCGACCGCGATGCCGCCTTTTTCCATCTTCACCGTCAGCGCATCATTGACGACGAATTTCAGCTCGACCTTCGGCCCCTTCACGGAAACCGTCTGGCCGCTGACCGAGGCGGTGACGCCGGCGGGAACTGCAACCGGTTTTTTTCCAATACGCGACATCTTGCCTTACCCGTTTCCTGTTTGCGGCGGCCAGGGTCAGAACACCTGGCACAGCACCTCGCCGCCGAGATTCTGTTCGCGCGCGTCATGATCGGCCATCACGCCGCGCGGGGTCGAGAGGATGGAGACGCCGAGGCCGTTGGCGACCCGCGGAATGGAGCGGGCCGATGCATAGACGCGGCGGCCCGGCTTGGAGACACGGGTGATCTCGCGGATCACCGGGCGTCCCTCATGGTATTTCAGCTCGATCTCGATCTCGGACTTGCCGCCGTCGAAATCGACTT
>Ga0114939_10003794_pt1 | contig 10353 bp, 5 predicted proteins | sample AshMeaCrysSpring_FD_87196 | JGI IMG/M metagenome (GOLD analysis project Ga0114939, IMG submission 87196) | Groundwater microbial communities from Big Spring, Nevada to study Microbial Dark Matter (Phase II) - Ash Meadows Crystal Spring | ecosystem: Environmental > Aquatic > Deep subsurface >... | reverse complement strand
CGATTCAAAACTCTACTTGGTGAAAGCCTGGAAGAGCCCTACTGGGCAAGTTTCATCCGCCCGCTCAAGCGCTACTTGTTTGATCTATCGGCTGCTCCTTGGCCAGCCAGAGGGTTGCAAGAGTACACGCGCTTATGTCAGCGCAACGCAGCCGGGCAAGTTGAACGATTCCATTTGATGAATCCATCACTTGTAGAGCCTGCCAGAGCGCTAGTCTCTGCTCTTGATGCCATTGCGCTATGTGACCATGACCCTGTCCTGGAAGAGTTACAGGTTATTGCTAATGGGGTTAAAGATAGCCAGATAGCAGCAATCATTATTACTGAATCACGTCTCGTTAGCACTGCACGGGAAGCTATCGCCACTGCACCAGATTATGCTCAATGGCCCGTGCTGGTGCCGCGTAACGTCCGCAGGCTGGATACCTATGATTGCTTCTCTGTGATTGGTTCGCCATCTTGGTACCGGCGCGCTAAGTATATCTTCAGTGCTCCCCGAGCTTCAGCAATTCATATTCTCTGTTACGACTGGATGTCCATCCAATGGCAACCTGAATCAGCATTAGCCGCGCCCGTTAAGGGAAGTTCAGAGGCGCGGCAAATAAGGATCGAGTACTCACCAGCGATTCCGGGTGTCACTGATGAAGATGTGATCCCGCTTATAGCCGATATTGATAGCGTGCTAAAGCGCGCCGAGCGAGAGTCGGGGAATGATAGCGATCACCAGCCGGTGGAGGCACGCCTTCTCGTGCTCGAAAGCGATAAAGGCGTCTTCATTGAATCTGAAGGTGATGCTACAGTACTCGTTATTGATCTCAATCAAGGAGTGGATCAACGAGTCCGGCGGATTGTCCACCGTAATGTCGAACCTGGCTTATATATCCTTTTGCGCACAGAGAGTGGTGGAAACTATATCGTACCTGTCGCGGACCAGATTCTTGGCAACCGGGCAGAGGAATTGCGCGAACGGCAGCAGACATGGAAGGCTCGACTCCGTTTGGCTGTCAGGGAACGTGGTATAGACGAGGTGGTCAAAGTGCTACGCGACCATGGATCCACCGTTGCGTCTTATCAAAATCTCCGTAACTGGATGCAAGAAAGAACTATTGCCACAAACGATCGACAGGACTTTTTTGCCATCATGGAGCTGGCCGGACTAAGCGATGAAGCCCAGTCTTACTGGGACACGATGCTAGCAATCCGGCGGGCTCACCAAAAAGCTGGCAGCAAAATACGGCGTCAGCTTGTGGAGCAAGTTAATAAAGGCGACCTAGCCGAACTAGAACGTATTGGTCTAATGGAATTCACTCTCGACGAGAAAACAGGCGGTAGCTTGACTGCTTATCGTATAAAGTCTATGGCCGAACGAACAGTGGAGGTTTTACCACACCTGATTGATACCCCGTTCCCTCTCGAGGACCTCTAATGGCACAGATGATTCCTCCACTGGCTACACAAGGGACTAAAAGTCCCGGAGAAATCGAGGTGTTTGAACGGCTAAGAGACGATCCTGCCACGGACGATTGGATTGTTTTGCACTCGCTCGATATCGCTGCACACAAAACGCAGCAAGCAGGCGAGGCTGATTTTGTTGTCTTGGTTCCTAATCATGGCGTGCTGTGCCTTGAAGTAAAGGGCTGTCGCAGTTTACGGCTGGAGAATGGCTGGTGGTACTACGGTAGGGAAACAAAACCCGACCAACGCGGCCCTTTCAGGCAAGCAGCTGCTACCATGTACAGCATCAAGGAGTACCTAGCAAGCCGTGACGACCGGCTAGAAAAATTGCTGTATTGGTCTGCAGTTATTTTCCCTTTCATTGACGTGCCTCATCAGTCTGCCGAGTGGCATAGCTGGCAACTCATCGATCATAGCCAATTAAGCAAAACCCCTCTCTCCGCTCAGTTAGTTGGTGTGTTGGAGAATGCGCATCATTGGATTGCCGGACGAGAATCTGCCAAATGGTACCACCCTAGCACATCGCGTCCGTCCCCGGCAATAACCAAGCTCGCCGCCAATCTTCTTCGCCCCAGGTTTGAGATCTACCAATCGCCCGCCGATCGAGCGGCTAGACGCAATGCTGAAGTTAAGCGCTACACCGAAGAGCAGTTCGTGGCCCTAGATGCGATGGAAAGCAACCAGCAAGTTATTTTCACCGGACCAGCCGGAACCGGCAAAACAACTCTTGCGATTGAAGCGGCTCGCCGGGGCGGGCTGGGAGGGCGTTCTGTTTTGTTTATATGTTTTAATCGCTTGCTCGGATCATGGTTAAAAGAAGAAATGGTGGATTCTCCCGGGGTGACTGCCCGGACATTGCATGGTCATATGTTATCAATCGCTAGAGAACAGCCGCCAGACAATGCAACGAGCGATTACTGGTCACGGCAGTTGCCTGAACAAGCTAGTTATGCCCTGGTAGACTCGCCTACAGAATCGAGTAACCTATTTGACCTGTTAGTGATCGATGAGGCGCAGGATATTTTGTCGCCTGCTTATCTAGATTTCCTCGACCTGTGCCTGCATGGAGGATTAAAAGCTGGGCACTGGCTCATGTTTGGTGACTTCGAGATGCAAATGATCTATGGCGAGCAGGCCAGCGAAGTCCACATGCTTCTTGACCGCCGCTTTGGCCAAGTGCCGCGTTACTCGCTGCGTTACAATTGCCGCAACACACCACGCATTGCTGAGACGATTCGCTTGTTAAGCAAGATGAATCCTGGTTACAAGCGTATCCTCCGTCCAGACAACGGGATTGAACCTAAAATTCACATCTATTCGTCGCCCAACCAAAAACTACGACTATTGGTCAAGTCGTTGCAAGAACTACTAGACGAAGGGCTAAACCCAGAAGACATCACCATCCTCACTCCCCACACTAACGATGAGGCAATACAAGCCTTGACCTGTAACGAGGAGCGGCTTCATCGCCTAGTTTCGCTATCCCAATCGCAACATGCAAGGCTAAATCCCGGGGGACGAATTCGCTACGGGACAATACACTCTTTTAAGGGACTAGAATCTCCGGCCGTTGTCGTCGCGGGAGTGGATGAAGTTGCATCAGAGCGAGGAGCATCGCTACTGTATGTAGCTCTTTCTCGTGCATTACACCGGTTGGTTATTTTAATGAGCGAGGATCTCCGGAGCCAAATTCTGGCTCTGCTGGATCCTTATTCCATGGGAGATTGAGTATGGCTAACCCCAAGCATTTGGCTGGCCGCACGGCGATATTGCAGGCGCTTAAAGAAGAACTCCTAGGGCCTGCACCAGCGGGTGTTGAACTGGACTTTGATAGCCCCATAAGCTTTGAGAACCGTAGCGATTCTTTTGGCCCCTTTTGCCAAAAAGGGACCGGGGAAGAAGTTCTGCTCCGCAATGGTCCCTCTCAACGGTATGATATCGGCGTTCTATACCCCTTTAAAAGCGAGGTCAAGGTTGGCGAGGACCTCAGTCAAGCAGGGGACGCAGGTATAGGGCGGCTCGTATTGCTTGATGAGGAAGGAGAGAATGCGCCAGGGCAACCAGAAAATGGCCAAGTCCAAACAACCAAGCTCAACCCAAGCCCAGAGATGGTGGCCGGGGAGGCAAACGAGGAGGCTTTGGCACTGGCTAACGCGTACCGGCCTAGCAGTATAGCTATTAGCTTCCTGACGGAGATAACAGCCGGAACAAAACTGGTCTTGCGTGCCAAGGGTGGGCGTTACCTCGAGAAATCAGTCATGGTTGAAGGCCGCGAGCGAACCTGGTGGTTACGCCAACCAGTCTCGCTTGAAGCAGAATTAGCTGGCGATGACCTCTTAAAAGCGCTGCGCCTCAAGGCAAATCAGATTAACGCACAAAACACCAGCGGTCTTGACCTGCGTTTTGAGGTGTTGTCTCGCCCGTATGGGCAGAACCCGCAGCACCGCCTGCTGACGGTTGCGCTGGTCAACCGCACAGGAGGCCGTGCCAACCTTAATGAGCACAGCCTGTACCAAGCAACTTTCGAAGCTAGCGTTGTCACGCCAGATAGCAACTGGCACATTCTACCTTACCCGGCCGCATCGAGTACAGGAACGAGCGATGAGGTTTGGGACGAAGAAGAAGCTTCTATTGACCTCCTTTACCGCAACACAGCAACGTATGCCGCTGGCCACGGCTGTGCTGCGGATTGGCACCACGACCCCACCCGCGACCGGGCCAGATGTGTCATTGCCGATCCTTTGCCTGTTTTCCAGACACCTAGCGTTACACCTAATGTTGTGGATGGCAATGGCCAGGAAGTCCAAGTGTCAATGGCGGCGCTAGCAGGACTAGTCCCAGGCGACAACGGGTTTCGCGGGTTGGAGAAAGTCATTTCGCTGTATGAAGAGTGGATTGGAGTTCAAGAAGCACATATCTCCGGCCTTGCCTCCCGGTATCATGCAGCCGCCTATCGCCACATAGCTAATTGCCAGGAAGCCGCAGTTCGCATGCGCTCTGGTATGGCTTATCTACATTCTAACCCGCTAGCATTCAAGGCATTCCAGCTGGCCAACCACGCTGTATTGGCCCAGCAGGCACGCTCTCGGCCAGAACCGCGGCGCATTGCATTTGACGAGAAGGTGGCAAGATTCACCTTTGATGAGCCCTACCCTGAACCAGATCTTCTAAATTTAGGTACAGGGCGGGGCACCTGGCGGCCATTCCAGATTGCCTTCCTGCTAATGACGCTTGAACCGGCTGCCAACGGGCAATCACCTGACCGGGAGACTGTTGAACTCATCTGGTTTCCAACAGGTGGTGGCAAGACAGAGGCCTACTTAGGGTTAGCGGCATTTGCTATGTTCATGAGACGCCTACAAGACCCTATCAGCGCAGGCGTCCATGTTCTAATGCGCTATACGCTCCGGCTATTGACAACCCAGCAGTTCCAGCGCGCAGCCCGCCTCATATGCGCCATGGAGATGCTGCGCCGGCAAGACCCACCGACCTTGGGCGGCACACCGTTTTCAATTGGTATGTGGGTAGGAAGCGCAAGTACACCAAACAAGCGTGAAGAGGCGATCCGCGCATTGAACTCTTTACGGGACTCAAAAACGGGGACCATTACTACGAACTCATTTGCTATAACTCAGTGTCCTTGGTGTGGGGCAGAAATGGGGCCACTCAAACAAGCGGGCAGGCGCCGGGGTGTGAAAACTCCTCGCGTTGCTGGGTACAACCAGTCAGGCGGCACGGTAATCTTCCAATGCGAAGACAGAAACTGTGCTTTCGCTGCCCCAGGAAGCCTGCCCGTCTATGTCATAGATGAAGACGTCTACGAAAAACGCCCCACGGTAATTATCGGTACCGTCGATAAGTTTGCCCTGCTGGCGTGGCGGCCAGAGGCGCGTTCCTTGTTCGGGCTAGACGAATCAGGCCAGCGCGTGCTGGCGCCGCCAGGGCTGATTATCCAGGACGAGCTACATCTCATCTCCGGCCCGCTGGGGTCTATGGTAGGCTTGTACGAGGCCATCATTGAAGAGCTATGCACTGACCGCCGCCCAGCCGTGCCGGTACGTCCCAAAATCATCTGCTCCACAGCCACAACGCGCCGGTACAGCGACCAGATCAACGCATTATATGCCCGGCCGAAATCAGTACTATTCCCGCCGCCCGGTCTGGACGCTGGTGACTCCTTTTTTGCTCGTTATGCCAGGGATAAAAATGGCAATCTCGTTCCCGGCCGCATCTACGTGGGGGTTCACGCCCCCGGATTAGGTTCCATGCAAACAACCGAGACCCGCACCTTCACCGCACTCATCCAAGCACCGTTGACCCTGCTAGAGGAAAAGCGTGATCCCTGGTGGACCCTGCTCATCTTCTTCAACAGCCTGCGCGAACTGGGTACGTCTCTCTCCTTGTTCCAATCCGACGTTCGCGACTACCAAAAGAATCTAATCAACCGGCTGGACAAGGAAGGCCGGGAGTGGCGCACTACTTATAACCTTCTCGAATTGACTGGCCGGGCTAATTATGAAGAAGTCCAGTCCTCGCTCGACAAACTCTCTACCAGCTATCCTAGCGATAAACCTGTTGTCGATGTTTGTCTTGCTTCCAGCATGCTTGAGGTAGGTGTGGATATTGACCGGCTGGCACTCATGGCGGTTGTGGGGCAGCCTAAGACCACTGCACAGTACATCCAGGTGACGGGTAGGATCGGACGGCGCTGGTGGGAAAGCCCAGGGCTAGTGATCACCCTATACGCTGCTTCACGACCGCGCGACCGGTCGCATTTCGAGAAATTCCGTTCCTATCACGAGAAGCTCTATGCTCAGGTAGAGCCAGCCAGCGTGACACCATTCTCACCACCAGCGTTGGAACGGGCATTGCACGCCGTGATTCTGGCATATGTTCGTCAATTCAATGATGTACCCACCAGTCAGCGACCCTGGCCTTATCCAGCCAGATTAATCGAAAGTGTCCGCGATTTGTTGTTACCTCGTATTCGCCAGATTGACCCAGCGGAACTAGGTAATTTCGAACGGGTATTTGAGCGCCGGGCTAGGGAGTGGGAGCAGTGGCAACCAGTACGATGGTCTAGCTGGGATAACGGAGAAGACGTGCCCCTCGCATACACTGCCGGTGAGTATATGAGTCCGGAGGAGGCTGTACGATCTTGGGCTACACCGATGTCGCTCCGCAATGTCGATGCAGGGTGCTTAGCAGCGATTATGTTACCCCCTATAGTTAACATGGAGGAGGCAGGTCTTGACTAGAAGAGGCTCCAATGGCCCCATCCGGCGCGCTCAAGCCATTGCTCCTTTTGGGGTGGGGGCAATGGTGACCGTACCTGGCGGTACAACTCTAATCATCGGAGGGCTTGATAGCTGGTATGCTTCCTCTGGCCACAATGGCCAAAGCGAGCCTAACCTCGAGGAGTTCAAATTCCAGGAGTGGCGGCTACAGCAATTACTGGATGTGAATCACTTCCGCCAGCCACCTGATTACCGGGAGACGTGGAGAGGGACTGGTGACGTACCAAATGTCTACCTCACCCTGCCAGCATTTCGCTTCCCCACCTGGCATTTCTGCCATTTTTGCCACCTCCTTGAGCAGCGTTCGCCGTATGAAGTGGGTACGGCTGGGCGGATAAAATGCTCTGAGTGTGCCCAGAAAAAACGTACGAGTTATCTGTTTCAGGTTCCTTTTGTGGCTATGTGCTCTGAGGGCCATCTGCAAGATTTCCCCTGGCGCGAATGGGTTCATCAATCGGCCAGACCGGCCTGTACCGGGACGCTGCGGCTTAAGCCAACAGGAAGCGCCTCGCTGGCTGGACAGATAGTGAGCTGTGATGGCTGCGATGCCGCGCCACGCTCGCTGGGCCCAATCACGCTGGCGAATGAAGAAGGCACAACACTTTCACGGACTTTGGACGCTAGCGGCGCTCCATACCTTTGTCGGGGCCAAAAACCATGGCTGGGACCAGAAGCTCCTATTGACACTTGCACCGCTCATTTGCGCGGCGCCCTGCGTAATGCGATGAACGTCTATTACGCCCAGATTCGCAGCGCAATCTACTTGCCACCGGTTAAGGATGAGGCTCTTCAGGAACTGGTGGACCTATTCGAGCGGCCGCCGCTGTCGTCGCTACTGAATACACTAGCTAGCCTGGGAGCACAGCCGGGGCAAATCGCCACTACTGCTAAACAACAGCAAGGGAAACTTTTGCAGAAATATACCCAAGAGCAGATCGCGTCTGCGATTACCGCACTACAGCAAGGCCAAGTAGCAAGTGGGGTGGAAGAAGGAGCGATATCGAGCTTCCGTCATGATGAATACCAAGCCTTGCGAACCGTTAGAGACGAACCTCATCTACGCATCCGTGAAGAACCGCTGGATGCATATAGTGCCTATATGGCTAACTATTTTTCCCGTCTGCTCCTCGTTGACAAATTGCGAGAAACGCGCGCGATGGCGGGTTTCACCCGAGTGTTTCCTGGTACAAACAAGCCTATTCGCGAATTGAAGACGCTACTTGCCAGGTCCATCCCAGCAGAATCCTGGTTACCAGCATATATCATCTATGGCGAAGGTCTCTATTTTGAATTGGCACACGATCGATTAGCAGCTTGGGAACAACAAGAAAACGTTTTAGCGCGCGTCGCACCGCTAGCCAAACGCTTTGGCGCTCTACAAGTCCAACGCCGCCTAGAAGCGCACGAGATCTCACCTCGGTTCGTGTTGTTGCATACGCTGGCTCACCTGTTGATCAACCAGCTGACATTTGATTGTGGCTACAGTTCGGCCTCATTGCGCGAAAGGCTGTATGCATCCTCCGATCCCCACATGCCGATGGCAGGTGTACTTTTATATACAGCCAATGGCGACTCAGAGGGCACGATGGGAGGGTTAGTACGGATGGGAAAACCGGGCAGCATTGAACCTGTTATCCGTAAGGCGCTTTTGGGCGCCCAGTGGTGCTCTGCGGATCCCGTATGTATGGAAGTAGGTAGCCAATCCGGCCAGGGGCCAGACTCGTGCAACCTAGCCGCTTGCCACAACTGTGCGCTAGTCCCAGAGACAGCCTGCGAGGAATTCAATCGTTTTCTTGACAGGGGGCTGGTGGTGGGTACGCCAGAGAATCCGTCACTTGGATTCTTTCAATCAGTTTGACACACTCTACAGCTCCGATCCCTTCTCGCTACGAGTGTACAATTACCCAGGGACGTTACATGGTAGAATAACAGAATGAGCAAGCCCTACACTTTCTACATTTAGGTGAACAGCATGAGCTTCCATGAAACAGAAACGCCGCTTTCATTTGTCCAGTCTATGTATAGTCAAGATACTGGGGGTGGTTTTATTTGTGATATTCTGATACTCGGCGACGGCCAGGTTCTGGTCATTTCCGAAGAAGCCATCGTACTCTATAAAGACGCAGATACCTGGGAGAATAATCCTGCGGAACAGGAGGGGGTCATATTTAGGCCTTCCGTATACTGACTTATAGGTACATCTGACCTTCAGCTTGCTCAAGCGATCGCAAACATTGGGTTGGGGTCTCTACTCGAATAGCATTGCATAACAATTCTGCAATTCTTCTACCCCTCCAAAAAACGCCCGTTTGCCGGTCACCACAATTATCACCAGGCGGCGCGGAAGTCTCAACGCGAATTGGACACACCCTCTTCCGAAAACCCGGTGTGAAAAACAGAGTCCGGATTGGCCCTTAAGCCAAGGGCTATCATACAACAGCCTCTTCTAAGTAACGCGGTGTCCCCTTAAACACCTCGCGGCGATGCCATTCGGTGAAAGTCCTGTACGGCGACTCGCTTGGATTCTGTGGCGCCAGCAGCGAATGCCCGTGATACCGAAGGGTCCATTCGTCAGCTCCGCCATAGCCGTATACGAGATCAGAAACCAGCACCTGCCGCTCATTAGACAAAGTGAACGCCCCAAGATCAAACAGCTTGTGGTGTAGAACGCAAAGGCAGAGTCCATTGTTGACGGTATCAGGGCCGCCGGCCTGATGCCACTTAATGTGCGCCGCCTCCAGGCCAACCGATTGCTGGCCCAGGCGCATATCGAAACCACAGATCGCGCAGCGATAACTGTAGGCGGTCAAAACCCGGAAGCGGAAGCCCGGATCTCTCTGTAACCGCTTGCTGACGACGAAACGATTTCGCTCAAGCCCAACAGCATTGCAAATATCGGCATGGAGGCTCTCTGGGAAGTTGCGCTCGAGCAACAGATCAACAACATCAAATAGCAAATCCGAATCATCTTGCAGCGCTCGAAAAACCGGCTCCGCCAGACCGCCGCGAACGTGATGTCTGAGGAGCTCGCTCTTCTTGGCATCCGTGCTGCTTTGCCGTAATTCAAGATCGTCAGTATCAGTCAGTTCCCATAAGCCATCATTCTTCAAGCGCCAAAACGGGTACTCGGGGTGATAACTCTGGCGCGACGGTCCAAATTCAACCAGCAGGGGGCGGAGCGACTCATCAACTTCTTCGTACGGGATCAAACGCTCCTCTCGGCGAGCGCACTTGCCCAGGGCGAGGAGTAGCAGGAGCGGCTTGTGCGGCGCACGTTGGTCGCCTCGCTTCCAGACGTTTATCTGCCCAAACAGGCTCAGGACCCGCTCTCTGTTCATCTCGTAACCACGCTTCCGTTCGATTGGCTAAACATGTGCGGCCTCATCGCTAGCACGCCTATTCTCCTCGTTCCCAATTTTTCGTCCCGTTTCACTGTGTTGCGAGACCAAAAACCAGCCCAATTTCACTCCAACTAGCTTAGAACCTATCCGAAAAAATAAAAAGGACGTATCTCGGGTAAGATAGGTTTGCCAAAACTCACCTAACCCGGAGATACGTCTTGGAAAAGAATACCATTGAAAAGCCGAAGCTTGTTAACTACT
>Ga0114939_10003793_pt1 | contig 10354 bp, 10 predicted proteins | sample AshMeaCrysSpring_FD_87196 | JGI IMG/M metagenome (GOLD analysis project Ga0114939, IMG submission 87196) | Groundwater microbial communities from Big Spring, Nevada to study Microbial Dark Matter (Phase II) - Ash Meadows Crystal Spring | ecosystem: Environmental > Aquatic > Deep subsurface >... | reverse complement strand
GACAAGCATTGGTTTTTCGAAGCCGGACCTGACGGGGATTCAGAACGCCGTCCATCGGATCAGCGGTCTATCCCGCAGGCCGGACCCGCATCTGATAGCCACGGAGGCGATTGAATACAAAACAATTGTGCGGCGGGATTCATCGCGGGGCGAGCAGCGCGGCGGCCACCCGCGCGGCGTTGATGCGGCGGTCAAATCGGTTTTTCGCGAAGCGCAGCGCGGCGGCGGCCATTTCCGCGCGGATGGCGGGCTGTGCCGCCTCGCGAAGTGCTGCGGAGAAACCTGCGTTGTCGCCCGCCGGAACGCACCAGCCGGCGCCGCTTTCCCGCACCCAGCGGCCAATGCTCGACTCCCCGGCACCGATGAAAATCACCGGCCGCCCGGCCGCGAAAATCCCCTGCAGCTTGCTTGGCACCATGGTTCCCGTCCACGCTTCCTCCAGCGAGGCCAGATGCACGTCCGCACTCCGCAAATGCGCCGCGAGTTCATCCGCAGCGGCATAATCCCGCAACTCGACGCGGCATGCGGGGTGCTTCCGCACGAATTCCTCCAGCTCCGGCTTTTTGCGGCCGCCGCCGCAGAGAACGAAACGGACCGGCTCGTTCCGCATTGCGAGTGCCGCCGCCAGAATTTCCGTGAAACGATGCCCCAGCCCCATGTTGCCGGAATACATGACGACCAGCTCGTCATCCTTCCAGCCGCGTTTCCGCCGCAGTTCCATGGCCGCCTCCACCTCTTCGTTCTCGCCTGATACCCCGGCCCAAAGCGGAACCCATGAAACCCGCGCCGGATTTCCCGCCACCTGGCTTGTGACGCGCTCCGCCATGTCAGGCCCCAGCGTCACCACCGCCGCGCAGCGCCCGCCACCCATGCCCCAGCGGCCCAGCGCCGCCAGCAATCGCTGTGGCAATGATCCGCCGCGCAGCATCCCGTGCGCCACCATCACGTCCGGATAAAGGTCCATCACCCAGTGCGCGTGGTCCGCGCCCCGCAGCTTCGTCAACAGCCTTGCCAGCACCGAGAGATACGGCGGAGTCGTCAGCGCCACCACCCGCTCCGGCCGCGGCCGCATCACCAGCAGCCGCCAGCAGACGCCCAGGTAATACGAGGCATAGTCCAGCAGTTTTCCCAAATGGCTGCCGCGCCCGAAGCGCGTCGCGCCGATCCGCAGAACACGGACTGGCGATGGCTGCAAGCTGGCGCGCTCCCGCCGGGAGCCGATGCCGGCCGCATACCCGCCTGACGCGCAAAGGACGGTCACCTCGTGACCGTCCTTTGCCATTTCCTCCGTCAGATCCCGCAGCACCACGCCGGTGGGAGCCGCGTCCGGGGGATAGTATTGATTCAGGAAAACCACATGCATGGCCGCAATGAAGAGGTCAAAGGCTGCGTCTGGACGCCAGGGGAAAACCCTTTTTCCACAACGATTCAATCACGATTCACGCTTCCGGCGGCAATGGAGCGCCCGGCGGGCAAGCCCCGCCCGATTCCTTCTTCCACACTTCTCCCGCCCTCACCATCGTGCCCGCCGGCACCACCGCGCCCGGTCCCACGAACGCGCAAGCCGCGATCCAGCACCCGCCGCCGATCTCGATGGGCGCGGTGATCAAATCAAAGTGGTCACTGCGGAAATCATGGCTGCCCGTGCAGAGGAACGCCCGCTGAGATAGGCAGACATTGTTTCCAATCCTCACCCAGTCCAATGAAAGGATCAGCACCTCGTCGCCGATCCATACGTGGTCGCCGCATTCAAACCGCCAGGGGAACGTGATGTTCACCCGGCTGCGGATGACCACGCCCATGCCGACCTTCGCCCCAAACGCCCTCAGCGCCGCCACCTTCAGCGCGGAAGGCACCGGAAACCACGGCGCGAACAACAGGCTGCGCGCCACCCACCACAGCGCCTCCCTCCACGCCGGCGCGCCGCGGGAGAACGCGCGGTTGTCGAATTTTGAGAGATCAATCATCGGCGTTTCCTCCCGTGACCGCCAGTGTTGTCGGCTTCGCCCGGCCTCCCAGTCCATCTCGCGACGGGCGCGGAGTGCGGGCCTTGGTTTGGGTTCCACCCTCAAACAGTCTCTGCCAGGCATTCAGAAACAGCAGGCCCAGCAGGAAGGGATAAAGCACCAGCAGGGTGATGTCGCGCCCCATGTTGAATGTGAGAATCAAACCGATCATGTATAACAACAGCCTGCCGGGTTCATCGCCGCGCGGATCCTGTCTTGCGAGCAGGACGACCCACAGCGCCATCAGGATGGCGGATGCAAGCGGCCCGAGAACCGCCCCGAAGTTGACCACCCCCTGGCCGATCATGCCTGTCGAGATGGTGGCCGCCACGCCGCCCTGCGTTCCCTGCGCCTTGTCCCAGCTCATGCCCCGGGCCCGGGCATAGTCCAGCCCGATCTCGGGTTTGTTCTTCCACAAGGCGCGGGGGATCGGGTTCGCGATTTCCGCAAAATACCTCCTGCCCCAGTTCGGCTGCAGGGTTCCCCATTCAAAGAAGGAGTTCATCAGCGCCAGTTCCTCGAACATGTTGAGTCCCAGGTGCCTGGTTTCCTCGTCCTCGAGCACGAATCCCTTTCGTGCGACTGCCGTTGCGATGCTCATGTCCGAACGATTGGCGATGACGAACTTCATCCATGATTCGAGCACGAGAAAACCCGCGGCAACGATCGCCACCCTGGCCAGCATGCCCACTCTCAGCCTGAGGAAAACCCATGACAGAAAGCCCGGCAGGAGAGTCGAGAGCATCGTGTTGCGGGCCCGTCCGAATAGGTAGTAGGGAACGGCCACCAGACAAATGGCGATGGCGACCGCGCGGGTTTTCGGATTGCGCGCCACTGCTGCGATCACGCCGAACGATGCCGTGAAGAAGAGCTGGAAATAGCCGGCCAGCGAGAGCAGCGCGTCAAATCCGCCGCCGATCCGCCCCCGGATCCACGGAGCCGCCAGACGCCCGAGCCACGGCGCGAACATGCCCGCGAAATCGAATTCCGTCCTGACCAATCCGATCAGCATCAGCACCAGCCATGCAGGCACAAGCCACTTGATGGAACGGTCGATCTGCCGCTGGAATGCGCCGGCCCCGTAAACACCATGCCGGGCCACGCGCATCAGCACGCTGCGCCGATGCAGATATTTCCGGTTCACCCAGCGGTGGAGCGGCCCTACGAGGACGCCGAAGCAAATCAGGAACCACAAAACCTGCAGCCACGCGCTGTCCAACGCCGAATGGCCGATTTTGGCGACATACCCCTCATAGTCGTTGTAGATGACATCGCCCACGTACCAGACCGTGGTGGTCAACAGCACGGCAAGCGCGGGGACGCCCCAATGGTTGTCCCGGTTTTGCCACGCGTACACGGCGAGAACCGCAAGCAGGACGCAAACCAGATGGAAGACGGGAGGCATATGAGTGGCGGAGGTCAAAGGCCGCAATGAGCGGAAAACGTCAACTCACGCATTCCGGCTGCGCGCCACCTGCCAGCATCCATTCATAGACCTCCTTCATCTGGCCGGCGATGCGCGGCCATGTGAAGCGTTCGCTGACGAGTGATCGGCCGTTCTGGCCGAGAGATCGGAGGTCGGAGATCGGAGATCGGAACAGACCGCACATGCCCTGCGCGATGCTTTCGACATCGGTGCCGATCCGCAGGGCGGCCCCCGACGCAAAACCTTCGGGAAGATTGCAGTGATCGGTCATGAACACGGGCAATCCATAAGCCCATGCCTCGAGCACCGACATCGGCAGCCCTTCGCTGAAACTCGGCAGGATGAAGGCGGAGGCCCGCCTCAATAGCGCGTCCTTGGCATCGCCAAAGGTGGGCCCCGTGAAAATCACGGTAGGGCCGGTCCTCCAGGCCGCCCCGCATATTCCGAGCGTGGGGCGTCGCCCGGGCAATGCCGATGCCACGCCGGCGAATTCAGCCGAAGGCATATCCGCATGAACAATGCCGAGTTCGTCACACAGTCGTTTCAACTCCGCCTCATGCCCCCCCTGATCCCATCCCGCGATGACGAACCGCCACTCTTCCCGTTCCCGGATCTCCGCCCAGGCTTTCAGCGCGTTCACCAGTCCCTTCTTCGGATGCAAACGCCCGAGGAACACAAGCAATTTGCTTCCGCCTTCCTCAGTCCGCATTCCGCTTTCCAAATCCGCCTGCGGAAGCTCAACCCCATTGGGAATCACCGCCACGGGATTCGCCAAGCCATGGGCGCGGATGGCGTCAGCCTCCGGCTTGCAGAGCGCATGCAGGCAGGCTGCTTGCCGCAAATGCCTGTTTTCAAAGCAATATCCCGCCAGCAGCTTTTTCCACCGCGAGTTCCGCAGCGCCCATGGATCAAGCATCCCCCTGGGCGAAACCACGTATGGGCGGCCGGTCTTGCGGTGGTAATGGGAACAGGCGATGGAAGGCCCCTGCCAAAGGCCGTGCACATGCACGAGATCCGGCCGCAGATGGTCCAGGGCGCGGCTCATCGCCGGCGCAAGGCCAAGGCTGCGCGGACCCACGGCGGAAAATGTCCGCGTCTCCAGCGGAAACCATGCCGGCAGATCCTCATCGGTGTGTTCATCGCGCAGCGACATCACCACGGTCGGCACCGTGCGGGCCATCGCCTGGTGCAGATGCCTGACGCTCTCGAACAAGCCCCCGGCCTTGCGCGAAATGGTGGAGGTTACGACAGCCAGTTGCATGCGGATGATTGTTCTCGCCGCGCCTGCTGTTCTAACGGACCGCGCAAAGGCAGTCGAGCAGCAGGCGGTCGATCCGTGATGAACGCGCGGAGCCGCATTCGAGCGCCCGCTTCGCGGCGGACTCCAGTCCGCTTGCAAAAGCCTCAGGTGCCCAACGGGCGATGATCCGTCGGCTTTCGGAAGCAAAAGCCGACAGCGGAAACCCGTTCCCGGCCACTTTGGAAAGCAAACCGGCCAGCTCCCCCGCATCCTCAGGATCAAAGGTGAATCCATTCACTCCGGACTCCACCAAATCACGGGCGCAACCGCAGCGGTTCGACACGAGGACCGGCAACCCGCTGGCCATCGCCTCATTCACCACCAGTCCCCAGGGTTCCACCATGGCAGGGTGAATGAAACATCCCGCATGCGCGTAAAAGTGCGGCAGTTCGCTGATCTGGCGGAAACCGGGAAAGAAGACGCTTGCCGCCAACGGCGTGGATGGTGAATGGGAGGCAGAAGTACCGGAGATCACGAAAGACTCCCATGGCGCGGCTTCCATGACGTTCAGGCCGAGGGCGCGGCATTGGGCGATGAGAGATGATTTGAGTTCTCCATCTCCCAACAGGCAGAGATCCCATGGTGGGGAAGGGCCGCCGGGCCGTCCCACATCATCCCGCAACGCGGGGCCGCCGCAGGCGGATTCTCTCTCGTCCCGCCCGGTTGGGGTATCCATGGCGCGCCCGACGGTCGCCGCCCTGCCATACGCGGCATACGCATCGATCAGGCGCGCCAGGTTCTTTCGTTCGACAAAGCGGTTCGACGCGAGAAAATACTTCCCGACTTTCGATCCATCCGACTTTCGGACCTTCATGCTTTCTTCCGCAAAATACCCGTTATCCACCGCGTTGTAGCCGGTGAAAACCCGGTCGGCAGCCATCCCGAGGCCGATGACGTGCTCGCGGTGCGGCTGGCCGCCCACCAGCGCGGCCGAGGCCATGCGCACCAGGCGTCGTTTCACCAAGCTGCGGATGGACGAGGACGGCCCGTCGAGGGCGGAACTCTCGGAAAGCAGGACAAAAGGCACCTTGTTGCGCACACACCAGCGGATGCTCTGCGGTGCGAGGAAATCGCCCCAGCCATTGACGGCGATGACATCCGGCCGGCTCTCCGCCAGTGCCTTTTCCAAATGAGGCGTCAGCGCCGCGCGTTCTTCCCGCCCGTGACCGGGAACCCTGGCCAATGTCACCTTGCGGAAATCCGCTCCTCCGGGCGTTTCCCACGAATAGGTCTTCGAGCGGGCGCGCAGCTCCACTCCGGTCACCTCCATTCGCTTTGCCGCCGCTCTGGCGCGCGCAAGATGATACGGCCCGAAATTGTCGAAGATGATCGTGACGCGCATCATGAGATGACTGCCGGAGGAATGGCGGATGATCGTTTGTCCACGAACCAGCGCCGCTTGCCTGCCCGTGTCGTCTCGATGTCCGGAACCGCCTCAATCGGAATGCCGGCGAGTTCGGCGGCGATTTGCCCGAGCCGGTGCCGGATTCTCTCCTCCACCTCCGCAGCAATAAGGCCCTCCAGCGTGGCAAGCCGCAGCCGCGGCCCGGCGTCCTCCAGCACCATCTGGATGTTCAGGATCGAGGGCTCCTGATGGATGCAGTGGAAAATCGCCACGCTGTGAATCTCCACCCCGGATTGCAAACGGATCATGTCGTTGATCCTTCCCGCCAGCGACCGGAAACTCCGCACATTTCCGCTGCCGTCGCGCGTGTTGCCCGAAATGACATCTCCCTGCCGGTACCGGATCAGCGGCAGATAGCGCGGATAAAGCGAGGTCACGATGACCGCGGCTCCTTCCTCCGGTGTGTCGCACGGCGCGGCTTCCACGATGTTCTGGTCGGGGAACACCATGAATGGCTCGTCATCGAAACGGCTGGCCACCTGGCCGAAATCCACGCCGCCGAATTCCTGCACCACAGGGCAGCCGAATGTCTCCCGCAGGAGATCCAGCGAATCCGGCTTCGGCGGCGGTTCCGCGCAGGGCATCACGAACCGCAGGCCAAGCGCCCGGAAACGGTCCGTTAGATGCGCGTTGGCCCGCACGAACGAATCCAGCGCCGAAGCGTAACCAATCAATCCGGCGGGGCGGAATCTCAGCAATGATCCGGCGATTTCCCGGTGCCGCTCGGGGTCTAGGCGGTAGGCATCCACCCTGCGGTATCCCAAAAGCCTGTCCTTGAGCTTGCGCTTGAGATGATTCAGGTGCCGCCGCCAACCGGTGCCCAACAGATGGGAGTGTCCCCAAATGAGGAACAAGCGGTCACCCGGCCGGTATCCCGCGCGCATCCACAGTGTCAGTTTGAGCAACCGGATCACCCGGTCCTCCCGGTGCCAGACTCCGAAGCGAACGGGATTTCCCGTCGAGCCGCCCGTCATCCTTGTCAGATCGGGCGGGCCGGAGCGGCGGGTGAACTCGGCCCCGCGCTCCTGCAGGATTGCCCGGTTCAATTCGGGAATCGCCCTGAAATCCTCCCAGGACCGGATTTCCGCCGGAGCCTCACCCCGGGCGACAAGATTGGCGTAATAGGGGACATCGCGCGTGCAGTCCGCCCACACTTCCCGCAGCTTCGCCAGTTGAACGTCCGCCGCCGCCGTTTCATCCCACGATTCATATCGTTCAAGAAGACGGCCGGCATCGTGGAAATCCTGTCTGAAGCGTGGCAGCATGACCGGGAAAGATCTAAATCTCATCCAAACAAGCCGCGAGGCGCTGGATCGTGAACCTCCGGCTTTTTCGCAAAGCGGCGGAGCCCATTTCAGCCAAGCGGCTCCGGTCGTTTGCCAGCGTGAGAATGGCCTCGGCCAAGGCTCCGGAGTCACCAGCGGGAACAATCAATCCATCCTCTCCATCCGCGACCACCTCGCCGCAACGCGGCGTCGCGATGACGGGCAGTGCGTGAGCCATGGCTTCCAACTGCGTGATCGCGAATCCATCCGAGAGCGTGGGAAGGACGAACACATCCGCGCGGCGATACCACGAGGCAGCCGCATCGCGACTCACCGGACCATGAAAACGAACGTTCCGGGGCGCACCGGAGAGCGCCTGCTCGGAAATCTGGATCTGCCCCACGATCTCGATTTCCACTCTCTCCGCCTCCAGCAAACGCGCCGCCTCCATCAGATAGGGAATCCCTTTCCGCAAGTTCACCTGCCCCAGAAAGAGCACGCGGAGCGGGGCTTTGGGTGTCGGGTCTTTCGGTATTCCCGCTTTCTCTTCCGCCTCATACACCAGCGGCACAATCACCAGCTTGTCCGCTGGGACACTTTGCCGGATCAAAGCATCCCGCGACCACTTGGAGTTCACGATGATCCGGTCGGCCAGCTCCCGTTCCTCGGCGCGGCGGCCATGGTATTCCTCCGGCACCGTCATCCCGATGGCTTCCCATCCGGACCACCGCTCGCGTTCGGCCGCCACAATCTCCGCTTCCACCCGGCCGGGATCCATCTGCCCGAGAATGCAACGCACACCGTTGGCCCGCGCCCACTCGAACGGTTCCAATGCGGTGGTGTCGTAGCTGAACAATGTTTCCGCTGCCGGCCGGTGCCGCTCCAGCCAGGCGCAAACTTTGCCGCCAAACCATCGGCCCTCCTCCAGAAATCGCTCGTAGGGCCCCATCCCGCCGCAACGTCCGCGCAACTGGCGGCTGAGAACCCCCGCATTGCACGAAGTCACCCGGCATGCCGCCAGATCCGCATGATACCGGCTGGCAAGGGAACGGAAACGCCCGCCGAGCAAGGTGCCTGACATCCGCCCCAACGGCCCGGCCCAGTAATCGGTGCACAAACCCGCCAGCTTCCCGGTCCGCGCCAAGGCCCGCGCCACCGCATAGTGCTCCCGCGCACCCAACTGGCTTACGATCCACATCGCGGTTCCCCTGGTGTCAGCGGTTGAAGGCATTTTTTCCAGAAGCGCGCATCACAGCGGCGTGCGCGGGGGAGGCTGGGGGATTTCACTTCCGACCATGAGAAAATCTCAAATTCCGGATCAAAGCCGACGCCGACACGCCGACATTGATGCCTTGACATCAAAAGCGCGCGCATTATGATGTTTGCATGCGGACGACACTCACGATTGATGATGATTTGGTGGGCATTCTGCAGAAGAAGGCGAGCCAGGAGGGAAATTCGTTCAAGGCTATCGTGAACAATTTGCTGCGCGCCGGCATTGCAGCCAGCGGAGATTCCTCCGCGCCGCGAAAGCCTCTGAAGGTGGTGCCCAGACCGCTGGGATTGAAGACCGGCTACGACCCGGACAAACTCAATCAGCTGGTGGATGAGTTGGAAGCCGAGGATTTTTTGAGGAAGCAAAGATGATCCTGCCGGACGTCAACATTCTCATTTACGCGCATGATGAGACATCCAAGGACCATGTGGCGGCCCGGCAATGGTGGGAAGACCATTTGAATGGCACGCGGATGATCGGGCTGTCATGGGTGGTGATACTGGGCTTCATCCGCCTGCTGACCAACCCGCGAATTTATCAAAACCCCTACCCGCCGTCCGAAATCCTCGCCATTGTCGGCTCATGGCTGCAGCAACCCCATATCCGGATCATCCATCCGTCGGAACACCACTTTGCCCTACTGTCCAAATTGATCGAACAAATCGGCGTCGCCGGAAACCTGACCACCGACGCCCATCTTGCGGTGCTTGCCACTGAACGGGGATTGATTCTGCAAACAACGGATGCCGATTTCGCCCGCTTCCCGGGGCTGAAATGGAGCAATCCCTTGAAGGGTTGATGGAGATGCGTGAGGATCCTCAGCACGCCATTTTCCGCCATCGGGCGCGTTCTCCAGCCTCTTTCTCCGGACTTCGGAAACCACGCATGAGCGGCCACATTGATCGCCAAAACATGAAGGCGGTAGGCGTTGCCATGATCCGGTTTTCGGGAGAGGAAATCCGCGAATTCATGAAGAGCGCGCATCACTGCGGCGTGCCCGGGGGAGGCGTTTGCGATTGCCTGAATATTTGTGCCGCACGCAAATCCGGTGCGAGCAGGATTTGCACCCTGAACAAGCGCCATTTTGCGGCCATCGCCCCGGAACTCACCCTGCGGATCTTCCACCCGCGTGATGTTTGACCCGCGCGAGCCGATATAACCATTCCCGGTAGGTTTTCGTGCGCGCTTCGGTTGGCAGCGACACCAGCCAGCTCAGGAGCAGCGCGGAACCGACGCAAATCGCAAAGATCCCCACGGATTCCAGTCGGAATGGCAGCCGCAGCGTTCGTCCCGAGCAAACCTGGATGGCCGAGGCGACGAATACCAGCCACGGGAAATGCAGCAGATAGGTCGTGTAGGAGAAGTCCGCCAGAACGCGGCCGGGCCCGGCGGCGGGAAGCCCGTATCCCAAGCCTGCGAAGCTATTGAGAAGCAGGGCGAAAGTGATGCCGATCAGATACTGGTCCAGATGGGGAAACTTGAGATACTCCACCCGCGCCAACGCGAAAGCCGCCGCGAAAGCCGCCAGGCAAACCCACCACGGCAGCAGCGGCTTGGAAAGAGAGGCGCAGCCTGCCCCCAGTAGCCACACGCCGAACAGCGCCAGCATCGGTGTCGGCAGGAACCACAGCATCCCGGCCGTCGTCAGCGCTCCGATCCAGCGGCCCGCGCCCCGG
>Ga0114939_10003792_pt1 | contig 10356 bp, 8 predicted proteins | sample AshMeaCrysSpring_FD_87196 | JGI IMG/M metagenome (GOLD analysis project Ga0114939, IMG submission 87196) | Groundwater microbial communities from Big Spring, Nevada to study Microbial Dark Matter (Phase II) - Ash Meadows Crystal Spring | ecosystem: Environmental > Aquatic > Deep subsurface >... | reverse complement strand
TCGGGCGGCACGGCGCGCTCGTCGCCGAAGAAGGTGTGCACCTGCGGCCAGGGGAGATCGAGCCGCGCCAGGACCGGAAAGAGGCGCTCCGCCACCGACCCGCCGGGTAGCGCGCAGGCGAACCGGCCGCGCGCGGAGATGGCCTGCCGGGCCAGCCGCTCGAACCGGTCGGCCGCCGCCGTCGCCAACGGCCCCATCGCCTCAACCACGACCGCGGGCTGCATCGCCCCTGCCTACGGCGCCCCGGGTCGCTTGTCACGCGTTCCACCTGGGACTACGCAGAGGGGGTGAAGCCGTGCCGGGCTCGCCTGCTCGCCGCCATCGTGATGCTGGTCTTCGCCGGCACCGCCTGGGCTGGCCTGCCCGCGCCCGTCAGCCCGGTCGCCTGCGGCGTGATCGGCCGCCCCGCCAAGGGGAAGCTGCTGATCGCGACGCGCCAGATCGGCGACCCGAACTTCGCCAGGACCGTCATCCTGCTGGTGGCCTACGAGGACGGCGGGGGCGCCATGGGCGTCATCGTCAACCGGCCGACGCCCATTCCGCTGGTGAAGATACTGCCGCAGTTCGACGCCCTGACCGGCGGCGGTGATCAGGTGTGGCTGGGTGGGCCGATCCTGCCCACGTCGCTCATGGTGCTGCAGAAGGCCGCCAAACCGGGAGGAGACGCGGAAGCGGTGTTCGGGGACGTGTACGTCCTCACCAGCCGGGCCGCGGTCGAAGGCCTGCTCGGCAGCAAGAAGCGGGCAGGACGGTTCCGCGCCTACGCCGGCCACGCCGGCTGGGGCCCCGGTCAGCTCGAGAACGAGATCGAGCGCGGCGACTGGCTGGTGGTGCCCGCCAAGCCCGAGGTGGTCTTTTCGGAGGAGCCGGGCGAAGTGTGGGAGCGGCTGATGGAGCGCAGCGAGGGCGAGTGGACGATGCTGCGGCAGCCCTCCCGCTGGCGGTGAAGGTGACCGGGCGCGGGCTCAGTCGCCGCGGTGGCGATACAGCTCGTTCAGGTACTCGACCAGCAGGCGCTCGCGGAAGGCCACGGGGAGCGCGTTCAGCACCTCGTTGATGCCGGCCATGCGCGCGGGCAGCGTGGTGCCCTGGACGCCGACGGCGCCCAGCAGCCCGGCGAAGACCTCCGGGCTCACGTCGCCGTCGCCGAGCCCGGCCACCGCCTGGCGGACTTGTGCCGCGGTTGCACGTACCAGCCGCGCGCCTTCATCTCGTCGGCGATCTCGAAGACGCTCGCGGTGTCCGACGTGAACGCCACCAGGCTTCCCGCGCACCCGGTAGGCGGCCGTCCCGGTTCGCTCCACGACCCCGGGCGGCTCGGCGAGCGCCCGCACCGATCGAGGGATCTCGCGTGCTCCCGCCACGCGCAGTGAGCAGCTCGGGGCGAACCCGACGAGGCCTCGCTCGACATCGAATATCACGTCGTGGCGAAAGAACGGCACCAGACCGAGGTTCACCGCGGACATGGCCTTGTCGGCGTCCTGCGAGACCGTGATCTCGTCGACTCCGGGAGTGTGTCCGGTGACCAGATCCAGCCTGAAGGCGTCGTCGACTTCCGTGCCGTCGGCAACCACGCTCCGTATGTTGCCCGGCGCGATCCGGGTGTTCGGTCGCGTTCCCGATTCCAGGTAGTCCTCCGGGATCGCGATGCTGCTCGCCTCGGGGATGTTGGTGGTCGGGGCGCCCGTGTCCAGGATCGCGTTCGTGACGAACGCGTAGGGCGTCTTGTCGCCGCCCGATAAGCGGAAGCGCGTGACGCGACCGTCCTCGACCCGGATGCGGAGGCCGCACATCGCCTCGCAGAGCGGATAGGTCCGGAGGTGCTCGGCGACGCCACTCATGATGTGCCTGGCTCTCGCCGTTGCGTGCGGCTCCGGTCAAGTAGGGAGCCGGGTGCCGTGCGGTGGGCCTCGCGCGCCCAGCGCCTCCCTGGTGTCCGTGTCGAAAAGTGTCCTGTCTTTTCAAAGGCTTACCGATTCATGTTGCATCGCGGGACGGCTAATTGTACTGAACGGTCGGTATGTCGCCCTCTCGGCAGGGGCGTGCCTCCCGCACGGCCAAGGCGGAGCCGCCGCGCAAGCAGGTGCTGGCGGCGGCGATCGACTGCTTCGCCCGCCACGGCTACCGCGGCACCTCCATCGACCGCATCGCCCGCGAGGTGGGCGTGACGAAGGGCGCGCTCTATTACCACTTCCGCGACAAGGAAGACCTGCTGTTCGCTGCCGTCACCGAGCGCGTCGGCGAGTTCCAGCGCAAGGTGGTGCGGGAGGTCGAGCCGGCGCGCGACGCGTTCGCGACCCTGCGCCAGGTGATCGACACCTGCTTCTTCCACGCCACCGTGTCGAACCACCGCCGCTTCATCATCACGCTCATGGTGGAGGCGCTCGATACCAACCCGCGCCTGTCGGACGAGTTCCGCGGCATCCTGCGCGGCATGCGCGGCTTCCTGGCGCACGTGGTGCGGCGCGGGCAGCGCGAGGGCACCATGCGCCCGGACGTCGATCCCGAAGCCGTCGCCGCCACGATCGCGGGCGGCATCATGGGCGCCGAGATCCAGCACTACCAGGACCCGGATCAGATCGACCTGCGCCGGGTCCTCGACACCCTGGTCGAACAGCTGGCCGACTGGCTCGCGACCCGGAGGTGGCGCGACGCGCCGCCATCCCCGCAAACACACGGCGCGAAGCCGGCGGCCTGAGGAGGCAACAGACGATGGTGAACTTCAGTCCCAGCGAGGAGCAGGAGCTGCTCCGCCAGACGCTCGCGAGCTTCTCGCGCGACGTCCTGCGCCCGCACCTGCGGGAATCCGACGAGAAGAATTTCGTCCCGGCCGAGATTCCCCCCAAGGCGTGGGAGCTCGGACTGGTGCAGGAAAGCCTGCCGGAGTCGGTCGGCGGATTCGGCGGCACGCGCTCCGCGCTGAGCGGTGTGCTGGCGATCGAGGAGCTGGCCTACGGCGGCCTGGGTCTCGGGCTGCACGTGCTGGCGCCGCGGCTGGTCACCGTGCCGCTGCTGGCGGTCGGGACCGAGGAGCAGAAGACGCAGTGGCTGCCGAAATTCGCGGGGACGGAGTTCGTCGCCGGCACGGCGGCCATCACCGAGCCGCGTTGGGACTTCGACGCCGCCAATCCGGCCACCAGGGCGGAGCACGCCGGCGGCGACTGGGTATTGAACGGCATCAAGTGCTACGTGCCGCTCGCGCAGGATGCGGCCGTCATCCTGGTGTACGCGGCGACGCCCGAGGGCCTCGGCGCCTTCCTGGTGGAGCCGGGGGCCAAGGGCGTCACCATCGGCGAGCGCGAGAAGATGATGGGCGTGAAGGCGCTCGACACCTATCGCGTGATCCTGGACGGGGTGCGCGTACCGGCGTCGGCGCGGCTGGGCGGCGACGGCGCCGACCTCGTGCCGCTGCTCGATGCCATGCGTGTCGCCAGCGCGGCGGCCGCCGTGGGCGTGGGCCGCGCGGCCTACGACTATTCCCGCGAGTACGCCAAGGAGCGCAAGGCGTTCGGCCAGGCGATCGCGCAGAAGCAGGCGATCGCGTTCATGCTGTCGAACATGGCGATCGAGATCGACGCCATGCGGCTGCTTGCCTGGGAGGCCGCGTGGCGGCTCGACAAGGGCCTGCCGGCCACCCGCGAGGCGTGCCTGGCGCGGCGTTACGCCGCCGACCAGGTGCTGAAGATCGCCGACAACGCGCTCCAGGTGCTGGGCGGTCACGGCTACATCCGCGACCACCTGGTGGAGCTCTTCCTGCGCGACGCCCGCGCCTTCGCCATCGTCGACGGCCTGGCCATCGTCTGAATTCGAGGAGACGGAGATCATGATCGACTTCGAGCTGTCCGACCAGACCCGCAACGCCCGCAAGATGACCCACATGGTGGCCGAGCAGATGATGCGGCCCATCTCGCGGCACTGCGACGAGAACGAGCACGAGAAGCCCTGGGACTTCATCAACGCGATGTGGAACGTGTCGAAGAGCACGTCGATGACCGGCAGCAGCAATGACGGCAAGTCCAAGGAAGCGAAGGAAGAGAAGAAGGCCGAGGGCCGCACGCTGGCCATGGTGATGGCGGTCGAGGAGCTGTGCTGGGGCGACGTCGGCCTCTACCTTTCCATTCCGAACCCCGGCCTGGGCGGAGCCGCCGTCGCGGCCGCCGGCACGCCCGAGCAGAAGGAGCGCTTCCTCGCGCGCTTCAAGGGCGACAAGCCCACCTGGGGCGCCATGGCGATCACCGAGCCCAGCGCCGGCTCGGACTCCGCCGCCATCCAGGCGACGGCGCGGCGCGAGGGCGACCACTGGGTGCTGAACGGCACCAAGATCTTCTGCACCAGCGGCCTCATGGCGGCCGAGAAGTCCGAGGGCTTCGTCGTGGTGTGGGCGTCGCTCGACCGCTCGGCGGGCCGCGGCGGCATCCGCGCCTTCGTGGTCGACGCCGGGACGCCCGGCATGTACGTGACCAAGGTGGAGGAGAAGCTCGGCATCCGGGCGTCGGACACGGCGACCATCGTGCTCGAGGACTGCAAGGTGCCGCTCGACAACATCCTGGGGAGCGCCGAGATTCCGAAGGAGAAGAGCAGCCAGGGCTTCAAGGGCGTGATGGCGACGTTCGACGCCACCCGCCCGATCGTGGCGGCGAGCGCGCTGGGCGTGGCGCGGGCGGCGCTCGACTTCACGCGCGACACGCTGAAGGAGCACGGCATCGAGGTGCGCTACGGGGCGCCGCCGCAGACGCTGACGGTGCTGGAGCGCGACTTCATGGAGATGGAGGCGCAGGTGCAGGCGGCGCGGCTGCTGACGTGGCGGGCGGCGTGGATGATCGACCAGGGGATCAAGAACAACCTGGAAGCGTCGATGTGCAAGGCGAAGGCCGGCCTGGTGGTGACGTGGGTGACGCAGAAGGCGGTCGAGTTGCTGGGGCCGCTGGGCTACTCGCGCGAGCACCTGGTGGAGAAGTGGATGCGCGACGCCAAGATCAGCGACATCTACGAGGGCACGCAGCAGATCAACCAGCTGATCATCGCGCGGCGGATCCTGGGGTACTCGTCGGAGGCGCTGCGGTAGCGATACCGGAACGGCGCGGGCCGGCGGCGGCCCGCGCCAACCAGCCCGACTCCGGGTGTCTGGCGTACTGGTATTACTCTTGCCCAGGTGGTAATACCGTCACGTGCGACTCACGAGCAAAGGACAAGTGACCGTGCCCAAGGCGCTCCGCGAGCGGTTCGGCATCACACGAGATACCGACGTCCGGTTCGTCGCCGAATCTGGCAAGCTCGTTCTCGCCAAGGAGAAGACGGCCGGGTCGGCCGCCGCCCGCATTCGTGGACGGGTGAAACGTCTTCCCGCTGGGCGAACCGTCGACGAGTATCTGACGTATACTCGGGGAGCGCGATGACGCTCGTTGACACGAACGTCCTCCTCGACGTGCTCCTGGCGGGAAGCGAGCATGGTGACGAATCAGAGAAGCGGCTGGCGAGCGCTCTGCGTGCGGGGCCCGTCGCTGTGAACGACGTGATTGCGGCCGAGATCGCACCGGTCTTCGACACAGCGGCGGCGCTCTGGTCGGCACTGGACGACGCCGAGATCGAGCTGGTCCCGTACCCCCGTGAGGCCGTGTTCGTCGCCGGCCAGGCGTTCAGGCGCTACCGGCGGCAGGGTGGGCGACGCAACCGCATCCTGCCCGACTTCATGATCGGGGCCCATGCCGTCGCATCTCGCGCGCGCCTCCTTACCAGAGATGGTCGATTCTACCGCGACTCGTTCCCCGGGCTGCGACTTGCCTGAGGACCAGGCGGCGTCGATCGGATCGCACGCATCGTCGAGGCCGTCGCCGTCAGGCCGGTAGGCGCGATAATGCGGCGAACGGTGACATAATCCCCGAAGTCGGACGTTCGCGTGTAGGCCCCAAATGCAAATGTCCGCTTTCCCCAAAGTAGAGATGTCCGCCTGGACCGCCCAGTGGTGGCGCCATGGCGGACATGCTGGGGCTGACGATGGGGGAACTGGACCGACCGCAAATCCTGACCCGGCTGGCAGAGCGCCGGCTGACACAGCGCCGGGCCGCCGCGCTGCTCGGGCTGGGCACGCGCCAGGTCCGGCGGCTCTCCCGCGCCTTCCAGCGCGATGGCGCCGCGGCCTTGGCCTCGCGGCGGCGGGGCCGTCCGAGCAATCGTCGGCTGGCCGCTGCCGTCCGCGCCCGGGCGCTGCGCCTGGTCCGCGCGCGGTATCCCGACTTCGGGCCGACCTTCGCGCACCAGAAGCTCACCGAGGACCACGGCCTCGTCCTGTCCGTCGAGATGCTGCGCGGCTGGCTCATCGCGGCCGGGCTCTGGGTGCCGCGGCTCCAGCGCGCCCGCCGCAGCTATCCGCCCCGGCCGCGCCGCGCGTGTCCCGGCGAGCTCGTGCAGCTCGACGGCTCCGAGCACGCCTGGTTCGAAGACCGCGGGCCCGTCTGCACGCTGTTGGTGTACGTCGACGATGCCACGAGCCGGCTGATGGAGCTCTGCTTCGCCGAGGTCGAGTCGACGTTCGACTACTTCCGCGCCACGCGCCGCTACCTCGAGCGCCATGGGAAACCGATGGCCTTCTACAGCGACCGGCTGAGCGTCTTCCACGTCCAGGCCCGCGACCGCGCCCAGGGCGGGCCGGGGCTCTCGCAGTTCGGCCGCGCGTGCCAGGCCCTCAACATCGATCTGCTGTGCGCCAACAGCCCGGAAGCCAAGGGCCGCGTCGAACGGGCGAACGGCACCCTGCAGGACCGCCTCGTGAAAGAGCTGCGGCTCCGCGGACTCAACGATCCCGTCGCGGCCACGCCGTTCCTCCCCGCGTTCATGGCCGACTACAATCGGCGCTTCGCCAAGCCGCCGGCCGTGGCCTACGACGCGCATCGACCGCTGCGCCCGGCCGACGACCTCGATCAGCTCTTCACCCTGCAGACGACGCGCCGGATCAGCCGGCAGCTCACTGTGCACTACAAGCGCGACCTCTACGTGCTCACCGACACCGTCGCGACCCGCCGCCTGCGCGGGGCGACCGTGGAGGTCCGCGAGGCCGAGGACGGGACGGTCACCCTGCATGCCCAGGGGCGTCCGCTGGCGGCCCGGCTCTTCCCGAAGGATCACGCGCAGGTCGCTCCTGGCACGGTCGTCGAGTACCCGCGGCTCGACGGGGTCTTGACCTGGATCGCGGCGCAGCAGCGTGAACGCGACCAGGCCCGCCTCGCCGATCCGAAGCTCAACGGGCGCGAGAAGCAGCGGCTGCGCGCCGGCCAGCCGCTGCGAACTCCCGCCGCTCCCCCGAAGTGAAACCGGACATCTCTACTTGGGGCAAAGGCGGACACTTCTACTTTGTGTTCACATCGCAGACGTCCGTACCTCCGTTCGGAGCTCCTGACCGTTCGTGCCAATCCGCACGAACGTTCCAGACTCCGCAAGAAGATCAGAGGACAGCGTCCGGGGCGCGGGTCAGGTCCTGGACGTGGGTGGTGACGGCGTAGAAGACGGCGGCGGCGGTGGCTCCAATCCGCTCCCGAAGCGCTGCACGGCGGTGACGGTGCCGCTCTGTCCCTGCCCGACCCCGGCCCGCTGCGCGCGCCGGCGGTACCAGCCGAGGACGACGCGGGCGAACACGCCGAGCACGCTGCGACACAGGGCGTGGTCGAACGCCAGGCGGTACCGGAGCCGGTGCGGGACGGTGACGGCACAAACACAAACGATACCTTCGGGTTCGAGGTACGGCTGCCGTATCGGCGGCGGCGCATGGCCCCTGGACAGGGATGACAGATATGGTAGTAATGGTATGGCAGAGTGGCAGGGCATCGTGGACGAGCCCAGGACGCAGCGCGGCGGACGAATGCGGCGGCGCAGCTCCTCGCCGCCGGGCGGAGTGTGATGGCCGCAACGCGGCAGCTGGCACGGCAGCATCGGCTGTCGGAGCGGCAAGCGCGGCGGTACGTCGAGCGGGCACGGCAAGGCGGCCGGGTGGAGGTGCCGACGGCGACGGTGGTGTTCACCGTCAAGGTGGCGGGGGTGCTGGCGCGGCGCGCACGGGCGCAGGCGAAGCGCCGGGGGCAAACGCTGAGCGCGTTCGTGACGCACGCGCTCCTCGCGTTCCTGGAGCGCGGCGATGCCGAAGGTCGCTCGGGGCCCTAGCCAGCTCACGCTGGAGTATGTGGCCGACCGCCTGGGGGCCGCGCAGCTGGCCCAAGCGTATCGCGTGCTCGTCCCCGAGCAACGGCGGGTGGTAACCACGCGAAGGAGGACAGACGATGCTGGCAGCGATCTATGCACGCGTCTCCTCGGCGCGGCAGAAGGAGGAGCAGACCATCGCGAGCCAGACGGCCGCGCTGCAGGCGTATGCGCAAGCCGCGGGGCTGGAAGTCCCCCGCGAGTGGGTCTTCGAAGATGACGGCTACTCGGGGGCCACCTTGATCCGGCCGGACCTTGAGCGGTTGCGGGACCTGGCCGCGGAAGGGAGCTGCGGGGTGGTCCTCTGCTATTCGCCGGATCGCCTCGCGCGGCGCTACGTCTACCAGGCGCTGCTCGTGGAAGAGCTGGCGCGCGCCGGGACCGAGGTGCGGTTTCTCCACGGCCCGAAGGCCGAGACGGCGGAGGATCATCTGTTGTTGCAGTTCCAGGGCATGATTGCCGAGTACGAGCGGGCGCAGATTGCGGAGCGCACGCGCCGCGGCAAGCTGCATCGGGCGCGCGCGGGGGTGGTGGCGGTGCTCGGGGGGGCCCCGTACGGCTATCGCTACCGGCCGCGGACCGAGCCCGGCGGGGCGGCCTATGTCGTCGAGGAGCCGCAAGCCGCTGTCGTCCGGGAGGTGTTTCGCCGGTACGTGGAGGACCAGGTATCCCTGGGGGCGCTGGCGGCGGACCTGACTGCGCGCGGGATCCCGACCGCGCGCGGCGGGACCGTGTGGGAGCGGTCGGTGATCTGGGGCATGCTGCGGAATCCGGCGTACTGCGGGCGCGCCGCGTTCGGGAAACGGGCGCAGATCGGGGAGCGCGCGCGGATGAATCGGCTCTCCCGGAGAGCCGGCCGCCGCATGTCCCGCCGGGGCGCCCGCCGCGAACGCCCGCGCGAGGAGTGGATCGAGGTGGCCGTCCCGGCGCTGGTCTCGGAGGAGCAGTTCGCGTTGGCGGCCCGGCGCCTCGCGGCCAACCAGCGGTTCGCTCTGCGGCGGACGAAGGAGCTGTCCTTGCTGCAGGGGCTCCTCGTGTGCGGGAGCTGTAGCCACGCCATTCATCGCGTGAATCGCCGGAAGCCCGGGGGGCGCTTGCAATACTATCGTTGCCTCGGCGCCAATCATCGGCGCTTTCCCAACAGCGGATGTGTGACCCGCCCCATCCGGCAAGAGCAGCTCGATGAACTGGTCTGGCAGCAGGTGACCGCCTTGATCGCCGACCCGGCGTTGATTCGCGCGGAGCTCGATCGCCGCATCCGGGAACTGCACGCTGCGCCACCAGTGGTCGCGCGCACGGCACAGCTCGAGCGCGAGCACGCCCGGGTGCAACGCGCCCTGCGGCGGTTGGTGGACGCCTATCAGAACGAGCTGTTGTCGCTCGACGAGCTGCGGACCCGTTCGGCGGCACTCCGCACCGAGGACCGCGAGCTCGGCCGGCAGCTTGAGACCCTCGCGGCGGAGGCGCTCGACCAGCAAGGGCACTTGCAGCTCGCCGAGACGCTGCAGTCCTTCCTCATGAAGCTCGGGGACTCCGTCCGCGCGGCGCCGATCGCCGATCGCCAGCGCATCGTGCGCCTGCTCGTGAAGGAAGTCGTCGTCGGCCCAGACTCCATCCTGATTCGTCACTCCATCCCCACGCCGAAGCGGGAAGGTGACCCAGAGTATCGTTTGCGTGTGGGGACTGGTGAGGACCCATTGCCGGACGGGCACCCAGGGCAGGACCGACTCGACGAGATTCGCTGCCTGCTCCGCCATGCGCCGGCCGCCGCAACTGGCGCACACCGCGCGGCCTTCGCACGACAGCGGGACGAGGCGCTCGAAGGCGCAGTCGTCGCACCGGAGCCGCAAGAAGCCATGGACCAACAGCCCGCAGCGGAGGAAGCCGCGGAGCTCGCGCTCGATGAAGCGGGGCAGGCCGACCCCGCCAGTGCGCGCGGCGGCAGCGGCGGCGAGGAAGGTCTCCAGATACTCCTGCGCCACGCCGTGCAGGACGGTGTCGGCGGCGGCGCGCGGGACGTAGGGAGCCACGGCGCGGGGCCCAGCGGCTTCCGTGCCGGGCGGCACCGCCTCGCCGCGGCATGCGAGACCGAGCGTACACGGAGCGCCGAGACGGCGGCGCGCAACGGCCGGCGCAACGGCGCGTTGCGGCGCCGGTCAGCGGTCGGCT
>Ga0114939_10003791_pt1 | contig 10357 bp, 10 predicted proteins | sample AshMeaCrysSpring_FD_87196 | JGI IMG/M metagenome (GOLD analysis project Ga0114939, IMG submission 87196) | Groundwater microbial communities from Big Spring, Nevada to study Microbial Dark Matter (Phase II) - Ash Meadows Crystal Spring | ecosystem: Environmental > Aquatic > Deep subsurface >... | reverse complement strand
TGGCCGAGACGCAGCAGACGCTGGTGCTGAACCGCCTGCGCAGCCGCATCCGCGTGCAGGCCGACGGCCAGATGAAGACCGGCCGCGACGTCGTCATCGGCGCGCTGCTGGGCGCCGACGAGTTCGGCTTCGCCACGGCGCCGCTGGTCGCCGAGGGCTGCATCATGATGCGCAAGTGCCACCTCAACACCTGCCCGGTGGGCGTGGCGACGCAGGACCCGGTGCTGCGCCGCAAGTTCGCCGGCAGGCCCGAGCACGTCGTCAACTACTTCTTCTTCGTCGCCGAGGAGGCGCGCAGCCTGATGGCGCAGCTCGGCATGCGCCGCTTCGACGACCTCATCGGCCGCTCGGACCTGCTCGACCTGCGCAAGGGCATCGAGCACTGGAAGGCGCGCGGCCTGGACTTCAGCCGCGTGTTCCACCAGCCGGCCGCGCCGGCCGAGGTGCCGCGCCGGCACGTCGAGACGCAGGACCACGGCCTGGAGCGCGCGCTAGACCGCAGGCTGATCGAGCGCTGCCTGCCGGCGATCGAGCGCGGCGAGAAGGTGCAGTTCATGGAGGACACGCGCAACGTCAACCGCTCGGTGGGCGCGATGCTGTCCGGCGAACTGGTCCGGCGCCACCCCGAGGGCCTGCCCGACCACACCATCTTCATCCAGATGGAAGGCCACGGCGGGCAGAGCTTCGGCGCCTTCCTGGCCAGGGGCATCACGCTGTACCTGATCGGCGACGCCAACGACTACACCGGCAAGGGCCTGTCGGGCGGCCGCGTGGCGGTACGGCCGTCGATCGAGTTCCGCGGCGATGCCACCAAGAACATCGTCATCGGCAACACCGCGCTGTACGGCGCCACCAGCGGCGAGGCCTTCTTCCGCGGCGTGGCCGGCGAGCGCTTCGCGGTGCGGTTGTCGGGCGCCAGGGCGGTGGTCGAGGGCACCGGCGACCACGGCTGCGAATACATGACCGGCGGCACTGTCGTCGTGCTGGGCAAGACCGGGCGCAACTTCGCCGCCGGCATGAGCGGCGGCGTGGCCTATGTCTACGACGAGGACGGCCAGTTCGCCTCGCGCTGCAACACCAGCATGGTCGCGCTGCTGCCGGTGGAGCCGGCCGAGGCGCAGCAGGCCGGCGGCCATTCCGCGCTGTGGCACCGCGGCCTGACCGACGAGGAGCAGCTGAAGAAGCTGATCGAGGACCACCACAAGTGGACCGGTTCGCTGCGCGCGCGCGAGATCCTCGACGGCTGGCCGGCGGCGCGCGCCCGGTTCGTCAAGGTGTTCCCCAACGAGTACAAGCGCGCGCTCGCCGAGATGGGCGTGCGCAGCGAGGTCGACGCGACGATCGCCAAGGCCCGCGGCGGTGCCGCGGTGCCCGCCAAGTAGAGGAAGGTAGGGATCATGGGCAAAGTCACGGGCTTCCTCGAGTACGAGCGCCTCGAGGAGGGCTACGAACCGGTCGCCGCGCGCGTCAGGAACTACAAGGAGTTCGTGATCGGCCTCAACGCCGAGCAGGCCAAGATCCAGGGCGCGCGCTGCATGGACTGCGGCACGCCGTTCTGCAACAGCGGCTGTCCGGTCAACAACATCATTCCGGACTTCAACGACCTGGTCTACCGCGGCGACTGGCGCAACGCCATCGAGGTGCTGCACTCGACCAACAACTTCCCCGAGTTCACCGGCCGCGTTTGCCCGGCGCCCTGCGAGGCGGCGTGCACGCTGAACGTCAATGACGACCCGGTGGGCATCAAGTCCATCGAGCACGCGATCATCGACCGCGCCTGGGCCGAGGGCTGGGTGGCGCCGCGGCCTGCGGCAGTAAAGAGCGGCAAGGCGGTGGCGGTGGTCGGCAGCGGCCCGGCCGGGCTGGCGGCGGCGCAGCAGCTGGCGCGCGCCGGCCACGCGGTGACGGTGTTCGAGAAGAACGGCCGCATCGGCGGGCTGCTGCGCTACGGCATCCCCGACTTCAAGATGGAGAAGAGCCACATCGACCGACGCGTCGAGCAGATGCAGGCCGAAGGCGTGGTCTTCCGCACGGGCGTGCTGGTCGGCGCGCTGCCCGCCGGCAGCAAGGTCACCAACGACGCCCGCGAGACGGTGAGCCCGGAGCAGCTGAAGGCCGAGTTCGACGCCGTGCTGCTGACCGGCGGCGCCGAGAACAGCCGCGACCTGCCGGTGCCGGGCCGCGAGCTGGACGGCGTGCACTTCGCCATGGAGTTCCTGCCGCAGCAGAACAAGGTGGTGGCGGGCGACAGGCTCAAGGGCCAGATCAAGGCCACCGGCAAGCGCGTGGTCGTGATCGGCGGCGGCGACACCGGCAGCGACTGCGTCGGCACCAGCAACCGCCACGGCGCGGCCAGCGTCGTGCAGTTCGAGCTGATGCCGATGCCGCCGGCCGAGGAGAACCGACCGCTCACCTGGCCCTACTGGCCGTACAAGCTGCGCACCAGCTCCAGCCACGAGGAGGGCTGCGACCGCGAATTCGCCATCGCCACCAAGGAGTTCGTAGGCGCCAAGGGCAAGCTGACGGCGCTGCGCACGGTGCGGGTGGAGTGGTCGGGCGGCAAGATGGTCGAAGTGCCGGGCAGCGAGAAGGACGTGCCCTGCGACCTGGTGCTGCTGGCGATGGGCTTCGTCGGGCCGGTTGCCTCCGTGCTCGAGGCCTTCGGCGTGGAGCGCGATGCGCGCGGCAACGCGCGCGCGCCGACCGACGCCGCCGGCGCCTACCGCACCAACGTCGACAAGGTGTTCGCGGCCGGCGACATGCGGCGCGGCCAGTCGCTGGTCGTCTGGGCGATCCGCGAAGGCCGCCAGGCCGCGCGCGCGGTCGACCAGTACCTGATGGGCTGCAGCGAACTGCCGAACTAGGCGCGCGGGCCGCCCGGGCGCCGAGGGGTGCATGGGACAATCCCGCGCCCCTTCGTTCCGCCCGATGTCCGACCCCCAGCCCCTGATCGAGATCGACCGTGTCAGCTTCGGCTACGACGCGTCGCGCACGATCCTCGACGACGTGTCGCTGCGCTTCGCGCGCGGCAAGGTCACGGCCATCCTCGGCGGCAGCGGGTGCGGCAAGACCACGCTGCTGCGGCTGATCGCCGGCGTCCACCCGGTGTCGCAGGGGCGGGTGCGCTTCGACGGCGAGCCGGTCGACGCCGCGAATCGCGAGCGGCTGTACCGCCAGCGAAGGCGGCTCGGCATGCTGTTCCAGTTCGGCGCGCTGTTCACCGACCTCAGCGTGTTCGACAACGTCGCCTTCCCGCTGCGCGAGCACACCAGGCTGCCCGAAAGCATGATCCGCGACATCGTGCTGATGAAGCTCGACGCCGTCGGGCTGCGCGGCGCCGCCGCGCTGCGCATCGCCCAGGTGTCGGGCGGCATGGCGCGGCGCATCGCGCTGGCGCGCGCGATCGCGCTCGACCCGGAGCTGATCATGTACGACGAGCCCTTCACCGGGCTGGACCCGATCGCCACGGGGGTCACCGCCAACCTGATTCGCCGGCTCAACGATGCCACCGGGGCCACGTCGCTGGTGGTGTCGCACGACGTGCCCGAGTGCTTCGCCATCTGCGACCGAGCCTACCTGCTGTCCGGTGGCGGCCGCGTGGTCGCGCACGGCACGCCCGAGGAGCTGCGCGCCTCCACCGACCCCGAGGTGCGTCAGTTCATCGGCGGCGAGCCGGACGGACCGGTGCGCTTCCACTACCCGGCGCCGCCGCTGGCGCAGCAGCTGGGGCTGCGCGCATGAGGCCCGGGTGCCGTGCCACGGGGTCGGCATGACGCAGGCCCTGGCCTGGCTGGGCCGCGCCACGCTGGACCGGCTGCGCGCGCTGGGCCATTCGGCCTTCTTCTTCGTCGACCTGCTGCGCTTCTCGCCGGCCGCGCTGCGGCGCTGGCCGCTGGTGCTGACGCAGATCCACCTGATCGGCAACCATTCGCTGCTGATCATCGCCGCCTCGGGCCTGGCGGTGGGCTTCGTGCTGGCGCTGCAGATGTACTACGCGCTGGTCACCTACGGCGCCACCGAGAGCCTGGGCCTGGTGGTCAACCTGGCGCTGCTGCGCGAGCTGGGGCCGGTGGTCACCGCACTGCTCTTCGCCGGCCGCGCCGGCACCTCGCTGACCGCGGAGATCGGGCTGATGAAGGCCGGCGAGCAGCTGGTGGCGATGGAGCTGATGGCGGTGGACCCGCGGGCGCGCGTGCTCGCGCCGCGCTTCCTCGGCGGCATCGTCTCGATGCCCGTGCTCGCGCTGATCTTCTCCAGCGTGGGCATACTCGGCGCCTACGTGGTGGCCGTGCTGCTGATCGGTGTCGACGCGGGCAACTTCTGGTCGATCATGCAAGACCGCGTGGACGTCTGGCGCGACCTGGGCAACGGCATCGTCAAGAGCATGGTGTTCGGCGTGATCTGCACCTTCGTCGCGCTGTACCAGGGCTACGAGTCGCAACCCACGCCGGCAGGCGTGGCGGCGGCGACCACGCGTTCGGTCGTCATCGCCTCGCTCGCCGTGCTGGGCATGGACTTCATCCTCACGGCGCTGATGTTCTCCACTCCATGATCAAGAGATCCACTGAAACCCTGGTCGGCCTGTTCGTGCTGCTCGGCCTGGCGGCGCTGCTGTTCCTGGCGTTGAAGGCGGCCAACCTCACCGGCTTCAGCACCGAATCGACCTATGCGCTGAGCGCGCGCTTCGACAACATCGGCGGCCTCAAGGTGCGCGCGCCGGTGCGCAGCGCCGGCGTCACCGTGGGCCGCGTCACCGCGATCACGCTCGACCCGAAGACCTTCCAGGGCGTGGTCGGCATGGACATCCGCCAGGGCTTCCGGTTTCCGAAGGACAGCTCGGCCAAGATCCTCACCTCGGGCCTGCTCGGCGACCAGTACGTCGGCCTGGAGCCCGGTGGCGACGAGGCCGATCTCGTGCCGGGCGCCACCATCACGCAGACGCAGTCGGCGCTGGTGCTGGAGAACCTGATCGGCCAGCTGATCTTCAACAAGGCCGCCGAGTCCGGCGACGCGGGGGCCAGGAAGTGAGCCTGCGCACGCTGCTCGCGCGCGGCGCGGCATCCCTGCTGCTGGGCGGGGCCCTGGCCGGCGGCGCGGCGGCGCAGCAGTCCTCCGGCGTGGCGCCGATCATGTCGGTGCTGGAATCGCCGGCTCCCGCCGACGCGGAACCGCTGACGCCGGGCCAGCTGGCCGACCCCTGGGAGCCCTTCAACCGGGCGATGTTCCGCTTCAACCAGGACCTCGACCAGGGCCTGGTGCTGCCCTGGACCGATGCCTACGTGACGCTGGTGCCCGAGCTGCTGCGCATCGGCGTCGGCAACTTCTTCGCCAATGCGCAGGACGCCTGGTCGTCCATCAACAACCTGCTGCAGGGCAAGTTCGACCGCTCGGTGATGATGACGATGCGCTTCGCCACCAACACCGTGTTCGGCGGGCTCGGGGTGATCGACGTCGCCACCGCGGTGGGCATGGAGCGCTTCCCGGAAGACTTCGGGCAGACGCTGGGCGTGTGGGGTTTCGCGCCAGGTCCCTACCTGGTGCTGCCGCTGTTCGGACCGTCCACCGTGCGCGATGCGGTGGGCCTGCCGCTGGACCTGGCGGCCTCGCCCTACTATTCGATCAACCAGGATGCGTTCCGGCCCTTCCTGACGGTGCTGGGCGTGCTGAACTCGCGCTCGCAGCTGATGTCGGCCAGCAAGGCGCTGGATGCGATCGCGCTGGACCGCTACAGCTTCGTGCGCGATGCCTTCCTGTCGCGGCGGCTGCGCCTGGTGTACGACGGCGATCCCCCGGAGGATGTGCCGCCTGCGCCGCGGCAATGACCCCGCGGCGGGGCAGGGCGGCGCTCGCGGTATCGTGCGCGCCTGTGCCGGCGCCGTTGCCGGCGTAAATTCCGCCTTGCCATGCATCCGATTCGCCGTTGCCTCCTGCTCTGCACCCTGGGCCTGCTGGCCGCCCTGCCGGCCCGGGCCGCCGTCGCGCCCGACGAACTGATCCGCCAGGTGTCGGTGGACGTCATCGACTCGGTCAAGGCCGACAAGGCCATCCAGGCCGGCGACGTGGCGCGCATCCTCCAGCTGGTCGACGCCAAGGTGATGCCGCACGTGAACTTCCAGCGCATGACGGCGTCGGCGGTGGGCCGCAACTGGCGCAATGCCACGCCCGAGCAGCAGAAGCGCCTGCAGGAGGAGTTCAAGACCCTGCTGGTGCGCAGCTATGCCGGCGCGCTGACGCAGGTGAAGGACCAGACCGTGCAACTCAAGCCGCTGCGCAGCAACCCCGGCGACACCGAGGTCGTGGTGCGCACCGAGGTCAAGGGCCAGGGCGAGCCGGTGCAGCTGGACTACCGGCTCGAGAAGATCGGCGACAGCTGGAAGATCTACGACGTCAACGTGCTCGGCGTCTGGCTGGTGGAGCAGTACCGCGTGTCCTTCAACCAGGAGATCAGCGCCGGCGGCATCGACGGGCTGATCGCCAAGCTGGCCGAGCGCAACAAGGGCGCGCCCAAGAGCTGATGCAGCTGCCCCGCAGCCTGAGCTTCGACACCGCTGCGTCCTGGCCGCTGCCGGCGTCCGGAACGGGTAGTGGTCCGCTGGTGGTGGATGCGGCGGCGCTGGCCGAGTTCGACTCCGCCGCGCTGGCGGTGCTGCTGCAGGCCCGCCGCCAGGCCGATGCCGCCGGCCGCGGTTTCGAGCTGCGCGGCGCGCCGCCGAAGCTGGTGCAGCTGGCGCAGCTGTACGGCGTGGCCGGGCTGCTGGGTCTGCCGGATGCAGCCTGAGCGCGCTCAGGACGCCGCCGCGTAGCGCTTGGCGCGCAGGTTCTTCTTGATCTCCTGCAGCAGCGGACGCAGGCCACCGCTGCCCAGTCGCAAAGCGACGCCGGTGGTCAGGATGTCGATGATCAGCAGGTGCAGCAGGCGCGACACCATCGGGCTGTAGCGGTCGTGGTCCTCGGGGTGGTCGGCGGCCAGCAGGATGCGGTTCGGCCCCTGCGCCTGCAGCGCCAGCGGCGAGCCGCTGGCGCTGACGACGATGACCGTGGCGCCCTTGCGCAGCGCGATCTCGAACACGTCCAGCAGGTCGCGGCTGCGGCCGGAGTTGCTGATGATCACCGCCACGTCGCCGGGCTTCAGCATGGTGGCGCTCATCACCTGCACGTGGCCGTCGCTGATGGCCGCGCAGTTCACGCCCAGGCGGAAGAACTTGTGCTGCGCGTCCTGCGCCACGATGCCGGAGTTGCCGACGCCGTAGAACTCGATGCGCCTGCCCTCGCGGCCGGCTGCGGCCAGCGCCGCGATGGCGCGTTCGAAGGCATGGCCGGCGGCGGCGTTGCGGTACTTCAGCATCGCGCTGACGGCGTTGTCGATCACCTTGACCACGATCTCGGCGGCGCTGTCGTCGTCGTCCACCGCGCGGTGCACGAAGGGCACGCCTTCGTTGACGCTGCCGGCCAGCTTGCGCTTGAAGTCGGCCAGCCCGTCGTAGCCGACGCTGCGGCAGAAGCGCACCACGGTGGGCTTGCTGACCTTGGCACGCGCCGCCAGTTCGCCCACCGGCAGCGTGGCGAAGCCGCGCGCGTCGGCCAGCACCAGCCTGGCCACGCGCTGCTCGGCCGGGGGCAGCGCGGACAGGCAGGCGCGGATGCGGTCGAGCATCATCGGGCCTCCGCGCCGGGCCGCTCCCAAGCAAGGCCCGATCCCCAGGGACCCGCAGGGGCCCTTGCAGGGCCCAGGGGATCGACCCATGTACTCGTGGGGCGAGGGGCTGTCATTGTTCTTCGGCCCAGGCGCAGCCGTCGCGGGCGATCAGCGCGCTGGCGGCGGCCGGCCCCCAGCTGCCGGCGGCATAGGACCGCGGGCCGCTCGGGTCCTGCGCCCAGGCGTCGAGCACCGGTTCCACCCAGCGCCAGGCCTGTTCCTGCTCGTCGCTGCGCACGAACAGGTTCAGCCGGCCGGCGATGGCATCGAGCAGCAGCCGCTCGTAGCCGCCGACACGGTCGCTGGAAAAGGCCTTGTCGAAGTCCAGGTCCAGCGACACCGGCGCCAGCAGCTCGCCCGGGCCGCTGCCCTTGGCGGCCATCAGGTGCAGTTCCAGGCCATCCTCGGGCTGCAGCTTGATGACCAGCTTGTTGGCGCGGTTGGCGCCCGGGAAGATCGGGTGCGGCACCTCGCGGAAGTTGACGACGATGTGCGCCTCGCGGCCTGCCAGCCGCTTGCCGGTGCGCAGGTAGAAGGGCACGCCGGCCCAGCGCCAGTTCTGCACCTCGGTGCGCAGCGCGACGAAGGTCTCGCAGCGGCTGTCGGGCTGCACCTTGGCTTCGTCCAGGTAGCCTGGCACCGCCTTGCCCTCCACGGTGCCGGCCTTGTACTGGCCGCGCACCACGTCGCGCGCCACGCTTTCGGGCGTGAAGGGCTTCAGCGACTTCAGCACCTTGAGCTTCTCGTCGCGCAGCGCGTCGGCGTCGCCGGTGGGCGGCGGCTCCATCGCGATCATCGTCAGCAGCTGCAGCGCGTGGTTCTGGATCATGTCGCGCAGCGCCCCGGTGCGGTCGTAGAAATCGCCGCGCGTGCCCACGCCGATGGCCTCGGCCAGCGTGATCTGGATGTTGGCGATGCTCTCGCGCCGCCACAGCGGCTCGAACAGCGCATTGCCGAAGCGCAGCGCCGACAGGTTCTGCACCGCCGGCTTGCCCAGGTAGTGGTCGATGCGCAGCGCCTGCTCTTCCTTGAACACGGCGGCGACGACGCGGTTGATCTGCTGCGCGCTGGCCAGGTCGTGGCCCAGCGGCTTTTCCAGCACGACGCGGCTGCGCGAATCGTTCAGCCCGGCGGCGCCGAGCTGCTCGCAGATCACCGGGAACAGGTGCGGGCTGGTGGCCAGGAACAGCACCACCGTGTCGGCGTGGCGCGCGTCCAGCCATTGCTTCAACCCGGCATAGTCGGCCGGCTGCGAAAGGTCCATGCGGCGGTAGTGCAGCAGTTCGGCAAAGCGCGCGAACTCCTCGGCGTTGGGCCGCTTGGATTCGTCGACGTCCTCGAAGCGCTCGCGGATGAAGGCGCGGTAGGCTTCGTCGCTGCGCTCGTCGCGCGCCACCGCCAGGATGCGGCCCCCCTCGGGCAGCTTGCCGTGGCGGAAGGCCTGGAACAGCGCGGGCATCAGCTTGCGCCAGGTGAGGTCGCCAGTGCCGCCGAAGAGCACGAGATCGAAGGACATCGATTCGCCGGGTCACCCGGATGTAATTTTGTTACAGGTACGATCATCCGATAGTTTCATCCGGCGGTCAACTGCCTGCGGCATTGCCGCGACATGGGCCGCGTGACTCCCGCTTGGGCAGGATCAGCCGCGCGCGATCGCCGCCGCGGCGTCGGGACCTGGCCGCGTTTGCGGTCACGAAGAGGGAAGCGAGGCCATCGGGCCGAAGGCATGGCCCCGGTTCGACGCCGCATCGGAGAATGCAGATGCCGCCAGCGGGATGCTGTCGTCGAAGGGTGCCAGATTGAGGATCGTGTTCGACTTTGCCGGCGTGCTGTTTCGATGGCAGCCGCTGGAACTGCTCAAGCGGGAGCTGCCGCTGCTGGCCACCGACACGGCCAGCGCCCAGCGCCTGGCGCTGGACATCTTCCAGGCCTATGGCGGCGACTGGGCCGAGTTCGACCGCGGCATGCTGGGTGTCCCCGAGCTCGTGCGGCGCATTGCCGCCCGCACCGGTCTGCCGCCGCAGGATGTTCGGACGGTGGTCGATGCGGTGCCGTCCGAGCTGCAGCCCGTCCCCGAGACCGTGGCCCTGCTGCAGCGCCTGCACGCACGGGGCCGCCGACTGCACTACCTGTCGAACATGCCGCACTCCTATGCCGACCACCTGGAGCGCGAGCATGCCTTCCTGGGCTGCTTCGAGTCGGGTGTTATCTCGGCGCGCGTCGGACAGATCAAGCCCGAGCCGGCGATCTATCGCCTCGCGGCCCAGCACTTCCAGGCCGACCCGGGCGAGCTGCTGTTCCTCGACGACGTGCTCGACAACGTGCGGGCCGCCCGCCAGGCAGGCTGGCAGGCCGTGCAATTCGCCGACGCAGCCGGGGCCGAGGCGCAGATGCGCGCCATCGGCTGGCTGTAGCGGCGCGCGACCCGCGTCAGTGCGAGAGGATCTTGTTCAGGAAGTCCTTGGTGCGCGGCTGGCGGTTCTCGGGGTGGCTGAAGAATTCTTCCTTGGCGCAGTCTTCCAGGATGCGGCCGCCGACGTCGATGAAGATCACGCGGTTGGCCACCTTGCGCGCGAAGCCCATCTCGTGCGTGACCATCATCAGGGTCATGCCCTCCTCGGCCAGGCTCTCGACCACGCGCAGCACCTCGCCGACCAGCTC
>Ga0114939_10003790_pt1 | contig 10362 bp, 9 predicted proteins | sample AshMeaCrysSpring_FD_87196 | JGI IMG/M metagenome (GOLD analysis project Ga0114939, IMG submission 87196) | Groundwater microbial communities from Big Spring, Nevada to study Microbial Dark Matter (Phase II) - Ash Meadows Crystal Spring | ecosystem: Environmental > Aquatic > Deep subsurface >... | reverse complement strand
GCGGCATGGGCGGATCTTAGTCGCTCCCGCGCGAGTCGTGCGCGGGACGGCGCCTCCCCGCATTGAAGTTCCCACGGGCGGCGCGTAGCTTGACCCCGAGGCGGGTGCTCGTTGCACCCGAGGTGAGACAGGAACCATGCCCATCAGCAGCCCGATCTTCGCGCCGGCCGTCGTTCTCGTACTGTGGTCGCTCGTCATGCTCGGGTGGCTCGCGCTCACCCGCCTGCCCGCGATGTCGCAGGCCGGCCTCGACCTGTCCCGCGCCGTGGGCAGCCGCGGCGCGAACCTCGAGGGCGTGCTGCCCGACCGCGTGAACTGGAAGTCGCACAACTACACGCACCTGATGGAGCAGCCGACGCTTTTCTACGCGACGGTGATCATCCTCGGCGTGACGGGCGTTGGCGACGGCATCAACCTGACTCTCGCCTGGGCTTACGTGGGGCTTCGCATCGTGCACAGCATCGTGCAGGCGACGTGGAACCGCGTGTCCATACGGTTCACGATCTTCTGCCTGGCGACGACCGCACTGCTGCTGCTCGCGATCAACGCTGCGCGCGTAACACTTTAGTACGGCGGCCCGGAGTTCTAATGCCTGAAATCGTTCCGCGGTGGGAATGGCGCTGGTTCGGGCATCGCTTCGGGCCGGCCGAGGCGCAGCTCGCGGCCCTGACGCCGGGCGGCGTGCAGACGAGCAGCGAGACCTACCTGCTGTCCGGGGCGGGCGACAACGTGAAGGTGCGCGACGCGCTCATGGACATCAAGGTCCTGCGCGAAATCGGTGCCGACGGACTCGAGCAGTGGACCCCGGTCATGAAGGCCGCTTTCCCGCTGCCGGCGACGGAGGTCGCGAAGGTGTTCGCGGCCCTGCGCCTCGATCCGCCGCCGCTCACGCGGGAGCACTACGACCTCGCGCAGTTCATCGACGAGCTCGCGGTGCCGAGCGGCCGCATACGCGCGGTCGGCGTGCAGAAGCGCCGCACGCGCTACACGATCGGCGGGTGCATGTCGGAACTGTCAGAGGTCGTCGCCGACGGCAAGTCGATTCGCACGATCGCTGTCGAGTCGGAGGACGCCGCAGCGGTCATCTCCGCCGTACGCAGCCTGGGTCTCGGCGGTTACGTGAACACGAGCTACCCGGTGGGACTTGCCGCCCTGATCGATGGGGCGCCGTCGCGCTTCGCCGTCATCGACGTCGGCACGAACTCGATCAAGTTCCACGTCGCGGAACGCTCGGCCGGCGGCGCGTGGCGAACGCTCGCGGACCGGGCGGAGATCACCCGTCTCGGCGAAGGCCTCGACGATACGCGTCGCATCGGCGATGCGGCCCTGGAGCGGGCGACCACCTCCATTGCGGGCATGGTCGCCGAGGCGCGCAGGCACGCGGTGCTCGCGATCGTCGCCGTCGGTACGGCGGGACTGCGCATCGCCGAGAACGCCGCGCACGTCGTCGACGAGATCGAGGCGCGCACCGGGATCCGCATCGAGGTGATCCCGGGCGACGAGGAAGCGCGACTCGCGTTCGTCGCCGCGAGGTCGGGACTCGGGCTCGTCACCGGGTCGCTGGTGGTGTTCGACACCGGCGGCGGCAGCAGCCAGTTCACCTTCGGCCGCGACTCGCAGGTGCTCGAGCGCTTCAGCGTCGACGTGGGCGCGGTGCGCTACACGGAGCGGTTCGGACTGGATAAGGCCGTTGCATCCGACGTCCTCAGGGACGCCCTCGCGGCGATTTCGCGCGACCTGTCGCGGCTCGACGGCCGCACCGCGCCCGACGCGCTGGCGGCGATGGGCGGTGCCACGACGAACATGGCGGCGGTCAGGCACGGTCTCGCCCGGTACGACCCCGACCTCGTGCAGGGCACGGTGCTCGATCGCGGGGAAATCGACCGGCAGATCGAACTCTACCGCTCGATGGGCGCCGACGCGCGCCGCGGGATCGTGGGCCTGCAGCCCAGGCGGGCCGAGGTCATCCTGGCGGGTGCGTGCATCATCCGGACGGTGATGGAGAAGCTCGGCAAGACGACGCTGACCGTCAGCGACCGCGGCCTGCGCCACGGCGTGATGGCGGAGCGTTTCGGAACATGACGAGGAGCAAAGCGATGGCCAGGCAGAAAGCGGCCGGACAGGCGACGGAGCCGGCGCTGTCCCGGGACCAGGTCGACCAGGTGCTCACGATCCTCAGGGACGTCGACAGCCTCGAGCTGAAACTCGTCGCGCCCGCCGATACGCACCGCGCGACGATCGGCAAGCTCGGTGTCGACCCGATCGACGCGGAAATCCGCCAGGTTTATTTCTTCGACACGCCGGACCTCGACCTCAACAAGGCCGGGCTGGTCGTGCGCGCCCGGCGCATCGCCGGCGGCGCCGGCGACACGGTGGTGAAACTGCGCCCGGTGAACCCGGCCGCGCTCGGCAAGGAACTGCGGCGGTCGGAGAGCTTCAAGACGGAAGTGGACGCGGTGCCCGGCGGGTTCGTCTGCTCCGGATCATTCAAGGGACGCTGCAAGGCGCAGGAGGTGCGCGACGCAGTCGCGGGCGAGATGCCGCTCGACCGGCTGTTCTCCAAGGAGCAGCGCGCCTTCTACCGCGCCCACGCCCCCAAGGGCATCGAGCTCAAGTCGCTGGCGACTTTCGGGCCGACGTTCGTGCTCAAGGTGCGCGTGTGGGTGAAGCAGCTCGATCGTCGGCTCGTCGTGGAGCTCTGGCTGTTTCCGGACGGATCCCGCAACCTCGAGATCTCGGCGAAAGCTTCCCCTGCCGAGGCCTTCCAGTTCGCGGCGGAACTCAAGAAGTTCCTCGCGGACCGCGGCATCGAACTGACGGGCAACCAGCAGTCCAAGACGCGCGCGGCGATGGAGTTCTTCGCGCCCGAGGTTCGGCGGCAGTCTGTGAAGCGCAAGCCCGCGCGCAGGGCACGCAAGTCCTGAGCGGAGAGAGAGCGCAGGCGAGCCCCAACCGCGCCCGGATCGTGGTCCGCGACCTGCCATCAGCCGCCCGATGGCAACTCGCCTCGACCGGTTCAGCTGCAAGCATGGGACCGGTTGTACGTCCTGTCCGCCACATGACAGGCTGTTCTGCGCGGTTGCCCGACGGGCACGCAATGATCGACACTTCGACACGCCCGCGCCGGGCATCCAGCTGAAGGAGAGTGACATGAGTCTGTTCGGATTCGTGAAGGACATCGGCCGCCGGTTGTTCAACAAGGACGAGGACGCCGCGGAGAAGATCAAGGAACACATCCTCGCCCACAACCCGGGCGTCGAAGATCTGAAGGTCACCTACGAGAACGGCATCGTCGGGCTGTCGGGCCGTTGCACAAACAAGGACGCCTTCCAGAAGTGCGTGCTGATGGCGGGCAACGTGCAGGGTGTGGCGGACGTCTATGCGACCGGGCTGGTGCCATATGTCGATCCCGCGGCGAAAGCAGCGGCCGAGGCGGCCAGGGCCGCGCCAGAGGAGCAGTATTACGTGATCGAGAAGGGCGACACGCTGTGGGCGATCGCCAGGAAATTCCTCGGCGATGGAAACCGCTACCCGGAGGTCTTCGAGGCCAACCGCGAAGTGATCATCGACCCGGACAAGATCTTTCCGGGCCAGAAAATCCGCATTCCGCCCAAGTAGGCGGCTGGCGGCAGGGTCCCATTGATCGCTGGCCCCGCAACCGGACGGTCGTGGTCTAACGACGAATACAGGTGGTGCGTGATGAGGCACAACGACGTGACGGCAAAGCTCGAGCAGCTGAAGCGCGCACCCCGCCTGACCGGCGTGTTCTTTGGGCCGATCGCGCTCAGTAGGCCCGCGGCGCCGGTTCGGTTCGACGTCGAACTGCACGTGGCCTGACGCTCCCATGGGCGAGTGGTGGTCGGCGTTCCAGGCCTGGCGCGAGACCGATGCCGCAGCGATTTCGGCCGCACTCCTTGCGCTGCACGTGTTGATCTCCGTCGTCGCGAGCTGCCACGTCCTGCTCACCAAGGACAACGTCCGAGCATCGGTCGGGTGGATCGGCCTGGTTGTGCTGTCGCCGTTCGTCGGGACGATCGTCTACTGGATCTTCGGCATCAATCGGATCGAGCGGAAGTTCGCAGCACCGATCGACGACCCGGGCGACGACCGCGCGTTCTGGGAGATCTCGGGACCGGTTACGCCGCTCCTGAACGGGGACGAGGCGTTCCCCGCGATGCTCGCGGCGATCTCGGGTGCCCGGGAGTCGGTTGCGCTGTCGAGCTACATCTTCGACCGCGACGAATCGGGACTGCGTTTTGTCGAGGCGCTTGCGGCGGCGCAGGCACGCGGCGTGACCGTACGGGTGCTCGTGGACGACGTGGGCATCCGCTACAGCCGGCGGCCGGTGGACCGCGACCTCGCTGCGAGCGGCGTGCGCACGGCCCGCTTCATGCCGACGCGCAGCCTGAGCCTGCTCAGTTACGTGAACCTGCGCAGTCACCGCAAGCTCCTGGTGATCGACGGGGAGTGCGCGTTCCTCGGGGGCATGAACATCCGGCACGGCAACTGCCTGCGCGAGGAACCGGCGGAGCCGGTTCAGGACGTGCACTTCCGGTTCTGCGGCCCGGTGGTGGCGCCGCTGGCGCGTGTCTTCGAAGAGGACTGGGAATTCGCGGCGCGGGAAGCGATCCGCCTGCCCCGTCCTGCGGCGCCGGGGTCCGCAGGCGAAGGAAGAGCCCGCGTGATCGCCGACGGCCCGGATGACGGCGTGGACAAGCTCCAGTGGACGTTCCTCGCCGCACTCAGCAGCGCGCGCCACCGCGCGCGGATCGTGACGCCTTACTTCCTCCCGAACGAGGTGCTGATCAACGGGCTCGCGGTCGCGTGCATGAACGGAGTGACGGTCGAGGTGATCGTGCCGCGGCAAAGCAACCTTTTCTACATGGACTGGCCGATGATGGCCGTGTTCGAGCGGCTCGTGCCCCACGGCGTGCACGTCTACCTCGCCGACCCGCCGTTCGATCACTCGAAGATATTCCTGGTCGACGACGACTGGTGCTCGATCGGATCGAGCAACTGGGACGACCGGAGCCTGCGGCTCAACTTCGAGCTGAACCTCGAGGTCGTCGATCGTGAGCTGGCACGGCAGCTGCACACGATCGTGGACCGCAAACGAGCCGCGTCACGACGCCTGACGGCGGAAGAGTTTGGCCGGATCGCCCTGCCACGCCGGCTGCGGAACCGCTTCCTGCGCCTGTTCTCGCCGTACCTGTGAGCGCCCGCTCCGCGACGGCGATCAGACGTCGAGGTTCGTCGCCGCGAGCGCGTTGCGCTCGATGAACTCTCGGCGCGGCTCGACCTGGTCGCCCATCAGCGTGGAGAAGATCTCGTCGGCGCCGAGCGCGTCCTCGATCTTCACCTGCACCAGCCGTCGCGTCTGCGGGTTGATGGTCGTGTCCCAGAGCTGGTCGGGGTTCATTTCGCCGAGACCCTTGTAGCGCTGGATCGACTGGCCCTTGCGCGCCTGCGCGAGCATCCACATGAGCGCATCGCGGAAGTTGTCCACCTCCTCGCACGCCTCGCCCTTCTTCACGTACGCGCCGGGGCCGAAGAGCCCGGACAGCGTACGCGACAGCTCACTGATGCGGCGATAGTCGCTCGTCGCGAAGAACTCGCGGTGCAGGTGCTTCTCGACCGTCACGCCGTGCTCGGTGCGGCTCACGACGAGGTGCGGCGGCGTGCCCGCCTGCAGCGTCACCGCGTAGTGGCGCCCGGCCGGCTGCCCAACGTTCAGCAGTCTCTCGAGTTGCTGACCCCACGCGGCGAGCTTGTCCGCATCCTCGCGGTCCGTCGCCGTGATCTCCGGCACATGCAGCATCTGCTCGAGCACGTGCAGGTCGTAGCGGCGCTGCGATCGGCGCGCGCCGGCCTGGAACTCCATGTAGCGGCGCGCAAGCGTGTCGAGGGCGGTGGCCGGCATCGCCGCGGCGTCGGCGCTGACGTGCAGCTCCGCGTCCTCGAGCGCCGAGCGCAGCAGCATCGCGTTCAACTCGACGTCGTCCTTCACGTAGGTTTCGGACTTGCCCTTCTTGACCTTATACAAGGGCGGCTGGGCGATATAGATGTGACCGCGCTCAAGAAGAAGTGGGATTTGCCTATAGAAGAACGTCAGCAAAAGGGTACGAATGTGGGATCCATCTACATCCGCGTCGGTCATTATGATGATTCGGTGGTATCTAAGCTTGTCGATGTCGAAATCGTCCTTGCCGATCCCGCAGCCGAGCGCCGTGATCAGCGTGCCGACTTCGGCCGATGACAGCATCTTGTCAAAGCGGGCGCGCTCGACGTTCAGGATCTTGCCCTTCAGCGGCAGGATCGCCTGGGTGCGGCGGTCGCGGCCCTGCTTGGCGGAGCCGCCGGCCGAATCGCCCTCGACGATGAAGAGTTCAGACAGCGCCGGGTCCTTCTCCTGGCAATCCGCGAGCTTGCCTGGCAGCCCGGCGACGTCGAGCGCTCCCTTGCGGCGCGTGAGTTCCCGCGCCTTGCGCGCCGCCTCGCGGGCGCGCGCGGCATCGATGATCTTGTTGACGATGGCCTTCGCCTGCGCCGGGTTCTCGAGCAGGAACTCACCGAGCTTCTCGGCCACCAGCGATTCGACGACGCCCTTCACCTCCGACGAGACGAGCTTGTCCTTGGTCTGCGACGAGAACTTCGGGTCCGGGAGCTTCACCGACAGCACCGCGGTCAGGCCCTCGCGCGAATCGTCGCCGGTCGTCGGTACGCGGTCCTTCTTGCTCGCAAGCTCGCGCTCGATGTAGTCGTTCAGCGTGCGCGTGAGCGCTCCGCGGAAGCCGGCGAGGTGCGTTCCGCCGTCCTTCTGCGGGATGTTGTTGGTGTAGCAGGACATCGTCTCTGCGTACGAGTCGTTCCACTGCAGTGCGAGCTCGACGCCCATGCCGTCCTTGTCGCCACGGAACCAGAAGATCGACTCGTGGATCGCCGTGCGGCTGCGATTGAGGTAGCGCACGAATTCGCGGATACCGCCTTCGTGGTGGAAGACCTCGCGCCGGTCGTCGCGCTGGTCGATCAACTCGATCTTCACGCCGGAATTCAGGAAAGAGAGCTCGCGCAGGCGCTTCTGCAGCACCTCGTACTCGAATTCGATGTTGGTGAAGATCGTGTCGCTCGGCCTGAAGCGGATCACGGTGCCGCGCCTGTCGCTCGGGCCCACGGCCCGCAGCGGAGCAACCGGCTCGCCGAGACGATACTCCTGGCGGTGTTCCTTTCCGTCGCGGTAGATCGTCAGCTGCAGCGTCTCGGACAGGGCGTTGACCACGGAGACGCCGACGCCGTGCAGGCCGCCCGAGACCTTGTACGAGGAGTCGTCGAACTTGCCGCCCGAGTGCAGGACCGTGAGGATGACCTCGGCCGCCGAGCGGCCCTCCTCCGGATGGATATCCACAGGAATTCCACGGCCGTTGTCCGTGACCGTGACGGACTGGTCCTCGTGAATGATGACCTGTACGTCCGTGCAGTGGCCCGCCAGCGCCTCGTCGATCGAGTTGTCGACGACCTCGAAAACCATGTGGTGCAAGCCGGTCCCGTCATCGGTGTCGCCGATGTACATTCCGGGGCGTTTTCGGACCGCGTCGAGGCCCTTTAAGACCTTGATTTTACTGGAGTCGTAGACGTCGGCGCCGCTCATGGGATACCTGGCTCAAGAGGACGCCGGATTATATCAGACGGGTCACGGAGCCGTGTTCCACGTGGAACCTCGCCCCCGACGGGATGCTCGCCAGGGCCGGATTGGTGGGGTCCAGGGCCGTGATGAAGAGCTGCGCCGGGAGCGCGAGGATCTCGCCGAGGAGCCTTTCCAGATTGCCGGAATCGAGCTCCGCCGCCGGGTCATCCACAAGCAGGGCCGCGATCCTGGAGCCCCGCTCCGCATCGCACTGAAGCTGGCCCAGGAGCATCGCCGCGGCCACCAGTTTCTGCTGCCCGCGGGACACCCGATCCCGGGCCGGATGACCGTCCACGCGCACGTGCAGGTCGGCCCGATGCGGCCCACTGTGGGTGAGCCCTCGCTCGCGGTCCCGGTCGAATGAGGCAGTCAGCGACTCCTCCAGCGTCCGATCCGCGGCCCAGCCTCGGTTGAGCCCGAGCTCGATTTCCAGATCCAGCAGCCGTTGACCCATGACGGCGACGGACCGCCGCAGCGTCTCCGCATACCGATGGCGATAGTCGGCCACCATTTCGCCCGCCTGAATCAATTCACTGTCCCAAGCCTGTATGAGGGCCCGGGCGTGCCCGGACCGCAGAGCCGCATTCCGTTGGCGCAACGCCCGCTGGTACCTCCGCCAGTGCTCCACGAAGTTTGGTTCCACGTGGAACACTCCCCAGTCCAGATACCGCCGCCGCTCCTGCGGCCCGCCGTCGACGAGCCGGTGGACTTCCGGATCGATCGCCTGGACAGGCAGCCGCGTGGCCAGCTCCGCCAGACCGGCGACCGGCCGGCCGCCGAAGCGTGCCTCGATGCCATCGGCCCCAACCCGCATCCCGATGGGCTGGGACGTGCCGGTGGTATCCACACGTCCAGTGAGCGTGAACTGCCGCTGGCCGGCCCGGATCAGGGTGTCGCTGCGGGTGGTGCGAAACGAACGGCCGCGGCCCAGGAAGAAAATCGCCTCGAGCAGGCTCGTCTTGCCCGAGGCATTTTCGCCACTGATGAGATTGCAGCGAACGTCGAGGTCCAGCTCCGCCCGTTCAACGCATCGAAAGTCGTCGATGCTGAGCCTCAACAGGCTCATCGGGCGGCGCCTGTCCTCACAGGCGCATCGGCATCACGACGAATCGCGCACCGGCGTCGGTCTTCGACCGCACGAGGCAACTGCTGTTGCCATCGGTGAGCCCGATTTCCACGTCCGGCCCGTCGATCGCCGCGAGGGCGTCGAGCAGGTAATTCACGTTGAAGCCGATCTCGAGCTCCGGGCCGTCGTACGCCACCTCGAGCTCTTCCTCGGCCTCCTCCTGCTCCGGGTTGTGCGACTGGATGACCAGCGCGGCGGGCTTCACCGCGAACCGGATTCCGCGGTATTTCTCGTTCGAGAGGATAGCCGCCCGCTGCAATGACTGGCGTAGATCCTCGCGGACCGCCGACACGATCAGCGGCGGGTTATTCGGGATGACACGGCCATACTCAGGGAATCGACCGTCGATCAGCTTCGATGTGAAGCGAATGTCGCCGATCTGCACACGAACGTGATTGCTGCCGATCGCGACTTCGAGGTTCTCGCCCTCGCTGCCGAGGATTCGCTGCAGCTCGAGCACGCCCTTGCGCGGGACGATGACCTGCTGGCCCGATTTCGCTCCTTCCGCGAGCTCGACCTCGCACAAAGCCAGCCGATGTCCGTCGGTCGCCACAGATCGCAGCACTTTCAAGGAAGTTTCCAGCAGCATCCCGTTCAGGTAGTAACGAACGTCCTGCTGGGCCATCGAGAAATGGGTCTTTTCCAGCAGCCGCTTGAAATCCTTTTGCGGCAGCTTGAGCGTCTGCTGCGCATTGATCTCGTCGACCGTCGGGAATTCCGAGGCCGGCAGCGTGGACAGCGTGAAGCGGCTCTTGCGCGCGCGAACGACCATGCGCTCGCCCTCGAGCGTCAGGTTGATCTCCACGCCGTCCGGCAGGGCCCGGCAGATGTCGAGCAGCTTGCGGCCAGGCACCGTCACCTCGCCCGCTCGCTGGACATCGACCTCGGAGGTCGCCACGAGCTCGACCTCGAGGTCCGTCGCCGTCACTGCGAGGCGGCCACCCTTCGCCGACAGCAGGACGTTCGCCAGGATCGGCATCGTCTGCCGACGTTCGACCACGCCTGTGACGGCCTGCAGGGGTCCGAGGATCGCTTCGCGCTTCGCAATGATCTTCATTGGGTGTGTCCGGAAATAAAAGATTCTCTTATTTGATTTCTCTATTACTACTGTTACTAACGCCGCCGCAAGCGGTGCAGAAACATCTTTTCTTCAATCGCATCGAGTGCTTGCGTCAGGCACAAGCCTGCGTGCAACTGCGCCGTTCCCTGTCGGAACCCTGTGGACGAAATGTGGAGCGCCGATCATCCACGGTTTCTCCACAGGCTCGCCACATCAACCCGCCAGGGTTCTCAACAGGTTCTGGTAATCCTCATTCATGCGCGTCTGCGAAGTGCGCAACTCCTTGATCACGCGACATGCGTGCAGCACCGTCGTGTGGTCGCGGCCACCGAAAGCATCGCCGATCTCAGGCAGGCTGTGATTTGTGAGTTCCTTCGCGAGCGCCATGGCAACCTGGCGCGGTCGCGTGATCGAACGGCTGCGCCGCTTCGACAGCAGGTCCGCCACGCGGATCTTGAAGTACTCCGCGACAGTCTTCTGGATGTTCTCGATCGT
>Ga0114939_10003788_pt1 | contig 10371 bp, 6 predicted proteins | sample AshMeaCrysSpring_FD_87196 | JGI IMG/M metagenome (GOLD analysis project Ga0114939, IMG submission 87196) | Groundwater microbial communities from Big Spring, Nevada to study Microbial Dark Matter (Phase II) - Ash Meadows Crystal Spring | ecosystem: Environmental > Aquatic > Deep subsurface >... | reverse complement strand
TCGTCTCGGGCGCGCAGTCGCTGGCGGCGTTCGATGCCGGCGGCATCGAGGTGCTTGAGGCGAGCCGCGATGCTTTCGCGGCGCGGCTTGCGGCAGAGAACCATACCCTCAAGCGCGCGCTCACCCTGCCGCGGCTGGTGAGCGGCATCGGCGGGGCGTACGCCGACGAGATCCTGTTCAAGGCGCGACTATCGCCGGTGATGCTGACCGGCAGTCTCGCCGAGGAGGACGCCACGCGGCTTTTCGGGGCGGCGCGCGAGGTTCTCACCGAATGGACAGAGCGGCTCCGCGCCGCGGCGGGCGACGAGTTGCCGAGAGAGGTCACGGCGTTCCGTCCTGGTTTCGCGGTGCACGGCCGCTTCGGCAAGCCTTGTCCGGTCTGCGGCACGCCGGTACAGCGCATCGTCTACGCGGACACCGAGACGAACTACTGCGCGCGCTGCCAGACGGGGGGAAGGATCTTGGCCGACCGCGCTCTGTCCCGTTTGCTGCACAAGAGCTGGCCCAAGACGGTCGACGATCTCGAATAGGGCTCGACGCGCGGTCGATCGCCCCCTGCCCGCACCTGGCGCTGCGCGCCCACCGAGTCCGGGGTCGAACCGCGCTCTGTCTCGTTTGCTGCACAAGAGCTGGCCCAAGACGGTCGACGATCTCGATAGGCTCGATGCGCGGCGCTCGACTGCTTGCCATAGAGCAGCCCGTACGGCTATCGACCAGAAGGATGACGGCAACAGTCGTTCTGGGCCGACAGCATTCGGCCGTCGCCTCGTCCTGTTAGCCTATGGATACAACCAGGACGCGCGCGACGGTCAGACGCGCTCCCTCGCCCAAGCTCAGTTCCGCCCCGTGAACGAATCCGCTGCCCGCCGTGTCGTGATGGTGCGCGCCGTCGAGACGGTCGACAGCGACCGCTCGCTGTGGACCGACGAGGATCGCGCCTGGGCCACGCGTGCGGCCGCGGAGATCGTCGGCTCGCGCGCCTCCGAGGACGAGTTCCTGGCGCGCCGCGCGTCGCTCGCGCTGGAGCGGCTGGGCACGCGGTATCCGTCGATCATGCGCGCGCTCGATGCGGTCACGTGGCGGCAGTGGCTGGGGCTGGTCGCGGTGCTGATCGCCTTCGCGCTGGGGCTCGCGAGCGACCAGATCGGCCCGGCGAAGCGGGTCAACGTGCTCGCCTTTCCGCTGCTTGCCCTGCTCGCCTGGAACCTCCTCGCCTATGCGGCGATCGCGATGCGCGGCCTGCTGGCGCCGTTCGGCACGAGCCTGCTCGGGCCGCTGCGGCGGGCGATCGCGAAGGTCGGGCACGGCATCGCCGGCAGCACCAGCGACCGCGACGTCACCATGGCCGGGGCCCTGGGCGCGTTCGCCAAGGACTGGACGCGGTTGTCGGCGTCGCTCGTCTCGGCGCGCGTCGGCCACATCCTGCACCTCGCGGCCTTCGCCTTCGCGCTCGGCGCGATCGTCGGCATGTACGTGCGCGGGGTCGTGCTCGAGTACACCGCCGGTTGGGAGAGCACATTCCTCGACGCCTCTGCCGTCCACCGCGTGCTCTCGTTCGTGCTCGGGCCCGCTTCGCGCCTCACCGGCATCGCGATCCCCGACCTTCCCGAGATCGACGCCTTGCGCTTCAGTGCCGGGCCGGGCGGGGACGCCGCCCCCTGGCTGCACCTCTACGCCGTCACCGTGGGGCTCTTCGTGCTCGTGCCGCGCGCGCTTCTCGCCGCGCTCGCGAGCATCATGGAGTGGCGGCGCGGCTCGCGCTTTCCGATGCGCTTCGACGACGTCTACTTCCAGCGCCTGGTACGGCAGCTTCGCGGCGAGGCGGCGCGGGTGCGTATCGTGCCCTACGCGGTCGACGTCACGCCGGAGGCGGCCGAAGCGCTGCGCGCGCTGATGACGCGCGTGTACGGCGCGAAGGCGACGATCGAGATCGCACCGCCGATCGCCTGGGGCGGCGAAGAGGCACTGCCGGACTCCGTCGCGCCGTCCGGCATGGCCGCGCTCGCGGCGCTCTTCAGCCTCGCGGCCACGCCGGAAGCCGAGAACCACGGCGCGCTCTTGGGCGCGCTGCGCGCGCGCCTCCCCGCGGGCACGCCGGTGTTCGCCATAGTCGACGAGTCGCACTTCCGGCGCCGCTTCGCGCAGTCGCCGCAGAGGCTCGAGGAGCGACGCGCCGCCTGGCGGCAGATGCTCGCCGCGCAACGGGTGGAGCCGATCTTCTTCGATCTCGCCGAGGCGGAGCTCGGCGTCGCCGAGGCGGCGATGAACGCGGCGCTCGAACGCCCGGGGGCGCGGACCTAGGAGCGCCCGCGTGCGTTGCCGTCGCGCGGCGGGCTGCCTGCCACGGGCGCTGCCTTTGCAAATCCGGGCGGAAATCCGCACCATTCGCGCCGCACCGCGTCGGCGTGCAGTCGACCCGGTCCGTCGCATCCACCGGAGCCCCGATTCCATCATGACGGCGACCAGCATCGAGCTGTCGATCGTCTCGCACACCAACGTCGGCAAGACGACTCTTGCGCGGACGCTCCTCGGCAGCGAGGTCGGCGAGGTGCGCGACGCACCGCACGTCACCGCACTCGCCGAGCCGTTCACCATGATCGAGACCGCGGAGGGCGACCGGCTGCGGCTCTGGGACACCCCCGGCTTCGGGGACAGCGCCCGGCTTGCGAAGCGACTCGCCATGTCCGGCAATCCCATCGGCTGGTTCCTGGCGGAAGTCTGGGATCGCTGGCGCGACCGCCCGTTCTGGTCGAGCCAGCAGGCGGTGCGCAACGTGCGCGAGGTCGCCGACGTCGTGCTCTACCTCGTCAACGCCGCCGAGGACCCGCAGCAGGCGGGCTATGTCGCACCGGAGATGCAGATCCTTGACTGGATCGGCAAGCCGGTGATCGTGATGCTCAACCAGATCGGCCCGCCGCGCCCGCACGCCGAGGAGGCGGCCGAGGAGGCGCGCTGGCGCGAGCACGTCGCCCCGTTCGGGTTCGTGCGCCAGGTGCTGACGCTCGACGCGTTCGCCCGCCTCTGGGTGCAGGAGTTCACGCTGCTCGACGCCATCGCGACGGTGCTGCCGGAGGACAAGCGCGCGGCGTTCGCGCGCCTCGCGCAGGCATGGCGCGTGCGTCGCTTCGACCAGTTCGACGCTTCCATGGAGGCGATCGCCAACGCACTCGCGCGCGCGGCGTGCGACCGCGAGGTGCTCGATGAGCAGGGCGTGCGGGCGCGGCTGCGCGAGGTCGGCGTCGCGCTCGGCGTCGGACGGAGCGCATCGGAGACCGCGAAGGAGCGGGCGATGAGGCGCCTCACGGAGCGGCTCGAGGCCAACCTCCGCGGCGCGACCGACCAGCTGATCTCGGTCCACGGCCTCGACGGTAAGGCGGCGACGACGGTGCTGCAGCGGGTGGCGGAGAACTTCGCCACGCGCGAGCCGGTCAACGAAGGCAAGGCGGCGGTGCTCGGTGGCCTGGTGTCCGGCGCGCTCGCGGGAGTGACCGCCGACCTCGCGGCGGGGGGCATGACCTTCGGCGCCGGCCTGCTCACCGGAGGCGTGCTCGGCGCGCTCGGCGCCGCAGGCCTCGCGCGGGGGTTCAACCTGGTGCGCGGTGCGGAGGATAGTGCCGTCGGCTGGAGCGACGAGTTCCTGGTCGGACTCGTCGACTCGCAACTGCTCACCTACCTCGCAGTCGCGCACTACGGGCGCGGACGGGGCGAGTGGCGCGAGGCCGAGCATCCGAGCTTCTGGACACACGAGGTCGAGGCCGTGCTTGCGCCGCGGAAGGCCGTGTTCCAGGCGATCTTCCGCGAGCGCGGCGAGGATTGCGACGCGGCGCGCCTCACCGAGGCGCTGCGGCCGGAACTGACGGCGAGCGCGACCGAGCTCATCGAGCGCCTGTACCCCGGTGCGATGGGAGACGCAGCAGGAGTGCCGGACGCGCCCGTGCCGACCGCGGCGTGACGGTCCCCCGGTGCTGCATTGGCGCGAACTCCACGCGTGCGAGCGCATCCAACCGCGTTCGGGCTGCGTCAGTGCGGCAAGAGAGCCGATGCCCCTTCACTTGCGTAGCAGACGCGGACCGAGCCTGGCGACGTCGAGGCCTTCGACCGGCGTAAGCCCGGCCCGGCTAGGCCTCGCGGTTACCCTTGCGGCAGTCGCCGGCGTACTGCTTTCCGCCTGCACCATGACCAATCCCTACTTCGACCCCGCGAAGCCGCACCACACGCCCGAAGGGTTCCGCAACACCTACGACTCGGGCGCGCGCGAGAGCTTCTGGAGGTGGCAGTGGGAGCGCGCCCGCGATGGATTGCCGAAAAAGCCCGAGGGCGGCTACCGCTTCGACGTCGCCGAGGTCGACGTCGCCCGGCTCACCAATCCGAGCGTGACGTGGATCGGGCACGCGACGCTGCTCCTGCGCACCGGCGGCCTCAACGTCCTCACCGATCCGCAGTTCTCCGAGCGCGCCTCGCCGGTCGCGTTCGCCGGTCCGCGGCGCGTCGTACCGCCGGCGATCCCGCTCGGTCGGCTGCCGCGCATCGATGTCGTCGTCATCTCCCACAGCCACTACGACCACCTCGACGAGGCGAGCGTGGTCGCGCTCGCCAGGCAGCAGGGCGGGCCGCCGCTCTTCCTCGTCGGCCTCGGACTCAAGCCGTGGTTCGCAACGCTCGGCATCGACAACGTCGTCGAGCTCGACTGGTGGGACGCGCACACCGTCGGCCCGGTGAAGTTCACCTTCACGCCGGTGCAGCACTGGAGCTCGCGCACGCCGTGGGACCGCAACCGCACGCTCTGGGGCGGGTTCCTTGTCGAGCACCCGAGCCTGCGCTTCTTCTTCGCCGGCGACACCGGCTACTCGCGCGACTTCCGCGACATCGCCGCGCGCGTGGGGCCGATCGACCTCGCGGCGATCCCGATCGGCGCGTACGCGCCGCGCTGGTTCATGCGCTCCCAGCATGTCGACCCCGCCGAAGCGGTGCAGATCCATCTCGACCTGAACGCGAAGCGCTCGGTGGCGATCCACTGGGGCACTTTCGACGACCTCACGGACGAGTCGCTGTACGAGCCGCCGCAGGTGCTCGCGCGCGTGCTCGCCGAGCGCAAGCTTCCCGCCGACACGTTCTGGGTGCTCAAGCACGGCGAATCGCGGAGCCTCGAGCAACTGCGCGCCGAGGTGAGGCCGGCGCGGGCGGCACGGGTCGCACGATCGGCGCGCTGATCGGTGCCTCCCGCCGCGGGCCGTGTCGTCTGCCATCCCGGCCGGGGTGCGGTAGTCTGACGAAGGGCCGTGCGCGGTCGCGGCCCGGTTCGGGAGTGTCGATGCGCGCCACCGCTCTGCCTTCCGTAGACGAGCCCGTCGTCGCGCTCCGCGGCGGCGAGGGCTTCGTCGCTCCGGCGCGGCGGATCGGCGATCTCCCGGGTCCGTCGCAGCTGCCGCTCGTCGGCAACGCGCTCGACCTCAGGGCCGGCGCATCGCACCTCGCGCTGGAGGCCTGGGCGCGCGAGTACGGCCCGATGTTCCGCTTTCGCATCGGCCGTCACGAGATCCTCGGTCTCTCCGAGCCGACGCTCATCAACGAGATCCTGCGGCATCGGCCGCGCGAGTGCTCGCGCAATCCGCGGCTCGCGCAGCTCATGGACGAGCTCGGCTCGAGAGGCGTGTTCACTGCTGAAGGGGAGAGCTGGCGACGGCAGCGCCGGCTCGTGATGCGCGCGCTGCGGCCCGAGGCGGTGAAGCACTTCTACCCCGTGATCCGCACGGTGACCGAGCGGCTGGAGCGTCAGTGGCGCGCCGCTGCCGCGGAAGGACGCGCGGTGGACGTGGTGCGCGACTTGAAGCGCTACTCGATCGACGTGACGACCTGGCTCGCGATGGGCATCGACGTCGACACGCTCAACCACCCGGACAATCCGCTGCAGGAGGACGTCGAGTACGGCTTCGCGACGATCGGGCGCCGGCTGCCGAAGCCGTTCCCGTACTGGCGCTGGATCAGGCTGCCCGCCGATCGCAGGGCCGACGCGGTAGCGGCCCGGTTGCGCGCGACGGTCACCGACATGATCGCGAAGGCGCGCGCCCGCCTGGACGCCGATCCGTCGCTGCGCGAACGCCCGGGCAACATCCTCGAGGCGCTGATCGTCGCACGCGACGAACCCGGGTCCGAGCTCTCCGACGAGGACGTGCGCGGGAACGTCGGCACGATGCTCTTCGCCGGCGAGGACACGACCGCGAACGCGATGGCCTGGCTGCTGCACGCGCTGGCGCTCCATCCCGGGGTCGCGCATGACGTTCGCATCGAAGCCGACGCGCTCCTCGGCGACGAAACGCTCGTGCCGGAGTTCGGCCTCCTCGATCGCTTCGAACGGCTCGAGGCGGCGGCAATCGAGTCGATGCGGCTGCGGCCCGTCGCGCCGATCAACGGCGCACGCGCGAACGTCGCGCTCGACCTTGCCGGGCTCGAGGTGCCGAAGGGCTCGATCATGCTGCTCATCGGTCGGCCGATCGCCACCGACGCGCGCCACTTCGCCGAGCCGTACGCGTTCCGGCCCGAGCGCTGGCGTGGCGAGAGCGGCGAGAGCGCCGACGACACGAAGCGCAAGATCTTCCCGTTCGGCGGCGGCCCGCGCCATTGCCCCGGCCGCTACCTCGCGATGGTGGAGATCAAGATCGTCACCGCGATGGCTCTGCGCAACTTCGCACTTGCGCTCGACATCCCACCGGAGGACGTGCGCGAGTTCTTTACCTTCACGATGGGACCGGCGACGCTGCCGCTCCGCTTCGAGCCGCGACGGCCGTCGCGACCCTGATCCTCGGCGGTGGTGGCGGTCTCGGCGCCATTCATCGGCGCCGCACCTGCGGCTCGCCCATCCTCCTGGAGCAGGATGGTTGCTTCGATCGCGCGCGATGCCTCGGGACCGGAGCCATCCGTGTGCGCAGAGCGCCGTCAGGCCGATTTCCACCACCGGCCGCGAGGCGCGCCAGTCTCGACGTGTAGCCCTTGTTCGGCCCGCGGAAGACCCGGTCGGCGCTTCGCGGAGGCCTATGGACAACCGCAGCATCGAACGGCGCGACGCGGTTGCGCAAGACATGCTTGCCCGGACGCCTGCGGGCGATGCCGTTGTCATGATCCTGCAACGTGCAGCTCTCGCACCACCCATTCGGCGGCGTTGAACTTCCACGTGTGCGGATCCTCAAATGCGGGGTCGTGAGTGGAGGGCTTGTGCCTGCGACGCTGGTGCGGACGCAAGCAGATCAGCGAGCAACCGACTGGAGATCTTCGCCATGAGTGAGATGGACCTGCATTCTTGGGACCGGCTGGCGTTGCTGGCCGTCGTCGCGATGAGCCTGTTGCCCCTCGCACCGTTCGCGCTCGGCGGTCTCGCGGGCTAGACGCGGACGCGCCCGAGCCGAGCTCACCACCACAACCCGGAGAGAACACATCATGCAACTCAGAGTCCTTATGGCGACGGCAGCGACAGCAGCCGCGCTTTCCCTCGGCATGTCCGCGGCGTTCGCCGGCGGCAGCTATGGCACCAAGACGGGCACTGCGGTCCCGGTGCAGAAGGACATCGTCGACACCGCTGCCGGTGCGGGCCAGTTCAACACGCTGGCGAAGGCGATCGCCGCTGCGGGGCTGACGAACACGCTGAAAGGCCCGGGGCCGTACACGGTCTTCGCGCCGACCGATGAAGCGTTCGCGAAGATTCCCGCCGATCAGCTGAACGCACTACTCGCCGACAAGGCGGCGCTGAACAAGGTGCTCACGTTCCACGTCGTGCCCGGAAACATCGTGGCGGCGGACGTGAAGACCGGCCCGGTGAAGACCGTCCAAGGGCAGTCGCTCAACATCGACGCTTCCTCGTCGGGCGTGAAGGTCAACGATGCGCGGGTCATCAAGACGGACGTGATGGCGACCAACGGTGTGATTCACGTGATCGACAAGGTCATTCTGCCGAACTGACCGGCGGTCGTTTGCCGCAGTCGGCCGTCCAATCCTGAGCTTTCGAGCGACGCGCTGGACAACCGAGCCCCGGACTCCCGGGGCTCGCTCGGGCTGGCACTCTGACCGGAGCGGTGAGGGCGTGGCGGTTGCACACATCGCGATTCTGCGAAAGGGCGAGCGCCGCGTGAGGAGTTGACCGGGCGCGCCGCGATAGCCGGCACCGGGCATGGACTGCCAATGCTGTGTCGCGCCGCGGTCGGCTGCTGATCGGCCCGGCGCGATGCGGTCTGCACCCTACGGTGTAGGGTCTGTGCCTGCGCTCCTCGCACTGCGCTGCTCGCGCTGGCGTGGATCCCCAGCGGATACGCGCGGACGCGCCTCCGTCACGCCGGGGCAGGTTGTCCCGGATCCCGACGCGAGCGGATAGGCGCCTTGGGTCACCGCAGTCCGGGGGCAACCGCCGACGACGGCAGCCGCGCGGCTACGCGGCTGCGCGCGGCTGGGTCAGGCGCTCCGCGATCACCCGTTCGAGCGCCGCCAGCGCGACCGGCTTGACGAGGTGCGCGTCGAACCCTGCTGCGAGCGCCCGCGTCCTGTCTTCGGGTTGGCCGTAGCCGGTGAGCGCCACCAAAAGGCAGTCGTGGGTCTCCGGCGTCTCGCGCAGCAGGCGCGCAAGTGTGTAGCCGTCCATCCCCGGCAGGCCGATGTCGAGGATCGCGACATCCGGCCGGAAATCGGCGACGCGCTGCAGCGCGCTCGGGCCGTCGCCGGCGCAGGTCACACGGTGTCCCTGCAGTTCGAGCAGCGCCGCCAGGCTCTCCGCGGCGTCGGCGTTGTCCTCGACCACGAGCACGCGCCGGCCCGCCGTCGCCGGCGGCCGCGCCTCCTCGCTCCCCGGCTGCGGGTGACTCCCCTCGCCCGGAAGCGGGAGCCACACCGTGAGCTCGGATCCCTGCGTGCTGCTCGCCGCGTGCACGCGACCGCCGTGCATCTCGACGATCGCCTTCACGAGCGCGAGACCCACCCCGAGCCCGCCCTGTGCGCGGTCGAGGCTGCGGTCGGCCTGCGTGAAGAGCTCGAACACGTGCGGCAGCAGCTCGGGCGGGATGCCGACGCCCTCGTCGATCACACGGATCGCGATCCCGTCGTCCTCGCGCTCCGCAGCGACGCGGACACGCTTGCCCGGCGGGCTGAACTTCGCCGCGTTCTGCAGCAGGTTGCCGATCACCTGCGCGAAGCGTGTCGGATCGACTTCGACGGTGACGGGTCGCGCGGGCAGCGCGAGCTCGACCTGCTGCTGCCGCGCGTCGAGCACGGGGCGCGCCAGCTCGACCCCGGCCTGCAGCGCGGCGGCAAGCTCGGTCGCGACGGGCGCCAGCGCGATCTTGCCGCTCGTGACGCGGGCGACGTCGAGCAGGTCGTCGACGAGCCGCGCGAGGTGTGCCGACTGGCGGCCGATGATGTCCACTGCGCGCTGCAGCCGCGCGTCCGGCAACGCATTGCGGGCGAGGATCGCGACCGCATTGCGAATGGGCCCGAGCGGGTTGCGCAGCTCGTGCGCGAGCATCGCGAGGAACTCGTCCTTGCGGCGGTCGGCGGCGACGAGTGCGGCCTGCGCCTGACGTTGCTCGTCCACGTCGAGCGCGACACCGATCCACTTCAGGATGCGGCCCTCGGCATCGCGTACCGGCGTGCTGTAGCCCTTGAACCAGCGCCAGGCGCCGTCGTGGCGACGCAGCCGGTACTCCAGCTTGAACGGCGCGCCCGTGCCGAGACTGTGGCGCCACGCGGTCATCGTCGCCGGCAGTTCCTCGGGGTGCACGACGCGCATCCACCCGTCGTGGCGCAGCTCGTCCGCGGTGAGCCCCGTGTACTCGGTCAGCGTGGGATTCGCGTAGTCCCAGTCGCCCTGCGCATCGGCCGTGAAGAGCAAGGCCGGCAGCGCATAGGCGAGCGTGGCGAACCGGTTCTCGCTCTCGCGCAGGCGCGCCAGCGCCGCCTCACGTTCCGTGACGTCGAAGGCGATGCCGACGAGTCGGGCGAGACGACCCTCGGCATCGAACATCGCGCGGGCGGATTCCTCGAGGATAACCGTGCTGCCGTCGCCGCGATCGAGGCGATAGACGATGCGGTAGGTGTCCGCGCCGGGGACGAGCTCGCGGACGCACCTGCGAAAGCGCGCCCGGTCCTCGGGATCGATGCGCTCGAAGTAGCGGGAGCCCGTGTCCGGCACGTCGCCCGGCAGTCCCGTCACCGCCGCGCTCTCGGCACTGCGCACGACGGCGTCGGTGACGGGGTTCCACTCGAAGGCGAACATGCGGCCGGCATGTAGCGCGAGCCGCAGCCGTTCCGCGTTCTCTGCGAGCGCGCGCTGCACGCGTCGGCGTTCGGTGATGTCACGCAGGAGCACCTGCACGCCGCTGCCCTCCGGGTCCTCGT
>Ga0114939_10003787_pt1 | contig 10372 bp, 11 predicted proteins | sample AshMeaCrysSpring_FD_87196 | JGI IMG/M metagenome (GOLD analysis project Ga0114939, IMG submission 87196) | Groundwater microbial communities from Big Spring, Nevada to study Microbial Dark Matter (Phase II) - Ash Meadows Crystal Spring | ecosystem: Environmental > Aquatic > Deep subsurface >... | reverse complement strand
CGCGGCCGGACGCGGCCGCGGGGCCGGTCTGAGGACGGGCGGGGTGGCGGCGCGGGTAGGTCGAGCCGGTAGCGTGCGGCGCCGTGCGGTTGGTCGTGGCCCGGTGCGAGGTGGACTACTCGGGGAGGTTGGCCGCCTACCTGGCCCCGGCGGTGCGGCTGCTGCTGGTCAAGGCCGACGGCTCGGTCTCGGTGCACGCCGATGACCGTGCCTACAAGCCGCTCAACTGGATGAGCCCACCGTGCCGAACCACCACCGAGCGCCAACCGGACGGGACCGACGTGTGGACGGTGTCGAACCCCTCCGGGGAGACCCTGCGCATCAGCCTCCTCGAGGTGCACCACGACAGCTCGCACGAGCTTGGACCCGATCCAGGGCTGGTGAAGGACGGGGCCGAGGCTCATCTGCAGCGGCTGATCGCTGATCACCTTGCGGCGCTCGGAACCGGTTGGCGGCTCGTCCAGCGGGAGTACCCGACTCCCATCGGCCCGGTGGACCTGCTCTGCCGGGACGAGACCGGTATGACGGTCGCAGTCGAGGTCAAGCGCCGCGGCGAGATCGACGGCGTGGAGCAGCTCTCGCGCTACCTCGACCTGCTCAACCGCGATCCCCTCCTCGCCCCCGTCCGCGGTGTGCTGGCAGCCCAGGAGATCAAGCCCCAGGCGCGGACGCTGGCCGCCGACCGCGGGATCGGGTGCACCGTGCTGGACTACGACGCGCTACGCGGGCGTGACGACCGGGACGGCCGGTTGTTCTGAGGGCAGTCACCACCGAGGAGCGCGGCTGCCAGTCAGGCACAAAGCGAGCATCCTTAGGACATGACAGCGCTCCTGACATCGCCGAGGTCGGCCGCCGTCCGGGTACGCGGCCTGACGAAGGTCTACGGGGACACGGCGGCCGTCGACGGCCTGGACCTCGACATCGAGACCGGCGAGGTGTTCGCCCTCCTGGGCCCCAACGGAGCAGGCAAGACCACCACTGTGGAGATCCTCGAGGGCTACCGCGCCCGCAACGCCGGGGAGGTGAGCGTGCTGGGAACCGACCCGGCCCACCCCACCGCAGCCTGGCGCGCCCACATCGGCATCGTCCTGCAGTCCACCAGCGGCAGCGACGAGCTCACCGTCGCCGAGCTGGTGCACAACTTCGCCGGGTACTACCCCGACCCTCGCGACCCCGATGAGGTGATCGCCGCGGTCGGGCTGGAGGACAAGCGTCGCACCCGGTCCCGGCACCTGTCCGGCGGACAGCGTCGCCGGCTCGACGTCGCCCTCGGCATCCTGGGACGACCCCGCCTGCTGTTCCTCGACGAGCCCACGACGGGGTTCGACCCCGAGGCGCGCCGAGAGTTCTGGCAGCTGATCGACGGTCTGGCGGACCACGACGGCACCACGATCCTGCTCACCACGCACTACCTGGACGAGGCCGAGTACCTCGCCGACCGGGTCGGGGTCATCGCGCGCGGTCGCATCGTCGCCGTCGACACACCCGCCCAGCTGGACGGCCGCGAACGGCAGTCGGCCACCGTCCGGTGGCTGGAGGGCGGGGAACCTCGCTCACTGATCACCTCCGAGCCCACGAGGGTCGTCGGGGAGCTGGCGGCTCGCTTCGACGGCGAGGTGCCCGCCCTGCAGGTGCACCGTCCGACTCTGGAGGACGTCTACCTTCGACTGATCGGAGACCACCGATGACGACGACCGACGCCACGCAGCGGGCTGCGAGCCGCGACGCCACCTCGCGCATGCCACGGGTCCTGCCGGTCGGCCTGTCCCGGGCACGACTGGAGATCACCGCGTTCTTCCGGGAGAAGGACGCGCTGATCTGGACCCTGCTCTACCCCATCGTCCTGCTGGCGATCTTCGGCTCGGTATTCAACGAGGAGATCGCCCCTGGCGTGTCGTTCTCGCAGTACTTCCTCGCCGGCATGATCGCCACCGGCCTCATGCTCGTGTCCTTCCAGCAGCTCGCGATCGGGATCGCGCTCGAGCGGGACGACGGGACCCTCAAGCGGCTCGAGGGCACGCCGATGCCACGGGCGTCGTACTTCATCGGCAAGGTCGGCATGGTTCTGCTGACCGGCCTGGTGCAGATCGCCCTGCTCCTGGCTGTGGGAGTGGCGTTGTTCGATCTCGAGCTGCCCAGCGACCCACAGACGTGGGCAACCTTCGGATGGGTCGCGGTGCTCGGCATCACCAGCGGCACCCTGCTCGGGATCGCGTTCTCCTCGGTCCCGCGCTCGGGCAAGTCTGCTGCTGCCGTGGTCACCCCACCGCTGCTGATCTTGCAGTTCATCTCTGGGGTGTTCTTCATCTACACCGAGCTGCCGACGTGGATGCAGAACGTCGCCGCGCTGTTCCCGCTGAAATGGATGGCGCAAGGCATGCGCTCGGTGTTCCTGCCCGAGGAGTTCGCCGCCGCCGAGGCGGCCGGGTCGTGGCAGCTCGGCCTCGTCGCCCTCGTGCTGCTGGCGTGGACGATCGGCGGCCTGGTGCTGGCGTTGACCACCTTCCGCTGGCGTCGCCGGGACGACGGGTGACCACCAGCCACACTGATCTTCTACGCCCCGCTCGCCCTCATGGCGGTGGTGGTCCCCGGGCTGGACGGCACGACGCAGGCCGAGCGCGGCCTGCTCGAGCGTAGGTCCTGAGGGGTCAGCTGACCGACGCGGTCGGCGTCAGGTTCAGGCGAGTGTCGTCCCGTCCTCGACGGCTCGGCTGACAATCAGAACCCGGCTCAGCCGCGTCACCGCGAACAGCCTGGCCAGCGACGGGCGCACGCCACGAAGCACGAGACGGCGTCCCTGAGCCAGGGCACGCCGATGTGCGGCGACGATCACCCCCAGCCCGGTAGCGTCCAGGGCGTCCAGGCCCGACAGGTCGATGGTGACGTCGCCGGCGCAGTTGTCCAGAGTGCGGTGCAGGGCGGCCCGTACCTCCGCCACGCTGCGCACGTCCAGCAGGCCCGAGACTCGTAGGCCGTCAGCAGTCTCCACGACGTCCACCATCGGTGCCTCCGTGCCAGGGGAAGAGAACGGCTCGTCCTGGCTGAGAGTAGAGAGCCCAGTGTGACCTGTGTGACAACTGGGGCGCGTCGGCGTGTTGTCCGCGACCGATTCGCTCGCCATCCGGGTGCCCGGCGAGGACAATGACGTCGTGCCCGGCTGGGGAAGTTTCTCCTACACCTACGGACCGATCATCGCCGTGATCGGCCTGGCGGTGCTCGTGCTCATCCTCCGCTGGGGCTTCTCGCGCGGACAGAGCGTGGTCACTCCTCCGGCACGACCGGGCCCGCCGTCCGACTACGGGTTGCTCGTCCCGGTCGCCGAGCCGCTCACCCCACAGGACGCCGAACGGATGCGCCTTGCGCTGGCGGAGGCGGGAATCACCTGCAACGTGGCACGCACCACCGAAGGCCTGCGTGTCATGGTGTGGCCGACGGACCTCGATCGCGCCCGAGGGGTGCTGGGTACCCGCCCGGGCGGGTGACCGGCTCGGCCCGTCGGTGGCTGCGCACGCAGGCCCCCGGCGCTCCTTTCGCGCCGACCGGCGCTCAGTCGTAGTCGGCGAACTCGTCCGGCTCTCGCTGGACGTCGGCGCCGAGGGCTCGCAACTGGGCCACGAATTCGGGGTAGCCGCGGTCGATGTGATGAACCGCAGTAACCAACGTCTCCCCGTCGGCTACCAGCCCGGCCAGCACCAGTCCCGCACCGGCACGGATGTCGGTGGCTGCGACCGGGGCGCCGGACAGCATCGGCTTGCCCCGGACGGCAGCGTGGTGCCCCTCGGTGCGCACGTCGGCTCCGAGCCGAGCAAGCTCGTTGACGAACATGAACCGCGACTCGAACACGTTCTCGGTGATCATGGACGTGCCGTCGGCGATGGCGTTCAGGGCGACGACCATGGGCTGCAGGTCCGTCGGGAATCCGGGGTAGGGCAACGTGACTACGTCGAACGCTCGTGGCCGTTCGTGCATGGTCACCTGCATACCGTCCTCGATCGCGCGCAGCTGCGCTCCGGACCAGGACAGCTTGTCCAGCACGATCTCCAGGTGCTCCGGCCGTGCATTGGTGATCGTCACGTCGCCTCGCGTCATCACGGCCGCTACCGCCCAGGTGCCCGTGACGATGCGGTCGGGCACCACCACGTGCTCGACAGGGTGCAGGCCCGGCACGCCGTGCACCACCACGGTGGACGAGCCCGCCCCGTCGATGTGGGCGCCCATGGCGGTCAGCATGCGGCACAGGTCGACGATCTCCGGTTCGCGCGCCGCGTTGTCGATCACTGTCTCCCCGCGGGCGAGGACCCCGGCCATCAGCAGGTTCTCCGTGGCGCCCACACTGGGGAAGTCCAGGAACACGCTGCTACCCCGCAGCCCCTGCGGAGCACGTGCCACCACGTTCCCGTGCTCCACGGCCACCCGCGCACCTAGTCGCTCCAGGCCCGACAAGTGCATGTCCAGGCCGCGCGAGCCGATGTTGTCGCCGCCGGGTAGCGCCACCTGAGCCGCCCCGAGCCGGCCGACCAGGGGTCCGAGGACGGAGATGGATGCGCGCAGCCGTCGGACCAGGCCGTAGGGCGCCCGATGGGTGAGCATCCCGTCGACAGGCACCTCGATCACCACCGAGGTGTCGTCGCGCCCCACGGCACATCCGAGGTTCTCCAGCATCGCCGCCATGTAGCCGACGTCGAGGATGTCGGGGACGTCGTGCAGCACCGTGCGTCCCGGCGCCAGCAACGAGGCGGCCATGAGCTTCAGCGCGCTGTTCTTGGCCCCCGACACGCGCACCGAGCCGCGCAGTCGAGCGCCCCCGCGCACGCGCAGGCGTTCGGGACCCGGTAGGGAGGGCACCGGATGATCCTAGGCGGGGCTCTAGGCTGGGCGATGTGGTGAACCTGACCCGGATCTACACCCGCACCGGTGACGACGGGACGACGTCCCTCGGCGATTTCAGCCGGGTGCCCAAGACCGATCTGCGGCTTGTCGCGTACGCCGACGTGGACGAGGCGAACTCCGCCATCGGGGTCGCCCTGGCCACGGGTGGCCTGCCCGACGACGTTGTCGACGTCTTGCTCACCGTGCAGAACGACCTGTTCGACGTCGGCGCGGATCTGTGCACTCCGGTCAAGGAGAACCCGGAGGTGTCACCGCTGCGCGTCGATGAGGGCTACGTGGCGTGGCTGGAGCAGCAGTGCGACCGGTTCAACGAGGAGCTCTCGCCGCTGCGCTCGTTCGTGCTGCCCGGCGGTACCCCCGGTGCCGCGCTGCTGCACGTCGCCCGCACCCTGGTCCGGCGCGCGGAACGCGCCACCTGGGCGGCGCTGCATGCCCACGGCGAGGACATGAACACGGTCCCGGCGACCTATCTCAACCGATTGTCGGATCTGCTGTTCATCCTGTCCCGCTACGCCAACCGTGACCAGGACGGGGTGGTGACCGACGTGCTGTGGGAGCCTGGTCGGCGTCAGCGGCGCTAGCGCTGATTCCGGCTCGTACGAGGCGGCGGTGTTCGTTCACCGGCAGCACCGCGTGGTGGCTGAAGCATGATCACGGCGCGACAGGTCGCGCCGGGGCGGCTGCCCCACTCAGGGCCGGTCGATCAGTCCCTGGTTGTGCACCGCTGAGATCCGGGCCTTGGCTCGAGCCTGTGCAGCGTGACTCGCCGGGTTGTCCGGGTCGGCCTCCGCACGCCGCAGCGCCTCCTGCGCGCGGCCGAGGTCGATCTCGTGGGCCAGCTCGGCGACCTCGGCAATGATCTCCACATGGCTCTCGTGCACGCCGAGGAAGCCGCCATGCACCGCGCCGTGCTGCTGGCTCCCGTCGGCCAGGTGGATGGTGATCCGCCCGGGGACGAGGACGGCCAGCATCGGCTCATGCCGCGGCATGATGCCGATCTTGCCCTCGGTGGTGCGGGTGGTGACCATGGTGGCCTCACCCGACCACAGCTTCCGCTCAGCGGACACCAGCTCCACCTCGAGCATCTCGGCCACCCTCAGCCTCCTCGTCAGCCTTGACCGGTGCCTGTCTCAGGCCAGCTTCTTGGCCTTCTTCTCCACGTCCTCGATACCGCCGCACATGAAGAACGCCTGCTCCGGGATGTGGTCGTACTCGCCCTCGGTCAGCTTGCGGAACGACTCGAGCGTCTCGCTGATCGGGACGAAGGACCCCGGCTGTCCGGTGAACGCCTCAGCGACGAACATGTTCTGGGACAGGAAGCGCTCGATGCGGCGGGCCCGGTTGACCGTGACCTTGTCCTCCTCGGACAGCTCGTCGATGCCCAGGATGGCGATGATGTCCTGCAGGTCCTTGTAGCGCTGCAGGATCTCCTTCACCCGCTGGGCGATGCGGTAGTGCTCCTCGCCGATGTAGCGGGGGTCCAGGATCCGGCTGGTGGAGTCCAGCGGGTCCACCGCGGGGTAGATGCCCAGCTGGGAGATTGGCCGGGAGAGGACGGTGGTGGCGTCCAGGTGGGCGAAGGTGGTGTGCGGTGCCGGGTCGGTGATGTCGTCGGCGGGCACGTAGATGGCCTGCATGGACGTGATCGAGTGGCCGCGGGTGGACGTGATGCGCTCTTGCAGCTGGCCCATCTCGTCGGCCAGGGTGGGCTGGTAGCCCACGGCCGAAGGCATCCGGCCGAGGAGCGTGGAGACCTCGGAGCCTGCCTGGGTGAAGCGGAAGATGTTGTCGATGAACAGCAGCACGTCCTGCTTCTGCACGTCACGGAAGTACTCCGCCATGGTCAGCGCGGTGAGCGCGACCCGCAGTCGGGTGCCGGGCGGTTCGTCCATCTGCCCGAAGACCAGCGCGGTGTCGTTGATCACGCCGGACTCGGTCATCTCGAGGAACAGGTCGTTGCCCTCGCGGGTGCGCTCCCCGACGCCGGCGAACACGGACACGCCACCGAAGTTCTTCGCGACCCGGGTGATCATCTCCTGGATGAGCACGGTCTTGCCGACGCCGGCGCCGCCGAACAGGCCGATCTTGCCACCGCTGACGTAGGGGGTGAGCAGGTCGATGACCTTGATGCCGGTCTCGAACATCTCGGTCTTGCCCTCGAGCTGGTCGAAGTTCGGCGCCGGGCGATGGATGCCCCAGCGCTCGGTGATCTCGAGCGCGGACTCCTCGATGTCCAACGGCTTGCCGAGCGTGTTGAACACGTGGCCCTTGACGACATCGCCCACCGGAACGCTGATCGGCCCCCCGGTGTCACGGACCTGTGCCCCGCGGACCAGCCCGTCGGTGGGCTGCATGGAGATGGCCCGGACAAGGTTGCCGCCGAGGTGCTGGGCAACCTCGAGGGTCAACACCTTCGCGCCCTCGCCCTCACCCTGACCGTGGAGGTCGAGGGTGACCTCGAGGGCGTTGTAGATCTCCGGCATGGCGTCCACAGGGAACTCGATGTCCACGACGGGCCCGATGACCCGGGCGACGCGTCCCACGCCCCCCGCGGCGGTCGTGTCGGTGCTTTCGACGACGGTGGTGGTCATGCTCACTCGCTCCCTGCGGCTGCGGCGGCCAGGGCGTCTGCCCCGCCGACGATCTCGCTGATCTCCTGGGTGATCTCCGCCTGGCGGGCCTGGTTGGCCTGCCGGGTGAGGGTCTTGATGAGTTCTTCGGCGTTGTCGGTGGCCGACTTCATCGCGCGCTGGCGTGCGGCGTGCTCCGATGCTGCCGCGTGCAGCAGCGCCGAGAACACGAACCACCGTACGTAGCGGGGCAGCAGGGTGTCCAGCACGCCCTCCGGGGACGGCTCGAACTCGTACAACGGGAAGCTGTCGGGTCCGCCGCTGAGGTCGGTAGGGGTCTCCACCTCCTGGATCTGCACCTCGATGGGCAGGATCCGCCGCGCAGTCGGCTGCTGCGAGACCCGGTTGATGAACAGGTGCCCCACACCGTGGATCTGGTCGACGCCGCCGTTCTCCGACCCCTTGAGGTAGTCCTCGATGACTGCGTCGGCGATCGGGACCGCATCCTCGTAGGACGGCTCCTCGGTGAACCCCGTCCAGGACCCCGCCAGCTCCCGCCCGCGGAAACGGAAGTACTGGGTGCCCTTCTGGCCCACCGCGTACAGGTCGACCTCCATCCCCTGCTCCTCCAGCAGCCCGATCAGTGCCCGCGCCTCACGGATCGAGTTGGCGGAGTAGGCGCCGGCGAATCCGCGGTCGGCGGTGAACAGAATCACCGCCGCCCGCTTGCCGTCGCGGGCGGTGAGCAGCGGATGGTCCAGCGTCGCATTGGACACCGCCGCCGACAGCGCGGCCACCAGCGCCTGGAAGTACGGGCGGGTCGAGTCGAGCCGGGTCTGTGCCTTGACGATCCGGGAGGCCGCGATCAGCTCCTGAGCGCGGGTGATCTTCTTCGTCGACTCCACCGACTTGATGCGCCGGCGCAGCACGCGGAGCTGGGCGGCCATCGGCTAGGCCGTCTTCCCGGCGGTCCCGGCGGGCGGGGCCTTGCGGACGACCTTCGTCACGGCCAGCGCGTCGGCCTCCGCGCCCTCCTCGAGCGCCTCGACCGGTTCGTCCTTGATCAGCGGCTGACCGCTGGTGGTGGCGAACTGGCCCTTGAAGGTGCGCAGCGCCGCGGTCAGACCCTGCTCGGTGGCGTCGGAGAGGTCGTTGGTGTCGGCGATGTCAGCGAGCAGGTCGGCGCGCTCACGGGCCAGGAAGTCCAGGAACTCGGCCTCGAAGCGACGGACGTCCTCCAACGGGACCTCGTCCAGCCCGCCGGTGCCGCCGGCCCAGATGGACACGACCTGCTTGTTGACCGGGAACGGGTCGTACTGCGGCTGCTTGAGCAGCTCCACAAGCCGGGCTCCCCGGTCGAGCTGGGCGCGCGAGGCCTTGTCCAGGTCCGAGGCGAACGCGGCGAAGGCCTCCAGCGCCCGGTACTGGGCGAGCTCGAGGCGCAGCGACCCGGCAACCTTCTTCATCGCCTTGACCTGGGCGGCCCCACCGACGCGCGAGACCGAGATGCCGACATTGATCGCCGGCCGCACGCCGGAGTTGAACAGGTCGGTCTCCAGGAAGCACTGCCCGTCGGTGATAGAGATGACGTTGGTCGGGATGAACGCCGACACGTCGTTGGCCTTGGTCTCGATGATCGGCAGCCCGGTCAGCGAGCCGGCCCCGAGGTCGTCGGAGAGCTTCGCGCAGCGCTCCAGCAGCCGGGAGTGCAGGTAGAAGACGTCACCGGGGTAGGCCTCACGACCCGGCGGGCGGCGCAGCAGCAGCGACACCGAGCGGTACGCCTCGGCCTGCTTGGACAGGTCGTCGAAGATGATCAGCACGTGCTTGCCCTGGTACATCCAGTGCTGGCCGAGCGCGGAGCCGGTGTAGGGCGCGATGTACTTGAAGCCCGCGGGGTCCGACGCGGGCGCCGCGACGATGGTCGTGTAGGGCAGCGCGCCGGACTCCTCCAGCGCGGTACGCACCGAGGCGATGGTCGAGCCCTTCTGCCCGATCCCGACGTAGATGCAGCGCACTTGCAGGGCGGGATCCCCGCTGGCCCAGTTGTCCCGCTGGTTGATGATCGTGTCGACTGCCAGGGCGGTCTTGCCGGTCTGCCGGTCGCCGATGATCAGCTGGCGCTGGCCGCGGCCGATCGGCGTCATGGCGTCCACGGCCTTGATCCCGGTCTGCAGCGGCTCCTTCACCGGCTGGCGCTGCACCACTGACGGGGCCTGCAGCTCCAGCGCGCGGCGCCCCTCGGAGGCGATCGGTCCGAGCCCGTCGATCGGCTCGCCCAGTGGGTCGACGACGCGGCCGAGGAAGCCGTCCCCGACCGGCACGGACAACACCTCGCCGGTGCGCCGGACCTGCTGGCCCTCCTCGATCGGCTGGAAGTCCCCGAGGATGACCGCGCCGATCTCGCGGACGTCGAGGTTCAGCGCCAGTCCCAGCACCCCACCCTCGAACTCCAACAGCTCGTTGGCCATCGCCGAGGGCAGACCCTCGACGCGGGCGATGCCGTCCCCGGCCTCCGCAACCCGGCCGATCTCCTCGCGGGAGGTCTCGGGCCGGTACTCGGCGACGTGGCGGGCGATCGCGTCGCGGATCTCCTCGGGCCGAATGCTCAGCTCGGTCATCGTCCTGTGTGCTCCTGCCTTGTCGACTCGTCGGGTGTTACTGCGTCAGTGTGCGTCGGGCGACGGCCAGACGGCTGGCGACCGACCCGTCGATGATCTCGTCGCCGACGCGGACGACGGCACCACCGAGCAGGCTGGGGTCCACCGACACGGCCACCGAGACCGGACGGCCGTAGATCCTGCTCAGTGCCGCAGCCAACCGGGTCTGCTGGTCATCGGTCAGCTCCACCGGCGCCCGGACGTCGGCCAGCAGCTGCTCACGTCGCTGCGCAGCGAGCTCGACCAGCTCGT
>Ga0114939_10003786_pt1 | contig 10374 bp, 4 predicted proteins | sample AshMeaCrysSpring_FD_87196 | JGI IMG/M metagenome (GOLD analysis project Ga0114939, IMG submission 87196) | Groundwater microbial communities from Big Spring, Nevada to study Microbial Dark Matter (Phase II) - Ash Meadows Crystal Spring | ecosystem: Environmental > Aquatic > Deep subsurface >... | reverse complement strand
TCGCCTGCACCAGCTGGTAGCCGTCCATGTGCGGCATGTGCACATCGCTGAGCAGCAGCGCGAAGCGACCGCTGCGCCAGCGCGCCAGGCCCTCCACGCCATCGTCCGCGGTTTCCGAGGCATAGCCGGCCAGCGCCAGCTGGCGCTGGATGACCTGGCGGTTGGTGGCGTGGTCGTCCACCAGCAGCACCAGGCTGCGTTCGCGTTCGGCCTCGTCCACGCTGGGCAGGCGGCGCGGGCTGAAGCCCGGAACCGGCCTGCCCGGGGCCGTCGCCTCCGGCAACTCTTCGGGCGGCGCGCGATGCAGCTTGACCGCCAGGCGCATGGTGGTGCCCACCCCGGGCACCGATTCCATCTCCACCTGGCCGCCCATCAGCTCGGCGATGCGGCGGCTGATCGCCAGGCCAAGGCCGGTGCCGCCGAACCGCCGGGTGGTGTCCGCCTCGGCCTGCGAGAACGGCTGGAACAGGCGCGCCTGCGCCTGCTCGCTGACCCCGATGCCGGTGTCGGTGATCCGCAGCGCCAGCAGGTCGCTACCCAGCGCGCCGTCGGCCGGATCGTGCCTGCGCAGCTCCAGTGCCGCGGTGACGCTGCCGCGCTCGGTGAACTTGATCGCGTTCGACAGGAAGTTGCCGATCACCTGGCGCACCCGCACCGGGTCGGCGTAGTACGCCGGCGCGACGCCCGGGTCGATCTCGCAGGTGAGGGTCAGGCCCTTGCTCGAGGCCGAGCCGGCATAGTTGGCGACCACGCTGCGCATCAGCTCCGGCAGCGAGGTCGGCACCGGCTCGATCTCCATTCGCCCGGCTTCGATCTTCGAGAAGTCGAGGATGTCGCCGATGATCCGCAGCAGGGTTTCGGCGGAGGCCTGCACCACGTTCAGCGCACGCCGCTGCTCGGCGTCCAGCTGGGTGTGCGAGAGCACCTCGATCATGCCGGTCACGCCGATCATCGGGGTGCGGATCTCGTGGCTCATCGCGGCCAGGAACGCACTCTTGGCGTGATTGGCGTCGCGTGCGCGCGCCTCGCTGTCGCGCAGCGCGCGCTCCAGTCGCTTGATCGCGGTGAGGTCGGTGGCCACCGCCAGCAGGCCCACCATCGCGCCGGTGTCGTCGCGCATCGCCGACAGCGCCAGCAGCACCGGCAGGGTGCGGCCACGCTGGTGGTGGAGCACGAACTCACGCGGCGGCTCGCGGTGCTGGGCCATCGCGCGCAGCGCGGTCCAGTCGGCGGCGACCGGTTGCCCGTAGGCCTCGCTCAGGTGGCGCGAGAGTGACTTCAGCGCATCCGGGTCCAGGATCACGTCCAGCTTCTCGCGGCCCAGCAGCGAGCCCGCCGGCCAGCCCAGCATCTGTTCGGCGAACGGATTCACCTGCGAGAAGGTGCCGTCCTCGTCGACCGCGAAGATGGCGGTCTGCGCGGCCTCCAGCAGCAGGCGCTGGAAATGCTCGCGGCGTTCCAGTGCGATCCGCACCCGGTCGTTGCTGATCAGCTGGCTGGTCAACTGGGATTCGATGCGCCGCACGTGGCCGCGCATGCGCAGGAAGCTGTCCAGCACCTCTCCGAGCTCGCCGGTGGGGCGGTAGCGTGGCTTGGCGTCGTAGTCGTGTTCGGCCATCCGGCGCGACAGCTCGTGCAGGCTTTCCACCCCGCGGTAACCATTGCGCAGGATGCGCCGGCCGAACAGGGCGACCAGCAGGAAGCAGAGCAGGGACAGCGCGATGCGGGTGCGGCTGACCCAGGTGCCCCGGGTGATCGCCGCCTGCACCAGCGCATCCGCGCGGAACTGCCCGCGCTCCGCCAGCGCCTGCAGCCGCTCCGTGAGTGGATCGATCGCCGGGTACAGCTCCTGGTCGGCGAAGCGGCCGAGCGCGCGCACATCCTTCGCCACCAGCGCCTCGCGCAGGCGTTGCGCGGCGGCATCGGCGCGCGGGCGCGCCTGCAGGGCCTGCGCCAGCAGGGCGCGGTCGTCGCCGGCGAATTCGCTGGCCTGCAGGGCGGTCCACTCGCTCTCGATGGTGGCCTGCGCGCGATCCACCTTCGCCAAGGCCTCGTCCCACTCCACCAGCGCGTTGCGCGCCTTGAAGGTGGTGTCGACCACGTCCAGGCTGTAGGCATCGGACAGGCGGCGGATGCGGCGCATGCCATCCAGCACGTCGTCCTTCATCGCCTGCATCGAACGCTGGGTGCGGTACTGGCTGGCTTCGTCGATCACCAGCACCAGCGCGCCGGTCAGCAGGAACAGGCCGAACAGGCCCCACAGCTGGTGGCGGACGCTGTATCTCGCGGTGTCGAGGCGGCCCGCCACGGCGTGCTTAATGGGCCGGCCGCCGCCAGCGGTTCACCACCGCCTGCAACTCGCTGCCCGGCACCGGCCGCGCGATCAGGTAGCCCTGGGCGATGTCGCACCCCAGCTCGGCCAGCATCTGCCAGTCCTCGATGCTCTCCACGCCTTCGGCCACCGTGGTCAGGCCCAGCTTGCGCGCCAGGTCCAGGCTGGCCTCCACCACCGCACGCTTGCGCGGCTGCGCGTGCGCGCCGAACACGAAGCCCTGGTCGATCTTGAGCTCGGTGAACGGGATCTGCGAGAGCTGGGCAAGCGACGAGTAGCCGGTGCCGAAGTCGTCGATCGACAGCCCGAAGCCCTTCAGCCGCAACCGTGCCAGCAGGCCCAGGCCGCGCGCAGCATCCGACATCACCGAGCTCTCGGTGATCTCCAGGATCACTTCGTCGGGTTCGATGTCATGGCTTTCCACGATCGCCTGGTAGCGATCCGCGGACGAAGGGTCCGCCAGCGCCATCGCCGACACGTTCACCGACAGCTTCAGCCGGTGGCCGCCATGGTCCCAGCGCTGCTTCCACTTGCAGGCCTCCTCCAGCATGCGGTCGGTCAGCGCGTTGGCCAGGCCTTCGCGCTCCATCATCGGCACGAAATGATTCGGCCGCACCATGCTGCCGTCCGGGCGCTCCCAACGCGCCAGCGCCTCCACCCCGATCACCTTGCCGTTGGCGAACTCCACCTGCGGCTGGAACCAGGCGGTGATCTCGCCGTTCTGCAGGGCATCGACCAGCGCCTCCACGCTGAACTCGACCGCCGCGTCGTCCGGCTCTTCGCCGGCGTGCTGGTCGAAGCGGTTGAGGGTGGCTTCCAGCTTGTCGCGGGTCAGCGGCTTTTCCACGCTGCCCAGCACGCGCAGGCCATAGGCGCGGGCCATGGTCTGCACGGTGTTGAGCAGGGCCGGATCCAGCGCGCTGACCACCACCACCGCGCGCGCCAGCCGTTCCTGGGCGATGTGGCCGATGCACTCGATGCCGTCCATGCCCGGCATGTCCAGGTCCACCAACACCACGTCCGGCGGCGCCGGCTGCTGCCGCAGCACCTCCAGCGCATGCAGGCCGTCGGCGCCTTCCAGCACCTTTTCCACGCCCAGTTCGGCGAGCAGGCGCAGCGCGATCCGGCGCTGGAAACCGTGGTCCTCGACCACCATCACCTGCAGTTCGTTCAAGGCCATGCGGCGCTCCCCAGCGCGTCGGCGAGTCGCAAGCCTAACCCAGCTGGCACGGCAAGAGGCAAGCCGGCGGCAGCCCCCCTGCTAAAATACCGAGTCCTTGCTCGAACGCCTCGAGGGCGTTTTCGTACAAACGCCCTCGAGGCGTTTTTGCCTGTCCGGATTCCCGCCATGACCAGCACCGCCGAACTCTCCTCGCCGTCCTCGGCCAATACCGCCCTCACCAATTCGGTGGTCGACGCCGACTACACGCTGGAGGACAAGTACCGGCGCACCCAGGGCCGCATCTACCTCTCGGGGGTGCAGGCGCTGGTGCGACTGCCGCTGATGCAGAAGCTGCGCGACGAACGCGCCGGCCTGGACACCGCCGGCTTCATCAGCGGCTACCGCGGCTCGCCGCTGGGCGGGTTCGACCTGGAACTCTGGCGCGCGAAGAAGCACCTGGAGGCGGCGAAGGTGAAGTTCACCCCCGGCCTCAACGAGGACCTGGGCGCCACGATGGTCTGGGGCACCCAGCAACCCGGCCTGTTCCCCGGCGCGAAGCACGATGGCGTGTTCGGCATGTGGTACGGCAAGGGCCCGGGCGTGGACCGCTGCGGCGACGTGTTCAAGCACGCCAACGCCGCGGGCACCAGCAAGCATGGTGGCGTGCTGGCGCTGGCCGCCGACGACCACAATTGCCGCAGCTCCACCCTGCCGCACGGCAGTGAGCACGAATTCGTCAGCGCGATGATGCCGGTGCTCAACCCGGCCGGCGTGCAGGACATCCTCGACATGGGCCTGCTCGGGTTCGCGATGTCGCGCTTCACCGGCCGCTGGGTTGGCTTCAAGACCATCGCCGAAACCGTGGAGTCCTCGGCCTCGGTCGACGTCGACCCGTTCGCGATGCAGATCGTGCTGCCGGGCGATGCCGATTTCGAGATGCCCGCCGGCGGCCTCAACATCCGCTGGCCGGATCCGCCGCTGGACCAGGAGATGCGCCTGCACCGCTACGCGGTCAAGGCCGCGCAGGCGTTCGCGCGCGCGAACATGCTGGACCGCATCGTGGTCGATTCGCCGAACGCACGCCTCGGCATCGTCACCACCGGCAAGAGCTACCTCGACGTGCTGCAGGCACTGGAATACCTGGGCCTGGACGGCGCCGCCTGCCGCGACCTCGGCATCCGCGTGTACAAGGTCGGCATGACCTGGCCGCTGGAGCCGCAGGGCATCCGTGCGTTCGCGCGTGGCCTGCAGGACATCCTGGTCGTCGAGGAGAAGCACAGTTTCATCGAGTCGCAGATCAAGGAGCTGTTCTACAACTTCGACGGGCAACGCCCGAGCATCGTCGGCAAGTACGACGAGGCCGGCGAATGGATCCTGCCGAGCACCGGCGAACTCACCCCGGCGCGCATCGCCGGCGTGATGGCGAAGCGCATCCAGCGCTTCCACGACAGCGAGCACATCCGCGAGGTGCTGCGCTGGATGGAGAGCAAGGAAGGCGAACTGGCGCTGCCGCGCGCCAACTTCCCGCGCGTGCCGCATTACTGCTCCGGCTGCCCGCACAACACCAGCACCAAGGTGCCGGAAGGCTCGCGCGCGCAGGGCGGCATCGGTTGCCATTACATGGTGACCTGGATGGACCGCAGCACCGACACCTTCACCCACATGGGTGGCGAAGGCGTGACCTGGGCGGGCCAGGCGGCGTTCACCGACACCCCGCACATCTTCCAGAACCTCGGCGACGGCACCTACTTCCACAGCGGTTCGCTGGCGATCCGCCAGTCGATCGCCGCCGGCGTCAACATCACCTACAAGATCCTCTACAACGATGCGGTGGCGATGACCGGCGGCCAACCCGTCGATGGAACGCTGACCGTTCCGCAGATCGCCCAGCAGATGCGCGCCGAAGGCGTGCAGACCATCGCATTGGTCAGCGACGACATCGACAAGTGGACCGATCCGTCGATCTTCCCGAACGGCGTGACCTTCCACGACCGCCGCGAACTCGACGCCGTGCAGAAGACGCTGCGCGAGGTGAAGGGCACCAGCATCCTGATCTACGACCAGACCTGCGCGACGGAAAAGCGCCGCCGCCGCAAGCGCGGCAAGATCGTCGATCCGCAGAGGCGCGTGATGGTCAACTCGCTGGTCTGCGAAGGCTGCGGCGATTGCGGGCAGAAGAGCTTCTGCGTCAGCGTGCTGCCGAAGGACACCGAGTTCGGCCGCAAGCGCGAGATCGACCAGAGCAACTGCAACAAGGATTACAGCTGCGTCGAGGGCTTCTGCCCCAGCTTCGTCAGCGTGCACGGCGGCAAGCTGCGCAAGGGCAGAAAGGTCAATGCGGCGGACAAGCTGGCCTCGTTGCCGGCACCGCAGATCCGCAGCGACCTATCGCAGCCGTGGAACATCCTGATCACCGGCGTCGGCGGCACCGGCGTGGTGACCATCGGCGCGCTGCTGGGCATGGCCGGGCACCTGGAAGGCAAGGGCTCGAGCGTGCTCGACCAGACCGGCCTGGCGCAGAAGGGCGGCGCGGTGACCACGCATATCCGCATCGCGAAGACCCCGGCCGACATCCACGCCGTGCGTATCGCTGCCGGCGAGGCCGACCTGGTGCTGGGCTGCGACATGGTGGTGGTCAACGACTACTGGGTGCTGTCGAAGATCCGTCCCGAGCGCAGCACCGTGGTGATGAACACCTACGAGGCGATGCCGGGCACCTTCACCACCCGTCCGGACATGCAGTTCCCGGCCGCCGACATCGTCAGGGCGGTGAGCACCGCGCTCAACGGCGAGGCCCCGCTGCAGATCGATGCCACCCAGATCGCCACCGCGCTGATGGGCGATGCGATCGCCGCCAACCTGTTCATGCTCGGCTACGCCTGGCAGCGGGGCCTGGTGCCGATCCGCTTCGAGGCGCTGATGCGCGCGATCGAACTCAACGGCGCGGCGGTGGAGATGAACAAGACCGCGTTCGCGTGGGGCCGCCTCGCCGTCGTCGACCTTGCGGCGGTGATCGATGCCGCCGGCATCGTCCGCAACGCGCAGGCCAACGCGGAGCGCACCCCGCTGCCGCTGCCGATGCTGGGCGCCACCAACAACGATGCCGGCGAATCCGGCCTGACCCCGTTCGCCGCCGACCTGCGCAGCGAGGATGAGTTGCGCCACGTGCCGGCCTCGAACGCCGGCGAGGTCGCCTTCCTGCCGTTGGACGATGCGCGGCTGTCGCGTTCGTTGGATGAAGTCATCGCGCGCCGCGTGGCCTTTCTCACCGGGTACCAGAACGCGAAGTACGCCAGGCGCTATTCCGACTTCGTGGCCAAGGTGCGTGCGGCGGAAAGCGCGAAGGCGCCGGGCAGCACCGACCTGTCGGAGGCGGTGGCCCGCTACTTCTTCAAGCTGATGGCCTACAAGGACGAGTACGAAGTGGCGCGCCTCTATACCAGCGGCGACTTCAAGCGCCGGCTGGAGCAGCAGTTCGAGGGCGACTACAAGTTGCGCTTCCACCTTGCCCCACCCCTGCTGGCGAGGAAGAACGCGCAGGGCCAGCTGGTGAAGCAGGACTACGGCAGCTGGGTGTTCATCGCCTTCAGGCTGATGGCGAAGCTGCGCGTCCTGCGTGGTACCCCGCTGGACGTGTTCGGCTACACCGCCGAACGCCGCGGCGAACGTGCGCTGATCGGCGAATACGAGAAGACCATCGCGCTGCTGCTCGACAAGCTCGATGGCGGCAACGTGGACCTGGCCGCCGACATCGCCAGCATCCCCGAGCACATCCGCGGCTACGGCCACGTCAAGGAAGCGCACCTGCGCAAGGCCAAGGCGCGCGAGGCGGAACTGCTGCGGGAGTGGGACAACCCGTTGCGGGTGGTGCAGGCGGCCTGAGCCGGCACCACTCCGGGCCCCACGAAAAAGCCCCGCTCTGCGGGGCTCTTTCGTCAACAGGCATGAATAACGCGACGGCTCAGGGCGAGGCCACCGCGCCCTGTTGGCTGCCGCCACCGCGAGCGGCAACGGCTCGCGCGTCCCCGAGGATCTGCTGCGCGCTGCGGCCGTCGCAGGCAAAGCTGCGCGCCTGCCGCAACCATTGCGCATCGTTGGCATACGAGAACACCAGCTGGCGCTGCTTGATGTCGTCGATCAGCACCCGCGCGATCGACTGGCGCACGGCGGGGCAGCCGTGGCTGCGGCCCAGCCTGCCACGCATCGGGATCGAACGCGGTTCGGCGTAGGCAGCGCCATGCACCACGATTGCGCGATCGCGCGCGTTGTCGTTGAAGCCCGGATCCAGGCCATCCATCCGCAGCGAGTAGCCGTTGCCACCCATGTAGGTCTCTGCGGTACGGAACAGGCCGAGGCTGGTGGCGTGGCTGCGGTGCTGGTTGGAAAAACGGGTGGCAAGGTTGTCGCCGCTGCCCTGGCCGTGGGCGACGTGTTCGTGGTGGAGCAGGCGGTCGCGAGCAAGGTCGAATACCCATAGGCGCCGCTGCGTGGACGGCAGCGAGTAGTCGATCACTGCAAGCCGGCTGTCGTGGCCCACGTCGCCGCCCCGCACCGCGCATGCACGGGCCTGCAAGGCCAGCGCCAGCACGCCGGGGTCGGCGTCCGGGGCCAGCCTGCGAAGCCGGGCAAGCAGGTCCGGCCTCTCCGCGGCAGGCACGACGAGCGGTTCTGGCACGGCGGTTGTGCGCCGGGGAGCGGTCTCGTGCAGGGCGGTCGACATCGACGCGGCGGCACTCGCAAGGCGTGGTTCGGGCGCAGCGCACGCGGCCGACAACGCCGCGATGCCCATGGTGCAGGCGATCTGGATTCTGTTCATGCGGCGACCTTACCCACGCCAGCCGTGGTCGTCGCTGAATGCAAACCCCTGGGGCTGAACGGCAACGATTCCTTAACCTCGAATTGCGAACGCGATCATCAATTCGCGGCCACTGGCCCCTGCGTCACTTGCGCGCGGCGAAGATCGACGTGAGGTAGTCGGGCTTGCCCTCGATGCGCTCCAGGTGCGGATGGCGCAGGCCGCCGCGGTAATCCAGCTTGATCGTGCGGTAGATGTCGAAGTCGCGCAGCATCAGTTCGATGGGCACGCCGGTCTTCGCCGCGGTGATTGCTTCGTCCAGCACATCCTTGTCGTAGGCCAGGCCGTTGACCGCGACCACGGTGCTGCCGCTGCCGATGCCGGCCTTGAACGCGGGGCCGTCCCATCGCACGTCGCCGATCACGCCCTCCTTGTTCAACGACAGGCCCAGCGAATAGGTGTAATCGGCGCCGCCGCCGCGCGCATTGGCCTTGGCGTAGGCGTTCGGTTCTTCCTTGTAGACCAGCCGCCAGCCGCTGGCCTCGATGCCGCCGGTGAGGCCGACCTTGCCATCCAGCCGGTCGCGCAGGAACGTCTTCCAGTCATGCGGCTGCACGCCATTGAGCGTGGCGACCACCTCCTCGAAAGTGTAGGTGGCCTGGGTTTTCCACTCGCCGTCGTTGATGCCGAAGAATGCGCGGGCAAAATCGTCCAGCGACTTGCGGCCGCCGCTCCTGGCGCGGATCAGCGCATCCGCTTCCAGCCAGATCATCTGGCCGCCGCGGTAGTAGTCCTCGCTCATCTGGTAGTTGAGGTAGGCGCGTGCGGCGCGGCCGACCACGATCGGGTCGTTGGTGGTGTCCTGGATGCCGCGCCACTGCAGGCCGGCGCGGTTATCCGCATAGGTCGCCGCGACCAGCGCCAGCGCATCGCGCGAGGCCGGCAGCGGGCGCATGCCGCTGCGCGCGGCCAAGACGTTGCCCCAGTACTGGGTCTGGCCTTCGTACACCCACAGCAGGCTGTCCTGCATGGGTACGTTGAAGTTCGGCGTCCACAGGTCGGCGCCGCGGCGGTACTTGCCGTTCCACGAATGCACGAACTCGTGCGCCAGCAGGTCGGTGAAGCCGGCCTTCTCGTTCCAGCCGGTGAAGTAGTCGGTGCCGACGCCGTTTTCGCTGGAGCGCTGGTGCTCCAGGCCGTTGCCGCCCATCTGCGCCGACAGCGAGAACAGGAACTGGTAGTGGTCGTAGTGCTGCGCGGCGAACAGCTTCAGCGCCTGCTCGACCATCGCCTGGTGGATGGCCACCTGCTCCGGCCTGGCTTCGAGGAACCTTGGCGCATCGGCGACCACCCCCAGCCGCACCGGCACCTTGCTGCCGGCGGGGGTCAGGTCGATGTTCTTCGCATGGCGGCCCGCGTACACGGGCGAGTCGACCAGGATGTCCAGCGGCACGTCTTCGTAATCGACGGTGTCGCCGCTGCGGCCCTGCTCGTGCAACGCGGTGTAGGCGGTCCAGCCGGCGGGATAGGTCACCCGCGGATCGAACTGGATCCTGCCGGCGTAATGCCCGGCCGGGTACAGCACGGTGGAGAGGAACTGCAGGTTGAGCATGCGCGGGGTCATCACTACCCGGCCCTGGCCGCTGCCGGTGGCGGTGAGGAAGTCGAACTCCGCGGTGATCGCGGAGACGCCCGGCGGCACGTCGAGGTGGAAGGCATGCACGTTCAATGTGTCGCGCTTCCACGCCAGCGTGCGGCCGCCGGCCTTGAACACCAGCCCGGCGATCCTGTCGATCCCGTTGCGCGGCGAATGCCCGCCCGGCACCCACGCCGGGTACAGCAGGGTGAGCGGCCCCGCCTGCACGGGGATGGTCTGCCGGATCTTGAAGATGCGCTGGCTGAGGTTGGTGGCATCGACCTCCAGGCGGATCGTACCGGGGGCGTACGCCACGTCGCGCGGCGGCAGGATGCGCGATGCGTCTTGCGCGTGGACGCCGCCGGCGAGCAACAGGGACAGGGCGACGGGCAACAGGCGCAGGATCATCGGCAACTCCGGGGCAGGGACGTGGGCGACCATCGTAGGGC
>Ga0114939_10003785_pt1 | contig 10375 bp, 7 predicted proteins | sample AshMeaCrysSpring_FD_87196 | JGI IMG/M metagenome (GOLD analysis project Ga0114939, IMG submission 87196) | Groundwater microbial communities from Big Spring, Nevada to study Microbial Dark Matter (Phase II) - Ash Meadows Crystal Spring | ecosystem: Environmental > Aquatic > Deep subsurface >... | reverse complement strand
GGTTCTTTTTGATTTCGACGGCGTGCTGGTGGACACCGAGTGGGCGATCTATCAGTCGTGGCGGCGCGTGTTCGAGGCGCACGATCATCCGCTGCCGCTCGAGCTCTACACGCGCTGCATCGGCTCGGACTTCGCGACGTGGTCGCCCAAAATCCACCTCGAGGAGCTCACTGGAAAAGCCTTTGACTGGCACGACCTCGACGCCCGGCGGCAGGAGGAAATCATGGCCGATCTGGCGGACGCGGGTCCGATGCACGGCGTGGCCGCCTTGTTGGAAACAATCAAACAGGCGGGCCTGCCGATGGCGGTGGTTTCCAGCTCCTCGCACCGCTGGGTGGATGGCTGGCTGGACAGACTCGGACTCGCCGCGCATTTCCAAACCACCGTCTGCCGTGGTGACGCGCCGCGCATCAAGCCGGCGCCGGATTTGTTTCTGGAAGCGGCGATGCGCCTCGCTGCCGCGCCGCAAGACTGTCTGGTGATCGAGGATTCCGCGAACGGCCTCGCGTCCGCGAAAAACGCCGGCATGCGCGCGTGGATCGTGCCGAACCGCGTGACGGAGTGCCTCGATTTCACCGCGGCGGACCGGGTGTTCCGCTCGCTTGCGGAGTGTGTGGCGGAGTTTTAGAGCCCCGCAGGATGGCGCATGACGTGGCCGAGGCTGCGGCGCGTCTCGGGTTTCCAGCGCGGGCCCGTTTCCCCGCCCGGGCCGCCGGTGTCCAGCCGCAGACCGGCCACGGTCATGAAGACATGGTCCTTGCGGATGTAGATCGTGATCCACCTGCCCTCGCCTTTTTTGCCGTATTTGAAATAGCCGGTCGAGGGCAGCGAGCCCCTCAGCAGTCCCGCTTCCCGCAGCACGTAGGAAACGGTGCCGGAGCAATCGTAGCCGCTGTCGTCATGGCTGGCATGGCCGCCGCCCCACTTGTAGGGCATTCCCTGGAGGCGGTTGCCGGCGGCGATCGCGCGCTTCACGGCAGCCGGGGCGTTCCTCGGCGCGTAGGCCATGCCGTGTTTCAATAGCGCGGTGCGTCCGTATTCAAAGCGGTAGCTCACGGGCCTCCTCGCCTTCACCTGGCTGGAGCAGCCCGCCAGTCCTAACAAAAACGGCGCCGCGGCGAGAACAAGAACGAACTTTTTCACGCCACACAGAATGCCGGATATTCAAACAAAGTAAATTATTTTGATGGCCAGGATTCCAGGAAACCAATTGCCGCAACCAGCGCCCGCGAACGGTGGCTGAGGGCGTTTTTCACATCCTCGCCCAGCTCGGCGAAAGTCCGCTCATGGCCGTCCGGGATGAACAGCGGGTCATAGCCGAAGCCACTCCCGCCACGCGGCGCATCGATGATCCGGCCTTCGACCGTGCCGCTGAAATGCGCCCGTTCCTCTCCGCTCTCCGCCAGCACCATCGTGCAGCGGAAACGCGCGCGGCGGTCGGCTTGTCCCGCCATGTTTGCCAGCAGCCGGGCGTTGTTGAGCGCATGGTTGCCCTCCTCGCCGCCATAGCTTGAGGACCACACGCCCGGCGCGCCGCCGAGCGCGTCCACTTCCAAGCCGGAATCGTCCGAGAGCACCCAGCCAGCCACCAGCCGGCTGATGCCCACAGCTTTCAGCCGCGCGTTTTCCAGAAAGGTCGTGCCGGTTTCCGCGATTTCCGGGCATTCGGGAAACGCGGACACATCCAGTACTTCGAAACGCCCGCCGATCATGGCGCGGATTTCCGCAGTCTTGTGGGCATTGCGGGTGGCGATGATCAGGCGGGGCGGTGGCGGCATGCCCACTGGCTAACGGGAATCCACGCGTCCGGCCAAGTTTTTTGAATAAAGCGGCCGCCGGGGACGCTTAGCCCATGATGAAAGCAATCACCTGGCTCGCCTCCCTCACCGTCGCCGCTCTCTCCGCATCCGCCTTCGCGGCCACGCCCGAAGGGTGGGTCACCGATCTCGACAAGGCCCTGGAAAAGGCCAAGGCGGCGAAAAAATCCGTGCTCGTCGAATTCACCGGCTCGGACTGGTGCCCGCCGTGCATCGCCATGCGCAAGAATGTCTTTTCCAAGGAGGAATTCGTCAAAAAGGCCTCGGAAAAATTCATCCTCGTCGAACTGGATTTCCCGAAAGGCGACAAGGCCGTGGCCGAGAAGAACCAGCCGCTCGCCGAGAAATACAAGATCGAGGGTTTTCCCACCGTCGTCCTCTTGGATTCCGAGGGTAAGGAATTCAGCCGCTTCTTCGCCTCGGAAGCTCCCACCGTGGATGAGTTCCTCAAGCGGATTGACACGGCCTTGGAACGCAAGGCACTCGATTGACTTGAGCCAGCGCGGCCCACACACCCCTTCACGCCTGCCCCGCACGGAGCAGCGCCGATCCGCTCACTCCTGCGGCACCCGCCATCCATGCAATGACGCGGCTCGGCGGTGGCGGGGTTTTTCTTTTCAAGCCGGACATGTGCCGCCACAGTCCGCGGCCTTTCCCGATCATGTCCGACGTCCGCAAGCCTTTCCCCTTCCGCGAGTTCGAGCCCAAGTGGCAGCAGCGCTGGGAGTCCGAAAAAACCTTCCGCACCCCCGGCCCGGGCGACGAGGGCTTCGATCCCGCGAAGCCGAAATACTACGTGCTCGACATGTTTCCCTACCCGAGCGGCGCGGGGCTCCACGTCGGCCACCCGGAAGGCTACACCGCCACCGACATCCTCGGCCGCTACAAGCGCATGACCGGCCACAACGTGCTGCACCCGATGGGCTACGACTCGTTCGGCCTGCCCGCCGAGCAATACGCCATCAAGACTGGCCAGCACCCGGCGATCACCACCGCCGCGAACATCGAAAATTTCCGCCGCCAGCTCAAATCGCTCGGCTTCGCCTACGATTGGGACCGTGAAATCGCCACCACCGATCCGGAATACGTGCGTTGGACGCAGTGGATCTTCCTGCAACTCTACAACTCGTATTTCTGCGAGGAAACCAATCGGGCGCGTCCAGTCAGTGAACTCGAAGCGAAAGGCTGGACACGCGATCAAATCGATGACGTCCGCCTCGCCTACGTCGCCAACACGCCCGTCTGGTGGTCGCCCGACCTCGGCACGGTGCTCGCCAACGAGGAAGTCGAGGAGTGGAAAGCCAAAGGCCACACCGTCGAGCGCCGCCCGCTGCGCCAGTGGATGCTGCGCATCACCAAATACGCCCAACGCCTCATCGACGAACTCGAAACGCTCGATTGGCCGGATGGCATCAAGCTGCTGCAGAAGAACTGGATCGGAAGAAGCGAGGGCGCGTCCGTCCAATTTCAAATTTCAAATTTGAAATTTGAAATTGAGGTCTTCACCACAAGGCCCGACACGCTGTTCGGCGCAACCTACATGGTGCTCGCTCCGGAACACCCGCTCGTCCCTGAAATCACCAGCGCCGAACAGAAGGCCGCCGTCGAAGCCTATCAGAAATCCATCGCCTCCAAGTCCGACCTCGACCGCGGCGACCTCAACAAGGACAAGTCCGGCGTCTTCACCGGCGCTTTCGCCACGAATCCGGTCAACGGCGAACAGATCCCCGTGTGGATCGCCGACTACGTCATGATGGGCTACGGCACCGGCGCGATCATGGCGGTTCCTGGCCATGATGAGCGCGACTTCGAGTTTGCGACGAAGTTCGGTTTGGAGATCAAGGCGGTGGTTGGAGAAGGGGAGCGCGGGCGTCCCGCCCGCTTCTTCAATGAAGCATCTGCAACCGTCATCACCCGTCACAAGCTCCCCCACTGGCAACAGGACGAAACCGCCTGCTTCGTCACTTGGCGGCTCAACGACAGTTTGCCAAAGGACAAACTCGATCTTTGGGCCGCGGAGCGCGAGGCATGGCTGAATACCAATCCGGAGCCATGGACTGACGAAATCGAGAAGGACTATCACCAGCGGTTCTCGGATCGTCTTGATGAATGGCTGGATGCCGGTTCGGGCAGTTGCGTTCTCAGGCGGAGGGAGGTTCGAGAAATCGTCACGCGGGCACTCAGGCACTTCGATGGCGAGCGCTATCATCTTCATGCATTCGTCGTGATGCCGAACCATGTGCATGTGCTGTTTTCGCCCGTGGATGGACACCAGATGGCGGAGATCCTGCATTCGTGGAAAAGTTTCACTTCGAAGCAGATCGGTAAGATTCTTGGCGAAGGCGGAAGGCTGTGGCAACCGGAGTATTATGACCGGTTGATTCGGAGCGAGCGGCACTTTTACAAGGTGCTTCGATACATTGAGGAAAATCCTGCCAAAGCCGGCCTTTCGGAGGATCGTTTCACGATGTGGTCGGCTCTTTTGGAAGAAGCGGGCGGGACACCCGCGCTCCCTTATTGCGATCCTGGCATCGCCATCAACTCCGGCTTCCTCGACGGCCTGCCCACCGCCGAAGCCAAGGCCAAGGTGATCGAGTGGCTCGAATCCAACGGCAAAGGCAAGCGCCGCATTCAATACAAACTGCGCGACTGGCTTTTCTCCCGCCAGCGTTACTGGGGCGAGCCCTTCCCGATCGTCTGGAAAGACGGCCACCACCATGCGCTGCCCGAAAGCGATCTCCCGCTGCTCGCGCCGCCGCTCGACGACTACAAGCCCAGCGGCACGCCCGATCCGCTGCTCAGCAAGGCCACCGAATGGGTGAATCTCCCCGACGGCTCCACCCGCGAAACCAACACCATGCCCCAATGGGCGGGCTCCTGCTGGTACTACCTGCGTTACTGTGATCCTTCCAACACCAGCCGGTTCATTTCGATGGAAGCCGAGGGATACTGGGGGAGCGCGGGCGTCTCGCCCGCATCTTCATCCACAGAAGCGGGCGGGACGCCCGCGCTCCCTTCCGGCATGGTGGATCTCTACGTCGGCGGCACCGAGCACGCCGTGCTCCACCTCCTCTACGCGCGCTTCTGGCACAAGGTGCTCTTCGACCTCGGCCACGTCACCACTCCAGAGCCCTTCCAGCGCCTAGTCAACCAGGGCCTCATCCTGGGAGAGGATGGCCAGAAGATGTCCAAGTCCCGCGGCAACGTGGTGAACCCGGACGATGTCGTCAAAGAATACGGCGCCGACGCGCTGCGGCTCTATGAAATGTTCATGGGGCCGCTCGAACAGGTGAAACCCTGGCAAATGAAGGGCGTCGAAGGCGTTTCCCGTTTCCTCGCCCGCGTCTGGCGCGTCGCATTCGAGGAATCGCAGGACGGCACCTTCCATGTTTCATCCAAAATCAAGGACGTGCCCTGCACCGACAAGGAACTCCTGCGTGTCGTGCATGAGACTTTGAAAAAAGTCGGCGAGGATATCGAGAAACTCAGCTTCAACACCGCCATCTCACAGATGATGATCTGCACCAACGCCTTCACCCAGGCGGATGTGGTGCCGCTCAGGGAGTTCACGCAGTTCCTCACCGTGCTCAACCCCTTCGCCCCGCACCTCACCGAGGAAATCCACGCGCGCTTGGCGGCGATCACTGGTCGCCGCCCTTCCCTTCTCTCTGAATCTCCCTGGCCCGCCCACGACGAGGCCGCGCTCGTCCGCAGCGAGATCGAGTTCATCATCCAGGTCAACGGCAAGCTGCGCGACCGCCTCATGCTTTCCAAGGACGCCGACGAGGCCGCCGTTACAGCCGCCGCCTCTGAAAGCTCCAGGGTCAAGGAACACACCGACGGCAAGACCATCCGCAAGATCGTCTTCGTACCCGGCAAGCTGCTCAACATCGTGGCCGGCTAGCGCGGGGCCGCGTGGAATTTCGTGGAAATCCCCTTGCCCGCCACGATGCCCGCAAGGCGCTCCGGGTGGCGGCCATGTGCGATATGGGTCTCGATTCCGGCGTCCACGGAGAATTTCACCGCGTCGAGTTTCGAGGCCATGCCGCCCATCGAAAAGCGGCCCTTGTCATCGCGCACATGGCGGAACACATCGTCGATCTCGCTCACTTCGGTGACGAGTTCGCCGCTTTGCGGGTCCATCAGTCCGTCCACGCTGGTCAGCAGGATCACGCGCCTGGCTCCGGCGAGTTTCGCCACGCGCACCGAGAGCATGTCGTTGTCGCCGAATTTCAGTTCCTCCACCGCCACCGAGTCGTTCTCGTTGATGATCGGCAGGATGCGCGGCTCGGAAAGCAGGCGGTCGAGCGTGTCCGAGACATAGCCGGCGCGTTCCGGCGTGGCAAGATCGGCGGTGGTGAGCAGCACTTGCGCCACGGTGATCTCGAAGTTTGCAAACAGGCTGCTGTAGGTCTGCATCAGCCTTGCCTGGCCCACCGCGGCGCAGGCTTGGCGGGTGGCGGTGTCTCTCGGATATTCGGAGAGCCCGAAGGCGGAAACGCCGGAGCCGACCGCGCCGGACGAGACGAAGAGACAACGGTGGCCCGCGTCGATGAGCCCCGCGATGGCGGAAACGAGATGCACCAGCGCCGCGCGGTCGAGCGTGCCGTCGGCGGATTTTGTGAGCACGCCGGTGCCGGCCTTGATGACGGTGAGTTCGGAAGCCATGGGAAAATTTCGCCGTGAGGCGGCACGGGGATACGTTGGAATCCGGCCGCGCGCCATCCCAAATTCCCGCCTTCCCCCGCTATCGCGAGCTGTTACATTGCGCGCCGGATGAATGACGCGAACGATGCCGCCTTGTTGGGAATCCTGCAGGAAAGCATTCCTTTCGGCTTGCGCCCGTTCGCCGATCTCGGGAAACGCTGTGGATTGTCAGAGCAAGAAACTCTGGAGAGGGTGAAGGCGTTGAAGGCGGCGAAAGTCATCCGCCAGATCAGCGCGATTTTCGACACCCGCAGCCTCGGTTACTCCTCCAGCCTCGTCGCCGCGAAGATCGCTCCTGAAAAACTCGATGCCGCCGTGGCCGTCATCAACTCCCACCCCGGCGTCAGCCACAACTACCTGCGCAACCATGAGTTCAACCTCTGGTACACCATCGCCGTGCCGCCCGCCAGCCGCCTCGGCTTGGAAAAAACCGTGGACCTGCTCCATCATCTATCAGGCGCGGAAAGCACGCGCCTGCTGCCCACGCTGCGCCTCTTCAAGATCGGCGTGCGCTTCGATGTCGAGGGCGATGCCAAACCCGAAGACCGGAGCAAACCCGCCTACACCGAGGCGAACCGCCGCGAAGCCGCGCCGCTCGCCGCGAAGGAAATCGAATTCGTGCGCGTGATGCAGCGCGATCTTCCCATCGTGCCGGAGCCATTCACCGCAGTCGCAAACGAACTCGGCATTTCCTTCGAGGAAGCCGCCGCGTTGCACTCGGAGTTTCTGAGCACCGGCCGCATGCGCCGCTTCGCCGCCGTGCTCCACCACCGCAAGGCGGGCTTCGGAGCCAACGCCATGGGCGTCTGGGCCGGCCCGCGGGATGATCCCGCCGCGCTGCAAAAACTCGGCGAAACCATGGCCGGCTTCCGCGCCGTGAGCCACTGCTACCAGCGCCCGAGCTATCCGGAATGGCCCTACAACCTCTTCACCATGGTCCACGGCAAGAGCGAGCGGGAATGCGAGGAAACACTGACCGCCATCGCCGAGGCCACCGGCATCACCGACCGCCACGCGCTCTATTCCACAAGGGAGTTCAAGAAAGTCCGCGTCCGCTATTTCACCGATGAGGAGACGGGGTGGGAGGAAGCGCACGCCTGTTTGCAAAAACGCGGCGGCGGCCGGTGAGCGCCGCCACGGATCAATCGTCCTCGTCCTTCGCGCCTTTCACGCGGACCTTGCCGCGGAGTTTGGCTTCGATGAAGGCGTCGAGATCGCCGTCCATGACGGCCTGGATGTTGTTGGTTTCCTCGCCGGTGCGGAGATCCAGCACTTTCTGATAGGGTTGGAAGACATAGGAGCGGATCTGGTTGCCCCATGAAACGTCTCCCTTTTCGCCGTAGGTGCGGTCGGCCTCGGCTTTCTGTTTGTCCTCCTCGATGGTGTGGAGTTTCGCCTTGAGAATCTCGTAGGCGAGCTCGCGGTTCTGGCCCTGGGTGCGGGCGGCGGTGGAGCGGATCAGGATGCCGGTGGGAAGGTGGCGCAGCAGGACCGCGGTCTCCACCTTGTTGACGTTCTGGCCGCCCTTGCCTCCGGAGCGGGTGGTGGTGATCTCCACGTCCTTGTCGTTGATCTCGATGTTGATCTCCTTGGAGATTTCAGGCGTGGCGTCGATGGAGGCAAAGGACGTGTGGCGCTTCGCGTTCGAGTCGAACGGGGAAATTCTAACAAGACGGTGGACTCCGCGTTCGTTCTTGAGGAAACCATAGGCATTGTCGCCGGTGATTTTCAGAGTGGCGGTGCGCAGGCCGGCCTCGTCGCCGTCCTGCCAGTCCAGGGTTTCGACGGTGTAGCCCTTGCTTTCCGCCCAGCGGGTGTACATGCGGTGGAGCATCTGGGCCCAGTCGCAGGCCTCGGTGCCGCCCGCGCCGGCGGAGATGACGAGGAAGCACGGCGAGGCGTCGCTCGGCTGGTTTAGCAGTGTGAGCAGCTCGAAGGAGCGGATGTCGGCCTCCAGCGTTTTCGCGTTGCCGACCGCCTCGCGGGCGAGGTCGGCGTCGTCGAATTCCTTGGCGAGCGCCACGCCCTCCTCGATGTCCGAGACGCGGGCTTCGAGTTTGAGGAAGGCCTCGAGTTTCTTTTTCAGGCCGGCGGCCCTGGAGGAGATGGATTTCGCCTTTTCGGCGTCGTTCCAAAACTCGGGCGCGCCCATGGCCTCCTCGAGTGTGTTGATTTCGTTTTCGAGGGCCGGGACGTCAAAGATACCTCCTGAGTTTCCAGAGGCGGCTTTTCAGGCCGTCCGTATCGAGCGCCAGGAGGTCAGCGGTGGGAAGTGTGGACATGCGGGCGGAGGAAACGCGATGCCGCGCCGCGAGGCAAGACGGAACGGAGCGCGGGCTTCAGTCAGTTTCGTTGGTGGTTTCGGGCGGGCCGAAGTCCGCGCTGCGTTCCTCATCGTCGCCATCCGGGATGACGATGGAGACGTCCTGAAGCTTCTCACCTTCCTTGAGTGTGAGGAGTTTCACGCCTTGCGCCACTCGGCCGGTTTCGCGGATCTCGTTGACGCGGATGCGGATGCTCTGGCCGGTGGAGGTCATGAGCATGAGTTCGTCTTCCTCGGTGACGGTGACGGCTCCGACGACCGGGCCGGTCTTGTCGGTGACGTTCATGGTCTTCACGCCGATGCCACCGCGCGATTGAAGGCGGTAGTCGTCGAATGGCGTGCGTTTGCCGAGGCCGTTCTCGGAGGCAACCAACAAGGTGGAACCCTGCGTGACCTTGGCGAGGCCGACAACGAAGTCCCCCTCGCGCGGACGGATGCCGGCGACTCCCATCGAGGAGCGGCCCATCGAACGGCTATCGTCCTCATGGAAACGCAGGCTCATGCCCTCGTGGGTGACGAGCACGATCTCATCGGAGCCGGAGGTGAGGCGCACGCCGATGAGTTCGTTGTTTTCCTCCAGAATGATGGCGATGATGCCGTCCTTGCGATAGTTGCGGAAATCGTTGAGGGCGGTCTTCTTCACCTTGCCGGAGCGGGTGGCGAAGAACACGAAGCCCGCGTCCTCGCGGAAGGTGATGTCGTTGCCGCTCTCATCGGTCGCGCGTTCGAGGCGCAGCAGTGCGGCGATCTTTTCGTCCGGCTTGAGGTTGAGCACGTTCTTGATGCTGCGGCCGGTGGAGGTGCGGGAGCCTTCCGGAAGCTCGAACACGCGCTCGACGTAAACGCGGCCGGTGTTGGTGAAGAACAGCAGGTAATCGTGCGCCTGCACCGAGAACAGGTGCTCGACGAAATCGTCCGGCTCGTCCTTGCCGGTGGCTTTCGTTTCCATGCCCTTGAGCCCCTTGCCGCCGCGGCCTTGCAGGCGGTATTCGGTGGCGGGCGTGCGTTTCACGTAGCCGCGGTGGGAGAGCGTGACGATCATCGCGTCGTTGGCGATGAGGTCCTCCATGGCGACCTCACCGGCCTCGGCGAGGATCGGGCACTTGCGCGGGGTGGCGTATTTGTCGCGGATGACGCGCAGCTCGTCCTTGATGATGGTCAGAACGCGCACCTCGCGGGCGAGGATGTCGAGCAGGTCCTTGATCTCGACGAGGATGCCGTCGTATTCGCCCTTCACCTTGTCCTGCTCCATGCCGGTGAGCTGATAGAGGCGGAGATCGAGGATGGCGTTCACCTGGCGCTCGGAAAATACGTAGCGGTCGCCCTGCACGGCGGCCTGTGAACGGATGAGGATGCCGAGTTTCTCCGCCGTGGCGGTGGAGAACTGATAGGCGGCGAGACGTTCGCGGGCCTCGTCGCGGTTCTTCGAATCGCGGATGATGCGGATGAAATCATCGAGGTGGCCCAGCGCGAGCAGGAAGGCTTCGAGCAGTTCGGCGCGTTCCTCGGCCTTGCCTAACAGGAAGCG
>Ga0114939_10003784_pt1 | contig 10378 bp, 10 predicted proteins | sample AshMeaCrysSpring_FD_87196 | JGI IMG/M metagenome (GOLD analysis project Ga0114939, IMG submission 87196) | Groundwater microbial communities from Big Spring, Nevada to study Microbial Dark Matter (Phase II) - Ash Meadows Crystal Spring | ecosystem: Environmental > Aquatic > Deep subsurface >... | reverse complement strand
CTGGCGATGCGCGCGGCGGCGCAGAACCCGGAGTCGGCGCGCCTGGTGGGCGTGCGGGTGTCGTGGATGCTCGGCATCGGCTGGGGCCTGGCGGCCGCGATCGGCGCGGTCGCCGGCATGATGATCGCGCCGGTGGTGTTCCTCGACCCGAACATGATGGCCGGCATCCTGCTGTACGGCTTCGCCGCCGCCCTGCTGGGCGGCATCGACAACCCGTGGGGCGCGGTGATCGGCGGCTTCATCGTCGGCGTGCTCGAGAACCTGCTCGGCGCCTACGTGATCGGCACCGAGCTCAAGCTCACGGTGGCGCTGGTGCTGATCGTCGGCGTGCTGACGGTCAAACCCAACGGGCTGTTCGGCAAGGTGGTGGTGACCCGCGTATGAACGCCGTCGACCGCAGGTGGTGGGTGGGGTTGGGTGTGGCCCTGGCCGTCGCGCTGGTCGTGCTGCCCTTCCTGGTGCGCAACTTCACCGTGTTCCAGCTGAACATGGTGATCGTCTACGCGATCGCGATCCTCGGCCTGAACGTGCTGACCGGCTGGAACGGCCAGATCTCGCTGGGCCACGGCGCCTTCTACGCGATCGGCGCCTACGCCGCGGCGGTGCTGATGTCGTACGGCGGGTGGCCCTACTGGGCGACCTTCCTGCCGGCCGCCGTGGTCTGCTTCGTGTTCGGCTACCTGATGGGGTTCCCGGCATTGCGTCTGGCGGGGCACTTCCTCGCGCTGGCCACCTTCGCGCTGGCGGTCGCCGTGCCGCAGCTGCTGAAGAACAAGGCCGTCGAGGGCTGGACCGGCGGGGTGATGGGCCTGGTGCTGTCCAAGCCCGAGCCGCCGTTCTCCATGTCGCTGTTCGGCCAGCCGGTCACCGCCGACCGCTGGCTGTACTTCGTCGCGCTGGCGATCGCCGCGGTGATGTTCCTCTTCGCGTGGAACATCCTGCGCGGCCGCGTCGGGCGCGCGCTGGTGGCGATCCGCGATCACCCGATCGCCGCCACCGCGATGGGCATCAACCTGCCGGTGTTCAAGTCGATCACCTTCGGCGTGTCGGCTGCCTACACCGGCGTGGCCGGGGCGCTCGGCGCGGTCGTGGTCGCGTTCGTGTCGCCTGACAGCTTCACGTTCTTCCTGTCGATCTCGCTGCTGGTCGGGGTGGTGATCGGCGGGCTCGCATCGATCCCCGGCGCGGTGTTCGGCGCGCTGTTCATCCAGTTCGTGCCCAACGTCGCCGACCAGATCTCCAAGTCCGCGCCCTGGGCGATCTACGGCGTGTTCCTGATCGTCTTCATGTACCTGATGCCCACGGGGGTGATGGGCCTGCTGAAGACGGTCTGGCAGAAGATGCGGTCCGCACCGGCCGCGAGCGAGCAACGACCGGACGATCCGCGCGCGGGCGTGCCGGCGGCGACCACCACGAGGAGGTAGTGCAGATGACGTTCAAGCGATTCGGACTGGGTGTGGCGGCAGTTGCCGCGTTCGCGCTGGCCGCCCCGCCGGCCTTCGCCCAGAAGAAGTACGACCCGGGCGCCTCCGACAAGGAGATCAAGATCGGCAACATCAATCCGTACTCGGGGCCGGCGTCGGCCTACGGGGCCATCGGCAAGGCGATCGGCGCGTACTTTGCCAAGGTCAACGCCGAGGGCGGCATCAACGGGCGCCAGATCAAGTACATCACGGTCGACGACGGCTACAACCCGGCGCGCACCGTCGAGCAGGCACGCCGCCTGGTCGAGCAGGAGGAGGTGCTGGTGCTGTTCCAGCCGCTGGGCACGCCGCCGAACACGGCGATCCACAAGTACATGAACCAGCGCAAGGTGCCGCAGCTGTTCGTGGCCACCGGTGCCACGCTGTGGGGCGATCCGAAGAACTTCCCGTGGACGATGGGCTGGCAGCCCAATTACCAGTCCGAGGCGAAGATCTACGCCCAGCACATCCTCGAGACGAAGCCGAACGCGAGGATCGGCATCCTGATGCAGAACGACGACTACGGTCGCGACTACCTGAAGGGCTTCGTCGACGGGCTGGGCGACAAGGCCAAGTCGATGATCGTCAAGCAATTGACCTACGAGGTGACCGATCCGACCGTCGACTCGCAGATGGTCGAGCTCAAGGCCTCGGGTGCCGACATCTTCTTCAACATTACCACGCCGAAGTTCGCAGCCCAGGCGATCAAGAAGGCGGCCGAGATCGGCTGGAAGCCCGTGCACTACCTGAACAGCGTGTCGAACGCGGCCGGCGCGGTGATGGTGCCGGCGGGCGCCGACAACGGGGTCGGGATCATCTCGGCGTTCTACCTCAAGGATCCGTCCGACCCGCAGTGGCAGAACACGCCGGAGTACAAGGACTGGCTGGCCTGGATGCAGAAGTACAACCCGCAGGGCGACCTGAAGGACAATTTCAACGTCTACGGCTACACGGTCGCGCAGTCGCTGGTGCAGGTGCTCAAGCAGGCCGGGGACAACCTGACCCGCGAGAACATCATGAAACAGGCCGCCAGCCTCGACATGACCTCGCCGATGCTGCTGCCTGGGGTCAATATCAAGACCAGCCCCGACGACTTCTACCCGATCGAGCGCGAGCAGCTGGCGCGCTGGGACGGCAAGACCTGGGTGCTGTTCGGCAAGGTGCTGGGCCGCTGAACCGACAGCGCGACGGCTCGGCGGCGGCCGCGCCGTCGCCGGTTCGCCGCGAGGCGGCCCCACCGGGGCCCGCTCCTCGAGCCGGGGGCGGGCCCTTCCTTCGTCTTCGACCGACGCCATGCCTGCCGATCCGACCGTCCTGGACGACCCCCAGGTCTTCATCCCCGACCTGATCGCCAACCACGCCCGCTTCCAGCCGCGCCGCGAGGCCGTGGTCTGCGGCGGGGTGCGGCGCACGTGGGGCGAGTTCGACGCCAACGTCAGCCGGATCGCCCACGCGCTGCTCGGCGCCGGGCTGGCCCGCGGCGACCGGGTGGCCGTGCTGATGGGCAACCGCGTCGAGATGCTCGAGGCCACCTTCGGCATCGTGCGCGCCGGCGGCTGCGCGGTGCCGCTGTCGGGCCTGCTCACCGGCGAGCAGCTCGCCGCGCTGATCGCCGACGCCGGCGCGGTGGGCGCGTTCACCACGGCCGAGTTCCGCGCGAAGCTCGAGGCGCTGCCCGGCCTGCCGCCGGCGCTGCGCGCCGGGCTGCGGATCGCGGTCGATGACGGCGCGGGGGCGGCGTGGCGGCCGCTGGCGCAGGTCGTCGCCGGCATGCCGGCCGGGCAGCCGGCGATCACCTACCGGCTGGACGACCCGTTCAACATCATCTACAGCTCGGGCACGACGGGGCTGCCGAAGGGCATCGTGCAGACGCACCGCGCGCGGCTGCACTGGGCGTTCTCCAACGCGATCGAGATGGGGTTCGGCGACACCAGCCGGGCGCTGACCACGACCTCGCTGTACTCCAACGGCACCTGGCTGATGATGCTGCCGGTGCTGTTCTGCGGCGGCACGCTGGTGGCGATGCCGGCCTTCGACCCGGCGCGCTTCCTCGCGCTGCTCGGCGAGGAGCGGATCACCCACACGTTCATGGTGCCGGCGCAGTTCCTGGCCGTGCTCGCGCAGCCGGACCTGCGCTCGGCCGACACGTCGGCGCTGCGCACGATCCTGTGCGCCGGCTCGCCGCTGCGCACCGACACCAAGCGGCAGGTGATCGAGGCCTTCGGCAACCGGCTGATCGAGCTGTACGGCTTCTCCGAGGGCTTCGCGACGATGCTCAAGCCCTGGCATCCGCCGTCGAAGTTCGCCACGGTCGGCACGCCGGTGCTCGGCTTCGAGATCCGCATCCTCGACGACGACGGCCGCGAGCTGCCGCGCGGCGAAGTGGGCGAGATCGCCGGCTACGGCGCCGGCCTCATGCGCGGCTACCACGGTCGGCCCGAGGAGACCGCGAAGCTGGTGTGGCGCGACGAGCGCGGCCGCACGTTCATCCGCTCCGGCGACATCGGCCGGCTCGACGAGGACGGATTCCTCACGATCCTCGACCGCAAGAAGGACATGATCATCAGCGGCGGATTCAACGTGTTCCCGACCGACCTCGAGGCGGTGCTGGGCGGCCACCCCGACGTGCTCGACGTCGCGGTGATCGGCGTGCCGCACGAGCGCTGGGGCGAGACGCCGCTGGCGCTGGTGATCCGCCGGCCGGGCGCCACGGCGTCGGCCGCCGACCTGCTGGCCTGGGCCAACGGGCGGCTCGCCAAGCACCAGCGGCTCGCGGGCGTGGCGTTCCGCGACGACTTCCCGCGCAATGCGCTGGGCAAGGTGCTGAAGAAGGACCTGCGGGCGCCCTACTGGGCGCGCGCGGGGCGCACGATCTGAGCGCGGGCCCGCGGCCTCAGCGGACCACCAGCCGGTACGTCACCCGCTGCGCGGGGGGCGAGGCCGAATCGCCGGCGCGCCGGTACTCGAACTGCAGCGGGCCCTCGCCCGCGCCGATCGCCGACATCTCCCAGCGCTCCTGCCCCGGCGAGCCCATCAGCCCGGGCGCGTCGGGCTCGAACCGGGCCACGCCGCGCACCAGCACGAACGGCGGCACCGGGTCGACCAGCACCCATCGGTAACCGGTGGTCGGATTGCCCGGCAGCCGCACCTCGAAGGTCTCGTTCTGCCGCAGCTCGACCCGGAAGCTGCGCAGATCGAGCACCCGCGACGGCGCCCCGGGCGGGGCGGCCGCCTCGTCGGGCGCCGGCGGCGGCACGACGCAAGCGGCCAGCGCGACCAGCAGCGCCGCCCCGAGCGCCATCCGGAGTCGCCGCGTCCCGTTCGGGGACGCCGGCCCGCCGGGCACTGGGGGCCGGCGCGCGGCGCGGTGGGTGGATCGTGCGTTCATCGTCGGTGGGGGCGGGGCGGCGTGCGGACCGGGTCAGGACGGGTGTACGCCGACCGGCGGCGGGCTGCGCTCGGCGATGGTGATCCGATGCAGCAGCCTGCGATGGCCTTCGTAGCCGCCGGTGGCCGCATGGACCAGCCGACGATTGTCCCACAGCAGCAGCATGCCCGGCTCCCAGCGGTGCCGGTAGACGAACCGGGGCTGCCGCTGGTGCTCGAACAGCGACCGCAGCAGCACACGCGCCTCGTCGTCGGCCATGCCCTCGACGCCGATCGTGTAGCCGGGGCTGACGAACAGCACCGTGCGCCCGGTCTCGGGGTGGGTGCGCGCGATCGGGTGCGCCTGGGTGGCGAGCGCGCTGTCGCCGTAGCGGATCGCCATCGAGCGGCCCAGCGCGCGGTCGCGCTCGCCGTAGCGTCCGTCGCGGGCGTAGCCGACCCGCGCCGAGTGGATCCCCATCAGCCCGCGCAGTCGGGTCTGCTGCGCCGCCGGCAGTGCGTCCCAGGCCGCCTGCTGGTCGGCGAACAGGGTGTCGCCGCCCACCGGCGGGATCACCGAGCCGTACAGGGCCGTGCCGGCGGGCGGCGAGCGCAGGAAACTCCAGTCGGAATGCCAGTTGTCGGCGAACACCGGCGCCTTCTCGTCGGGCTCGCGACGGATCTCGACCACGTGCGGGTGCCCCGGGATCGGCGCGATGAACGGATCGTCCCCGCGCGGCCCGAGCGCCAGCGTGAACCGCTCGAGGTCGGCGATCGACATCGCCTGGCCGGGGAACGCCAGCACGCCGTGTTCGAGCCACGCCGCGCGGATCGCGGCGACCGTGGCGTCGGACAGCGACGCGCTCAGGTCCACGCCGTGAACCTGTGCGCCGCACGCGGCCCGGGAGGGAACGATGTGGATCATCCGGCGGGTCTCCGAGGGGCGGCGCGGCATGGCGCGGCCGGCCGCTGGAACCGGATTGGTCGGGGTGAGAGGATTCGAACCTCCGGCCTCTACGTCCCGAACGTAGCGCTCTACCAGGCTAAGCTACACCCCGAATCGGCCGTGCACGCCGCTGCGCAGGCGACCCCGCCGAACGCGGGATGATAGCAGATCGCCGCGCGGGGCGGCAGGCGGCAGGCGGGCGCCGAGGTGCGCCCGCAACCGCCTTCAGCGGTCCCGGGCCAGCGACTGGTCGGCCAGCGCGAGCAGGGCGCGGCGGTGCTCGGAGTCGGGCAGGCAGGCGAGTGCCCGGTGGCCGGCTTCGACCTCCTCGCGGGCCCGCTGGCGGGCGTAGGCGAGCGCGTCGGTGCTGCGGACCGCGGCCACGATCCGGTCGAACTCGGTGGTGTGGCCGCGCACGATCGCCTCGCGGACCAGTTCGCGCTCGGCCGGGGCGCCGCGGTTCATCACGTGGATCAGCGGCAGCGTAGGCTTGCCCTCGCGCAGGTCGTCGCCGACGTTCTTGCCGATGTCGGCCGTGACGCCGTCGTAGTCGAGCACGTCGTCGATCAGCTGGAACGCGGTGCCCACGCGGCGCCCGTACTCGGCGGCGGCCGCCTCGACGTCCGGCGGCGCGTCGTTGAGCACGGCGCCGAGCTGGGCGGCCGCCTCGAACAGCCGGGCCGTCTTGTAGCGGATCACCTGCAGGTAGCGGGCCTCGTCGACGTCGGGGTCGTGGCAGTTCATCAGCTGCAGCACCTCGCCTTCGGCGATGGTGTTGGTGGCGTCGGCGAGGATCTGCATCACCCGCATCCGGTCCACCTCGACCATCATCTGGAAGGCGCGCGAATAAAGGAAGTCGCCCACCAGCACCGAGGCGGCGTTGCCGAACGCGGCGTTGGCGGTCTGCCGGCCCCGCCTCAGCGCCGACTCGTCGACGACGTCGTCGTGCAGCAGCGTGGCCGTGTGGATGAATTCGACCACGGCGGCGAGCAGCACGTGGTGGCCGGCGGCGTGGCCCGGGCGGTCGCCGTAACCCAGGGCCCGGGCGAACAGCAGCAGCGTGACCGGGCGCAGCCGCTTGCCGCCGGCGCCCACGATGTAGTCGGCCACCGTGTTGACGAGGGCCACGTCGGAACGCAGTCGCCGGCCGATCAGGCGGTCCATGTCGGCCAGGTCGGCGACGATCGCGGGCGGAAGGGACGCGGGGGACACGGCGGGCTCGGGGCGGCGGCCGGCGGGCCGGCTGAACCCGCGGAGTATAGCCGCGGGCGCCCCGGGAAGCGTCCGAATTGACCGGCGCCAAGGCGCACATTAGAATTGAAGGTTCCCTGCGACGGGCGCGGCGCGCCTGCGGGGTCACCCTGCGGATTCCCCGAGGTCTCCCATGTATGCGGTCATCAAGACCGGCGGCAAGCAGTACAAGGTGTCGGCCGGCGAAAAACTGAGGGTCGAGCAGCTCGCCGCCGACGTGGGCGCCGAGGTGGTCATCGACCAGGTGCTGGCGGTGGGCACCGGCGAGCAGTTCGCCGTGGGTGCCCCGCTGCTGGCGGGCGCCTCCGTGTCGGCCACCGTGATGTCGCACGGGCTGGGCGAGAAGGTCCGCATCTTCAAGATGCGCCGGCGCAAGCACTACCAGAAGCACCAGGGCCATCGGCAGCCGTACACCGAGCTGTTCATCGGCCGGATCGCCTCCGACCTGGGCAGCGCGTCGGCCGAGGTGCCGGCGATCCCCGCCGCCCCCGACGACCTCGAGCGGATCGAAGGCATCGGGCCCAAGATCGACCAGCTGATGGCCAAGGCGGGCATCCGCACGTTCGCCCAGCTGGCGGCCACGCCGGTCGAGAAGCTGCGCGAGATCCTGCACGCCGGCGGGCCGCGGTTCGCCGCGCACGACCCGGGCACCTGGCCCGAGCAGGCCGCGCTCGCCGCCAAGGGCGAGTGGGACGCGTTCCGCAAGCTCACCGACGAACTCGTCGCCGGCAAGCGCAAGTAAGGGGTACCCGAGATGGCACAGAAGAAGGGCGGCGGCTCGACGCGCAACGGCCGCGACTCCGAGTCCAAGCGGCTGGGCGTCAAGGTGTTCGGCGGCCAGGCCATCCGTGCCGGCGGGATCATCGTGCGTCAGCGCGGCACCGAGTTCCACCCGGGCGACAACGTCGGCATCGGCAAGGACCACACCCTGTTCGCGCTCGTCGACGGGCACGTGCGGTTCGCGGTCAAGGGGCCGCAGAACCGGCGCACCGTCGTCGTCCAGCCGGCCTCCTGACGACGCGGCGCGCGCGCCGCGCGCTGGGGCCCCGCCGCGGCGGGGCCTTCGTCTTTCCGGCTCCCGCATGCTCCAGGCACTGCTGGTCTCCACGGGCGTCGTCGCCCTCGCCGAGATGGGCGACAAGACCCAGCTCCTGTCGCTGGTGCTGGCCGCACGCTTTCGACGGCCGTGGCCGATCATCTGGGGCATCCTGCTCGCGACCCTGGCCAACCACGCGCTGGCCGGCGTGCTGGGCGCGTGGCTGCAGGGAGCGCTCGGCCCGGTCTGGCTGCGCTGGATCCTCGGCCTGTCGTTCATCGCGATGGCGGCCTGGATGCTGGTTCCCGACAAGCTCGACGACACGCAGGCGCCGGAACGGCCGTGGGGCGCGTTCGTGACCACCCTCGTCACGTTCTTCCTGGTGGAGATCGGCGACAAGACACAGGTCGCCACGGTCGCGTTGGCGGCGCGCTACGATGCGCTGGCGATGGTGGTGATGGGTACCACGTTGGGCATGATGCTGGCCAACGTGCCGGCCGTGCTGCTGGGCGAGCGGATCGTGCGCCGGGTGCCGATCCGGCGGGTGCACCAGGTGGCCGCGGCCGTGTTCGCCCTGTTGGGCGTGCTGGTGCTCGCGGGCGTCGGCGACCTGTTCTAGCGTGTCGAGAGGTGCAGGCGAGCGATGAAGTTCGTCGACGAGGCGAGGATCGAGGTGATCGCGGGCAACGGCGGCAACGGGGCCATCGCGTTCCGCCGCGAGAAGTACATTCCGCGCGGGGGCCCCAGCGGCGGCGACGGCGGCCGCGGCGGCTCGGTGTGGGCGGTCGCCGACGAGAACATCAACACGCTGATCGACTACCGGTACGCGCGGCTGCACCGCGCGCGCAACGGCGAGCCCGGGCGCGGCTCCGACCAGTACGGCAAGGGCGCCGACGACGTCGTGCTGCGCGTGCCGGTGGGCACGCAGGTGTTCGACGAAGACACCGGCGCATCGATCGCCGACCTGACGGCGCACGGCCAGCGGGCGTTGCTGGCCCGCGGCGGCGAGGGCGGGCTGGGCAACCTGCACTTCAAGTCGAGCACCAACCGCGCGCCCCGCCAGTCGACCCCGGGGCGGGAGGGCGAGTCGCGGCGGCTGCGGCTCGAGCTGAAGGTGCTCGCCGACGTCGGTCTGCTCGGGATGCCCAACGCAGGCAAGTCGACGTTCATCGCCCGCGTGTCGAACGCCCGGCCGAAGATCGCCGACTACCCGTTCACGACCCTGCACCCGAACCTGGGCGTGGTCCGGGTCGGCGAGGAGCGCAGCTTCGTGGTCGCCGACGTCCCCGGGCTGATCGAGGGAGCCGCCCAGGGTGCCGGCCTCGGGCACCAGTTCCTGCGCCACCTGCAGCGCACGCGGCTGCTGCTGCACCTGGTCGACCTCTCGCCGTTCGAGTCGAGCCGCGATCCGGTCGCCGAGGTCCGCGCGATCCTGAAGGAGCTTCGCGCCTACGACACCGCACTGGTCGAGAAGCCGCGCTGGCTCGTGCTGAACAAGCTCGACACGCTCGACGGTGCGCCCGGTGCGCGCGGCACGCCGCGGGCGCAGCGGATCTCGGCGTTCAAGCGCCGGCTGCGCTGGCACGGCCCGACGTTCGAGATCTCGGCGCTCACCGGCGAGGGCTGCGAGGCACTGTGCCACGCGATCTGGGATCACCTCTGGGCGCACCGCGAGGTCACCGCGGCCGCACCGGCCGATCCGCGGTTCGGGGCCACCGGCGCCCACGCCGCGGCCGCCACCGGCACCGAGGACGAGGCGCGCGGCCCGTGACCGATGCCGCCTCCTGCGTGCGCGACGCGCGTCGCCTGGTCGTCAAGGTCGGCTCGTCGCTGGTCACCAACGACGGTCGCGGACTCGACCCCGAGGCGATCGCCCGCTGGGCCGCGCAGATCGCGCAGCTGCGCCGTGACGGCCGGGACGTGGTGCTGGTGTCCTCGGGCGCGATCGCGGAGGGCGTGCAGCGGCTCGGCTGGCCGCGGCGTCCGCGCGAGATCCACGAACTGCAGGCGGCGGCCGCCGTGGGCCAGATGGGCCTCGCCCAGGTGTACGAGTCGTGCTTCCGCGCCCACGCGCTGCACACCGCGCAGGTGCTGCTGACCCACGAGGACCTCGCCGATCGGCGCCGCTACCTCAACGCGCGCTCCACGCTGCGGACACTGCTGGGCCACGGGGTCGTGCCGGTGATCAACGAGAACGACACGGTCACCACCGACGAGATCAAGGTCGGCGACAACGACACCCTGGGCGCCCTCGTCGCCAACCTGATCGACGCCGACGCCCTGGTGATCCTGACCGACCAGGCGGGGCTGTTCACG
>Ga0114939_10003783_pt1 | contig 10379 bp, 6 predicted proteins | sample AshMeaCrysSpring_FD_87196 | JGI IMG/M metagenome (GOLD analysis project Ga0114939, IMG submission 87196) | Groundwater microbial communities from Big Spring, Nevada to study Microbial Dark Matter (Phase II) - Ash Meadows Crystal Spring | ecosystem: Environmental > Aquatic > Deep subsurface >... | reverse complement strand
ACATAGTCCGTCACGTAGACACGACCCGCTGCAACCGCTGGTCCCGCGTATCCGCCCGCGATCGGTACTCGCCAGACGATCTTCGGCGTTTCCGGCAGTTCACTGACGATTCCACCTTCCCGCCAGATATTGTCGCGTTGAGGTCCCATCCACTGAGGCCAATCGTCGGCCCGCGCACCCAATGCCCCTACCACGACCAGCGTCACAAAAACCCAGAACTTCATTGCGCTTACCCCGTGTGCTTCCCCTGAAGATCGGACAACCAGGTCCGTTAGTGTACGCATCCGCTCCGCGCTGCGTGTAGCGGACGCCGAAACGCGCGTGGCGGCGGCTCAGTTCATCGCGGGAAACGGCCGGACCGAGCTACCGTCGGCCTGCTGCAACTCGCGCGACGAATTCAGCAATCCGTTCCTGGCAGCGGTCGAATTGAAATGGGCTCGCATCCAGGAATTGTCCGCCCATCAATCCCACGGCGCTCGCGCCGGCCTGGATGAATGCGTGGACGTTGTCGAGCGTCACGCCGCCGGTGGGCATCAGACGAACTTGAGGCAGCGGGCGGCGGACGGCGGCAAAGTAATCCGGGCCTGTGAAGTCGGAGGGAAAGATCTTCACGATGTCGGCCCCTGCCTGCCACGCCTGCATGATCTCGGTGGGAGTCAACGCACCCGGTAACGCCAGCACGTCGTAACGTCGGCACATCTCAATCATCGCGACGTCCGTAATCGGCGAGACGATGAATTGAGCGCCAGCCAGTAATGCGATGCGCGCCGTAGCCGCATCAAGCACCGTGCCGGCGCCGATCATCATTCGCGCCCCGCAATGCTCCACCAGTCGTTCGATGCACCGCACGGGCCGAGGCATCGTGAACGTGATTTCCAACGCCTCAACGCCTGCCGCCATCGCGGCATCGGCGATTCCCTCCAGACCCGCATCGGTTTCCAGCCGCAGGATGATCACCACCCCCGGCTTCAAAATGCGGTGCAATCGATGTTCACGAACACTCATAGGGCACATCAAATCATCGTGGGCAGCAACCACCCAACCGTATCCCGCACGCGCCAGGGGGCAATCAAGGACGGAATGCGCGTTGCAGTGTGCAAACGCCGCTCAATCGCCCTGCGCGCCGCAATGAGGACGGGGTGTGCCAGTCCGTCTCGGCCAGTAACACGCTATCACTGTACACTGCTGGACCAAGCCCTGGGCTGGTGGGCGCGGACGGCGCGGATGCGGGCCTGGCTGGCAACAGGTTGAGTGGTCGAACCGGAAGAGGCGCTGATGATCGAGATCGTCTACCGCTATGATCCTCGGGGACCTGCACCTGAGCCGACTCCGAGCAGTCCGGAAAAGGCTTGGGAGCGATTGTGCCGAGGGAATCATGACTTCGCCCAACTCGTGGATTCACCGTCCGGCGCGGAACCCGCACGGCGGGTGATCCCGATAGAGCTTTCTGATTGGGGAGTCGGCGAACAAGCCGGCTTGCCTCCCAAACAACAGCCGTTCGCGATTGTGCTTGGCTGTTCCGATGCACGGGTCCCGATCGAGCTGGTTTTGGGGCAAGCGTGCAACGACCTGTTTGTCGTGCGGGTCGCCAGCAACGTTCTGGGAAGTGAATGTCTGGGAAGCATCGAATACGCTGTGGCTCATCTCCGCCACAGTGTCCAATTGCTGGTGGTCCTCGGACATAGCGGTTGCGGCGCCGTCACAGCCGCCGTGGATGCCTATCTGGGCCCGGCCCGCTACCTGTCCGTGGCCAATACTCAGGCGCTACGTGCGATTGTCGATCGAGTCCTGATCTCGGCGCGTACGGCCGATCAAGCGCTGATGCGCGTTCGCGGGCCCGATGTCCGACGCAAGCCAGGCTATCGGGCCGCGCTGATCGAATTGACCGTGGTCATGAATGCGGCGCTCACAGCCAAGACATTGCGCCGCGAGCTGCAGGGCTTTCGCCAGTTTCATGGCCAGGTTGCCTACAGCGTCTACCATCTGCTCGATCGACGCATCAGCCTGCCGATCGGTGATCATGGGACCACGGTCAAGGGACTTTTCCGACCTCCTCGCAGCACTTCCGAGATTCAAGCGCTTGGTCGCCGTGCCGCTGAGAGTCAGGCGATTGGAGATCTGTTGGAGTCACCATGAGTCAGGAACCGGCGTTCCATCTGGATGATCCAGAGATCCATCCGCTGTATCTGATGTGGCACGTCGCCAAGCGGCTTGGACCCTGGTTGGCGCTGTCGCTGTTGTACGCTGCGGCTGTGGAGTGGATTACGGTGAAAGGAGGCTGGGAGGCGCCGGCCGCCGGCCGTTATATCGCCACGCTGCTGGGTCTGGTTCTGGGGATCGTGCTCGTACTGCGGATCAATTCCGCCAATGACCGTTGGTGGGAAGCGCGCAAGCTGTGGGGCCAGCTGATCAATGACAGTCGGAATCTTGCCCTGAAGGCCCGCGCCCATGCGACGGCCAGCGAGCAGGAATTTCACGAGCTCGGTCGACTGTTGGTCGCCTATCCGCATGCGCTGCGTCTGCACCTCCGTGGCGTTGATGTCATCCATGAAGTGAAGGGAATGCAGACCGATCCGGCGCGGTTTCAGCACGCGCCTGGCTACGTGGCCGAACGTCTCCATCAGCTGCTCAATCACTGGAACCGAACTGGCCAGCTGCGCGATACGATTTGGATCCTCGATGTACATGCCCGATCGCTGATCGACATTTGCGGGGCGTGCGAACGGATCCGCAGCACTCCGCTGGCCGGCGCGTTCCGTGGTTTGGTGCTGGCCGGGATCGGTTGCTATGTACTGACGGTGCCGTGGATCGTGGCAGCCGATGCGGGCTGGCCCGGTTTGTTAGCCTTGGCGGTCGCCTACTTTTTCCTGTTTGGCCTAGAGTTCACCGCCGAGGAAATTGAGGAACCGTTCGGCATCGCGGAGGATGACCTGCCGCTGGAACGCTATTGCGATACGATCGAAAGATTCGTCACAGATACCCTATCCGATCTTTCCGTTATCGGCCCACGGGAACACAACCGATAACCTAACCGCCGGCACGAAGGCCTTCCGCGACCCTGCCCCGAGCCGGGCTCAATGAACCATGGACCGTCCAGTCGAACCCCCCACCGCTCCCGAAGAGCAGCGATTCCTGCAAGGGCCGCAATCGCGGTTGCGCGAGCTGTGGCGCGCGATCCGAATCTTCGGCGAGCTGATCTACGGCTTTCGAAAACTGCACTTCGTTGGTCCCTGTGTCACCGTCTTCGGCTCCGCGCGATTCGCCGAACACCACCCGTACTACGATCTGGCGCGGCAGGTCGGCGCCGCGCTTGCGCGAGAAGGATTCACCGTGATGACCGGCGGCGGTCCAGGCATCATGGAGGCCGCCAATCGCGGCGCAAAAGATGCACGCGGGCACAGCGTCGGCTGCAACATTGTTCTGCCGATGGAACAGGAGCCGAATCCCTATCTCGATCAGTTCTTTGAGTTCCGCTATTTCTTCGTACGCAAGCTGATGCTGGTAAAGTACTCCTACGCGTTCGTCGTGATGCCGGGTGGATACGGCACGATGGATGAACTGTTCGAGATCGCCACGCTGATTCAGACAGGCAAGGTCGAAGGGTTCCCCGTGGTACTCGCCGGGAGTGATTACTGGGAACCGCTGATCGAGTTTCTCCGTGAAACGATGGTCGGTCACGGTACGATCGCCTCGGAAGACGTGGATCGTCTGGTCGTCAGCAACGATCCGAAAACGATCGCCCGCCACATTGCCGATGTCGCATCCACCCACTTCGGGCTCAAAAAGGGCCCCGTCTACAAGGCGCGCTGGTGGCTGGGCGAAACGAGCGGTTATCGCGACAGCAAGTAATCTCGCCCACAGTGCCATTGCGCGGCGGAACTCGACCGACCGAGGCGAATCTCGAGCAACGCGCAATGCGCCGCCTCACTTCAGCTCGCGCAGCAGCGCGGGAGGCTCGACCTGGAACACATATACCGTTCCGCTTTGGCCGCCCACAAACGCATGCTGGCCTCGCGCGTCGGCAGACCCGGCGAACAGCGGGCCGTCGGCCGTGGGAAAGCCATGCACTCCCGCGCCGTTGTTGGCGTCGTGGATTCGTGCATGCCGGTCGACCGAAACCGACAGGAAGCGGGGCGACCGCCCGAGAAACGCGATCGCGGACAGCTCGCCACCAAAACCGCCAATGGTGCGGGCCGCTTCACCTGTCTCGCGGTCCCACACTTTGGCCGTCTGGTCGGCGCTGCCCGTCACAAGCCAACGACTGTCGTCGGACCAGGCGACTGTCAGCACATGATGCGTGTGGCCTTCCAGCGTCCGCAGCATGGCCCCCGTGGAAGGATCGACAATCCGTGCCGTCTTGTCGGCACTGGCCGTCGCCAGCCATCGCCCGTCCGGCGAGAAGCGAATCGCCAACACGCTGTCACTGTGCAGCTCTCCTGCATCCCGATCCACTTCACCGCTGGCGACATTCAACAGCTTGACCTCCCCGAACCGGCTGGGAACTCCGCTTCCAACCGCCAGCCAGCGCCCGTCGGGACTGAAATCGAGAGCCGTGACGCGATCGCTGAACGGACTTTGCCGCGCCGAACCGATGACGCGTTCCAGACGCCAAGGAGGTTCCCAAGCAAATCTCGCGGTGCCCCCATGTCGTCCGATCGCGATCAATCGGTCTTCTGTAGCGCACAGATCGGTGCAGGCAAGTGGTGCACCGCGGAACTCAGCCACCGGCTGCATGGTGATTGTGGAGTAAATCCGCAATCGACCGTCCTGGCCAGCGATCGCGCACGCCCTGCCATCGCGTGCGAACACGGCTTGAGCGGGTTCCGCAGCGGCGAGCGCTTGTTCTCTGGCTGCCGCTAACCGGCGTTCCAACTCCAGCGTCCGCTGTTTTTCCGTGCCGATTTGCTCTTCGTGGCGCGGGATCGCCTGCGCCGCGCGCCCGATACCCGCTTCGGCGCTCGCGACTGCCTGCTGTTGATCCGCAATCCGTTGCTCAGCCTCTCGTACCTTCTGCGATGCTTCCGTCGCTGTGGCCCGCCGTGCTTCAAGGTCCTTCTTCAACATCTCGGCCCGTTGCATCGCTTCAGCAATCGCTTGTTCGGCGGCCGCGACCGCTGCTTCACCTTCCGACACCGCCTTGCTGGCAGCCTCATTTGCCATCTGCTGCGCGGCAAGTTGCTTCTGGAGTTCATCCCGCGACGCAAGCAGCGGCTTGATCGCCTCCTGTTCCGCTTGATGAGCCGACACGAGGCCAGGCAGCAACTCACTCAACCGCTTCTCATACGCCCGCTGACGCTCGACGGCCTGTTCCAGTTCTTCCACGCGGCGTTGAGCCAACGGATCAGCAGGCCAAGTTGCCAAGGGTTCGAACTTGCCCGCGGCCCACAGCCGACTGGTGCCATCCCGCAAGACGCTCAATACGCGACGCCCGTCGCCGCTCGTGACCAACGTATGCACAACCCCTTGCGTAGAGATTTCCCCAAGACGCTCGCCGCCCGGCAATCCCACAGCCACCATTCGACCATCGCGCAGTGCACACCAGACGCCCCCACGATCCTCCATCACGATCGGAACAAACGCCGCCACATCCTCGAGTGGGGGAGTGATCGGGAGTTCCGCGATCGCCAACGGCTCCTCCGTGATGGCCCAGGCATGAAAGCGGCCCGCCGTATCGAGCCCTGCCAGCGTGAGTCGGTCGACCCAATGGAGCGTGCTCAGCGGAACATTGGCCTCAAGTTTCGCCACCTCGTTATACGCAGTACCGTCTCCAGCAGGCGTTTCCAGCAGATCCCAGATCGCGATCGCACCTGAAGCGTACGCCACCGCCATTCGCATCGGCTCGGGTGACCAGGCGACCGCAGAGACCGGCGCTGCCGAGTTCGCATGCAGGATCCGCGCCAACTGCCAGGGCTCGACGTTCCAAAGTTCCACCGAGTGATCATCGCGCACGATGGCGGCACGCTGCGGCAGATCTCGGCTGAGCGCCAACAGGCGGTGCGGCGGCACCGTTCCTTCACTTGACGAATCGATGGGCGTGAGTTGTCGTTGCCAAAGCTTCACGTCTCGGAAGCCGCCGCTGGCTAACCGCTCTCCATCGGGGCTGAATGCAAGGCTCTGCACGAGGTCCAGATGCGCGCCACGCGCCGAGGTCACATCCAGCGCTTCTGGGACGGCAGGATCCAGCAGTTCAAAGGCAGTCATTGCCTCCGCGCTGGCTGGCCATTGATAGAGTGCCAAACGGTTTCCACGGCCGACCGCGGCATACTGGCCATCGCGAGAGACCGTCAATCCATAGATCGGCTGAATCCACCCAGCGATTGGTTGCCAGGACAGATTGGTTGAGTATCGATCTCCCTGTCGATCATCAGGACTGCCGGCCGCGATCCATTGACGCAGCAGATCGATTTCCAAGTCGTTCAATGGTCTGGCGCCGATGGCATTGTCCGCCGGCGGCATTCGCGGTTCGTCGGACCCCGTGACGCGCGCGAGCAATGATCCGGCGGCATCGCCCTGTTCGATGGTCACGGCCTGTCCGCTATCGCCGCCGCGCAAGATAGCCGCGACGGACTCGAGGTTCAGGCCTCCTTCAGCGGCTTGACTGTTGTGGCACGCCGTGCAACTGCGTTGCAGCAGCGGCTTGATTTGTCGTTCATACGATACCGGTTCCGCGAGCGCGGTAATGCTGCTCAGCAGCCCGCTGGCGACCAGCGTCCATCGAGCGACCATCGAAGGCATGGGGGAAAGCTCGCAGCAGGGAATGAATTGACGAACAATCAGGCACGCGCCAATCCTGGACTGATTATGGGGTTGGCGGTGCTTCCGTGATCTCGATCTGAAGCGGGGTCGCAGCAATCTGTACATCGAAGTCGGCCTCCGCGGAGCGTGCGCGTGCCGCCTCAAGTCGCTGGTCGGCGACCGCCACGGCGGCCTGGGCATCGGTGTGCTGCGCCGCCTTGCTTGGATCGTCGAGGATTGACTGCAGAAGTGTCCGATAAGCTTCGGCAGCCGTCAGCTCGCTTGTATCGGGCTGGAATTTGACCTTCGTTTCGCCGAGCCACCACAGTCGGCGGACGACCAACGGCGCGTCTGCAGCGATTTGAATTTCCAGGTTAGCGGCGGTCGCATCGCCGGCGATGTCAAGTTCATTGCTCTTGACTCCAGGGGGCAGATCGCGGGGACGAAGTTTGCAGGCTGCAGCCGCTTGCGGCGATCGCGTGACCTGCACGGGCACCGCGAGCTGTGTGCCCCGCGCCGCGTGGGCATCCGCCAGCGGTCCGACGGTCAGTTGCAGCGGTGCAACACGTGCGTCGCGGACAGTGAGCCAGACTCCATCGCATAACCGCGCTGTGCCGGCGCCGCGAATGGGATCGGGTCCCCAGATGGCAGTGACAAAAGGCACCCGGAGTTCTCGTGTTTGACCCGCGCCGGTTTCAAAGCTCAGGTACGCCTCAAGCGAACTGATCGATGCCGGGGCATCGGGTGCGACAGTGAGCAGCAGATGACCTTCCTGCTGATCGGCTGCGATCGAGAGAGGTTCGGCTTGGATGCCGGCCGGCAAGTTACTGAGGGAGACTCGTACGGGACCGGTAAATCCACCGTACCGCTGAATCGAAACCGCAATTGGTTGCACTTCACCCCGTAATAGCCAGCAGCCGCGCGGCGGTGCCTGATTTGGATCTCGATACAGATCGGGCAAGTAAGCGACCGCATCAACCCCCGGCTCAGGCGGCGCGAATCGCATTCGATAGGCTGCATTCTGAGACGGGCGATAGCCGCCCTGAAGTTCATCGATGGAGATTCGATAGCGGCCTGTGACAGGTGCGGTGAAACTGGCGCGCGCATCCAACGACGTTGGCAGAAACGGATGTCGGCCCGCCGGCATCGAGTCAGAAAGATGGATTCGCTTCCAGGTGGAGGAGCCGTCAGCCGCAACTTCCTGTTGTTCAATCCTGAGTCGAGGCAAAGTCCACTGCAGCATGCCTCGCGACAGCAGATCGAGTTCCCAGGAGGATCCCGCTTCAAGATCGCATTCGAACTCATCGTGATCCTGAGGGTGATCCAGCGCGCCGCAGACGACCGTCGGAGCGTGAATCTCCAAGGCTGCTTCATCGCCGTTTGCTTCCGCGTGCGCGACCGGCGTCAGTTGAGGGTCAAACCAGCGCGCGAGGCCGGAAGCCGTTGCGGGCATCAGGCTGTGGCCGGGCGAATCGGCAGAGATGTCAGGAAACCAGCCGGCATCATCCGCATTCAAGATGCGGACGACTCCATAGGAGTACTCCGGCCCGCCCCCAAATACGGCATCTTGCAGTTCCAATGTCAGTTCATCGTTGGCCTTGGCCGTCCAATCCAGTCGCAGCGGAGGATGCGCTGGCCCGCGCGCCCATGCTACTTCGCGTCCGGAACTGTCGCGAAGTAATGCCAAAGGAATGGCCCGTGAATCGAGCAGCGCGGATGCAATGCGGATGCGCACCTGTTCGCCCGCGCTGACTGCAAACTGGAAGTAGCGACGCTGCCGCGGGATGAACTGATCGAACTGCATCACATCGGCCGGCAGTGTTGCGGCCTGGCCCTTCGTCGCCTGCGACTCTGCGACCAGCTGGACAGGACCACCGGTTACGAGAAACGAGCGAGGGTTGGAGGTTCCCCATCGACCGACGGCACATACGTCGTAGCGGCCCGGCGGAACATCCGTCGCGATTTCAACAGTGAATCGGCCATCCTCATAGCGTGGCTCATCGCTCAATGGCCACTTCTCGCGCGAGACGCGCGTCGCTCGGATTCCAGGGTGCGAAAACAACAGCTGCTGCGCGTTCTCCAGCTGTTCGCCTCCCTTCAGTTGCAGCTCAACGGCTGTGCCGGCCTGTCCGATCGACGGAGCGATCGCCGTCAGGACCGTGCTCGGCCTCTCCGCCGTCAGGCGAGCCGGGGGCAAAGCCAGAGCGAACACCAGCATGAGCCAAGCCGAAGGCCCACCGGTTGAATTCCTTGCCTGAATGCGAGCTGCATCGCGCTGAATGATTACGCCGCGAGGCAATCGAAAGCTGGATTCGGCTGACAGATGCACGGGTTTCAATGCCTGAGGCTTGCGAGCGAACACCCATGCCACAGGGAGCATCGTGCTGCTTGGGCTCCGTGATCGCTCATCATGGGAGCGGTCAGTGAATGAACAGGAACTCCTTGCTGTTCACCAGTGCCCAAATCAGGTCCTCATACGCGGCTCGCTTGTCGTTCGAGCGCTGCTGCAAATACTCGCGCGACGTCGCCAGTTCCGTTTCGCTCGGGTCACGCGACAAGGCGCGACGATAGATCTCCTGGACACATTCGTCGTCCGCGCGGCCGCTGCTGACCAGCGTAGCGGCAAGTCCGCAATCCTGAGAAAGCTTCTGCTGGATCTCCTTTGAGTTCAGCAGGTGCAGACTCTGCGCTAGCGTCGCATTCTGCATTCGCTCGCATTCGCAGGCCGTCGCGGATTCGGGGCGCCCGAAGACCGTGAGAAAGTAGGAATTGAAGGAAGTATCGGGCAGGTCGATCGCACGCGTGCCGGTGGGCATGCCTTCAAACTCAGTCGTCGTCCGCGCGATTTGGTCGAGACAATCCAGCAGGACTTCCGCGGACAGCCGCTTGGGATAGAAGCGGGAATAGGAAACCGCATCCCGGAGGTTCTGCTCGTTGGGCGCCGAGTCGAGTTGATAGGTAGTCGAGTTGCAAATCAGGCGGATCAAAGATTTGAGGTCATAGCCGCTGTCGCAAAAATGCTCGGCCAGGGAGGTCATCAACGCGGGGTTGGTCGGTGGATTCGTAACGCGCAGGTCGTCTTCGGGTTCGACCAGGCCGCGACCGAGAAAATGCTTCCAGTAGCGATTGACCAAAGATTGCGCAAAGAAGGGATTGTCGCTCTCCGTCATCCAGTCCACCAGCGCAACGCGGGGGTCGACATGATCGGCGATCGCCACCGGTTCGGCATCCAATCCGGCTGCCGGCAACCCCTGCCCTGACTTCGGATGTTGGGCGGAGGGCTGACCCACTCGTGAGACGAACGTCAGGTGTTCGGGGCCGCGACCAGACCTGGTTTCCACCAGCGAAAAGAACGCCGCCAAGTGATAGTAATCCTCCTGGCCCCATTTCTCGAACGGATGGTGATGGCACCTCGCGCACTGAATCCTCTGACCCAAGAACAACTGCGCAGCGTCTTCCACTCGCGCTTCGGTATTTTCGACTTGTCGCCACCAGACGGCGGCTGGATTCACGTCGATACTGCCACTGGCAGTCAACAGTTCACTCACCCACACGTCATAAGGCCTGTTCTCGTACAGATTCCGTCGCAACCAGTCATGGAATGCGAAAGCGCCGAGTTGTGATTGAGGCTGTGGATGGCGATT
>Ga0114939_10003782_pt1 | contig 10380 bp, 5 predicted proteins | sample AshMeaCrysSpring_FD_87196 | JGI IMG/M metagenome (GOLD analysis project Ga0114939, IMG submission 87196) | Groundwater microbial communities from Big Spring, Nevada to study Microbial Dark Matter (Phase II) - Ash Meadows Crystal Spring | ecosystem: Environmental > Aquatic > Deep subsurface >... | reverse complement strand
GACTATTACGAAGACTACGCCAAATCACAAACTCAAATTCTTCTTGAATTTGCTGACCCAATTTTATAGCCAGAGAAGTCTTCCCAATTCCTCCCATTCCTAACAGTACTATTAACCGACAACGGTCATGCAAAATTGCATGAGCTAATTGAGAAAGTTCCTCTGTGCGTCCAAAAAAAAGAGAGACATCTATTGCTTCACCCCAGTCTGTCAAGGGAGAGGAAGGAGACAACTTAACTTCTTTGTTTTCTCCCTTCCCAATTTCTACTTCCCTATTCCCTACTTTCACATAATCACTTGTTGTCAACTCTAAACGAAAAGCTCTAAAAAAATACTCCAGACTTTGCTTATCAACCCCTTCTTGTCGTGCCATAATTTTCGCTACAGTAAAAGGAGCAAGTAGGGTGCGATCGCTCAATTCTTCTAAAGTAAACCTAGAGCCATCATTTTCCTCAATCTCTGCTTGATGTTTAGCATTTTGGAGCTTATTCCATCCTTGGAGGCTAAGGATAACACCTCGTTTGCGTCTTTGTTTAGATGCTTCCATAAAATTAGAAGGCTCATGGCAGTTTTAGATTAATTTTACTTGTTTTCAGCCAAGTTAATTAATTACTTCACATTTTATAGCGGGTTGCACTTTTGTGGATTACAGTAAGCGATTAAAGTAACCACAGATAAACACAGATAAATATCTCTCGATATCAAGTATATTTTATCGGTGTTTAACGCGCTCGGCGCTAACTACGCTAACGGCGTTTATCTGCGGTTAATTATTTGATTTTATAACTTTTACTTTGAGCTAAAATCCCAAATCTTTTTCCATGTCTACTTTCCCTAACTTAAGCCATCCCTTAAGTTAGCACCTTAAAACCTTTATCTTTACTAGCGTTCGTAAGCAGTTAATTGCAAACTGTAGTTATCAAATGCCAAACAGCATTTCTCTGCTCATGCAAAGACACTCATAAATTAACCCAGCTTTCCGGAAAGTTTTTCTACTCTTATCTATTGAAAATTAAGAAGTTATTTACAACCGGGGGTAATAACCCATGACTGACACAATTATCAATCCCATTGAAAGACCAGAAATCACTCAACAACTATCAGAAAATGTCATTCTCACCACCTTAGATGACCTCTACAACTGGGCAAAAATGTCTAGCCTGTACCCCTTGATGTTTGGTACAGCTTGCTGCTTTATGGAGTTTATGGCAGCCTATGCTTCTCGCTTTGATTTAGAGCGATTTGGGATGATTCCCCGTGCAACTCCGCGACAAGCAGACTTATTAATTACTGCTGGTACTGTTACCATGAAATATGCACCCAATTTAGTACGTCTCTACGAACAAATGCCAGAACCAAAGTATGTAATTGCTATGGGAGCTTGTACAATTACCGGCGGTATGTTTAGTGTAGATTCTCCCAGTGCCATTCGAGGAGTAGATAAGTTAATTCCTGTTGATGTTTATATTCCTGGATGTCCCCCCAGACCAGAAGCAGTAATTGATGCGATTATTAAACTCCGGAAAAAAATCGCCAATGAAAGCATTCAAGAACGGCAACAAACTCAACAAACACATCGCTATTACAGCATACCTCACAAAATGAACGTTGTTTCTCCTGTGCATGATGGACTATATTTGAGGAGTCCACAACGGGAAAATTCACCAGAGGAAATTGCTGAAGCGACAGAATTAACATTACCATTAACGTTACAAAATAATGCCAATTCTGAAAATTTGAATAATCAATAGCGAGGAATCAATGAACATAACTCCAATTTACACCTCAAGGTACTCATACCGGAGATATAAAACTACTAAATGTCCCCGCAACATTTAAGTTTGCATCGTGGTCAGGAATTACTATTTATCGCATTGTTGACGGTAAGATTGTCGAAGAAAAAGGACACGAGGATGCGCTAGGTGTTCTTCAGCAACTCGGTTTGATTCCCACACTGTAGCTTCTGTTTACAAACCGTCAGCATAAAAAATGAAGAAAAATCCACTTCATCCACTATAATTTACACCTTACATGTCCTATGGATATCGCTATATTTTCTCCTGAAGAATTGCCGCTTGTATTAGGAACATTAACAATAGTAGCGGCTAAACCTCAAGCACTTACACCTCTTGAGCAGGAGTTTTTACAAGTAGTTAACCAGCTACATCAAGGGGATGTTAGTGTTAATCATCTATCCCCCATACCAACAACAAAAGTTGCTGAAATAATTACTGAACCACACCACCGTCAACGGTTGCTACAAATGGCGATGGTAATGGCAATGGTAGATGGTGAAATTACCCCCTGTCAACAAAAGGCTTTGTATTCCCTTGCAGAAACCCTCAATGTCAGCGAGCAAGGTTTACGAGTCCTGCACACAGCCGCTAACGGACACAAGCTGTTAGCACGCATTGACATGACGCGCAGGATTATGAGCAAGTTCATGGGAGCAGCATATCAAGAAGAAGGGTTTGTTGGGATTAAAAAGATAATGACCCCGTTTATAGGTAGCGGGGAAGACTCAGAAATAGCCTGGAAATACCGCCAATTAGGATTACTTCCACAGGGGACTTTAGGACGAGTTTATTGGGAACATTGTACCCGTCAACGCTTCAGCTTTCCCGGTGAAGCTGGGGGTATTCCTGAACGCATGGTGTTTCATGATTTTGGTCACATTCTCTCAGGTTATGGCACAGACCCCCAAGGAGAAATTCAACAAGGTGCATTTCAAGTGGGTTTTATCCGCGAAGACGGTTTTGTTTTTCTCTTGTTTGTGATTTTACAATTTCATTGGGGCATCAAAATTACCCCAGTTGCTGATGCTTATCAGGGACTATTTAATATTCCCTTAGTTATGCACGCTCTGCAACGTGGTGCAGCTTGTAATGTAGACCTTTCTGATAATTGGAATTTTTGGAAAGTGGTGGATGTACCAGTTGAAGACTTGAGACAGCGCTATGGTATACCGCCTTTTTCTCCACCCAATTTATCTTAGATATAGCGGTTATCATAGAAAAGAAGTACAGATTTATCTGTGTTCATCTGTGGTTGTTTATTTCTGCTTTTACAAGAGCCGAATAATAACCACTATAGAATTATACAACTTAAATATACATGCCGGATTCATCACTAAATTCATCAAGATTTAACTAGGAGAAATGACAATGACTACAATCCAAGAAAAATCTCCCAATCAAATCATCAATAACCTACCAAACGGACCACGAGAACCTCAATGGTTGCAAACAATTTGGGGGATTTTTAACCCAATTGATTATCTTCAAAAAAATCAAGCACGCTATGGCGATATTTTTTTAACTGCGCCTTTTGCTGGTCTCCCTCGACAATTAATTACCAGCAATCCGCAAGCAATACAAGAAATTTTTACTGCCCCTTCCCATAGGTTGGAATCTGGTTCCGGTAATCAGATTATATCACCAATTGTCGGACTAAATTCATTAATATTATTAGACGGCGAAAAACACGCTCAACAGCGTAAGCTTTTGTTGCCTAGCTTTCACGGTGAAAGAATGCGTTCCTATGGTCATCTCATGATGGAAATTACCGAGCAAGTCATGAGTCAAGTAAGAGTAGGACAAAAATTTATTGCTCGTCCACTCATGCAAGAAATTTCCTTAAATGTAATTCTGCGTGCTGTTTTTGGGTTGCAGGAAGGGGAGCGTTACGAACAAATCAGAAAAATATTAACTGCAATGTTGGATTCTTTTAACAATCCTTTAAGCGCCGCATTTCTGTTCTTAAAATCACTGCAAATAGATTTAGGTTCTTTGAGTCCTTGGGGAAACTTTTTACGACAAAGAAAAAAACTTGACCAACTACTTTATCAAGAAATTCGCTCTCGTCGCACTCAAGGAGAACCTTTAGGTGAAGATATTTTGAGTTTGTTATTATCAGCCCGCGATGAAGCTGGTGAAGCAATGAGCGATGCAGAATTACGCGATGAATTGATGACCATGCTATTCGCTGGACATGAAACCACAGCCAGTGCTTTAGCTTGGGCTTTGTATTGGGTTCATTACATCCCAGAAGTTCGCGAAAAACTGTTAGCTGAACTTAATTCTATCAATATAGCTGATACAGACCCGATGGAAATTTCCCGCTTACCTTATTTAAATGCTGTCTGTTCAGAAACTCTAAGAATTTATCCCATTGCCTTCTTTACCTTGGCACGAGTTTTGCAAGAACCAATGCAATTAATGGGCTATGAAATACCAAAAGGAATGATATTAGCGCCATGTATTTATTTGACTCACCATCGCCCAGATATCTATCCAGAACCAGATAAATTTAAGCCAGAGCGCTTTTTAGACCGACAATTTTATCCCTATGAATATCTCCCCTTTGGTGGGGGAAATCGTCGCTGTCTGGGTATGGCACTGGCTCTATTTGAAATGAAATTGGTACTAGCAACTTTGCTATCAAACTACTCATTTACACTACAGGAAAAGCGTCCTTTAGTACCTGTACGTCGCGGGATTACATTTACACCCAATGGCGGTGTGCATTTGATGTTGAGCGAGAGGAAATAATAGAATAGAGGGGGATGTTAAATTTCCAGAATTACCCATGCTGCAATTTCAACCCCCAGGCTTTGGACATCAAGTGATTCATACATCACTTGGGAGAATGATTTACTATACCCAAACCACTGCACCCTGGTCAATTGCTAATATTTCAGATTTACCACCGCTGATTTTCTTGCACAATTTTGGTGGTGGTGCTTCTGCTTATGAATGGTCGAAAATTTACCCAGCTTTTGCTGCTACTCACCGCATCTTAGCCCCTGATTTAATTGGTTGGGGAGAATCGGCTCATCCTATACGAGATTACCAAATTAGCGATTATCTGCAAATTATCAGCGAGTTTATTACTCAAACTTGTAGCTCACCAGTAACAGTGGTAGCTTCTTCGTTGACTGCTGCATTTGTGATTCGACTTGCTATTCAACAACCAGACTTATTTAAAACACTTTTTCTCGTTTGTCCTTCAGGGTTTAATGACTTTGGACAAGGTGCAGGACGTAGACTTCCTCTACAGGTAATTAATACACCTTTGTTAGATAATTTAATATACGCCTTGGGGGCGGAAAATGAAGTTGCAGTCCGCAATTTTTTACAAAGCTTTCTGTTTTATAAACCCCAAAGAGTTACACAAGAAATGGTGCTGGCTTATTTAAACTCTGCTCAACAAACAAATGCTAAATATTCAGCTTTGGCATTTTTGCGCGGTGATTTGTATTTTGATTTGAGTTTATACATCCAGCAGCTAATAGTTCCCACGGCGATTTTATGGGGAGAAAAAGCACAATTTACTGGGGTGGAACTCGCAAAGCAATTTGTCAATTTAAACCCAGTTGCTATCCGAGATTTTCAGATAATAGCCGACGCGGGAGTCTTACCTCACTTGGAAGTACCAGAGGTGGTGTGTGGTTTACTATGGCGCTATATTACAAGTAATCTGCCAGACATGATATAATAATAGAATTACCTATTCCCCAGTGATACTTCAGTGGAAAAATTCTGCTGCTGTCTTTTCACCGCTGCTAATAACTCGGCATTCTGCAAAATTACACCGGCTTGATTGTTAAAAATTTGCATGTATTTTTCATCATGCTGGTCAAAACTTGTACAAAAACACTGGGGAACTTCCGCGTCGTAGCTGAGTTTACATTCACCACTATCTCCATTAAGCTTTTTGTTCACTAATTGCGTAACCCCAATTAACTCCCCATCAGGATTGTGAACTGGCATACATAGTAAACTACAAGTCCGATAGCCGCTTTGTTTATCGGTCTTGCGGGAAGTCTGGGAATCTGGATGGTCGTACAAATCAAAGGGAATATTAATTACTTCCCCTGTGGCTGCAACTTTACCAGCATAACCCTCACCTATCTTTAAGCGTTTTTCCACGAAGCCATTTTTGCTGGGTATTTTCGTCCACAATTCATGATTCTGACGATCCAACAGCCACAGGGTGCTGCGGTCAGCATTCATCAGTTCCTTCGCAGCGTCCATCACCCGCTGGAGAATAGTGTTTGGTTCCAGACTGCTTTGCGCTAGGGAACGAGTTGCTGCCATTAAAGCTGCTGCTACCCGCTGTCCTCTGGCAGTTTTGTGATATGATGTAAAACTCTCCAGAATCATTTGAATCAGGGGCGCCGATTCGGCAAACTGTTCTTCATCTGATGAGCTAAATCCCTGTTGGTCTATTCTGTCTGCCAGGGAAGCTATGCGATCGCACTCCAGTTTCAGCTTATTAATTAACTGCACTACAGCAATTAAATCTCCCCGGTGATTGAGCAGCGGCATTGCTAAAATAGTATAAGTGCGGTAGCGGTTGCGGAGGTCTTGTTCTTTAGCTGTAGCGGAACGGGGGTCATGATAAAAATCGTAGGGAATATTGATAGTTCGCTTGTACTTGGCAACTTCTCCCACGATACCCTTATTTGCCGGAATCCGAATCTCCAGTGTCCGGTCATTGTTCTCCGATTCTGCCACAATTGACCAAAATTCTTGTCTTTCCTCATCTAGCATAAAAATAGTCGTGCGATCGGCGTGCAATGACTGTCCGATTTTGAAGGTAATGGAGCGCAGGGTGGTATCGAGGATATCATCAAATCCCTGGTTGTCCATCACCTGGTTCAATAAGGTCAGGGTTTGAAACACAACATTTTGGGGATGATTTTCCAATTGTTGCTTCATCGCTGCATATTGTCTGGCATTATGCAATGCTACCCCGACCTGAGCGTTGAGTATCTGCATATAATTTTGACTGCTAGCATCAAAGCTCGCTTGAAAGCATTCTGGTGCTACAGGCCACTCAGAGGGGTCATATTCCGGAAATTCCCCTTGTCGTCGCTTATTAACTAACTGCGTCACCCCTAACAGTTCCCCATCTGGACTCCACACCGGCATACATAATAAGCTACAGGTGCGATATCCTGTAATCTGGTCGGTGCGTTTGGAATTTTCTGAGTCTGGATGGTTGTAAAGGTCAAAGGGGATGTTCAGTGGTTCTGTGGTTTGAGCAACTTTACCAGCGAAACCCTTTCCCACCGGAATGCGAAATTCCTGCACTGAGTTATCTTTACAGGTAATTTTTGTCCATAGCTCCTGAGTTTGGCTCTCTAGTAGCCAAAGACTGGTCTGGTCAGCATTCATCAATTTCTTTGCGGCCTCCATCACCCGGTGAATGATTTCTTCCGCATCCAAACTGCTTTGGGAAACGGTACGTGTGGCTTCTGCAAGCGCTTCTGAGGCTTTCAATCGCTGAGTAAGTTGATAACAATCCTGACAGCGTTTTAAGATTCGTAGAATTGCAGGTTTGTACTCTGCTAATCTTTCCTCGTCGGATTTGGTAAATCCCTGGAAATTAATCCGTTCTGCTAGAGTGGCATTAGCAGGACTTGAGCGCTTCAGCTTATTGACTAATTTAATCACGGCAACTACATTTTGTCCCTCATTGGTAATGGGAACCACCAATTCGTTATAAATTTGATAGTTTTTGCCACTGTCTCTAGTCTCCACCAGAGTTTCCCGCTCTAATTCTGCCCTTTCATTACGAAAGTTGAAAGGAGTATTGACAATTTTACGAATTTTTGTTATATGCGCCTCATTTCCTTTGCTATTGGCAATTACCTGAATTTCCGGCTCAGCGCTACTGTCATTGTTGGCAATAATCGACCAGATATCGTTTTTTTGTTCATCAATAAACAGAATTGTCGTTTGCTGGACGCTGAGTAATTCCGCTAAGCGGACGGTGATTGACCCCAGGATTTCATCGAGAATATCAGCAAAATCTTTGCCTTCCATGAAGTTGAGCATCGATAATAATTTTTGCTCCTGAGAAGCAACGATTTGCATGAAATCTGCATTTAAATCAATCAGCGCTCTATATACCCAAGTGTGATTGAAAACAGCAGCATAAATTTTGTTAGAAATCTTCAGCTTGTTTCCCCGCTTGACAACTAAGCCAGACAAGCGCAACTCCATTTGTTCTGGGGTGTCAGTGGTTTGGACTTCGCCGCGTTGCTGTAATTGATGATATAAATCTAACAGTCGCGGCGTCCGTTGACTAATCCGAAACAAGCGATCGCGTATAGTCTTGAGATGAGGTGGTTCGTCGGTCACTTCCCAGTTATCAATCAAATGCTGCTGCACCAATTTAGCTACGACCTCAGTTTCGGCACCAGCGGGAATCGGTGCTGCATAGGTTGCAATCATCTGACAAATTTTTTGGGTTAAAAATGGTTGTCCCCCAGTCCAGTTTAATATCGCCTCTAAGGCAGCTTCCGGGTTTCTGACTACGGGTGACAATCCCCTAGCTAAAGGTTGTACTTCCTGGGGTTGAAAGCCGTGCAATTCCACCGCACGACCAATATTAAATGGGGTACGGTGTTTTTTTTGGATTAAATCCGAGGGTGTAGCTACCCCTAACAAAGCAAAGGTCAAGCGATCGTATTCATGACAAGCTCGAATCAGGGCAAAAAAATCATCCGTGGGAAAATTTAGGCTGAGAATGCTGTCGATTTCATCAATAAAAATCACAATTCGGTTGGGAACGGACTCCAGCAGCACTTCCTCCAGAAACTCGCTCAGCCGCTGGACGGGGGGTAAAAATTCCCGCTCCATCAGCCAGGACTTGAGGTTGATTTTCAGGTGAAAACTCCTCACCAATCGTCGCATCAGCCCCGCATACCACTGGTCTGCTGTAATGTTGTGACAGCCAATTTTAGTTAAGTCAATAGCAACCCCAGAAATCCCCTCAGCTTGCAAGCGGTGCATGGTTCGTACCCGCAGGCTGGTTTTACCCATCTGTCGGGAATTGAGAACATAGCAAAACTCCCCTGCTTTTAAACCCTCGTACAGTTCTTGGTCTGCTTGTCGTACTACGTAGCTGGGTGCATCTAGGGGAAGATGTCCACCTACCTTATAGATGTAGCCTGAAGAATAAGAATTACTCATGCGAGATTGTAACTCTGAGCTATTGAAGGCGATCGCCAAAATACTGACGATACAATTCAAATCGGAATGTGACTGCGTTTCCCTGCAACTGCACCAGTCCTAAACTGTGAAGTTTAAATGCCAGGATTGACTCTAGCTCCAAAGGTTCGTCGCTAGATAAAACCCGCTGCAGGGCACTTGCTAACTCTGGATGCTGTTGTAAATGCCACAGGTGACGACGCAGGTGGTCGCCATAAATCCCGGCATCAGTAGCGGCAGTTTTTAACAATTGTGCCAAGGTTAACTGCTGCTGACAAATATAGTAAAGCGCCACCCGCACTAAATAGGGGTGTCCACCTACAATCTGCATCAGCTGTTGTACTTCATCGTTTTGCCAGTTCAATCCATGTCGTAGTGCTAAATCATATACTTGCGCTTGGCTAAATTCCGACAATTCTATTGGCAATCCGACGTTAAAAGGGGACTGGTTGACATCCAGGGGAATATAAACTTCCGTGGAATGTACAACCACCAACCGCAACTTCTCCCATAGACCGCTATCACTATCACCATAACCGGCTTCTTCGTACCAAGCACGCAATAACCCGAAGAAGTCATCAGCAATTGTAGGATACTGGAAAACGCGGTCTACTTCATCCAGTCCCAGCACCAAGGGAGTATCAATTTGTGAGAGCAAGCAATTAATAAAATAATCAGTGCAGTTATCTTTGCTGCCATAGATGTCACACCAATTTTCGGAAACCGGATAGTGCTGGTACAGCTTTAGCTTCCTGGCTATGCGGCTGCAAAACCACTGCAAAAGCTGATCCAAGTTGCCAAACACCGATTTATCTGCCAATTGAAAGTTAATCGGTACAGTGCGATATCCCTGCTCCCTAGCATGGTAAAGAATTCTTGACATTAAGGACGTTTTACCCATTTGTCTGGGAGCTTTGATGCGAATCAAGGTTCCTGGCTGCAAAATTTCCCGATAACACTGAGCTTCGTAGGGAACTCGCTCTACATAAAACCCCGAATCTAGCCGCACGTGTCCCTGACGCAGTTCTGGATCGGCAAAGGGTGAGGGGGAAGGGGTCATGGGTAATTGGTAATGGGTCATGGGTAATTCCCCCCTATCTTCCCTCCCTTGTCTCCCCAGTCCCCAGTCCCCATTCCCAGCAATAAATTTGAGAATTTTTTGGACTAATATCGGTGTGTCAGCCGGTGAGTTCCATTGCGCTTGGGGAATGCTATCTAGATAGTTCTGCAATTCGTGATTGATGGGCAACTCCAGCGGGCAGTTGACTCGAATCGGCAGTAAAATCGGTTTGTGGTTGTAGTGTAACTCTTGTATTTCTCTCGATCGCCGCAGTTCTTCAATCACCATTTCGCTGACTGCGGCTTGGGGAGACAGCAG
>Ga0114939_10003780_pt1 | contig 10382 bp, 17 predicted proteins | sample AshMeaCrysSpring_FD_87196 | JGI IMG/M metagenome (GOLD analysis project Ga0114939, IMG submission 87196) | Groundwater microbial communities from Big Spring, Nevada to study Microbial Dark Matter (Phase II) - Ash Meadows Crystal Spring | ecosystem: Environmental > Aquatic > Deep subsurface >... | reverse complement strand
TGATAGCCGTATTTATTAAAATAAAGATATTATAATTATGACAAACGGAATTATCAGTATTGAAGAAAGAAATGGGCAACAAGCGGTGTCCGCAAGGGAACTTCATTGTTTTCTTGAAAGCAAACAAGACTTTTCAACATGGATGAAAAACCGTATTGAAAAATATGGACTGATTGAAAAAGTTGACTTTGAAGTTTTCCACAATTTTATGGAAAACCCAAAGGGTGGCAGACCACTAACCGAATACGCTTTGACCGTTGATGCAGCCAAGGAGCTTTCAATGGTAGAGGGCAACGAAAAGGGCAAGCAAGCCAGGCGATATTTTATTGAAGCAGAAAAGGCGTTCCGGCAAGTATTATCACAACGTCCGGTAATTCCTCAAACCTTTTCAGAAGCATTACGTCTTGCAGCTTCACAGGCGGAACAAATCGAGCAACAACAAAAGCAACTTGAAGCACAACGCCCAAGGGTGTTATTTTCCCAAGCGGTAGAAACAGCCAAAGAATCGGTGTTGATTGGAGAGCTTGCCAAGATTATATGCCAAAATGGAGTTCAAACTGGTGAAAAAAGGCTTTTTAAATGGTTGCGTGATAATCACTACTTGTGTGCATGCGGTGAACGATACAATCAACCAAGCCAAAAAGCAATGGAACTTGGACTTTTTGAAATGAAAAAAACGACAATAAACAAGCCAAATGGTGAAACAATGGTTTCTACAACCACAAAAGTAACTGGAAAGGGGCAAGTTTACTTCGTGAATAAATTATTGTACAACCAACAAAATCAACAACCATGAAAATATACTTATCTGGAAAAATAACTGGACTTGATTATGAATATGTAGAAGCTAAATTCCAAGATGCCCATAACTTGCTTTCTGACATTGGATTTGAAGTAGTCAATCCATTAAATAACGGCTTGACCAAAGAGCATTCTTGGGAAGAACACATGATTAAAGACTTTGAATTATTATTGCCTTGTGATGCCATCTATATGATGGATAATTGGAGGGAATCTACGGGAGCGCGCATAGAATATCAAGCTGCATACGAAATGAATAAAGATGTTTGGTTCGAGTCAAATGTAGTTAATCTTGAAAAGATAGTAATGCGCATACAAAATGCAATCCATGAAGCTACCGGAATGAAGTTTAATCAATACACAACAAAAAGCCGTAAGCGTGACGGCTTCTTTGCCAGAATGCTATTTGTGTATCATTGTCGCCGTAATCGGATGAAGTTGGTTGAAATTGCAAAGTATGTTCGACGTGACCATTCTTCAATGCTTCACCTACTTAAAAAGTATGATGAAGAAAATAAATTCAACCCTAATTTCAGGGTGATGGCTGAAAAGGTGGAAAGTATATTAAGTAAAACAATCAATGAGAAAGCATAAATTCAATTATAGGTGGACATTAAAAGATGCCATTTTTACCAAAGACAAGGGAAAAGTGTTTTCTTGCTTTTCTTGTGGGGGGGGGTCAACTATGGGATATAAATTGGCAGGGTTCGATGTTATAGGATGCAACGAAATAGACCACCGTATGATGTACACATATTGTCAGAACCATGACCCAAAGTTTCCATTTCTTGAACCGATACAGGATTTCAAGAACCGTGATGACTTGCCACCGGAGTTATTCAACCTTGACATATTGGACGGTTCGCCACCATGTTCCACATTTTCGATTGCAGGAAGTCGTGAAGATGCTTGGGGTGTTGAAAAGAAGTTCCGGGAGGGACAAAGCAAACAAGTTCTTGACACGTTGTTCTTTGATTTTATAGACCTTGCCGAAAGATTGCAACCAAAAGTTGTGATTGGTGAAAACGTCAAGGGAATGTTGATTGGTGATGCCATAAAGTACGTGACCAAGATTTACGATGCTTTTGACAAAGCAGGGTATTATTGCCAACATTGGTTACTTGATGGTCAGAACATGGGCGTACCACAACGCCGTGAACGTGTGTTCTTTGTTTGTTTGAGAAAAGACCTTGCTGCACCATTTTTGAGCCAAGCAAACTTATTTGAGCAAAAACCAGTGTTGAATCTTGGATTTAACGAACCAACCATTCTTTTCAATGAGGTTGCAGACTATTCAGGGCGTGATGCCAATTCGCCCGTGATTCGCAAGCTGTGGGATAATAGACAACATGGTGATTCCAACCAAGGAGATGCCAATATGCGGTTATATGGGAGATGCGGAAACTTCAATCAAGCATACGTCTATTTGGATAAGGTTTGTCCAACACTTGCTGGCAAAGAATCTTGCTTGGTTCACTTTGACAAACCCAAGTACCTTGGGGAAAGTGAAGTGTGTTGTATATCAAGTTTTCCACAAGACTACAACTTTGCCGGACAATCACCTCACTATGTGTGTGGAATGAGTGTGCCGCCTTTGATGATTGCACAAGTTGCATCACAAATATGGAAACAATGGCTTTCAAAGATTTAGAAATTTATGTATTACTATAAAACATTTATACAATGAAACTTTTATTTTTTGACCTTGAAACAACTGGGACGAACCCTGGAAAAAATGGAATCCACCAAATCAGTGGTGAAATAGTGATTGATGGTGTGACCAAAGAAAAATTCGACTTCAAAGTGCAACCAAACCCAAAAGCATTGATTGAAGAACAAGCATTAAATGTGGCGGGTGTTACACGTGAACAAATCATGGCATACACGCCAATGGGTGAAATATACCGCCAATTAGTAGCCATGCTTGGCAAGTACGTGGATAAGTTTAAGAAAACAGACAAGTTCTTTTTGGTCGGATACAACAATGCTTCATTCGACAATCAGTTCTTGCGTGGGTTCTTCTTGCAGAATAATGACCAATACTTTGGTTCTTGGTTTTGGTCAAACTCTATTGACGTGATGGTTCTTGCTTCAAATAAATTGGTAGAACGTCGGGCTGAAATGGAGAATTTCAAGTTATCCACGGTTGCTAAATTCCTTGGTATAGAGGTGTCAGAAGACAACTTGCACGATGCGTTCTATGACATCTACTTGACAAAAGCCATTTTCGACATTGTGAAATAATAAAATAGCCGGGATAATAAATAAAAATCAGAAAAATGAAAAAAAATGAGATTTCAGAAAAAGCCCACAATAATGCAGTTGTTCACGGTTTTTGGGCTGAACGCAAGAGTAATGAACATTGCTTGATGCTTATATGTACAGAGGTGGCTGAGCTTATCGAAGCTGATAGAGAAGATAAATGGGCTGATATGAGCGCATTTGAATCTTCTATGAGTGTTGGAAGTTCATTTGAGTGGGCATTTGAGAATTGTTTGAAGAATACATTTGAAGATGAGTTTGCTGACATTTACATTAGGCTTGCAGACCTTGCTGGTGCTTTGGGTGTAGACTTTGAAAAAATGTCACCTTGTAGGTATTTTAGGGCATTTGATAAGTTCAGCTTCACGGAAAATGCGTTTGCCTTGGTAAAGGGTCTTTCAAAAGACAAAATAGGAATTGAAAAACGCATTCAATTTGGGATGGATTTTGTAGAGAATTGGGCAAGTGAGCAGGTTGTAAATCTTGAATTGTATGTGAAATTGAAAATGCAATACAATCAACAACGTGAAGAAATGCACGGAAAAAAGTATTAACCAAACGCAATGCACTTGCATAACAAAAGTAAAGCAATGAAACGTGTGAAAATCACAGAAGATGGCTTTGTTTGGAAAGTACTAACAAAGAACGAAGCAAAAGCGGTTCTTGATTCTGGTTGTTTCTCCTTGTACGCTCTTTATGAAGATGATACAGAGAGTGAAATAACCAATTATGAAGAATTGGACACACACTTGCGACATGGTGAGTATGTCGGTATGGAAGTGGGGTTTATAGACGATAAAAACAATTAAAATCAATTTATTATGTTACAATGCGAGGTTATCGGCAACATTGGTGCTGATGCAGAAATTAAAGAATTTGGTGGCAAGAAGTATGTTTCATTCAACGTTGCACACAGTGATGTAAGCAAAGACCAACAAGGGCAACGAGTTGAGCAAACCACGTGGGTTTCTATACTTTGGTATGGTGATGGTGGTGGACTGTTCCAATATCTGAAACGTGGCTCTAAAGTATTTGTTCGTGGTCGCCAAAAAGTAAAGTTATATGCCGACAAGAACGGCAATACTCAGTTTGCGATCAATGTGAATGCAAGTGAAGTTCAGCTTTGCGGAATGAGAGGTGAATCAGGGAATGCGCAAAATAGTACATACCCTGAACAGGCATCGCAAAATATGAGTGAATCAACAGGTGATTTGCCTTTTTAAAATCTGGTGTTATGGCAAAAATAGAATATAAAATAAACCGCATAAAAGATGCCGGGTACAAGATAAGAGTTCTTGGAAAAAACATAAAAGCCGAGAAAGGAGCAATCAAGTATACAGGTAGCGTGTCATCCGTTTTTAGAAATATATTTGGATATTAATGAAATATGATAATATTATAGCTATTGACCCGGACGTGGATAAGTCAGGCGTGGCATACTTGAAAACATCGACACGTCAATTGGAAGTGTCAAATCTTGAATTTCCATTGTTGCTTGATTACTTACAACAAGCCAAAAATATTCGTGAAGAATCAAAAGAATCATTGATTGTTCTTGTTGAAGCTGGTTGGCTTATTCAATCGAATTGGCATTTACACCGTGGTGAAACCTAAAAACGGCAAGTGCAAAAGGAAATTCTGCTGGTAGAAACCACGAAACTGGACGTAAGGTTGTTGAAATGTGCAAGCATTATGGTATTGAGGTTATTGAGCATTTTCCTTTACGAAAAATTTGGAAAGGTAAAGATGGCAAAATAACTCAAGAAGAATTGGCTTCTTTCACCGGGTTGAAAGGTCGCACAAATCAAGATGCGCGTGATGCAGCACTTCTTGCATGGTCTTTTGCGAACCTACCAATTCGCTTAAAGTTGAATAAGTAAGTTATATCTTTTCTTTAACATGGGTGTATTATAGTGATACACCCATTATTTTTGCAATGCAATTGCAAACCAAAAGAATTAGATATGAAACCAATTGATTTTCCGCAGTCAACAAAAGTGCTGCAAAGACCGTCAATAATGGCGGAAAGTGAATGTCAGTCATTGCACGTATGGAATGATGGCAATCAATGTGTGTCGTGCTGGAAGCCGACAGTTAGCGAAAGAATACGCATTGCGTTCGGTGGCAATGTATGGTTGGGTGTTATGTCAGGTAAAACACAACCGCCTGTTTTCGTTTCGGGTGAAAAGGTGTTCGTTAAGGCTTCAATAAAAGCCCGTTTTTTGGCTTTTTGGTACGAAGCAAATGAAAATATCACCAACGCGTACAAAAGTGTATTGGAGGGCTTCAAATACCCCGACAAGCGCAAGCATTTCATTGTCGGATTCACCTTGTCGCTTTTGATTGGTGTTTTATGCCCTTGGTTGGGTCTTTTGCTTGGATGTATTGCCGGGGCAATCAAAGAATGGTGGGATTCCAAGGGACATGGAACGGTCGAGTTGATGGACTTTGTGTTCACTTGCCTTGGTTCTTTGGTTGCATTGCCTTTCGCATGGATTATTCACCTTTTGATTTGGTAACGTATGAAAAAGTATAATAAAAGGACATGGTTAAACAAAGATGGTTCGCCATCTATTGGAAATGTGGTTGCTTTTGATGGTGAAACAACATGGAAAGGTGAAAAATATAGAAACACTTTTTTGTCAATATCTGATTGTGCTGTTTCAGCAAGATTGCATAAAACTGATGATGATACAATTGACGATTTCATAGATAAGATGAAATTATTAAGAAGTGAAATAGATTATTTTATTGAACATTTAGAAAGTAATTAGCTATGGCAAAGATTATTGAAACAAGTATTGAACAACTAATTCCCGACAACAAGAACTTCAACAAGGGAACGGAATATGGGCAACATCTTATCGAAGAATCATTGCGAAAGTTTGGGGCTGGTCGCTCTATTTTATTGGACAAGAACAACCGAATCATTGCCGGGAACAAAACGGTTGAAAATGCCGTGAATGTGGGTCTTGACAACGTGATAGTAGTTGAAACAGATGGAACCCAAATTGTTGCAGTCAAACGAAAGGATATTGACTTGGATTCAGCCAAAGGACGTGAACTTGCCTTGGCGGACAATGCCACCGGGAAAGCGAATCTTGCTTGGGATGAAGAATTGATTGCACAAGTAGCGGAACAATATTCAATTGACCCAGAAGATTGGGGCATTCCTATGTCAGACCCAGAACCGGACACCCAGGAAGATGATTCAAAAAAGGATATTTCGACAAAGTTGATAGTTGAATGTGGTGATGTATCAAAGTTGTCCATTCTTTTTTCGGAGTTGCAAGACCGAGGATTTAAGTGTGAATTAAAAGAATAGCAAGGTGATGAAAGTTACATTTTTAGACTAAAAAGGAATTTATGGCAAAGTACAACATTAAAATAGTGAATAAAATTGTAGGGCTTATCAAGTCAGATACCTACACTATTGCCGAGGTTTGCCAACAGTGTGGAATCACCACCAAAACATTTTATCAATGGTTGAATGATTACCCGGACTTTGAACAAGCAGTTGAGCAAGCCAAGGAAGAACGAATGCAGTTCTTCGTGGCGGAAGCAAAGAAAAGCCTATTGAAGAAGATTCAAGGGTACACCGTTGACGAAACAAAAGTGGTTACAGTTCCTGGTGATGAAAAGGATTCCAACGGAAGACCAAAGCCCAAAATTGAGGAGCAATCGACCACAAAGAAACATATTGCCCCTGATACGGCAGCGGTGATATTCACATTGACGAATGGAGAGCCAACAACGTGGCGAAACAGGCAATTAACTGAGGTTACAGGAAAGGACGGCAAAGACCTATTCAAGCAGATGTCCGATGAAGAATTGGAGTCAAAAATTGGCGAAATGAAAAAAAAGTTGGGTGAAGAATAATGGAGGTAGGTAGTGTAAAACATAGACGTGAACGGTTGGAATATTACCGTTTGTTGAAAGAACGTTTGATTCGTAAAAGTCGAACGGACTTGTTGTGTTTTACCCAATCAACTATGCCAACATTCGTTCCGGCTGATTTTCATATAAGATACTACAACCTATTGACAAAATTTGCACACGGTGACATTAAGAAATTAATGGTGTTTATGCCGCCACAACATGGAAAGTCAGAGGGTTCAACAAGGCGTTTGCCCGCATTTATCGAGGGAATTAAACCGCATACAAAGATTGCCGTTGTTTCCTATAATGCGCCAAAAGCGCGCAAATTCAATCGTGAAATACAACGTGTTATTGACACACCAGAATATCACGAGATATTCCCGAATACATGCCTGAATAGCTCAAATGTGACAACAGTTGCAGGGGCTTGGTTGCGAAATGCGGATGAATTTGAAATTGTTGGTCACCGTGGTTCTGTAAAGACGGTTGGTGTTGGTGGTGCATTGACTGGTGACCCCGTTGATGTCCTGATAATGGATGACTTATATAAAGATGCAAAAACAGCTTGGTCGCCAACGGTGCGTGAATCAACGTCAGATTGGTATGATACGGTTGCAGAAACAAGGCTTCACAATAATAGTCAACAATTACTTGTGTTCACAAGATGGCATGAAGATGACTTGGCTGGAACTCTATTGGAGCAGCAAGGTATTTACGACAAAGAAACAAATCCAAATGGGTGGGTTGTTTGCGTTTATAGAGCTATTAAAGTGGGAATACCAAATGATTATGACCCACGCCAAGAGGGTGAAGCATTATGGGAGGATAGGCATTCAAAAGAAAAATTGGAAGCCACAAGAAAGAGGAATCCACACGTTTTTGAATCACTATACCAACAAGACCCAAAACCAAGTGAGGGTCTTATGTATGACACTGGATTCAAGGAGTATTCAATAAAGCCTGCAACTCAATACACAATAAGAAAGGCTTATGTGGATACGGCAGACACAGGTAAAGACTACTTGTGTGCTATTATTTACGATGAAACCGAAATTGGAAACTTCTTGGTTGATGTGATGTACACCCAAAAGCCAATGGAGTACACAGAACCAGCACTTGCTAAATTGCTTACAAAACACCAAGTACAAGAATGTGTTGTTGAATCAAACAATGGTGGGCGTGGATTCCAAAGAGCGGTTGAAAAGCAATGCCGACTACTTGGGAATATAAAAACCAAATTCAAGTGGTTCACGCAAACAGAAAACAAAGATGTTCGCATATTCTCAAATTCGGCAGCCGTTCAAAACCTTACCTATATGCCACAAGGTTGGAGAAAGATGTTTGTTGAATTTGCCAATGCAATAAGTGGGTATATGAAGATTGGTAAAAATGCTCACGATGATGCACCAGATGCACTAACTGGTACAATTGAGAAACGAAAAAAACAAGCAAAAAAAGACGTTGCAAGCCTTTTTGGGTATTGATATGTATCACTATAATACAATAAGATTATGACAATTGAAGAAATTTTCAAGAAAGAAACTTCCAATGATGTGATTTCAGAGTTGAAATCACGTCGTTACATTCAACAGCCTAATGTGGAAAGTGCAAATAAAGCACTTGACCCAAAATTGCATGACATCAACAACAGAATCATTCGCCCGGATAAACGGGTTAAAGTGGATGCTGATAATGATGCCAATTCAGCACAAAAGGTAATTGACACAGGTGGTGAATCAACAAATTTCAGAATTGAAAAGGTTGCACGTATTGCCTTGGCGATTCAAAAGCTGATAATAAAACGGGCTGTATCATTTTGCTTTGGCAATCCGGTGGCGTACAATTCAAGCCCAGAAAACACCAATCAAGAATTGATAATGAAAGCCTTGAACCGCATCTTGTATGATGTGAAAAGCAATTCATTGAATCGTAAGGTAGGGCGTGCTATATTCGGATTTAAAGAGTGTGCAGAATTGTGGTATCCGGTTGTGAAAGAAACAAACACCTATGGGTTTAACTCAAAATTTAAGTTGCGTTGCGCTTTGTTTTCTCCTATGTTCGGTGATACTCTTTACCCATACTTTGACGAAACGGGAGACATGACAGCATTTTCACGTTCCTTTTCCCGTCGTTCTGATGATGGTAAAAGTTCAGTTGACTATTTTGAAACATACACGGACACCGAACATTGGTTATGGTTGAATGGGGCAAACGGGTATGATGTGGTAGATGGATACCCAAAGCAAGTTTCCATAGGCAAGATTCCGGTTGTATACGGAAATCAACCCCAATTTGAAACAGAGGACGTTGATTCACTTATTGACCGTTTGGAAGTATTGCTTTCAAACTTTGCAGATACCAACGATTACCACGCTTCACCAAAAATATTCATAAAGGGTGAATTGAAAGGCTTTTCTAAGAAAGGTGAATCAGGTGCAATCATTGAGGGTGAAGATGGTTCGGATGCCAAGTATTTGTCTTGGGCAAACGCCCCTGAATCCGTTAAGTTGGAAATTGAAACCTTATTGCGTATGATATACACCTTGACTCAAACACCTGATATTTCGTTTGATTCAGTCAAGGGTCTTGGTGCAATATCTGGCATAGCACTAAAGCTATTATTCATGGATGCACATTTGAAAGTGCAAGATAAGAAAGAAATATTCGATGAATACTTGCAACGGCGTGTGAACGTGATTAAAGCCTATATAGGTAAATTTAACACATCCTTGGAATCAGATTCCGAAATGTTGGAGGTTGAACCCGAAATTACACCTTATATGCTGACCAATGAGATTGACGAACTGAACTATTGGTTGACAGCCAACGGCAACAAGCCCGTCATTTCGCAAGAAGAATCCATTGAAAAGGTCGGGTTGTCGAGTAACCCACAAGGCACGTTTGCCAAGATTCAAGACGAATCAAGCCGTGAAAATTCATTCGTGATTGGTGAACCTATAATGGACGCATAACATGGCAAAGAAAGCATTACAAGCAAACACCAAATACCATTGCCGGGACTGCAAGCACAGTCATTCGTGGCATGGTTGTGATTGGAAAGGTGAGGTTTTTATGTGCCGATGCCACAAAAGTGAGTGGGCGAAACTATTATCAAGTGTAAAATGTAAAGACTTTGAATTAAAAAATGGCTAAAAGACAAAAGACAAAGGCGTTTTCCCTGCAAGGGTTCGACAATAGGCATTACAAAACGACGGAACAATACGTCGCGGCGGTTGATGCTTTATATAGTCGTGCAACCCTTGAAATAGCCTATGCCGCAAGCAAAGGAACATATAACCCGGACAAACCCTTTTCTTTTGATGATTACCCAAGAACCAAAGCAAAGGCGGAATCCATTATCAATGATTTGGCAAACAAAGTCACGGCAATCGTTCAAACGGGGTCACGGAAACAATGGTTGTTTGCTTGCAAGAAGAACG
>Ga0114939_10003779_pt1 | contig 10383 bp, 8 predicted proteins | sample AshMeaCrysSpring_FD_87196 | JGI IMG/M metagenome (GOLD analysis project Ga0114939, IMG submission 87196) | Groundwater microbial communities from Big Spring, Nevada to study Microbial Dark Matter (Phase II) - Ash Meadows Crystal Spring | ecosystem: Environmental > Aquatic > Deep subsurface >... | reverse complement strand
TACCCGCGTTTTTAACACGCCAGGTCTTTGTGAATTTTTCACCGGCGCTGACAAATGTGCCGTCAGGGTAGGAAACATCGGCTTCATACCGGGCCATGTCCAGTGTGCCTAATTGCACGACTTCGATTTCCGTCCGCAGGATGTCGCCGAAAGATACGCCGTCCGGATTACGGACTTGCCAGGCGCTGCCGTGGCGGCCGATGATGGCCGGGGCGATGAATTCAACCGACACGTCAGCCTCGTGTCCGGCTTGTGTCGAAGGGATGGTCACCGCTGACGGTCCACCTAGCCGATTTTCACCGGCATAGGCCAGCAGGTAGCCTTCGCCCCAGGCTTTGGTGCCGGTGTTTCGGATGCGCCAGGTCTTGGTGAACCGGAAGCCCGGTTGCATGCGCGTGCCGGGTAAAACGGTGATGTCGGCCACGTAAGCGGCATCCTCTTCCGGTTTGGCGGGGGATGCCATCGCTCTAATCGCGACGAACAGTTCCTGTCCAAAAGGCTCCCCTTTGGGATTAAGAAGGCGCCAGGTAGATCGATAGGTCCCCGGTTTTTCCGGCGCTTTCATTGACAGCGATAGATCGCCCGTAGCGCCCGGCGCGACGGGCGGCAAAGAGATGGTCTGCGGCGCGCCAAGCGGCGTATCATTCTCAGCCTGGCCGGCGTGGACCAGTTGATAACCGATTTCCCAGCTCGTATCACCCGTATTGCGAACGCGCCAGGTTTTGAGGAAGGGTTGGCCGGTCTGAATGGCTGTGCCGTCGGGAATCGTCACATCGGCCAGAAGGACAGCATCATCCCGGCGAGCAACCGGTGTTACGAAAAAATCGGCATATAGTTCAAAAGCAAAAAAGCGCCCGCGTGCGTTGCGCCCTTTCCATGTCGTTCGGTGCCGCCCGGGTTCGGTCGGAGCGATGAGGTCGACACTGACTTCGCCCGTGCTCCCCGGTTTCAATTCGGGTAAAGGGAGCCGCTCCGGGCCGCCCATCCGATCTCCCCCTACATATTCCAGCGCGTAGCCATCGCTCCAGGTCGACGTGCCGGTATTGCGAATTCGCCATGTTTTGGTGAACGGCTTGCCCGCTGCGAGCGTCGATCCGTCGGGGATGGTGCCATCGGCCAGGAAGGCCAGCTCATCGATGAGCGGAACGGTAACGTCGACGAAAAACCGGGTCGGGTCCACAACGTCGGCGACAACATAACCCGATAGGCCTTGGCCGATGGCTTGCAATGTGAGATGGAGATGGATCCCGGTTGAATTGCCGGTCGTTCCGGCAACACCCAGGCGTTGGCCGATTTCAACTGTTTGACCGATGATGAGGGCTGAATTGATCGATGACAGGTGTCCATACCAGGTATACCAAATTGACCCATCGGGCCAATCATGACGCAGCCGGACATAATTGCCGTAACCGGTGGTGCCGTTGCGCAGCCGGTCGACCACCCCAGCCTGGGCGGCGAGGATATCAACCGGCTTGCCGCCGGCCATGGCGCGCAGATCAATGCCCTCATGGCGCCCGTTGGCATATGGACGCGGGCTATTAAATGGGTCGGTGATGAAAAAGCCGGTGGCGACCGGATTGTTCAAAAAGAAGCGAATATTGTCGTCAGGCATTGATACTGCTTACCTCGTTACGACAGTACGGATACCGGCCGTCTGTTTGTTTTACCGGATAGCTTTCAGCGACGTAACCCCATTTGAGCCATCGCCCATTCGTAAAGTTGTTGATAACCCTGAGCCGAACGCTGCCAGGTGAAGTCCATTTCCATGCCGTTGGCCTGGATGCGCCGCCAACTCTCCTGATCAACGTTATAGATATAAGTTGCCCGCTGGATGGCGTCGAAGAAAGCATCGGCATTGAAATCGTAGAACGTGAAGCCGGTGATTCCATCCTGAACGGTATCGGCCAAGCCGCCGGTCGCGCGGACGATAGGCACACTTCCATAGCGCATGGCGATCATTTGACCCAGGCCGCAGGGTTCAAACAGCGATGGCATGAGAAAAATATCGCTGCCGGCGTAGATCAGAGGCGCGAGCTCGGCGTGATAGCCGATATAAGCTGCCATTTTTTGGCTATGATAGCCGGCCAACTGCCGGAACATATCTTCATAGGAGGGTTGCCCTGACCCCAGGACGATGAATTGGGCCGGACCGGAATAACCGTTCATCAACAGGTGGATGGCGTGACCCATAATATCCAGCCCTTTTTGCCAGTCGAGCCGCGAAATCATCGCCAGAATAGGGATATTTTCCAGTTGCGGCAGTCCCAACGCCGCTTGCAAGGCTCGCCGGTTTTCCGGCCGATCAGCCAGGCTGTCGATTGCAAAGGGCTTGGCCAGCCGCTTGTCGGCCGCCGGGTTCCAGTCATCGTAGTCCAGACCGTTGAGGATGCCATGCAGATCGCGCTGCCGGTGGCGAAGCAGGCCATCCAATCCGGCTCCGCCCTCATAGGTCATGATTTCTCGCGCATACGAGGGGCTGACCGTGTTAATGATATTGGCGTGATAGATGCCGCGGGCCATGAAATTCACCTCGCCATAAGCCTCCTCGCTCAGGCTATGGGTGAATATCTGCATGTAGTCAAAGACGTTCCAGCTCGTTTTACCCTGGTGAGCCAGGTTATGGATGGTGAAGACACTACTCATACCCTGAAACCAGGGATCGGTCTGGCCGGCGGTCATGAGCCAGACGATGGATGGCGCGGTATGCCAGTCATGGGCATGAACCACATCCGGCCGCCAATTGATCGATCGGGTTAATTCCAGGGCGGCCTTGCTGAAATAGGCGAAACGGTAAGGATCATCCCAATAGCCGTAGATGTTGGGCCGGTTAAAGAGGTTGTGCTCGGCGATGAAGTAAATCGGCACTTTGCTGCCCGGCAGCCGGCCTTCGAACGCGCCGGCCGGGATAATACCCGAACCGGTGGGGACATCGAGGCGTAACGGCATGCTGCTGATGCCCGGATAGCCGGCTTCGATGGCCCGATAGGCGGGCATTATGACCCGGACGTCGTGGCCCATATCGTGAAGGGCCTTGGGTAACGATCCGCCGATGTCGCCCAGTCCGCCGGTTTTGGCGAACGGCGCAACCTCGGCGCTGAGAAACAGAATTTTGATAGGTTTGGCCATGAATGTCGCCTCTTATGAGGTAGTCCCGGCTATCAGATGAGCGAATGGGTCTTTCTGTTTATCCAATCCGGATAAAACAGGTGGTGCCCGGCACCATTGGTATTATGTCACCTATTGTGCCGGAATGACAACCGGTATTCAAATTGCTGGAAAGATTTTACACACCGTTGGACAACTATACTCCTGCTGATGCTGGAGCATGGGCTCGCACGAACCGGGATCATCGATCGGACGATACTCCGTGCGCGTTCAAGTACAGGCAGGCATGGCCTGGGCAAGATTGGATATTGTTTTGGACTGGGACCTAGCCGGCTTCCAACGTGGCTTTTACCCGGCTCAGGCGAGCGGATGCTTCGCTGGCTATGGGCGATAGATTTGAGCTAATGCCCGCGCCGAACATCACGAGTGGGTCGATAATGGACACCACACTGCCTGTGCCGGATTCATCTTCATAGACGATCACGTTGCAGGGCAATAACAAGCCGATTTCCAGTTCTGTCGTCAATGCCCGATGCGCCAGTGGCGGGTTGCAAGCACCCAAAATTATGTAGCGGCGAAATTCCGCGTCGAGCTTCTTTTTGAGTGTCGCCTTGACATCGATCTCAGTCAGGACGCCAAAACCTTCCTTCTGTAATGCTTCAGTTGTCCGCGCGATAGCTTCATCATAAGGCACATCCAGGTGGACGCGCATGCCGTAGTCGACAGTTGCTTCAGTCATGTATAGCTCCCTTCATATGTTTTCCCGTTCCATCAACTTTGAACGGGATGTCGGCGAATGAAAACTCGAGTGATCTCCGGGCGATTTTCTTTTCCTACTTGTCATTTCGCCAGAGGACGATGATCGTCACCCCGGCCAAAACCGTTAACCCCATCCCCGCGATGAGCGCGCCGATCCCCAAAATCGATCCCCAATCACGGCTGACCGGTGGAGGCTCCGGGCTATCAGGCGCGATCATCGCGACTGAGGTCGGCTCAGGGGAAGGTGATGGTGTGGCCGGCGCTTTCGCCAGTTCAACCACGCTAGGCGTCAGGGTTGGCGTGCCTGTCGGCGTTGGTTCAGGCGTGGTCGTCGGTGGTCGGATCGCTAACTCTTGCCCGATCTGCAACAAGGCGTTTGGGTCCATATTGTTAAAGGCGGCCAGTTGCTCAAGCGTCAAACCGTAAGCCAGCGCGATGGCCCAGGCGGTGTCTCCGCTCTTGACTATGTGAGTTTGTTGTGGGGTCGGGGTGGGAGGCGGCGCTTCGCCCGGCAATAGCCTTATCTTGATCTCGTTGCCGGGGTGGACGACCGAATCGATAGTCATGTTGTTATACCAGAGCAACGTTGCCAGATCGAGCTTGTAGTTGGCGGCGATGGTCCAGAGCGACTCGCCTTCGCGAACGAGATGAGTGGCCGGTGGTGTCGGCGTCGGTGGCGGTGGTTGGCCGTCAGCCAGGCGGATCGTCAATTTGTCGCCGGGATTGAGGAAGCTGTCCTCGTTTAGCCCATTAAATAAGTATAGATCGGCAATCGAGACGCCATACCGGGCGGCAATGGCCCAGAAAGTATGACCCTCGAGAACGGTATGGACGATCGACCCGTCGGGATTCGGCGCGGCTAATTCGATTGGGGCGACGATAAACGGCACGTCGACGACTTGTTGTTGCGATCGCGGTGGCGGCCCTTCATTCTGTGTGCCGAATACCATGACATAAAAATTTTGGCCGCTGCCGACGGCGAACCCGACCCCAGCTTCAGTCCAGCGAGGATTGAGCATATTGGTGAAGTGGATCGCGCTATTGCGCCACCAGGTAACACCCTGTTGCGGCGTCAGATTCGTACCGCCGACCAGATTTTCGCCTGCCCAGCCCGGATAGCCGGCGGCCTGGGCGCGGTCTTGCCAGGTACTCCCGTTAACACCGTAATGGCTGTAAATCCCTTCAGAGGCGATGAAGTTGGCGTGACCCTGGGCGGCGGCGGCTAACTGGCTGTTGAACGAAACCGGTGCCAGCCCGAACTCGGCCCGAACCTGGTTGACCAGTTGCAAGATATCAGAAGAGGGACTCCCCTGAGCTTCGGCTCGCTCTGTATGGCCGATGGCGAGGAGCAGCAGCCCGATCAGGGCTGCCAAAGTAATGCGACGTACCATACGATCGGATACTATAGGTGAGATTAATGCCTTCGGCAAGGAGTGTTAACCAACTTCACCGGAACACCGGCAACCATGTGGGATGGAGATGCGGTCTATATTCCACGGTGGCTGGTGATTGAAATGATTGGATTCATGGTGCAAGAATGAGCGATGACCAGGAAACACCAACCCGCGATGCCGTGGTCACTCTGCGGGAAGTTACAGCCGATTCTCTCGATCAGATATTGGGCTTAAAAGTCAATGCTGAGCAAGAGCAATTTGTGGCCAACAACGCCGTCTCTATCGCCGAGGCGTATTTTGAGGAGAAAGCCTGGTTCCGGGCTATCTACGCCGATGAGACGCCGGTCGGCTTTTTGATGTTATATGACGATCCGGATTCGCCCACGTATTACCTGTGGCGTTTCATGATCGATGCTCGCTATCAAGGATCGGGATTCGGGCGCCGGGCATTGGAGCTACTGATCGAGCATGTCCGCACCCGGCCAAACGCGACGGAATTGACGTTAAGTTACGTGCCCGCGGACGGCAGCCCGCAGCCATTCTACGCCGGGTTGGGTTTTATCGACACCGGCGAAATTCATGACGGCGAAAATGTCATGCGGCTGACCCTCTCTGACTAATCCGATGCCGTTGCGCCCAGGTCCATCTTTACGCGCTTTCCTTTCGCCGCATCAGCGGTTGCACGCCTTCCCGGCCACGGCCGATTCCGTCGAGCGAGTTGATCGGTTGGTGGAGGCGTTAAATGGGCTGGGGATCACCCTCCAAGCGCCGTATGACTTGGGATTGGAGCCAATCGCCGCTGTCCACTCCAATGGCTTGCTGAATTTTCTGCAGACCGCTTACTCCCGCTTTGCCGAATTGAAAGAAGGCCCGCGACCGGCGATCCCCGATACTTTCGCCGTGCGCAGGATGGATGGCCCTATCCCGCGCAGTGTATGGGGTCAATTGGGTCATTATTGCAACGATACGCTCACCCCGATCCTGGCCGATACCTGGGAGGCCGCTTATTGGTCGGCTCAAGCGGGTCTGTCGGCCGCTCTTGTCGTCCAGCAAGGCGCTGCCCTGGCTTATGCCCTCTGCCGGCCTCCCGGTCACCATGCCGCCCGCGATCTGTACGGTGGTTATTGTTATCTCAACAATGCCGCCATCGCGGCCCAGTGGCTGGCGGCGCGCGGCCAACGGGTGGCGATTCTGGACATCGACTACCATCACGGGGATGGGACGCAATCGATTTTTTACCACCGGCCTGACGTGTTTTTTTGCTCGCTCCATGCCGACCCGGAAGATGAATATCCTTATTATTACGGCTACGAAAACGAACGAGGTACGGGTGAGGGAATTGGGACCACGCTGAATTTGCCGCTCCCTCTGGCGACTACAGCTAACGCCTATCTCGTCGCGCTCGATCGAGGTCTTGCGGCCATCATGGCTTTCCGACCGGATATTCTCATTGTCTCACTTGGGTTCGATACGCTAACCGGCGATCCGGTTGGCGGATTTTGCCTGCAACCAGCAACATTTCAGCTTATCGGCCGCCGGCTAATTAGCCTGGAACGACCTTTGGTGCTGGTGCAGGAGGGTGGTTACCTGCTACCGGCATTAGCTCCGGCCCTTGAAGCCTTGGTTGCCGGGATAGTTTCACCCTGACATCCGGCCAAGCCTTGTCTGGCCTGTCGCCCATCGCTGTAGTAAGATATTGATCGTCGGCGAGCCACTTGCCGAACGCGAATTCGTTAGAACATCTGCTGGGTAGCGCGTTGGAGCAACAAATGGGGCTCTATCCGGTCAATAGATCCGTTAACCTTTCTAATCCAAAAGGAGACTAGAACATGAAGGTAAATTCAGTTGATGAGTTGATGCGCCACCTTGCCGGGGTTGTCAACGTTGATGGTGACGACGTCACGGTAGTGGATGAATCGGCTCTACCCGACAAGATCGATGGTCTTATCCACACGGCCGTCTTCGGTGAGGGAATCGTTCGCGACACGGCCCGCTGGTTGATCTGGGAGATCGCCCAGGCTGTGGGCATTTATCCCGCCTCAATTCACGAGCTGTACATGGCCATCGGCCGCGGCGACGTTCCGGCCAACTTCACCGTCCCCGCAATGAATATTCGCGCCATGAACTACAACTCGTCGCGGGCGGTCTTTCGGGCCGCCAACAAGCTGAACGTCGGCGCGATGCTGTTCGAGATCGCCCGCTCGGAAATCGGCTACACAGGCCAGCGACCGGCGGAGTACACCAGCAGCGTCCTGGCGGCCGCTCTTAAAGAAGGTTTCCGCGGGCCGGTTTACATTCAGGGTGATCACTTCCAGATTTCGGCCGGGCGCTACAAATCCGGCCCCGACGCCGAAGTGCAGGCGGTCAAGGATCTCATGGTAGAAGCCATCGCCGCCGGCTTCTATAACATCGATATCGACACATCGACGCTGGTTGATCTCAGCTTCCCGACCCTGGATGAGCAGCAGAAGACGAACTACACCCTCTGCGCCGAGTTGACCGACTACGTGCGCTCGATCGAGCCGGACGGCGTCACCATCTCCCTCGGTGGCGAAATCGGCGAGGTCGGCCACAAGAATTCCACGGTCGAGGAGCTCCATGCCTTTATGCAGGGCTATCGCCGCGTGTTGGGCGATGGCCGAGCCGGTATTTCCAAGATTTCTGTCCAAACCGGTACCAGCCACGGCGGTGTCGTCCTGCCGGACGGCACGCTGGCCCAGGTCAAGGTCGACTTCGACACCCTGCGCGACCTGAGCCGGGTCGCCCGTGAGGATTACGGGATGGGTGGGGCTGTGCAGCATGGGGCTTCGACGTTACCCCCAAACGCCTTTAACAAATTCCCGGAAATCGGCACGGTTGAGATTCACCTGGCCACGAATTTCCAGAATATCATCTTCGACTACTTGCCGACGGAACTGATCGAAGAAGCCTATGCCTACTTGCGGGAGCATCACAAGGACGAATGGAAACCCGGTAAGACCGATGAGCAGAGTCTCTATTCAGCCCGCAAGCGCGCCATCGCCCCATTCAAGGCTAAATGGTGGAATATGGATGAGGCTAAACTGGCCGAAATCGGCGGTGTTCTGCAGGAGCAATTCGAGTTTCTGTTCAGCCAGCTGAATGTTGGCCATACCCGCGACCTGGCCAAGCAGGTCACGACGCGAGTGTCCAAGCACCAGTCGCGCCCGGTTGAAGTCGCGGCGGCCGTTGCCGCCGAGGATGTGAAGGACCTGGCGGATTAATTTCCAGCGCATTGGGGCTGATTGGCGAGGGGTCGACGGCCGGTCGAGACCGTGACCCTTCGCTTTTTAATCAGACGATGTCTGTTATGGCTAGTCGTGTCCGGCGCTTTTTGGTAACCGCGGCTCTTGGTGGGCTGTTGTCGCTCGCGGCTTGTGTTTCCGGCGATCCGGCTTCTGGTGCCACACCCACGGCTTCGCCGGACCCAACGATGACGCCGCTGCCCACGGCCACACCCGAACCTATCGTGCCCACGCGCACCCCCGCCCCGCTTCCCACGGATCAACCACCGACCGTGACGCCCGACCCGACACCGACTCAACCGGCTCCCACCGCTGTCCCGACGCTGACAGCCGCCCAGCTCGAAAGGCTGGCTGGATATGGCCTGGTTGGCGCGCTGGAAGATGTCACCGCGGCCGCCGACGCCGGTTTGCGGTTTGGCCACTATGCCTTTTGGCGCACGGTAGCTGACTTGCCGGACATAGCGGGACTAGAATATTGGCAGATGGTGCGTCTGGGGCAGATTGGCGAGGCGGGCCAATGGCCGGCGATCCGGGCTGAGATGGAGGCCGTGCTCAGCGAACGCCCCGGCTCCTATTGGTTAATCGGCAATGAACCGGATGTTCGCTGGCAGGATAATGTCTCTCCCGAACGGTATGCGGAACTGTATCACGATATCTACGCCTTCATCAAGGATCGCGATCCATCCGCCCGGGTGGCTGCGGGCGGCATCGCCCTACCGACGCCCTTGAGATTGCGATACCTCGACCGGGTTCTGGCACATTACGAATCCACCTATGGCGAGCCGTTGCCAACCGATTTGTGGCACATTCACACCTTCACCCTGCGCGAGGAACAGGACAGTTGGGGCATCGGTATCCCTCCGGGCATGGCTGAGTCTGCCGGTGAGCTTTATGAGATAGAAGATCATGGTGATATCGAGCTATTAAAGCAGCATGTTAACGCCTTCCGCGAATGGATGGCGGCCAACGGTTACGCTGACGCCCCACTGGCTGTGACCGAGTTCGGCATCCTGCTTCCGGAGGATTACGGCTTCCCGATTGAAGTCGTCAGCCGGTACATGCTCGAATCGCTGGAATTTTTCCGAACCGGAACCGGCGAAACCGGGCTATTGGCCGATGGAAACCGGCTCGTCCAGTATTGGTTCTGGTACAGTACCTATGACGGTGGGGCTTACCCCACCGGCAACCTGCTCGATGTTCCCACCGGGGAAGTAACAGAACTGGGTGAAATCTACCGCGCCTTCATCGATGAAATCCTCCAAACACCCTGAACGAAAAACCTGATAACTGTGCAACTTTCGTCACCACCCGGCGTATAGGGCTACAGAACGATGTCATCATACTATGGAGGTATAGAAATGAGCGAGAAGCGACTAATTCGTTCACGTGATAATCGAATGTTATTCGGTGTTTGTGCGGGCCTGGCCCAGTACCTCAACATCGACCCGGTGATTGTCCGCCTGTTGGCCGTTTTACTGACGTTGTGGAATGGCATCGGGCTGGTGGTCTATCTGATCCTGGCGTTGCTTATGCCACAGGAGCCGGAGATGGCTCCCAAGGCCAACGCCTTCGACGAAGAAGAGATCGTCATCAAGGGTAGCTAAAGTTGTTGCTTACCGGCCAACCCGGCATGACCGTCGAGAATCATCTTACTGGTAGACTGACGGTCGTGCCGGGGGGTTTCCAAACCGGCTGATATCTGGCGTCCGTATCAATATTTCCAATCTCCTGCAAGCCAGATAGGCATGAAACGACCGGCTCCGTCGAGAGCCGGTCGTTTCCTTTTTGATTGACCCTCCGTTCCGCCGGGCTATACTTATGCGTCGCCTCGCACCCTTCGGCAGTAAAAGGCCGGAGGACGG
>Ga0114939_10003778_pt1 | contig 10393 bp, 8 predicted proteins | sample AshMeaCrysSpring_FD_87196 | JGI IMG/M metagenome (GOLD analysis project Ga0114939, IMG submission 87196) | Groundwater microbial communities from Big Spring, Nevada to study Microbial Dark Matter (Phase II) - Ash Meadows Crystal Spring | ecosystem: Environmental > Aquatic > Deep subsurface >... | reverse complement strand
TTAAATGATTAAGTCAACTTTTAAACTACGACTTGCGTAAGTCCAGTGAAATATATAATGAGAGGCTAAAAAAAAGGATTTTTTCGTTAAAAAGGTTTTAAAGATAAGTAATCTGAGTCAAAAAATATGCAAGAATCTGCCCTTGATTAGATTCTAACCTGGAGCAGTTTTTTGATGGATGCTTTATATTAGTGACTTATAATTCATTATTTTAAACCCATTAGCTATTTCCCTTATTTTCCAACTAGGAATTTCGACTCCTAATTCCCACTCTTAAATCCTAAAAAAATTATGAATTGGTGGCAAAGACTTAAAAAAAATCCCTTAGCTCGTATCGGGGCAATTATACTCATAATCTTTTATGTAGGAGTAATTGCGGCTGATTTAATTGCTCCCTATGACCCCTACTACCAACAGAGAAACGGTTCGTTGCTACCACCGACAAAGGTTTACTGGGTATCTCAACAAACAAAACAGTTTATAGGCCCCCATGTTTATCCAACTACTCTGGGTGACACTAATTTAGAAACGGGGGAACGCAAAAAAATTGAAGATTATAAAAATCCTTCTCCCCTGAGATTATTTACCAAGGGTGATGAATACCGACTACTAGAGATGAAATTACCCCTACCACCATCATGGAAAGAGGCGACTATTTTTTCTGGTATTCCCCTAAATATCCATTTATTTGGTACCGATGGAAAAGCTAGATTTAATTTATTGGGTACAGATGACCAAGGAAGAGACCAATTTAGCCGCTTATTGTATGGCGGTCGTATTAGTATGTTTATTGGTTTGATAGGCGTGGCTATTTCTTTCCCTCTGGGAATGTTAGTTGGGGGAATCTCAGGTTACTTTGGTGGCTGGACAGATACTATACTAATGCGGCTAGCTGAAGTAATGATGACTTTCCCCGGTCTTTATCTGTTGGTCAGTTTGGGGGCTGTATTACCATTAGGGTTAAGTAGCAGCCAACGCTTCTTATTGATTACATTAATTACCTCATTTATTGGTTGGGCTGGTTTAGCTAGGGTTATTCGGGGGCAAGTGCTTTCTATTAAGGAAAGAGAATTTGTTCAAGCCGCAAGGGCAATGGGTGCCAAACCTTTATATATTATTCTTCGCCATGTGCTACCACAGACAGCAACCTATCTGATTATTTCTGCTACTTTAGCAGTACCTAGTTATATAGGAGCAGAAGCAGTATTAAGTCTTATTGGATTGGGGATTCAGCAGCCCGATCCGTCTTGGGGAAATATGTTAACTTTAGCGACCAATGCTTCAGTATTAGTACTGCAGCCTTGGTTGATTTGGCCCCCTGCGATTTTGATTATTGTTACTGTATTGGCATTTAACTTATTGGGTGACGGTTTAAGAGATGCCCTGGACCCCCGCAGTTTAAATAGATAGAAATTTTGGCGTTGCTGGAACGCTCACGCGGAGCGAACAGCAACGCCGAAATTTTGGTAGTAAAGGTTTTAAAGTTGATTCTGGATTATTTATTTCCTAACTCAAATTACTTATAGCTGTATCAGGACTTACGCCAAAACAATGAATTAAGGTGATTAGTAGCGAAACTGAGTGTAGCGTAAGTCATGATATATTATGGGACTAAAGCCAAAACAGCAGCAGGAGAACCCGAACCACCTTTTAAACGCATCAATCCAATGACAATAGTTGCGCCTTTGGCTGGTAATTTATCTAAATTGGCTAAATTTTCTAATATAATGCCCTGTTTGCCAAGTATTAAATTATTAATTGTAAAGTTACTATCCATTCCCCCATCTATACCATGAGTGTCAATTCCTAGTGCTGTTATAGAGCGATCGCTCATCAAAAACTCAACACAATCTTTACTAAAGCCGGGAAAGTGCATAACCCCCTGAATATCTGGATTAAAAAAAGCCTCCCCATTATCATTAACCCATTTTTCTTGCCAACCTGTATTTAATAGCACTAAACTCCCAGGCATGATGAGACCATTTTCCAACTCCCAAGCTTTAATATCATCTATGTTTAAAGCATAATCAGGGTTTTCTGCGACTTTCTGGCAAATATCTATCACAACTCCTGGTAAAATCAATGAATCTGCTGAGTATTCATCAATGCCCATACCTTCTAGATAAAAACTCTTAGGGGCGTTGATATGGGTAGCGCTATGTTCGCCCATAGAAAGACGACGCAAAAAATAACCATCTTTTTTTATGTTAGCTACAGTCTCAAATTCTACAGGTGGGTCTCCCAGCCATTGAGGAATAGCTGTATCTATAGCGTGACTTAAATGAATAGCTTTTGTATAACAGATAGTATTTCCCGATGGGTTTATTTTCCTTTCTTGTACTGTCCGCGATTTTTCTCTTCTAACTAAATTACTTAATGTCACCTCCATGACTTTGGTATTTTGTCCGGTAACTGTAAAAACTAAAGATTCTCTATATACTCTTTGGGCTGGATGTTCAATATAGTTAGCCGCACCACTAGAAACAGTAACTGCTGCTTGTCCGCATCTAGATGCTAAATCAATAGTCCAAGCCCGTAATTTGAGCATTTCTTCCATTTGAGCCGAATTCTCTTTAATTCCTTTTCGACTAATTATTTTATTTATAACATTCTGACAATTTCTCACTTCAGTCATTAAATCTCTATAGGCATCTTTAATAAAAGGTAATAATTTCTGATGATAAGCAGCCTCCATAACATCTAAACCAGCTAAAGCACAACCTAAAACTAAGGAAGTTGGCTTTAGTACATTATTTCTATCGTTTTCCTCAATCCAGCCAGATGGCTTAACGGATATAACTAATTCTTGGGCTAAAAACCATTTACTAAAAGTCGCTGAAACAGTATTAGTCGATGTCATTGCGGCTAAGGAAGCAGGGAGACTGAAACATATTTTCCCTCCAGATGCTTGTTGCGTATCTACAATTGGCACAATTCCAAACACCGCTTTCCCGTCAGGTAAGATTGCCGCGACAATAAATTCAGAGAATATATCCCATCCTGTTAACCAAGGAACTACTCCATCTATTTGATAACCTCCTAATACAGGAATCGCACGAGTTAAAGGTTCCCCCTGACGGCGTAGTTGAGAAAAGCCTATGCCTAATAAAGCTTCACCTGTGCCCATGCGAGGAAGATATTGCTTTTGTAGTACGTAATTGCTACTGCTTACCAACATATTCCCAGCGCTTTGGTGTTGAGTTTGCAAAAAAGCTAAAGCACCAGAGTATCGCGCTAGTAATTCTTGAAAAAGATAAAAAGATTCCTCGCTAATTTCATGCCCTCCCAATCTTTTGGGTACTCGTAAAGCTAATAAATTTAAATTAGCCAATCCCTGAAGTGCTTTTTTTAGCGCTTCTGGTTTGTAGTCAATATCACAGGCTTTTGGTGCGATTTCCTTAATTAAATAAGATTTAAGTATATTTAGAAGGGAAGATTCCATAGTAATATTTACTTTAAATTCTGGTGCATTCTGCATGTCATTTTATTAAATAGTTATCACCCCTGTTTTCCGAAAAAAAACAGGGGATAATCTAATATGTGTTTTAGAATACATGTCTTTTAAATAAATTCAAAGACTAAAAATAAGAATTCTCAGCTTTTGGTTGTCTTTCCTCATCCCCAATATTGGAGAACTTTTCAAAGTTTATTTAACGCGAAGTTGCTGGATAGACCAATTTTCGGCGTTGCTGAATCAATGTATGAATGGCTATTTTTGAGAAAAATAAACAACGATACTTTGCGCCTTTGCGTGAGGCAGAAAAATTATAATTCATACTTTAATTCAGCAACGCCCAATTTTCTAGTTATCTATCCAGCAACTTCGCCATAATTTATGATTATCAGCAGGTTTGACAGTTAATTTATTTAGAAGGTCGTTGAATAATAGTTTCGAGAATGCGCTTTTTCGCTTTGGGGTCAACGCCAAATAAGCGCACGTACTCCCCTGGATGCTCAATTAAACAAGATTGTAGAGTCTCAACAGCATCAGCTTGGCCATTAATTTGACTAGTCGGGCAACTTTGCCAAGACCCTGTGCGGAAACGGCGTTCGTCTACATACTCAATACCTATTTTGTAACCTTGGGAAATTATTTGTTGGATTTGCGATACAGTTTCAGAATTTACTAAGTTAGTACTATTTTGGACATCAGAGTAATTTCTATAGTATCCATTAGTATTACTAGAACCATTACTAGAGTTTTTACTAGAACCATTGCTAGAAATATTTTCGACCGGGGGTGATGGGGGAGTGACTGTGGATGGAGAGTACTGGGTATTATTTAACTTAACACCACGGTTATATTCAGAAACGAGGTGAGAGTTTTCTACCCGTTTTTGTTCTCCAACCATTAAACGCCCCATCTCAATTAAATGAGATAGGCTAAAATCAGGCTTTTTAAATTTTGGCGGCCCGTCCACACTGTTTACAACCTGTAGGGATACCTTCTCAAGACCAATATCATGGATATAGTGGAGAATTAGCTCATCATAAATGCGCGATCGCAGGGCACTGAAAAAATCAACGGATTGATTGCTAAAGGTATCGACAAACTCTTCCACTTGCCGACGAGATAAACCATCTTCGCCAAAAATACCTTCCACAATTCCCACCTTATCGTCGCGGTTGGGTTCCCAATAAAATTTTTCCATGCGCCCATCTCTAATTAAAGGAGCATAAAGAGTAGAAAAATCATTACCCGTAACGATGATTGGTATCCGACGCAAAGGCGTAGAATCATAACTACCAGGTAACTGTACATCCGTCGGATTATCAGCAATATTCATCAGCGTGGCATTAACCAACTGAGTATTAACGGTATATTGGGTACCTTCATCAAAACGTCCGGCGCCCGCATCTAAATCATTAATCATCAAAACGCACATTTTACCGCGTACTTTTACTAACTCAGCAGTTTCTCGATAACGCAGACGGATTAAGCGCGCTGGGTCTCCGGCATCTGGACTTTCTAACTCACCACCAGAAATCAGGGTAACTTCTATACCCATTCTTTCAAAGACTAACTCACATTGAAATGATTTACCCTCTCCTTTACGTCCGTGAATACCTAATATTAAAGGTACGCGAACACCTGGAAGGTTAAGAAAGTTTTTAGTTATATGAACAGCAAGTTTATCTATAAAACGAGGTGATATATAGTAACCCATTTGTATCTTTACCGTAAGCAGCGCCAAGTAAAGATTTTATAACGAATTGGTAGGGTAGCTTAATATTTAACCACAGGACTTACCCAACGGTTGCATTTTTCTTCTAGGGTGTGACGCGACAAATAAATTTAAACATAGTTACAAAGGCGAATAGTTATAAAGGCGAATGGTGTCACGCACCTTTTTTTTATATGACAATAACCTTTTTGTTAAATATAGGACTTACGCAAAAATCCTCAGAAAGCTTGATTTATTTAACCGCCAAGAAGCCAAGAACGCCAAGATTTAGTAGAGCTTGCGTAAGTCCTAAAATAATAAAGTGGCTTTTTCCGCTTGAGGCTTTTCCCTGGCAGGAAGAGATAAAGATTGTTGTAAAATTTCCTTATTTTGTGTTTTTTGTTGAAGTAATTGATATTGAATGTCTATTTGATTACAACTAATATTTTGATACTGCATGATTATAATATAAGCTATAATTCGCTTTTCCCTCACTGTTACTGAAAGAAAAGAGTACTTGAGAATATCTTTTGTTCCTGACAAATAGAGATTAAAATCAGTTATTTGTTTTAAAATTAATCATTAAAAATATAGCTTCTTCCGGATAGTTTTGGTATTAAAGACAAAATTTTTCTAATTTTACACATACAAAATATATGAAATTTATTGAATCTTAAATCTATTCATAAATATCTTTTATTCTCAAAACTAAGTATTTGAAATTAAGTAAAATTACTGTTGACATTTAATTGTTTTGAGATGAGAAACGAAAGATAAAAGTAAATCTTATGATTTTTGTGATTTAGATAACAAAAATTTGGCAACTTATTTACAATTTCATTCGTCCACATTAATACTTAGAAAAACATTAGTGAGGTAACTAATGCTTCGCATCAGATATTGGATATTTTTGCCTGTTGCATTAATAGTTAGTTGTTCCCAACAAGCCCTACAATTTAATCCCAGTAAAGCTATATCAACAAATCAACCAGTTCCAACAGTAGTAGAAAATTCTGAAACTGTAATTGCTAAGGCTAGTTACTTATCGCAATTAGAACAACAAGTCATTAATGAAATGAACTTGGTGCGAAAGAATCCAAAAGCTTATGTATCCGTCATGGAAAGCTATAAGGCAAAATTCCAAGGCAATCGCGTTAAAATTGGTGAGAGAAATTTTCTGATAACTCAGGAAGGTGTGAAAGCAGTTGATAAAGCGATCGCGTTTCTAAAAAAAGCTCGCCCCATTGGAACTTTAACTTCTTCTAAAGGTATGTCTTTGGGCGCAAAAGACCATGTAAAAGACCAAGGACCTAAAGGTGCCACTGGCCACAATGGTAGCGATGGTAGCGACCCTTTTAGTCGTATTAATCGCTACGGAAGTTGGCAAGTCACTGCCGGGGAAAATATTAGCTATGGTCCTAATACTGCAAGAGATATTGTTATGCAGTTAATAATTGATGATGGTGTACCCGATAGAGGTCATAGAACAAATATATTTAACCCAGCTTTTAAGGTTGCAGGGGTTGCCTATGGAACACATGCTCAATTTAGAACTATGTGTGTCATCAATTATGCTGGTGGGTATAAGGAAAGAGGCTAATTGCTAATTGATAATGGCTAATTGCTAATGGCTAATTGCTAATTGCTAATTGCTAATGGCTAATTGCTAATTGCTAATCACCATCTTCAAAAATTAAACTTTGATCATTAGGACTTACGCAACTATTTTTTCTGGTATGTGTGACGCTGCGAAAAAATTTTAACACAGTTGTATGGGCAACCTTTGGTAAATGTAAGCTAGCGTTACACACCATCTTTGATATTTGACAATAACGTAAGCCTCAACGATGAAAACAAAGACTTTTATACAGGACTTACGCAAAGGATAAATCGTCATTTGAACGTGAAACATTTGTAATTCAAGCATGTCGAGAGATTCTAGCCTTCGGCAACCTTCGGTACGCTTCACTTCGTTACACTCAGAATGACAGAAACTCGTTGTTTTGCGTAAGTCCTATTATATTTTTTCTAGAGATATCTATTAGCAATCAAGGTAAAACCTTTTACCCAATTAACAATTAGTCATTAGCCATTATCAATTAGCCATTAGCCATTAGCCATTATCAATTAGCCATTAGCCATTAGCCATTAGCCATTATCAATTAGCCATTAGCCATTAGCCTTAGAAGCTTGAATCCAATCAATTAAAGGTCTGAGAGTTCCGGGAAGGGCAGCTTCACTAGCGGTAACAGTATGAGATTTACCGTTATCTTCCACAGTTAATGTGTACCAAAATCTATCATTCTGTGGAGATTGGGAGTTAATGCTTGATGGTAGATTAAAAAAATTAGCAGCTTCCAACAAGGGAGATAGCTGTTGTATTTGATAAGCGGGCAGATTATCTGTATCAATACTGGTTGTTCGAGTCATGCCAGCAAAGCCACCACTGCGTTCAAATAAAATTTTCATAAAAAATCAGGATATAAATTACTCGCGATGATTATCTATCAATAATCGCATAATTATAATTCCGATTTTAAAGACTTTCTCATCCAAAATTAAGGACAGGAGTATTGACGGCAGGGTAGGTTGTTGAGCCTATGGGTTTTGACAAATACAAAAACTTATGCACAACAATATACTAAACCTTGTTGATTTATAGTAGCGCAACCTTACAGCAACGCTACTACAAACTAGAAATATCTGTTAGAAAACTCCAACTTTTTCCCAAGCGTTTTGTACAGCTTTTTGTTCTCCACTGCTAACGCCATAAAGTTCTTCTGCGACTTTAACAGTAATAGTCGCTGCACGTTTAAAGTTGGCTTTTTGACGTAATTTATCACATAGGGCAATGTACCAAATTTTGCCAGCTTTTTCCCAGGAATAGCCACCAATTTCCATCGCTGCTATGTAAAAAGCTTTATTGGCAATACCAGAATTTATATGTACCCCACCATTATCTTTTATCCCAACATAGATATCATCCATATGTGCTGGTTGGGGGTCTTTGCCTAACACAGAGTCATCATAAGCTGTTCCCGGTTCTTTCATAGAACGAATACCTACACCTTTAACATTTGGTGTAAATAAGCCTTCTCCTATAACCCAATCAGCTTCTTCTGCTTTTTGCTTCTTAGTCCACTGCTTAACTAAGGCACCAAAAACATCTGACATTGATTCATTTAATGCCCCAGATTCACCAAAGTATTGTAAACCAGCTTCGCTCTGGGTGATACCATGAGTTAATTCATGGGCAATTACATCTATTGATTTGGTGAAGCGTTGGAATAATTCTCCATCTCCATCCCCATAAACCATTTGGCTACCATTCCAGAAAGCATTATCATACTTCTGTCCATAATGAACTGTGGAATCTAAACGCAGTCCCTTAGTATCTATAGAATTACGTTGAAAAATTTCATAAAAGAAATCATAGGTCGCGCCGCCGTAATCATAGGCTTCATTTACAGCCTCATCAGCGACTGGAGGGTCTCCTTCGGCGCGTACTACATTTCCAGGAAGAGTTTGGCTATTTTTTGCATCATAAATAGTACGACGTTTTTCACCGGGCTGGGCCATAAATGCGATTCCACCCACCGCATCCCGGCGCCCGCGAAACTCTGCTGATACATTTAAGGTTTGAAATGCCCACTGACGCTGTAGTTCATTTCCATTGACCACAACATTTTCTAGCATGTGGGGGGGTAGAATACAACATATTGGGCATCGAGAGTTGTTATGGGCGCAATCAAATCCAAGGGCTTTCTTTTTACGAGCCATGAAAGTTATTCTCCTGATTCAAATTTAAGACTAAATAGCCTTTTTGCTGGCTATTCACTGTCGCTAAATAACTCCAAATATTTGTAAAAGTTAGTAAGTTACTACTCTAACGGTACTTTTGGTAGTTTTTAAAAACTAGTAATCCCTGTATTTTTCTTGTAGTGATGCTTTAAATTATACATCTCTACATTGCTAACCACACAAACTCTCGAATAGTAACATTGGATACAAAACCATAAACCATTAGCACCCTGATGACTAAAGTAATTGGGTTTACATGATAGTTCCTGAAATCATAAAACGTGTTATTTATTACTTATTAGTTACAGTATTGTAATAAATCTTAACATTTTGATCAATTTAATACTTGCGCGGCCGTCATTTTTGTGAAACATCAATGTTCCTTTCAGAATGACAAATCATCCCTAAAATCAGCAACACCAAAAAGATTACTTCCACCGGATAGAAGTAATTCTGACTCTAATATTGGGATTATTTATCTGTTGCTGAAATCTGCCTGTGCCCTCTGGTGAGATAGAGGAGGGTTGAACTGTTACAAATCCAACTTCGCTACCTTGACCTTGGGCCTCCAGTAATTGGTCTAGTAATTGGTAATTGACAGTTACTTCTGTGACTAATCTTCCTGTTCTGTTTATTACTTCACCTTGAAGGATATTACCATCATAGTTAAAGTTGCTTAGTTCTACTTGTTGTCTTTGTTGTCCTGATTGTGATGGCTGTGGTGATGTTTGTCCTGGTGGGGCGATCGCTCCCCCAGGTATAGTATTAATATTCTCGGCACTATTTGGCGTTTGAGGATTATTTGTTGTTAAGTTATTGACCCCAGATTTATTCGCATTAGGGTCATTTACAAATCCAGAAATACCACCAGGATTGCCATTGAAATTATTTTGAGTCGAGTTGCCAGAAGTTCCGCGAGTACTACCATTAGAAGTACTATTAGTATTACCAGTAGTATTACCAGAATTACTATTAAGGGAATTAATTGGTGCTGTAGAATTATTTGATGAAGTGCTATTAGAAGCACCATTGGGTGAAGATGTCGCACTACTGCGATTATTTGACGAATTTCCAAAACTTCTACTTGATGACGGATTTGACCCTGTAGAATTGTTGGAGTTATTTGATAGAGAATTTGAATTATTTGAATTATTTAAATTACTTGAATTATTTAAGCTACTTGAATTACTTGAATTACTTGAGCTATTTGATACGGTATTAGAGTTAGTAGAATTATTTAATGAACTACCAGAATTCAGCGTTGTGGGAGGTTGAATAACTGTACCAGAACTAGTTGTTGGTGAAGAAGTTTTAGTGGGAGTCGGATTACTTACCGGGGGTGTTGTCCTATTAGGAGTTGAAAAGGGTGCTGGGGTCGGAGAATTTGTGGAGAATGGTGCTGTTGTAGGTGTTGTAGGTCTCGGAGA
>Ga0114939_10003777_pt1 | contig 10394 bp, 5 predicted proteins | sample AshMeaCrysSpring_FD_87196 | JGI IMG/M metagenome (GOLD analysis project Ga0114939, IMG submission 87196) | Groundwater microbial communities from Big Spring, Nevada to study Microbial Dark Matter (Phase II) - Ash Meadows Crystal Spring | ecosystem: Environmental > Aquatic > Deep subsurface >... | reverse complement strand
GCTTGACCTTGCCGAGCTCGTCCATCAGGCCCACCTTGGTCTGCAGCCGGCCGGCCGTGTCGACGATGACCACGTCGGCCTCCTGCTCGATCCCGGCGCGCACCGCCTCGAACGCCACGCTGGCCGGGTCGGCGCCCTCGTCGCCGCGCACCGTCGGGACGCCCACCCGATCGCCCCACGTGGTGAGCTGGTCGGCTGCAGCGGCCCGGAAGGTGTCCGCTGCGCCGAGCACGACGTCCTTGTCCTCCGCGACCAGCACCCGGGCCAGCTTGCCGACGGTGGTGGTCTTGCCGGTGCCGTTGACGCCGACGACGAGCAGCACGGCAGGCTGGGTGCCCTTGCGGGTGGTGTCCAGGGACCGGTCCATCTCGGGGTCGACCAGCGCGATGAGCTCCTCGCGCAGGATGCCCCGGGCATGCTCGGGTGTGGCGGCTCCCTCCACCCTGACCCGGGTGCGCAGCCGCTCGACCAGATCGGTGGTGGCGGCAACCCCCAGGTCGGCCGACAGCAGAGTGTCCTCGATCTCCTCCCAGGTGTCCTCGTCGATCCGGTCGCGGGACAGCAGCGCAAGCAGCGCCTGTCCGAGCAGGCTGCCGGAGCGGGCCAGCCGAGCGCGTAGCCGTACCATCCGTCCCGCGGCCGGCTCGGGTCGCTCCAGCTCGACCAGGGTCTCAGGTGGCGCGAGGGTCTCGGGGGGCTCGAGCACTGCGGTCCCGGCGCTGGGCAGGTCGATGGTCTCGACCGAGCGTTTGGGCGTGTCGACCGGCTCTGCGGCGTCGTCGCCCACCCCGGGCGCGTAGTCCACACCCGGTCTCGGGGGCGCAGCGGAGCGCCGTCGGCGGGTGCCGGTGACGACCAGACCGACGAGGGCGGCCAGCGCCACCAGGGCGATGATCACGATGAGTACTGCGGTGTCCACGGGGCAATCCTCGCAGAGCCCAGCCGATGCACCGGGCGGGTTCGAGGCGCTCGGTCAGACCGGGTGCAGCGTCTTGGACCGCAGGGTCAGCACGCGGTTCAGCGGCAGGGTGCTGACGGTGCGATGGGTGATGAGCAGAATCGTGCGTCGGCCGGCAGTGGCCAGCAGGTCCTGAAGCAGTGCAGCCGCGGTCGCCTCGTCCAGGTGTTCGGTGGGCTCGTCGAGCACCACGACGTCGAAGCGGGCCAGCAGTGTTCTGGCCAGGGCCAACCGCTGCCGCTCCCCGCCGGAGAGCCGTCCGCCGTGCTCGCCCACCATGGTGTCCCAGCCGTCGGGCATCGCGGAGACGGCCTCGAGCAGGCGAGCCGTCGCCAGCGCCGCTGCGATCTGGTCGTCGGAGGCGCTCGGGCGGGCCAGTCGCACGTTCTCCTTGATCGAGGTGTCGAAAACGTGGGCATCTTGGGCGAGCAGGCCGACGACGGCGCGGATGTCGTCGCCGTCCATGACGGCGTAGTCGCGCTCGTTCAGCCGCACCGCGCCGGCCTGGGGTGCGAGGAACTTCAGCAGCACGGCCGCGAGGGTGCTCTTGCCCGCTCCGCTGGGCCCGACCAGGCCCACCTTCTGTCCGGGCTCGACAGTCAGGTCCAGGCCCTCCAGGACGGTCGGTCCGTCGGCCCGCCAGCCCGCCCGCAGCGCACAGACCTCGACGGTGATCGGCGGCGGCGGGACGGGCACGGGGACGGCCGGCTCCGTCACGGGAACGGGCGCGTCGACGACCTCGAAGACCCGACGGGCCGCCGCACGCAGCCTCGGGACCTGCTGCGCCGCGGGCGCTAGCGTGCCCACCAGCTCGAAGAGCGCCATCGGGGTGAGCACGACGACCGCGAGGGCGACACCGGCCAGGGTGCCGCTGCGAACCTCGGTGACCCCCAGCACCAGGCACAACCAGACGGCGGCTGCGCCGGTTGCCGCGGCGACGGCGGCACCCACGCCGGCGCCCAACGCTGACCGGGATTCGGCCCGTTGAAGGGTCCGGTCCTCGCTCATCACGGCCGTCATGGCGTGCTCGCGCTGCCCGAACGCGGTCAGCTCGGCCGACCCGGCGAGTGCGTCGTGCACAGCGGTCGCGAGTGCTCCGCGCGCCGGTGCGATCCTTCGCTCGGCACGACGTGCGACGCCGAGCGCCAGCACGGGCGCCAGCGCGGCGGCGGCAAGAACACTGATGGCCAGCACCAGTCCCGCGGCCGGGACCAGCCAGGCGACCAGCGCCACGGCACCAGCCCCCACGACCGCCGCCGTGCCGTAGGGCACCAGCACTCGCAGCCACAGGTCCTGCAGCGAGTCCACATCGCCGACCAGTCGGGCCAGCAGGTCGCCGGACCGGAACGCCGCCGAGCCGGTCGGCGCCAGTCGTTCTAGCCGCTGGTACACCCCGACCCGCAGGTCGGCCAGCCAGCGGAAGGCGGCATCGTGGGCCGCGAGCCGCTCGACGTAGCGCAACACGCCCCGGGAGATGCCGAAGGCCCGTACCGCCACGATCGCCACCATCAGGAACAGGATCGGTGGCTGCTGCGCGGCCCGGGAGATCAGCCAGGCCGAGGTGGCGGTCAGCGCGACCGCGGACGCCGCGGCGGCCACGCCTGCCAGCAGTGCCATCAGCAGACGGCGCAGGACCGGACGGGCGCTGGCGGCCGCGCGCCACAGCGGGTCGCGCCTCATCTGCCGGCCTGCGCTGACGGGGACAGCGCGGTCGGGATCCGGACGACTCGGTCGGCGAAGGCGATCAGATCCGGTCGGTGCGCGACGATCAGCACTGCCGCACCTCGGTCGGCGCGGCCGCGCAGACAGGTACCCACCCACGCCTCGGTGCGCGCGTCGAGGTCCGCGGTCGGCTCGTCCAGGATGAGCAGTGGTGCGTCCCGGAGCAGGGCGCGGGCAAGGGCCACCCGACGCCGCTGGCCGGCCGACAACCCCACGCCGCCCTCGCCTAGCACGGTGTCGAGACCGTCGGGAAGGTCGGTGAGCACGTCATGCGCGGCGGCGCACTCCAGTGCAGCCATGATGTCGGCGTCGGAGGCCTCTGGACGAGCCATCCGAAGGTTCTGCGCCAGCGTGGTGGCGAACAGATGGGGCCGCTGCGGGGACCAGCCGATGTGGGCTCGCCAGGTGTCGGGGTCGAGGTCAGCGAGCCGGTGACGCCGGCCGTCCGGGCCGGTGACGCTGATCTGGCCGGAGGAGGTCGGGACGAAGCCCATCAACGCCGCCACGATGCTGGACTTGCCGCCCCCGCTCGGTCCGGTCAGTGCCACGATCTCCCCCCGCTCGATGCGCAGTGACACCTCCGACACCGCGGGCTGATCACGGTCCGGGTATGTGACGCTCACCCCGCTGAGCTCCACGGCCACGGGCTCGGGCGCGGCCTGGGTACTGGTCGGTGCGTACGGCGACTGCTCGATCACCTCGAAGGCCTGCTGCGCGGCAGCCATCCCCTCGGAGCTGGCGTGGAAGTGGACCCCAACCATCCGCAGCGGCAGGTACGCCTCCGGGGCCAGGATCAGGATGATCAGCCCGGTCTCGAGATCCATCCGCCCCTCCGCCAGCCGCAGCCCGATCCCCACAGCGACCAGGGCAACCGACAGGGTGGCCAGCAGCTCCAGGACGAGGGCCGAGAGGAACGCCACCCGCAGCGTGGCCATGCTCGCCCGGCGGTAGTCGTCGGTGACCGCGCGGATGCTCTCGGCCTGGGCCTTGGCCCGGCCGAAGACCTTCAGCGTGGGCAGGCCCGAGACGACGTCGAGAAAGTGATGGCCGAGCCGGCCCAGGCTCTGCCACTGGCGTCGGGTCCTGGCTTCGGTGGCCCGCCCGACCAGCACCATGAACACCGGGATGAGCGGCAGGGTCAGCGCGATGGTGAGCGTGGCGATCCAGTCCTCGGTGGCGATCCGGGTCAGCACCGCCAACGGCACGATCACCGCGAGGACGAGCTGGGGCAGGTACTTGGCGAAGTAGCCATCCAGCGCGTCGACCCCTCGGGTGGCCAGCGTGGTCAGCTCCCCGGTGCGCCGGCCCGACAGCCACACCGGACCGAGCTCGCCGGCACGTTGGACGACCTGCTCCCGCAGCGACGACTTGACGGCGGCCGAGGAACGCTGCGCCGCCGACTCCTGCGCCCACACCAAGGCCACCCGTCCGGACATGACGAGCGCCAGCCCGCCGAGCGTGGCACGCAGGTCGGCCAGGTCGGCGCCACCGAGAAACGCGGCGCTGATGCCGTGCGCCAGCAGACCCGCCTGCGCGATCACCAGGACGGCCTGCAGCGCGCCGATCGTGGCGGTGCCGATCACGTAGACCGCGGTACCGCGTGCGTAGCGCAGCAGGCGCGGGTCGAGCGGCTTCACCGACGTGGTGTCGCGACGCCCAACCGGGCTAGGCCGAGGTGCCCGAGGCGTCGAACTGCCTGGCCTTCTGGTCGGCGTTGATGGCATCCACCGGCTCAGGGATGTCGTCGGTGCTCAGGCGCCGACGGAACACCCAGTACGTCCAGCCCTGGTAGAGCAGCACGATCGGCGTCATGATCACGGCCACCCACGTCATGATCGTGAGGGTGTACGGGGTGGACGAGGCGTTGTCGATGGTCAGGTTGAACGCCTCGTCGACGCTGGAGGGCATCACGTTCGGGTACAGGCTGGCGAACAGCGCCACGACCGCCAGCGCCAAGGTCAGCGCGGTCCCCAGAAAGGCCCAGCCCTCTCGTCCCATCCGGTTGGCCAGCAGCGCCCCCACCAGGCACACCGCAGCCAGCGCGGCCAGCACCGCGAACGGGAGCTCAGGGTTGATCAGGTACGTCCAGACCAGGAACACCACCGCCAGCCCTGCGGCTGCTAGACCGACTCGCTCGGCCAGCGACCGCGCGTTGTGGCGGATCTGTCCGTCGGTCTTCAGCGCGATGAAGATCGCGCCATGGGTGACGAACAGGGACAGCGTGACCAGTCCACCGAGCAGCGCGTAGGGGTTGAGCAGGTTGAAGAACCCGCCGGTGTACTCGAGGTTGTCGGCCACCGGCTCGATCGGGACACCCGCCACGATGTTGGCGAAGGCCACCCCCCACAGCACAGCCGGCACCAGCGAGCCGATGAAGATCGCCCGATCCCACCAGCCCTTCCATGGCGAGTCGGGACGCTTGCCGCGGTACTCGAAGGCCACCCCGCGCACGATGAGAGCCACCAGGATGAGGAACAACGGGAGGTAGAACCCGCTGAACAGAGTCGCGTACCACTCCGGGAAGGCGGCGAAGGTCGCACCGCCGGCGACGAGTAGCCACACCTCGTTGCCGTCCCACACGGGCCCGATCGTGTTGATCATCACCCGGCGCTCCTTCTCGGACCTGCCCAGCACCGGTAGCAGCACGCCGACACCGAAGTCGAACCCCTCGAGGACGAAGTACCCGACCCACAGAACCGCGCTGAGGATGAACCAGACGGTGGTGAGCTCCACGTGCGTCTCCTGTCCTGACTGACTCAGTAGGCGAAGGTCAGCGTCCGGTCGGCCTCGTTGTCGGGGGTATCGGCCTGTTCCCGGCTGACGTCGGGTAGCCCGGCCTTGACGTAGCGGACGATCAGCCCGACCTCGACGACGGCCAGCAGTCCGTACAGCAGCGTGAAGCCCACCAGCGTTGCCAACACCTCACCACCGGAGACACCGGGCGAGACGGCCAACGACGTCGGCATCAGCCCGAAGACGATCCAGGGCTGACGGGCCATCTCGGTGAAGATCCAGCCGAAGGAGTTGGCCAGCAGCGGCAGCAGCGGGAGCAGGATCGCGACTCCCGCCGTCCATCGGCCGGTACCCACCCCCGCGGCCTGCGGTCCGCGGATCGCCCACAGGATCCACAGGCCGATGAGCATGCCGGCGAAGCCCAGGCCCATCATGAACCGGAACGACCAGTAGGCAATGGGGATGTTCGGGGTGTAGTCCCCGCCCGGCACCAGAGTGCCGTAGGTCTGCTGGTACTCCTCCTGCAGGTTGTTGATCCCCTTCACCTCGGCGTCGAAGTCGCCGGTCGCCAGGTAGGACAGCAGTCCGGGGACGGTGATGATGTCGTTCGCCTCAGACCCGTCCAACGTGCCGACGGTGAGCACGGAGAAGTCCGCCGGCGCAGCGGTCTCGTACAGCGCTTCGGCGGCAGCCATCTTCATCGGCTGCACCTCGGTCATGATCTTGCCTTGGAAGTCGCCGGTGACCACGACAGCCGCGCCGGACACCAGCAGCGTGATCGCGCCCAGCTTGGCCGCCCGCTTGTAGGTCATCCGATCGACGTCGGGACGGCGGGCCATCCGCCACAGGGCGATGCCGGCCACGAATCCGCCGGCCGTCATGAAGGCGCCCGCGATGGTGTGGGGGAAGGTGGCCAACGTGACCTGGTTGGTCAGGACTGCGGCGAAGTTGGTCAGCTCGGCCCGCCCGGTGTCCGGGTTGAACTCGTAGCCCACCGGGTTCTGCATCCATGAGTTGGCAGCCAGGATGAAGTAGGCCGACAGCAACGTCCCGGTGGCGGCGAGCCAGATGGTGGCCAGATGCACGCCCCGGGGGAGCCGGCCCCATCCGAAGATCCACAGCCCGAGGAAGGTGGACTCCAGGAAGAATGCCAGCAGGCCCTCCACGGCCAGCGGGGCGCCGAAGATGTCCCCGACGAAGCGGCTGTAGGTGGACCAGTTCATCCCGAACTGGAACTCCTGCACGATTCCGGTGACCACACCCATGGCGAAGTTGATCAGGAAGAGCTTGCCGAAGAACTTCGTCAGCCTCAGCCACTCCACGTCACCGGTCCGGTGCCAGGCCGTGTGCAGCCCGGCCACCAGGAACGACAACCCGATCGTGAGGGGGACGAACAGGAAGTGGTAGACGGTGGTGATTCCGAACTGCCAACGCGCCAGGTCGAGCGCATCGAGTTCCATGCTCCCCGCGACCCTCTCTATCCGACGGGCAGGGGTGTGCCAGGGCGGCACGCCCCACTCGGTCACCGCAGCAGGGCGACCGAACCGCAGAGTCGCAGGTCAGCGCGGGAGGCTCCCAGGACGAAAGTCCCGCCGCAACGGTCCACGCACCCACTGTGGCGAGGGTCACATGGGAATCGCTCCCGCGAAGATGGGTAGCGGCTGTGGGTCGGTCAGGAGTCGCGGCGGCCCGATATCCCCACGGTCACGACGCGCTCGAGTCGTCGCAGCCGCTCGGCCATGTCGACATCGACGTGGGGGTCGGCGAGCAGGGCCTGCGCGGTGAGGTCGTCGCGCACCTTCACGGGCTGGCTGATCCGCTCGAGAAGATCGACCGCCCAGCGCGCCCGGCGTGGGCGGCGTCCGCGGTGGGGGTAGGCGACGTACCCGAGTACCGCCGCCGCGATGCCGACCATCACGGCCATCGCAAGGAAGAAGGCGACGAATTCCATGCGCACCAGGATGCGCTTGCGGGGCACCTCGAACCGGCACCGGGGCCGGCGACACGTCAACTGTTGCCGGATCGTGATGATCGTCGTTGGTCCGCTGCGCTCCGGCTCACACCGCCTGCGGCTCGCGCAGCCGCTGGCTGATCACCGTCGACACACCATCGGCGCGCATGGAGACCCCGTACAGCGAGTCGGCGATCTCCATCGTGCGCTTCTGGTGAGTGACGACCAGGAGCTGGCTGGTCTCGCGCAGCTCCTCGTAGAGGTCCAGCAGCCGACCGAGGTTCACATCGTCGAGCGCGGCCTCGACCTCGTCGAGAACGTAGAAGGGGCTCGGCCGGGCCCGGAACAGGGCCACGAGGAAGGTCACCGCCACCAGGGCACGCTCCCCACCGGACAGCAGCGACAGCCGCTTGACCCGCTTGCCGGCAGGGCGGGCCTCGACCTCGATGCCGGTGGCCAGCAGGTCGTCCGGCTCGGTGAGGACAAGGCGGCCCTCTCCGCCGGGGAACAGCCGGGCGAAGACGCCCTCGAACTCGCGTGCGGTGTCGGCGAACGCCTCGGCGAACACCACCTCGACCCGGTCGTCGATCTCGCGAACGATGCCGAGCAGGTCGCGTCGGGTGCGCTCGAGGTCCTCCAGCTGCCCGGAGAGGTAGGTCAGCCGCTCCTGCGCCGCTGCGTGTTCCTCCAGCGCCAGTGGGTTGACCCGCCCCAGCCGTTCCAGCGCGCGCTCGGCCCGTTCGGCGCGACGCTCCTGCTCCTCGCGGACGTACGGGGTCGGTGGCGAGGCCGGATCGGCGGACGGCACCGGCAGATGGGGGCCGTACTCGTCGACGAGCTCGCCGACCCCGACCCCCCAGTCCTGCAGCGCCCGCTCCCGGGTGCTGGAGACCCGCAGCCGCAGCTCGGCCAGGGCGATCTCGTCGCGGTGCAGGTGGGCGACCACGCGCTCGAGCTCCTGCCGACTGTTGCTGGTCTCGTGGACGATCTCGCGTCGCTGCGCGCGTCGGGTGGCGTCGCGCTCGTCCTGCCGGTCACGCTCGGCCTGGGCCGCGCCCAGCGCCTGAGCGGCTCGGTCCCGCAGCGCCGTCGTCTGCTCGGCCACCCACGCGGCGAGGACGGCTTGACGCTGCTCCCGCTCGTGACGTCGCACGGCCCGCTCCTGGTCGGCCCGGATCGTGGCCGCCTGCCGGGTGAGCGTGTCCACCCGGGAGGCAGCGGTTCGCAGGCGCTCCTCGAGGGTGCGCAGCTCCAGGCGCGCGGAGACCTCGGCCTGCCGCGCGGTGTGCACCGTGCGGTCCAGGGCCGCCAGGTCGTTCGCGCCGATCGGTTTCGTGTCGGCAGCCTCCAGCTCGTCCACCCGGGCACGGGCCTGTCGGAACCGTTCCTGCAGATCGGCCAGGCGCTCGGACTCGGCCGTGATGCGTTCGTCCACCGCCTCGGCGGACTGTGCCAGCCGGTGCGACTCAGCCTCGGCGGCCCGCATCTCGTGACCGAGGTGGCCCAGTCGTTCGGCCACGGCGGCCAAGGCGGCGTCGGAGTCGTGCAGGGCGCTCAGCGCGTCGTCGCGTCGGCGGACAACCTCCGCCCGACGTGCCTCGTGGCGCGCCCGGGCGAATCGAGCCTGCGCCACGTCGTTGTCCGCGGCCTGCAACCGTTCGCTGGCCTGCTCGAGCTCCGCGTGGATCTCCACCCGTGATCCCCCGGCAGGCCCGCCGACTGCGACATGGCGGCTCAGCACCGTCCCGTCCGGGGTGACGGCCACCACGTCGCCGAGTGCGTCGATGACGGCGCGCGCTTCGGGGATGTCGCGAGCCAGCACCGTTGGGCCGATCACGGCCCGGACCGCAGGGTGCAGCCGTGGCGCCGCCGCCACCGCGTCCACCAGGTAGCGCAACCCCGGCGGCAGCCTCGGCCAGCCATCGTCGGGCTGCACCGCGCCGCCGGCACCGTCCTCTCCCCCGGCCACGAGCAGGACGGTGCGACCGAGCTGGGCGGCGGCCGCTCCGGCCAGCAGGTCCACGGCGCGGTCCACGCCGTCGACCACCGCGGCGTCAGCCAGACCACCGAGAGCGGCAGCGACCGCTGTCTGCGCACCGGGCTCGATGGCCAGCGCGGCCGCCAGGCTGCCCAGCAGCGCAGCGGAGGTGTCCGGATCAGCGAGCAGCGCGCCGGTCGCATCCGGGCGGCCGAGTGCAAGGGTCAGGGCGTCGATCCTGCTCGATGCGGCCGCCCGTTCCCGCTCGGCTCGTCGCTCGCTGTCGGTGGCTGCGGCGAGCAGTGCCTCGGCCTCGCTCAGTTCCGCCTCGGCTGCAGCGTGCTCGGCATCGAGCTCCTCCTCACCGGCCGTCAGACCACCCACCCTCGCTTCGAGGGCGTGGAAGTCCGCGCGGGATCGCCGGGCCCGGGCCACGGCCTCGTCGCGGGCCCGGAGCAGGCGCGACTGCTCCTCCAGCGACGCCGAGAGGGCGCTGCGTGCGCCTTCCAGGGTGCTAGCCAGACCGGCTGCCTCGTCCCGTCGACGGGTCTGCTCGGCGCGCCGGTCCTCCGCGAGGCGTCCAGCTGCCGCCGAGGCGTCCTCGGCTGCCTGCCGAGCGCGCACCGCGTCGGCCAGTCGCTGCTCGGCGTCCTCGACCTCGGCCCGCAGGGCGTCCACGTCGGCCTGGGTGGAGACCACCTCGGCCTCCAAAGCGGCCGGGTCGGGTCCGCTGCTGTGCGCACGGCTGGCTCCCAGCCGGGTCGAGCGTTCCTGCGCCAGGGCCTGCGTTCCCTCGATCCTGGCCAGCAGCGCAGCGAGATCGCTCACCAGGCGGTTCTGTGCCTGCGTCTGCGCACCGTAGGTTCGGTCACTCTCGTCGATCGCTGCGGCGAGCTCCGTCAGCTCGGCCAGCCGCCGGTCGAGCTCGGCTCGTCGTGCGGTGAGCTCGACGTGGATGGCCTGGTCGCGAAGCAGTTCCGCGTCGAGACGAACCGCGTCGTCAGCGAGCAGCCGCAGGCGAGCGTCGCGAACCTCGGCCTGTACCGAGGCCG
>Ga0114939_10003776_pt1 | contig 10394 bp, 9 predicted proteins | sample AshMeaCrysSpring_FD_87196 | JGI IMG/M metagenome (GOLD analysis project Ga0114939, IMG submission 87196) | Groundwater microbial communities from Big Spring, Nevada to study Microbial Dark Matter (Phase II) - Ash Meadows Crystal Spring | ecosystem: Environmental > Aquatic > Deep subsurface >... | reverse complement strand
GCGCATGACGAAGACCTCGGTGGCAAGCCGTGCCAACGGGATGCCGCGCTGTCCGGCCAAGGGGTGATCCGGGGGGGCGATCACCACCAGGGGATTGTCCATGAAGGCCTCGGACTCGACATCGACCTCCTCCGGCGGCAGCCCCATCAGGACGAGGTCCACGCTGTTGGCCTCCAGGGCGCGCACCAGGGCCTCCCGATTGGTCACATCGAGCTTCAGGTTGATCCCCGGGAAGCGCTGGTGGAAGGCGGCCAGCAGGCGTGGTGCAAAGTAGTTGACCGTGCTCGCGACGGCGATATTCAGGCGCCCCCGGCTGACCCCCTTGAGGGACTCGATGACCTCTTCCATCTCCTGCAGGGAGCGGCTGATGCTGCGGCTGTATTCGAACAGCTCGCGCCCCGCCTCGGTGAGACCGACCTTCCTCCCGAGCTTCTCGAACAGGGCGATGCCGATGTCTTCCTCCAACTGGCGGACCTGCATGGACACCGCCGGCTGGCTCAGATGCAGCTCCCGACCCGCCTTGGTATAGCTGAGGTGCCGGGCAACGGCCTCGAAGACCCGGAGCTGGCGCAGCGTCACGTGCATAGGGGTGTTCCTTATAGATGTGCGGATCTGCGCAGGCCTCTGGAGATACTGAGGTCTTGGCGTCGGGCCCCCAGGCCATCGGCTCGCCGACCTTAGGCCCGTGAGCTGGCCCCAGCAGGCAATCCGCGGGAGTCTACTTCAGGGACAGGTAGGCCAACCACTGCCACGACAACCGCCAGCCCCGTATCCGCTCTGGCATGCCAATCTCAGTCTCACGAGGGTGTCGCAGGGCCTTGGTGCCACGACTGGACGCAGGGATTACCCCAAAAGATAACTTTTAATTTATCAAACCTATCAAAAATCATTAGTTTACTTGATGCTTTGAGTCGCTAGAATGCTGCCCCGACGGTGCGCTGGGTTGCTCCACCCCCGTCCAGGCTCCGGGCGGCCGACTCATGCCGCCCCCACTGAGTTGCCAACACCTCCGGGAGACCATCAGATGGCAAAGACCTACAACGCCGGCGTCAAAGAGTACCGCGAGACTTACTGGATGCCGGACTACACGCCCAAGGACACCGACATCCTGGCCTGCTTCAAAGTGACCCCTCAGCCAGGCGTACCGCGCGAAGAAGTCGCGGCCGCCGTGGCCGCCGAGTCCTCCACCGGCACCTGGACCACCGTGTGGACCGATCTGCTGACCGACCTGGACTATTACAAGGGCCGCGCTTACGCCATCGAGGACGTGCCCGGGGACGACACCTGCTTCTACGCCTTCATTGCCTACCCGATCGACCTGTTCGAAGAGGGCTCCGTCGTCAACATCATGACGTCCCTGGTCGGTAACGTCTTCGGCTTCAAGGCGCTGCGCGCCCTGCGCCTGGAAGACATCCGCTTCCCGGTCGCCTACGTCATGACCTGCAATGGCCCACCCCAGGGCATCCAGGTCGAGCGCGACCTCCTGAATAAGTACGGCCGTCCGCTGCTAGGCTGCACCATCAAGCCCAAGCTGGGCCTGTCCGCGAAGAACTACGGCCGCGCCTGTTACGAAGGCCTGCGCGGTGGTCTGGACTTCACCAAGGACGACGAGAACGTCAACTCCCAGCCGTTCATGCGCTGGCGTCACCGCTTCGACTTCGTCATGGAGGCCATCCTCAAGGCCGAGGCCGAGACCGGCGAGCGCAAGGGTCACTACCTGAATGTGACGGCCCCGACTGCTGACGAAATGATGCGTCGTGCCGAGTACGCCAAGGAAATCGGCGCCCCGATCATCATGCACGACTACATCACCGGCGGCTGGTCTGCCAACACCCAACTGGCCCAGTGGTGCCAGAACAACGGCATGCTGCTGCACATCCACCGCGCCATGCACGCGGTACTCGACCGCAACCCGCACCACGGCATCCACTTCCGGGTACTGACCAAGATCCTGCGCCTGTCCGGCGGTGACCACCTGCACTCCGGCACCGTCGTCGGCAAGCTCGAAGGCGACCGCGAGGCGACCCTGGGCTGGATCGACATCATGCGCGACTCCTACATTAAGGAAGACCGCAGCCGCGGTATCTTCTTCGACCAGGACTGGGGCTCCATGCCTGGTGTGCTCCCGGTCGCTTCCGGCGGCATCCACGTCTGGCACATGCCGGCGCTGGTCACCATCTTCGGCGACGACTCCGTGCTGCAGTTCGGCGGCGGCACCCTGGGTCACCCCTGGGGCAACGCGGCCGGCGCCGCTGCCAACCGAGTTGCGGTCGAGGCCTGCGTCGAGGCCCGCAACCAGGGTATTCCGATCGAGAAGGAAGGCAAGGAGGTCCTGACCAAGGCCGCCGCCCACAGCCCCGAGCTGAAGGCCGCGATGGAGACCTGGAAAGAGATCAAGTTCGAGTTCGACACCGTCGACAAGCTGGACGTCGCTCACAAGTAAGCATTCGGACGCAAGCAAGCAGTCCGTCCGGCGGCATTGCCGTCGGACGGGCGAGTGCCGAAGTGCTGCTCGAACCCGATCCCAATCAAGTATTCGCAGAGGAACACCCAATGAGCGAGATGCAAGACTACGCGTCCAGCCTGAGCGACGTGAACAGCCGCAAGTTCGAGACCTTCTCGTACCTGCCTTCCATGGATGCGGGCCAGATCCGCAAGCAGATCGAGTACATCGTGTCCAAGGGCTGGAACCCGTCCATCGAGCACACCGAGCCGCAGAACGCGTCCGGGAGCTACTGGTACATGTGGAAACTCCCCATGTTTGGCGAGACCGATGTGGACGCCATCCTGGCCGAGTGCGAGGCTTGCCACAAGGCGCACCCGAACAACCACGTGCGTCTCTTGGGCCTGGACAACTATGCCCAGTGTGCTGGTGCGTCCATGGTCATCTTCCGCGGCAACGCCGTGTGATGATCAGTCAGGCTGACGCCTGAACCGCAACGAGCCCCTGCTCCGCAGCGCGGGGCAGGGGCTTTTTTCTGTGCCAAGCAGGACCCAAACCATGAGCGAAATCGACCGCGATCAGTATGCGATCAAAGACGAGCCCTACTACCGCCCCGTGACCAACGAGGTGGAGATGTACCAGGCGGCATATGACGCACGTATGCCCGTCATGCTCAAGGGACCGACCGGATGCGGCAAGTCCCGCTTCGTGGAGTACATGGCTTGGAAGCTGCAAAAGCCGCTGATCACGGTGGCCTGTAACGAGGACATGACCGCCTCGGACCTGGTGGGACGCTTCTTGCTGGATATCAACGGGACCAAGTGGCAGGACGGCCCGCTGACCGTGGCCGCGCGGATCGGCGCGATCTGCTACCTGGACGAGGTCGTCGAGGCCCGCCAGGACACCACCGTGGTCATCCACCCCCTGACCGACCACCGACGCAATCTGCCCCTGGAGAAGAAGGGCGAGCTGGTCAAGGCCCACCCGGACTTCCAGATCGTCATCTCCTACAACCCGGGCTACCAGTCCCTGATGAAGGACCTCAAGCAGTCCACCAAGCAGCGCTTCGGCGCCATGGATTTCGACTATCCGCGTGCGGAGATCGAGACCGAGATCGTCGCCCACGAGGGAAAGGTGGACCGCGCAGTGGCGGAGAAGCTGGTCCAGGTTGCCCAGCGCAGCCGCAATCTCAAGGGCCACGGTCTGGACGAGGGCATGTCCACACGCCTTCTGGTCTATGCCGCCCAGCTCATCGGCAAGGGGATCGACGCCCCCTCGGCGTGCCGCATGGCGCTGGTCCGTCCGCTGACCGATGATCCGGATATGCGCGACACCCTCGACGCGGCGGTGAACACCTACTTCTAGCCGCTGGCCCACGCACCTGGACTAGGACCCACACCATGTTGGTGGATATGGCAGACATGCTGCGCCATGCCCAGTCCCACGGGTATGCGGTAGGCGCCTTCGATCTGGTCAGCCTGGATCTCCTCCAGGCCATCCTCGCCGGTGCGGAGCACCAGTGCGCGCCCGTCATCCTTAGCCTGGCTGAGTCCCACTACAGCTATACCGCCTATAGGTATAAATTGCGCTTTGATAACGTAGATTAGCAGGGCCGGACCGCGCCGCGCGCCCAGCCAGACACATCGGGTGAAACCCATGTCCATTGATTTCAGCGAATACGTCTCCTGCCTCAAGACCGACCCCGAGCATCCGCACAAGCAGGCCCTGGACTCGAGCTATCAGGATGCCGCCCGGGTGATGTCCCCCCAGGGCCTGGAGCACTACCTGACTGGCATGAAGGCCATGTGCTCCATGAACAAGGGCGAGGATCTGATCCTCACCTACGTTCAAGAGATGCCCGGCGTGGCTCGCGAGGTGGGCGAAGACATCGTCCCTGACGTCGTCTCGGCCCTGATGAAGCTCGCCTCCCATACCTCCGGGACCGTCATCGCGCTGATCATGGCCAACATGCCCCTGGCGGCCAGCCGGCTGGGCGATGCCGAGGTCGTGCGCGGGTATCTCAACCTGCTGCACTTGCTGGCAGGCAAGGCCCCGCGGGGTCTGCGGCCGATGATGGAGAACATGGACGAGCTCCTCTCCAAGCTCACCTTGGGCGGCCTGCGGCGCTGGGCCCTGTGGGGGGCTCAGGCCCATGCCCGCGATCTGGACGGACAGCTCGCCTACTTCGGGCTCAAGAGCGAATCGTCCAAGGCGGTGCTCCAGAAGGAGCGCCGCGGGACCCTCTTCGTCGATAACCAGCGCAAGCTGAACTTCTACCTGCGGGCCCTGTGGGCGCGCGCCTTCTTCATGCGCCCCACCTCCGGCGACTACGAGACCCGCCAGGGGATCAAGCCCTATATCGAAGACTTTGTGCTCCACTTGCCGGACGCCTTCGACGCCTTCCGCGGCATCTCCGGGCTGGAGACTTACCGCGCTGCGGCCGCGCACTGCGCCGCGCACCTGGTCTACACCACCAAGGCCATCAGCGCCGAACAGCTCTCCCCGGCACAGATGAAGCTCATCGAGCTGTTCGAGGACGCCCGGGTGGAAGGACTGGCGATCCGGGAGTTCCCCGGGCTGCGCAAGCTCTGGCTCCAGTTCTTCACGGCCCCCATGACGCCGGACGACGAGGTGCGCGACCTGCATCCCATGATGGACCTGATGCTCCGCATGGCTCAGGCCCTACTGGACCCGGACTACCGCGACGAGTCGGCACTGGTCAATGACACGGCGGAGGGCTTCCGACGCACCTTTGCCGAGCGCCCGCACGACAACCAGATCAGTTGGGACGCAGGCGTCACCTTCTACAACGCCTGTGTCAAGACCGTGGCCCTGCCCAACCTTCGCGTACTCGAGAACTGGCCCATCCCCTACCGCGACGACAACCGCTACATCTGGTCCTTCTCCGAGAATCTCTGGCTGAAGCAGGGCATCGACTATCTGGCCGCCTCGCGCCAGCAGGTGCGCAAGCGCGTCTCCGCCATCGAGATGGCCAACGAGGTGGACTGCGAGCTGGCCGGCGACGACGCCGAGGAGATCTGGGTCTGCGCCACGGAGCTCTTCCCCTACGAGGATGAGGGGGTGTCGTTCAACGAGATGTGGGGCAAGGAGCCCGTCTCCGAACCCCACCACTACCAGGAATGGGACTACCAGGCCCAGCTCTACCGACCGGACTGGGCCACGGTCATCGAGCGCCGCCAGGCCAAGGGCGACCCCGAGCAGATGGACGAGATTCTCACCAAGCACAAACCCATCGCCAGCCGCATCCGCCACCTGATCGACGCCCTGCAGCCCCAGGGCATAGTCCGCCGGCGCGGCTACGAGGAGGGCGAGGAGCTGGACCTCAATGCCGCGGTGCGGGCCATGATCGACATTCGTCGTGGGGTCATGCCCGACACCCGCATCAACATCCGCATCACCCGGCACCTGCGCGACCTGGCCCTGGTGGTCCTGATGGACCTGTCCGAGTCCACGAAGGAGCCCATCGACAAGGGTAACCCCGAGAGCCCCAGCATCCTCCAGCTCACGCGCGAGGCCACCGGGCTGCTCGCCTGGGCCATCGACAGTATCGGGGACGCCTTCGCGGTGCACGGCTTCGCCTCAGACGGGCGCCACGACGTCCAGTACTACCGCTTCAAGGACTTCGAGCAACCCTATGACGACGTGCCCAAGGCCCGACTGGCGGGCATGCAGGGGGGCCTGTCCACCCGCATGGGGGCGGCCCTTCGCCACGCCGGCTGGCACCTGACCCAACAGAGTGCCACCAAGCGCCTGGTGCTGCTGATCACCGACGGCGAGCCGGCGGACATCGACGAGCGCGACCCCCAGTACCTGCGCCACGACGCGAAGAAGGCCGTGGAGGACCTGCGCATGCAGGGGGTGCATACCTACTGCTTAACCCTGGACCCCCAGGCCGACCGCTATGTCGCCCGCATCTTCGGCGAGAACAACTACTCCATCGTCGACCACGTGGAGAAGCTCCCCGAGCGCCTGCCGGCGGTGTTCGCCGCCCTGACGGGCTAGGCCGGACCGCCAGCCTCGGACACCCCGGTGCCCCCAGGGTGCTGGCCGGGGTCGCCCGCTCCGCAGCAGGCGGCAAGGGAGCCACGAGGGGGCGAGGGCCAGGCATTGAAACACCGCATCCCACCGCCAGCCAATGACACGACGTCGGGCGCTGGCGCGAGCGGGCTCAGGCTCAGTGAAATGTCCCCTTCTCAGCGGTCAGAATGCCCCGGGGTCGTGCCTCTTCAGGTCACTGCCTTTGCCTTCCGGGTTGCCAGACCCATGGGCGTCAGGCGGCCAGTTTCGCGCTGGCCAGACGATTGAGGCTGACGCCCTGTTCGGCCGCCTGCAGGGCCAAGGAGCGGTGCACGTCGGGCGGGACCCGGACTCGGAATTCGCCGCTGTAATGCTTCTCCGCCAGGGGGATGGGCGCGAGCTCCCCGGCGGCTTCCATGTCGGCCACCGCCTCGGCCACCAGCTTCCGAATTCCCCCCAAGGCGGCCTCTGGGGTCCCCGCCAGCCAGGACAGCGACGGAAACTCGGCACACAGGCCGACATGCTCACCGTCATCCGGCGACCAGGTCACGCGGTATGTGTAGTGATCAACGTTCATGGTGCAGGCCTTTCAGTTTGTCGATCGCACGCAGCACCTGTCGAACCTGATAAACCTTGGCCTTGCCCTTGTCGTTCTGGATGTTGATCCGTGGATCGCCTGCCCAGGGCGTCTTGAAGACCAGGTGACTGGTTCCCGTCTGCCGTGGCTTTCCAAAGAATTCCTCGCAGATGCTGCGCAGATCGGCAAAGCGAATGTCTGCCGGCTCCCGCCGCATCCGGTCGAGGGTTTTCTCGGTCGCCACCATGTCAGAATGGTACCGATAGTGGGACCACTGCACAATGAACCGCACCCTACCCTGTGCCGGGTCGGCAGCCTGTGCATGCCCCCCGCAACGTTTGGGGCCGGGACTTGACCCTGGACCCCCAGGCCGACCGCTATGTCGCCTGCATCTTCGGCGAGAACAACTACTCCATCGTCGACCACGTGGAGAAGCTCCCCGAGCGCCTGCCGGCGGTGTTCGCCGCCCTGACGGGCTAGCCCGTCAGGGCGGCGTCCCGGCAGCCCCTTGCGCCCTGGCACCCCCGGGGGTGCTGGCCGAGGGGACTGGGTCCGGGACAGGCCCTGGCTCGGGTCGACCGGGCGGCCCGCTGCCCTGCTCAGTCCCCAGTACCCTCGAAGGCCCCGATGTCCAGGGGACCCTGGGTTGGTCGCGGCCGCGTGGAGCTGGGGTGGACGTACTCGATCCGTGGCCACAGATCCGCCCCCTCGATGTTACCGACGTCGGTGCCGGCATCCACCGCGGCTGAGCCTGGGGCCAGGCGGAAGTCAAAGCCTGCGACGTTGCGGAACACCGGGGCGGCGATGATGTGATCGAGCAGGCCCTGATCGGCCGCGCGCAGGTTGGTGCTCAGGTCACCGACATCGCCCGCGAAGCCACCAGGCCCCCAAAAGATGTTGTTCACCAGCAGGACCCGCGTCGCCCCGTTCGTGCCGAGGAACATGGCGCCGTCCGGGCGCAGATTCACGAAGGTATTGTGGGCGGCGAGGATCTCGTTGTGCGCGTGCCTGATCCCCTCGGCGCCGAAGCGGACCAGGTGGTAATTGTCGGTCTGGGGGCCCTGTTGGAGGATATTGCCCACCATCACCAACCGACCGCCATTCGGGGTGTCCACCAGGTAGCTGGAGTTGCCGCTGGCCTCGTCGGCGATATGGTTGGAGTAGAGGCTGGTCCTGGCGGCCCGGCTCTTGAGATTGTGGCCGAGGCTCGCATGATGCAAATGGCTGCCGGTGACGACCAGCTCCCCGATGTCTCCGACATAGATCCCGTGACCCAGGGCGGTGCCGCCGCCGGAATGGGCGACCTCCGAACGCTCGATGCGGATAGTGCTGAGGGGATCGGGGATGCCGGCGAGCAGGCCCATCTGATTGTGGTGCAGGTAACAGTCGCGGATGCTGAGGTTGCGGCCCTCGACGCGGATCGCGACACCATTTCCACTGGGGACCGCGGCGCCGGATAGCTCGATGTGCTCGATCGTCACGTCGTTGCCCTTCACCAGCCAGGTGCCCTTCCCCTCGACGTGACGACCCGCGGCGCTGATGTGCGGGCGACCGCCGAGGCCGCGGATGGTGATGCCGTTGGCCCGCCAGACGGCGACATCGCCGGGGTAGTCACCGGCCAGGATCTCGACGGTATCGCCGTCGCGCACGCCCTCGGCGGCAGCGGCAATGGTGGCGAACGCCTCGTCCGGACCCACCCTCAGGGTGTCGGCCTGGGCCGGAGCCAGACCGAGGGCCCCTGCCAGGATGGCGGCAATGGCGCAAGGGCGGGGGATCTGGCCCATGGTCGGTGTCCTCCGGGTTTCGGTCGCAAGCGGCAGGGGATTGGGAGTCTTCCGCCAGGGTCTGTGGGGCTCAGGACGGCAGCGACCGCAGCAGGGCCTCCACCGTCACCAGCCGCCGCCATTGCTCCAGGGCCGTACCGCGCCGCGGCCGATCGGGATCCAGGGTCTCGATCAGACGTTGCGGTACCAGCAGGCCGGAGTCGGCCAAGGCTGGCTGCGAGAGCCACTGTGCCAGCGGCAGATCCCGGAACAGGTCGGCGTAGGCGCCCCGCGGCGTCAGCGTCGCCGATGCCTCCGGGGTGGATGCCTGGCCGCCGACCCCGAGCCGGTTGGCGATCTTGCTCGCCACCTTTTCCGCGTAATGGCGCGCCAGCGGTGCGAAGCGGGGCAGGTTGAGCAAGGTTGCGGGACAGGGCGGGTAGCCGTGCTCCAGAGGGATCTGTGCCAGGCGGGGCGCATGGCGTGCCAGCAGGGCCCGCACCAGGAGGCTGCGGAACCTGGCACTCGCCCTGGCCGAGAGGATGGGGTCGATGGCCTCGGTGAACCCCAGCGGCGAGAACGCTGGCCAGAGCTGGCTGGTGGCGCTTGCGATGCGCCCCTGCCAGCGCTGCATGCGCATCCGATAGTAGACGGCATCGAGCTGGGAGGTGTTGGGCAGGCCTGCGGCCTCGGCGGCGGCGCGCCCGGCGACCTCCGTCAGGTGCTCCGCGAGCGCCAGTCTGGCCTGACCATCGAAGACGCGGGCGTCGTAGGGGAAGGCGGCGAAGCGCTTGCGCGCGACGAGGCCGGCATCCAGGGGACGGCGGCTGGCCAGGCGCGGCCAGAGCAGCTCCCACCAGTAGCCACGCGCCAGCTCCCCGAAGGAGCCGTTCAGGCTCATCGCGTCGCGCTCCGCGAGGCCGCGATGGACGCGCAGGATGCGGGCGTAATCGAAGGCATCGTACTCGCCGTCGGTCAGACGCAAGGCGGTATCGAACAGCTCCGCCGAGGGCGGGCCGGCCGGCGGCACGACCCCGTGGCTGAGGCCCAGCTCGCTTGCGATGCGCTGCGAGACCACCACGTCGGGGTGCCCCACCGCCCCGGAGACCGTGGTCTCGAAGCGTCGCCCGGAGGCGAGCAGCCCAGCAAGCAGCAGGCGCGAGTCGTAGCCGCCGGTCAGATCCGAGACCAGGGGCAGGTCCGACTCCGGCAGGGCCTCGATGATGCGGGTAAGGCCATCCAGCACTTGATCGGCGGCCTCCTCCGTGCCCAGGCGCTCCGCCTCGATCTGCCCGAAGCGCCAGTAACACCGCTCGCTCCTGCCGGCCGGCCCCAGGGTGAGCACGGTCGCGGGCGGCACCTTGCGCACGCCGGCCCAGAGGCTGCGGTCCTCGAAGATGATGCCGGTGGCAACGAGCTCATGCAGGGCGACCGGGTCGAGTCCGCCACCGGCCCTGCCGCCGAGGACGGCCGATGACGTGGAAAGCCAGAAGGCATCGGGGTCCTCTCTCAAGAAGAGGTGCAGGCTGCCGCAACGGTCGGTGATGACCCGGACGGTGCCGGTGCGCTCGTC
>Ga0114939_10003775_pt1 | contig 10396 bp, 11 predicted proteins | sample AshMeaCrysSpring_FD_87196 | JGI IMG/M metagenome (GOLD analysis project Ga0114939, IMG submission 87196) | Groundwater microbial communities from Big Spring, Nevada to study Microbial Dark Matter (Phase II) - Ash Meadows Crystal Spring | ecosystem: Environmental > Aquatic > Deep subsurface >... | reverse complement strand
TGTAGTGACCCCATACAGCACCTTGACCTTGTCCAGGAAGAGGGGTATATTCCGCCCCCGTTGCGTGGGAGTGCCGGCCAGGGATCTACCACAGGTCAGCCGATACGTTCTTCTGGAAGCCTACATCCCGGTTGGCGGGGGGATACTAAATCTGCGGAGGGATCGAAGATGGCAAAGACATTAACCAAATCTCAGATTGCGGATCATTTAGCCAAGAAGACCGGTCAGACGAAGAAGGTTGCTGTCCAATTTATAGAAGAGTATGCGGCACTCGCCTGTCGCGAGGCAAAAAACGCATTCACGCTTCCCGGGTTGGGGAAGATCGTTTTAGTCAATCGCAAAGCGAGAATGGGCCGTAATCCACAGACGGGAGCGTCGATCAAAATCCCGGCCAAGCGGGTCGTCAAGTTTCGTGTTGCCAAACAGGCCAAAGACACCATCCTTAAAAAGTAACATCGTCCCGCTGGTCGCCCTTGGCGATGTTCGGACGCTTCGTTAGTTGGTGGATGGCAGCCAGCCGTGTTGGGCCTGTTGTGGAGTACGGCGCAATGGGATGGATTCGGCGGGTACCGCGTCCGTCCCTGTCTGCTTCTGTCTTGTCGAAATGCAATAAATGAAGCCGGGATCCGATCGCGGAAAGTACTTCGTCTGGCTCGATCTGGAGATGACCGGTCTCGATCCGGAACGTCACGCCATTATCGAGATCGCAACAGTTATTACGGATGGCCAGATCAACATCGTTGCGGCAGGGCCGGACCTGGCAATCGCTCAGAGCGTCGAGGCCCTACGCGCGATGGAGGCATGGAGCAAGAGGACCCACAAGAAGTCTGGATTGCTCGATCGGGTGCAGAAAGAGGGCCTTTCCCTCAAGGAGGCGGAAGAACAGACCCTGGCGTTCGTTCGGCGTTATTGTGGCAGAAAGCAGTCGCCGCTCTGCGGGAACTCAATCGGCCACGATCGGCGTTTCCTGATCAAGTATATGCCGACGCTTCATGACTATTTTCACTACCGCAACATCGATGTGAGCACCATAAAAGAGCTCGTCCAGCGTTGGTATCCCAAAAACTCGCTTCCGCCGAAAAAGAAGGCGGTCCACCGGGCGATGGACGATATTCAGGAATCGATCTCCGAACTGCTCCTCTACCGCGTCAACTATTTCAAACCGTCGTTCTCGCCTCCCGCTTGACGGTTGCGAGTCTGCTCATCATTTCTTCCGTTGTCCGTTTGCTTGATCCCTCCGAGGTGCTGCTCGACGCCTTGTCTTGGCCTCCCATTTCGTAAAACCTTTACGATTTGTTCCGTCCTGCCTTACTCCATCTTCGCGCCGTCCCTTTTCTCCCCGCGTTGGGGCGAATCGCAACGCTGTTATTCAGGTTACAAACATAACCCACTGGAATCGCAGTCTCCTGATGCCGATATGCTTTGGCATAAACTGTGCTCCGCTTACGAAGTGTTGTCCGGGGGCGAGAAGATCCCACTCCCAGGATGCGGATGACAGGGAGGGGCCATTGACGGAGGAGGCGATGCAAAAGACAGGGGCGGGGTTCACAGATGGTCGTCGTGAGGTGCAATCGCGTCTCTTGTCTATCGACCCTAGAAGACAGGGTGGTGTGTCCTCTTCTCCGCATGCGGAGGATTCTGCCTCCGCCGATCTCCGTTGCGTTGTGCGCTGCCCGGCGGCAGGCCCGCAAGAAAGAGAGATCGTCCGTTCATCGGAACCGGCCCGGGTCGATCCGTCTCCGGACAACGCCACAGCTTGTCACATCACGCCACGCTGCAGCGGAGGAATGCCGATCGTGAAAAGAGACGGTCTCTCTGTCCTTCGTATCGGAACGGCGAGGCTCCCTTTTGTGGTGATCATCGGGTGCCAGCCCGCGCGGGTCATTTCTGTTTGGGGCGCCTCTCGCCGATCTGAAAATTGACATTCCCACTGTAAGGCCGAAGAGGTGTAAGGCCGAAGGGCCGGCCGTCGTCTGCGGCTTGGCCGGAGAGGTGGCAGTTTGCGTCGGCCTCGTGCTTCGTCCTTTGGGTATTGCCGGCAATGTGAACGCCGCGGCAGGGAGGTCCGCCATGCGTCGGGGGACAGTTTCGAAGGTCGTCGGGGCGCTTCTGGTTTTTGGGATCGGGATCTTGCCGGAAACTGTTGATGGGGCTCGTGATCCGACAGCCGCGCTACTGATACAGCAGGGGACCGATCTGCATCTGGCAGGAGAGATGGCGGGGGCTCTTGCAAGTTTTATTCTGGCCGCAGAAATCGACCCGATATTGGCGGCGGCGCTTGCTGCCGGTCAGATTGCATTCGAGATGGGGGACGACGCTGCGGCAGCGCGGTATGCCGAAACGGCCTTGGCCCGTCGGCCTGGTCACCGGGAAGCCACCCGGCTGCGGGCGGCGATTCGGGAACAGTCGGCGGCGGGGATGGGCGCGTCTACGCATAGAACAGGGGGTAGTGGTTTTGCAGAGTTTGGCCCGGCGGCGCTGGCCGGTTTGCTCTTTATCTTCGCAGTGTCGATGCATGACATCGGGCAGACCCCGCCGGTATCCGAAGCCTCCGAGAAGGAAGATGTTGCGGCGGGAACGCTCTTCCCGTTTTATCGGATGCGTGTCGCGGAAAAAGAGGCGCAAGAAGTGCCGCACGAATGGATCGAGGCGGCGTAAGGCGCCGGTTGCCAGGCCGAGATGGCGGTCTTTTTCGATTTCGCCATCGGGTGGACCGGCCGACGCTGGGCGAGGGCATCCTTCGATCTATCCGAACGGGCGGGAGGGTCAAAATGACACGAGCGCGACCTCCTCCGGTTCGTTGGTATGGGGCGGCGGCGATTCAATGACGGCAACCGGCGAGAGGGTGATGCGTTTTCTCCGGGGTGAAAGAGGCGTATTATGCTGCTGACGTTGGACGAGAGGGAGACTGCCATCGCGCCGCCCATGACGGAAAAGGAGCGTCGGGGAACGATCCTCGTTGTCGACGACGATTGCGAGATGCGCGGTCTCGTGAGCGATCTGTTGTCGGAGGAGGGATACACCACCGAGGCGGTCGAAAGCGGCGCGGCGGCAATGCGCAGGATCGGCATATCGCCATACGATCTCGTCATCAGTGACCTGAAGATGCCGGGCATTTCCGGGCTTGATCTGTTGCGGATGATCAGAGAGGGCTCTCCCGATCAGGCGATCATCCTCATCACGGCGTTCGGTTCGGTGGAGACGGCCATCGAGGCGATGAAGGCCGGTGCACTCGACGATATCGTCAAACCGTTCAAAAGCGAGTCGCTGCGGATCGTTGTCGCGAAGGCCTTCGAACGGATTCGGCTGCAAGCGGAGGTAGCCCGTCTGCGGCAGGCGGTCGCACGCGAGTACGAGTTTTCGAATATCGTTGGCCGGAGCAAGCCAATGCGGGCGGTGTTCGACCTCATCCGGCGGGCGGCCGACACCACCGTCAACGTCTTGATCGCCGGCGAGAGCGGCACGGGGAAGGAGATGGTTGCGCGGGCCATACATTACAATGGCCCCCGCCGGGATCGGCCGTTCGTGGCGGTCAACTGCGCGGCGATTCCGGAAACGCTGCTGGAGAGCGAACTGTTCGGCCATGTGCGCGGCGCGTTCACCGACGCGAAGGGCGACAAAAAGGGACTCATCGAAGAAGCAGGTGGCGGCACGCTTTTCCTCGACGAGGTTGGCGATATTCCGCTTTCCCTCCAGCCGAAACTGCTCCGGGTCATTCAGGAGCGGTCGGTCCGCCGGGTTGGGGCCACTCGCACCGTCCCCGTCGATATTCGGATCGTCTCCGCCACCCACCAGGATCTGAAGGCGGAGATCGGGAACCGAACCTTTCGTGAGGATCTCTTCTACCGGATCAACGTCCTGCAAATTGATCTCCCTCCGCTGCGCGCCCGTCGGGAGGACATCCCGCTGCTGATTCACACCTTTCTGGGCCGCCACGCCGCGTACCGATCTCGTATAGCGGCAGGAGAGGCTCTGACCGGAGAGGTGGTCAGCCTGCTGATGAACTACGCCTGGCCCGGAAACGTGCGCGAGTTGGAAAACGTGATCGAGCGCGCGGTAACGCTGGCCCGCGGCGACAGGATTGGCATGTGCGACCTTCCTACTCACATTGTGCAAGGACATGACGACGCGTCGGTGCTCGACCGGATGTTCAAAAAAATGGCGTCGCTTGCACAAGTGGAAGAGGCGTATATCCAGCAAGTCCTGCAGTGGACCGGGGGCAACAAAATGCAGACGGCGCAGATCTTGGGTATCGACCGCAAAACGCTCTACCGAAGGCTCGGCGAAATCAAAGACGGAGAAAATCCCCCCGCTCTTCCGCTCCGATTCCCCGCCGTCGACCGCTGCTAGAAAAACGGGCAGCAAGTCGTTCCTCGCTTTGACACTCCGATCTCCACGCAGGCAGGGCGATCCCTCGCCTTTTGGCGCAGAACATCTTCTGCCGGATCCCTCCTCCGAATGTTTCCACCCGAATGTTCCGAGATTTCTCGTCGTTCATATTTCTCGAAACGATATCCCGACGGTATTCCGACCGAAGGGAAGAATCTTTACTATGACTAAGGGTCTCAAAGTCATCTTGAGACCGTTTCCCTCACAGGCTCGCCATGATGAGCCTTCCCCGCAGTTGGCGTACCGACCTCAACGCTTGCGAGCGGTCGGGTCAAATCGGCGTGGGCATGATGATGAGACGTTTCCTATGAGCGTGTTTCGAACCGTTACGACTCGACGGGGTTCTCGCTGTCGGAGGGTGTGGCGGACTCCTCCGGTTCCAATGGAAGAAGAATACGGAACGTGGTGCCACGGCCGACCACGCTGGTAACATGGCGTTGTCCGTCATGGTCTCGCACAATGCTCTGCGCGACCGAAAGTCCGAGGCCGGTTCCTTTGCCGACCGGTTTGGTGGTGAAAAATGGATCGAAGATGCGGTGAAGGTGGTGTGGATCAATTCCGCAACCGGTATCCGCAATCGTGATTTTCACCATCGGCCGGCCGCTGCCGGCATGTGACCCGGAACGTGCCACGCTGCGCCGTTCGGTCTGTGTCCTCCGGGTGGCGAGGTTGATCGTTCCGCCCGCCTGCAAACTGTCGATGGCGTTCATCAACAGATTAAACAGCACCTGAAGCATCTGGTCGCCGTCGCACCGGATCGCCGGTAGCGACGGGTCCCGCTCGAACCGCAGCGTGAACGGGCGGGCCTGTTCCGAAACGAGCGCCATTCCCTCTTCGACCGTTGCGTTGATGTCGATCCTCCGGCGTTCCAGCGGCTTGCAGCGCGCAAAGGTGAGGAGCTGCTGGATCAGGCGCGTCATCCGGTCGATCTGCGCGATGATGATCTGCAACCCACAGGCGGTTCGCTCTTCCTGCGTATGTTTCAGGAGCGATTCCGCCCGGCCGAGGATGACATTCATTGGCGTTCCGACCTCATGGGCGAGACCCGAGGCGAGGGTTCCGAGCGCCGCCATCTTTTCGGTCTGCAACAACGCCTGCTCCAGATGCTTCTTTTCGCTCACATCCAGCACGATGGCCACGCCGAACGCCACGGCACCCGATGCGGTTCTCACCGGGAACGTGGAGAGGGAAAGGTATCGGCGCTCTCCGGCGGCGGTTTGCGTTTCCCAGTGAATATCCGTTATCCCGCGCCCCTCGAAAACGGCCTCGGCGATGCCGATCATCCGCTGTCTGGGGTCTTCGCGGATCGCCGTCCGAAAGGGCGCGTCTGCAGCCGGCACACCGAAGAGGGCCGAAAGCGCCCGATTCCATCGCAAGACGACCCCCTGACGGTCGTAGGTAAAAAGGGCGAGCGGGGAGTTTTCAAAAATCGACCGAAACCGTTCATCGGCATCGCGGAGACGGGCGGTCTGCTCGGCGAGCGCCCGTTCCAGGCAGTCGATTCGGTCGGTCCAAACCGTTGTCGCGTTGCAATCCACGGCGGCATTTTAGTCAAACGACGCCGAGGCGGCAACGATCCAGAGGCGCGGTGGATAACGGGGACGGGTAAATCAGACGAAGCGTGGGAGAGACGGTGGGAAAACGGGATGGGAACGGGCCAAATTTACGGGTAGGCTAGAAACGGGGATGTGTCGGGCGCTTGTTTAGTAAAAGTAGCGGAGGCCGAACAGCAGCGAGAAGGCGTTCAGATGGAATCCGTCCGTTCCGCGGAGGGTTCGTCCGCCGATGGCCACGTCGTAATCGGCCTTCGATGCGTTGACGTTCCATCCCCATTCGCCATTGAGGGCAAGTCCCGGGGTCACAAAGTAGTCCGCCCCGCCGCCGATCTTGAGTGCAACGGTATGTTTTGCCTTGATCGTGCAACCGGGACATTCCTCGTCGGCGTTGAAGCGGTTGACGTTCACGCCGAGGCCGACCAAAAGGTAGGGAACAAAAGGCGACAGAGCGAGGGTGCGGAATTGCGCGGTCGGCCGAACGGAAACCGTGACTGCGTTTCCGATATCGCAATGTTCGCAGTCAAACTGGAGGGTGTGCGCCTGCCACTCGATTTCCACCCCGAAAAGCGACGTGGGGCTGGCGCCGTAGAAAACGCTGAGGTTGGCCACGGGGGCCACCTCCCCTTCGAGATCGCCGGTGACGATCTGCGTCAGGTGGGCGCCGCCGCCGCGCAGACCGATCCCCAGTTTTCCGTCGACCTCCTGCGCCCACGCACTGGTCTCCAAACCGGCCAACAGCAGCGCGATCCCGCCCAGCCCCATCCTCTTCATCACGTTCCTCCTTGTTCGACCGCTTACAGTGGTTCTCATTTCGGTGCGCATGGCTCATCGCGTTTTATGACGAACGCCTCAACGAATCAAGGAGGTCCCCCGGCCTCTCCTCCAAGGGGGAGAGGAGAAGTTCTCTCATCGACGTCCAGACTGAACACTGAAGTGAGAAGGCTGTAACCCTACGCGAAGCGGCCCAGCACGTCTTCTTCCCGAACCAGCACCCACTCCCGATGGTCGACGGAAACCCGCCGCGCGCCATACTTTTCATACACAATATGGTCGCCCAGCTGCACGGTGGTTTTGACGAACCGTTTTTCTTTGGTCTTGCCATTTTTATCTTTCTCTTCGACGAACTTGCCTTCGCCGACGGCGATCACACGCCCTTGCTCCGGCTTCTCCTGCGCGCTGTCCGGAATGAAAAGGCCCCCGCTCGTTTTCGCCTCGGCCGCATTCGGCTCGACGACAATCCAATCCCACAACGGTTTTACACTCATCGCTTGTCCCTCCCCTGCGATTAAAACGGAGGGGATTTTACCCGATCGATTCCCAAAGCGCAACGCGCAGGAGAGCGCCACTCGTCCACAGCCTCACACGGTATGGACGATAGATTCGGCCATCGGTATAATCTACTCGTGAGCGATCTCCCGCCCCTTTTCACGAACAACCGCAATTCAAATTCACGCCAGGTCGGCTACGTCTTCTATCGACCCAAAGGGCCGTCGTCGCGTGCGATACTGCGCTACGATCCGGAGGCGTACGGAATCGTTTATCCCACCGGGGAGAAAACGAATCGCAACGATTTTTCCAAATACTGTCGGCAATGGGCAAGCTGGCTGGATCGGAAACGGACCGCACAAAACGGGGCATTGCCCGACCGATTCCTCGACATCTACCGAAGCCATCGGCGGCAGTATGCCGTCTCCGGTGTCGTTATGGCCCACGCCCCAAAATCCGGCGACGGCGACGGCGGATATTATCTTTTCATGGTGGAACGGATCGTTCCGGGGGGAATCAACCTGCCGATGCTGGCCCGCCGGTGGAAACTCACCACGCAGGAACAGGCGGTCGTGCAACGGCTTCTCTTGGGCCAGTCCAATAAACAGATGGCCCACGAAATGGGTTTAGCCCTCAATACGGTGAAGTGTTACGTGAAGTGCCTTTCACGCAAGATGGGCGTCCGTAGCCGGGCAGGCATCGTTAGCCTGCTCCTTTTCGGAACGGGCGCCCCGCCCGACGTCTTGACGCCCCCAGAATGAAGCCGGTGTTCAACTGGGCGCATCGCGGCGCATCAGGAAATGCGCCGGAAAATACGCTGGCCGCATTTCGCACCGCCGTCGCCCTTCGGGCAGATGGTATCGAGTGCGATGTCCGGGCCGGCCGCGATGGCGTCCCCGTCATCTTCCACGACCCCACTCTCAAAAGAATCGCTGGCCGCCCCGACCGCATTTCCGACCTCTCTCTGGCGCAAATCAAGGCCATCGACGTCGGCCGTTGGTTTTCTTCCAGTTTCTCCAACGAAACCATTCCGACGCTTGAAGAGACTCTCGCGGCGATACCCATGTCGGTTCGGCTGAATCTGGAGATCAAGTCGGCCTGCGTCCCCGCCGTGATCGAACAAGCCGTCACCATGAAAGCAGCGGATCGGATCATCCTCTCCGCGTTTGACCATCGCCTGCTCTATGAGGCGCGTCACCTCCACCCCACCCTCGCCCTCGGCGTTTTGGTGAATCGGGAACCGTGGGACGCGGCAATCCGCACCGCACGACGGCTCCATGCCATTTCGCTCAACGTTCCCCGCCGCCGCGTCTCCGCGGAGATTGTAACCCGCGCCCATCGGGCCGGCTTGGAGGTGCACTGTTATACGGTGGATGCGCCGGACGAGATGATGCGGATGATGGCGCTGGAGGTGGACGGTCTCTTTACGAACCATCCCGACTGGCTACAGGCATTGCGACCTATTGACATTTAGGGCACTTCTATGAACCCAAAAAGGCCCTTCGAGGTGCAGGACGAACGGTGGCCGTTCAACAACAGTTCAGGTAGACCGTTTGTGCTGAGCCTGTCGAAGCATGAACGGAATCGAATGAATAGAAGTGCTCGTTATGCGGTGGGGCGAGCACTGCGACGCTTCGGCGAAAAAAGGACGGAGAGGAAAAAAATCGCCATCACCAGAAGGATAATCGTTGCGCCGGAGGCGATGTCGAATCGCCAGGAAAGCGTCACCCCCGCCCAGGCGGAAAAGAGGCCGATGGCGATCGCACTGATCATCATCGCGCGTATCGTCGTCGCCCACTGTTGCGCCGCGGCGGCCGGGGTGACGAGCAGGGCGACGACCAGAATCGCCCCGACGGCCTTCATCGAAACGACGATGGTCAGCGCGACCAGGCCGAGGAGCAGGAAGAAAAGCGGCCGAGCAGGCACCCCGCTCGCCTCCGCCATCTCTTGGTCGAACGAGATGAAATGGAACTCTTTGAAGAAGAGCGTCAGAACGACGAGAATCACAGCAGCGAGCGCCGCGATCCGGAGAACATCGTCCGGTGTTACCGAGAGGAGGTTGCCGAAGAGATAGCCGTAAACTTGTGGATGGGCCTCTTTCATCAAACCGATAAAGAGGACGGCGAGGGCCATCGTCAGCGTGTAGATGACGCCGATGGCGGCATCGACCTTCAGCCGACCGCGCTCCTGCAGCCAGCCGGTCGTCCACACGGTGACCAGGCCGAAGAGGATGGCAAACGGCAGCGGCGGCGCACCGATGAGGAAGGCGAGCGCGACGCCCGCGAAGGCGGCATGCGCCGTCCCCTCTCCAACCAGCGACAGCCCCCGCAGCATGACAAACACCCCGACCGCCGCGCAGACGAGGCCGATCAGCGACGCGGCGACCAACGCCCGCTGCATGAATCCGTATGAAAGCATCTCCCACATTTTCGGTCCCGGACAAAGGCGAAGGATACAAACTCTGGACGGCGTGGGCAATTCCCAAAACGACCCATGAGACCTCTTGCAAAAGTTCCCGAAGCATGGTCTTGTCATTATCGACCAAAGGGAGAAATCTTCGATGTCATTTCGGTTCAGGATTCCTCACTGTGTTCGGCATGACACAATAGGTTAAAATGCCGCGGTTCCGGCGGGGGGAACGGAGTCGAGAAGGGGACGCGATGGGCGCACGGAACAAGGAAAAGATCCTCTTTCATCTGGCGTTTCCGGTTATCGATTTTGCGGAGACGAAACGTTTTTATGTGACCGGACTCGGTGGTCGCCTGGGGCGCGAATCGGCCCATGCAATGGTGCTGCGACTCGGCGGGCATCAACTCGTCGCACATCTCTCCGATACCCCGTCGTCGCAACGCGGCATCTATCCCAGACACTTTGGGTTGATCTTTCGCACGCGGCAGGCGTGGCAGGCGATGGCCGATCGTGCCCGCGTTCGGCAACTCCCGTTTTATCAGGCGCCCCGCGTCCGATTTCCCGGCACCCGACTGGAACATGCCACGTTTTTCCTTTCGGATCCCTCCGGAAATCTTTTGGAGTTTAAGCATTACAAATATCGATCCGCCATCTTCGGAGAGAAATCGGCCACCGAGATCGGCGACGCCTAACGGCGCGGGGTCGATGAACGGGCTGGTCGGCGCGGGGCTTCTCGTCTATTTCGTCTACCTCTTCGCTGTGACGATGGCCCCGTT
>Ga0114939_10003774_pt1 | contig 10399 bp, 9 predicted proteins | sample AshMeaCrysSpring_FD_87196 | JGI IMG/M metagenome (GOLD analysis project Ga0114939, IMG submission 87196) | Groundwater microbial communities from Big Spring, Nevada to study Microbial Dark Matter (Phase II) - Ash Meadows Crystal Spring | ecosystem: Environmental > Aquatic > Deep subsurface >... | reverse complement strand
TCGAAGAGGCTATAAGAGATATTGGCCGACGGCATCCCGCGGCAGTTGTCGCCGCCGCGGCTGACCATGATCGTGTTGTAGAAAGAGAGCTGGCCGGCGCCGGTGCTGCCGCCGGTGAAGAAGACGGCTTCGCGGGCGGTACCGACATTGTCCACCAGCGTTGAGTTGTTGATGGCGACGCTGCCCTGGATATTGGCGATGGCCCCACCGCCTAAACCCGGATCATCGGCTTCATTGGCATCGTTATTGCTCAGGGTTGAATTCTGCAATTCGACCACCCCTTCATAGTTGGCGATCGCGCCGCCGCTCAAGGCAGCGCTATTGCCCGAGAACGTCACGCCGGTGATCAGGATATTGCCGCTGGAACCATTGTTCACCCCGTTTATTACCCCGCCGCCTGAAATTGACAGGGCGACATTGTCGCTGACCGTCAGGTCGCGCAGGATGAGCTGTCCGGCGTTGTAGATGCCACCGCCTGAGCGACTCGTGTTGCCATGGATCCGGCCGCCCTCAATCCGGACCACCGCCTTTTCAAGTGCGAACAGTCCCCCGCCCGCAAATTCAGCTTTGTTATCCACGATGTCGGTATCGACGATCTCCACCACGCCGCTCACACTCAACCCCCCGCCGGATTCGAGGGCCTTGTTACCGCGGATGACGCTGTCGCGCACGACCAGCCGGCCGATGGTGTTGATGGCCCCGTAATAGCTCTCGTTGAACTCGATCACGCTGTTGACGATCTCGACCGAGGGAAAATTCGTCGACGTGTCGAAGGAGAGAATCGCGCCGCCGCCCTCATCGCTGTAGCTGTCGCGGATGGTGCTGTCGAGCAAATACACACTGGTATTGTTCGCGGCCAGGATCGCCCCGCCGTAGCCTTCATCATAGCCGTTGGCCAGGGTGATGTCGCGTAGTTCCAGATTGCCCTCGACGACGGAGAAAAGGCGGTTGGTGTTGCCGCCGCTGAGGGTGATCTCGCCGCTACCGTTGATGATGAGCAGTTGCGCGGCGATGTTCTTCTGCTCGGTGAAGATGATCGTGGCTTCGCCGCCGCAATTGAAGCTGATTTCGCCGTCCTGGGAAGCCTGGACGACGGCCAGGGCCGTGTCAAAAGCGGCCTCGGTGCAGCTTTGGGGCGTGCCCGTGCCCACGACCGCGTCAGTGGCGTGGACGGGACTGGCCCTGGACGCGAGCAGGTAGAGACCGGCGGCCAGCAGGACGAAGAAAAGAAAGTGGGGTTTGAGGTGTCGGATGTGCATTTTGTCTCGTGTTTCCTTAGCTTGGAATCTGAACCCGGCCGGTGCGCCGCCGATCGACCGCGGCCGGCCTTATTTCAACCCCACCGGCAGATAGAGCATGAACCCCTCGCCTTCCTGCGATCGGCGCTCGACCGCGCCGATGTCGCACCCGCCGCCCTGGGGGCGTTCGATCCCGCGCTGGTCGAATTCCAGCATACAATCGCCGTTATCGACGGCCGGGCTGGCGGAACCGATCATGTGGGTCAGGGTCGGCCCGCCATTGTCCTCCAGTGCGCCGATGAAAGGGAAGTCGTAGATATTACCGGTGCCGGTGTTATATTTGCAGGTGTCGTCGTCGAAGAGGCTGTAGGAAATGTTGGCCGACGGCATCCCGCGGCAGTTGTCGCCGCCGCGACTGACCATGATCGTGTTGTAGAAACTGAGCTGCCCGGAACCGCCACTAAAGAAGATAGCTTCCTGGGCGACGCCAACGTTATCCACCAGCGTCGAGTTGTTGATAGAAAAAGAGCCCTGGTAATTGTTGATGGCGCCACCGCCGAAGGTGGGGTCCCCAACCCGGACATCGTTGCCGCTCAGGGTTGAATTCTGCAATTCGACCAACCCACTGTTCGAATTGCCGATCGCGCCGCCGCCGCGAAGCGAGCTATTGCCGGAGAACGTCGAACCGATGATCAGGGCATTGCCGCCGTAATTCTCAAGCCCGCCGCCGGTTGAGTTCACGGCGAAATTGTCGCTGACTGTCAGGTCGCGCATGAGGAGTTGCCCGGCATTGTAGAGGCCGCCGCCCAGGCTGCCTTTGTTGCCACGAATCAGGCCGCCTTCTATCCGGACGACCGCGCTCCCTCCGGCGAGCATCCCCCCGCCCACGCCGGCCGCCTCGTTATCCACGATGTCGGTGCCGGTGATCTCGATCACGCCGTTCACGCTCAACCCGCCACCCGCATTAAGGGCCTTGTTGCCGCGGATGACGCTGTCGCGCACGACCAGCTTGCCGATGGTGTTGATGGCCCCGAAGCCGCTCTCGTTGAACTCGATCACGCTGTTGACGATCTCGACCGAGGGAAAATTCGTCGACGTATCGAAGGAAAGAATCGCGCCGCCGCCATAGGTCGCATCGGTGCGGCTGTTGCGGATGGAGCTGTTCAGCAAATAAACGCTGGTGTTGTTGGCGGCCAGGATCGCGCCGCCATGACTCACTGAATAGCCGTTGATCAACGAAATATCGCGGAGTTCCAAATTGCCGGACGAGACCTCGAATAGGTTTGTGAGGTTGCCGCCGCTGAGGGTGATCTCGCCGCCGCCGTTGATGATGAGCAGCTGGGTGTTGATATATTTCTGGTCGGTGAAGATGATCGTCGCTTCGCCGCCGCAGTTGAAGCTGATTTCGCCGTCCTGGGAGGCCTGGACAACGGCCAGGGCCGTGTCGAAAGCGGCCTCGGTGCAGCTTTGGGGCGTGCCCGTGCCCACGACCGCATCGGTGGCGTGGACGGGGCTGGTCCTGGACGCGAGCAGGTAGAGACCGGCGGCCAGCAAGACGAAGAGTAGCATGTGGGGTTTGAGGGTTCGGATGTTCATTCTGTCTCTTTTTTCCTTGTTAATTCGCTGTTATCCAAGTTTTTTTGTTCGTAGTCGCGATTTCAATCGCGATCTCCAGAGACGGCACTAAAGTGCCAACTACGAACACATGAAGGTTGTGCCACGCTTGGTTACTTTCCCTGCGCCCGCAAGACGGCCGCCGTCCGGTCGCTCACCTGCAGCTTGGTGCAGATGTTCGAGACGTGGTTGCGGACAGTCTTCAAACTGATGCCCAACCGCTCGGCGATGGCCTCGTTGGACAGGTCCTGGGCCATCAGGGTGAGGATCTCCGACTCGCGCTCGCTGAGCTGCGGGAAGGCCTCGGCGCGCACGTCGGCCTGGACGCGGGTGAAGTGACGGATGACGTGTTGGGCCACGGCCGCGCCGAAGACCACTTCGTCGTGATAGACGTTGTGGATCGAACGGACGACGTCGGCCTTGCGCGCCCCCTTGAGGATGTAGCCCCGCGCCCCGGCCTGCAAGGCGTGGAAGACCGTGGCCGTGTCGTCTGACATGGTCAGGACGAGGATGCGCATGTGGGGGCTGGCAGCGACGATGCGGCGCGTCGCTTCCAGGCCGTTCAGCCGCGGCATCTGCAGGTCCATCAGGATGACGTCGGGTTGTAAGTCGGCCGCCTGGGTCACGGCCGCCGCGCCGTCGGCCGCTTCACCGATCACGATCAGCGCCGGGTCGGTGGCCAGCATGGTCCGCAATCCGTCGCGGAAGGCGTCGTGGTCGTCACAGATGAGGATGCGGATCGGTTCCATTAGCTTGTCTCCTCTGTTTCGATGGGAAAGCGCGCGGCGACGCATGTCCCGGTTGGCCGGTTCGGTAGAACCGCCAGCGTCCCGCCGATCTCCTCGGCCCGCTCGCGCATGCTGGTCAGCCCCAGCCCCGGGTCCGGTTCGGGCGGCAGCCCCACGCCGTCATCGGTCACTTCCAGGCGCAGGTCGTCGCCCTCGAACCACAGCGCCAGCGTCGCCGACCGCGCCCCGGCGTGGCGGCTGACGTTGGTCAGCGCTTCCTGGGCGATGCGGTAGACAGCCACTTCGACCGCCGCGGGCAGCGCGCGCCGTTCCCGGGGCAAACGCACCGCCACCTGCAACCCCGGCGCGACGAAGCCGTCGGCCAGGACTTCCAGCGCGCCGTAGAGGCCCAGTTCATCGAGCGCGGGCGGCCGCAGCCCGTGGACGATGCGCCGCACCTCGCCGACGGTCGCCTGGGCCTGGTCGATCAGCGCCGCCAGCAGCCGGTCGGCCGCCGCCGGGTCCTCGGGGAGCAGTTCGCGGGCGGTGTCGGCCTGCATGGTCATCGTCGCCAGCGCCGGGCCGAGGCCGTCGTGAAGGTCGCGGCGCAGCGTCCGGCGGCCTTCCTCGCGGGCGGTGACGATGCGGCGGCGCGACTCCTGCAAATCGACCGACAGCCGGGTGTTGTAGAGCGTCAGGCTGATCTGCCGGGCCAGGTCGCTCAACAGCCGGCCGTCGATGGGCAGCGGCACCCCGGCGACGACGCGCGGCGCGAGGTGCAGCTCGCCCAGCGACTGGTCGTTGTAGTGCAGCGGCAAGATGATGAGCGGCGTGGCCGGCCGCGGGCCGGTCTCGGCCGCTTCACCGCCGGCCGTTTCCAGCCCGACATAGGGCAGATCGAGCGTCTCGGCTAATGAGCGGACGACGGTGGCGGGCAGGGTCTCGGCCGTCAGTTCCATATCCATCCGGGCGGAGATGCGGCTGATGATGGTGTAGGGATCGTCGCTGTTGTCCTCGACGAAGTGGGCGACGCGCGGCCGCAGCCAGCGCCCCGCCGGCCAGACCGACAGCAGGGCCAGGATCATCAACACCCAATCGACCGGGCCGTTCCAGACATAGGGATTAGCGGGGCCTTCCTGGAAGGAATAACCGTTGATCAGCCACCACCCGGCGACCAGGCTGGTGTAGACGAACCCCCACCAGGCCAGCAGGAGCAGCCCGAGCAGCAATCCCGTCAGCACGCGCTGCCAGCGCAGCGACCGGCGGGGCGACTCCGGGGAAACGGCCGGGGTTGTCGGTGGTAGATCGGTCATTCGATTTCGCAATTATATCCTGGTAAGGGTCAGGCAACCGGGTGAATAGAACGCAGATGAACGCTGATTGCAACGCTGATCCTCGCGGCCCATAACCGGTTGTCCCGCCCCTACAATTCGTTGTCCTTTCCGCCGGGCGAGACAACCGGCGGTCAAAGTTCTCGTCGAATCCGCTTCTCGCGCCGGTTGTCCCGCCCCTACAATTCGTTGTCCTTTCCGCCGGGCGAGACAACCGGCGGTCATGGTTCTCGTCGAATCCGCTTCTCGCGCCGGTTGTCCCGCCCCTACAATTCGCTAAACGGGTGGGGCCGAGACAACCGGCAGCCACGACCCACGTCGAGACCGCCTCTCGCGCCGGTTGTCCCGCCCCTACAATCCTAACCATCCGCCAGGACCGGTTTCGGCCGGCGCAATAGAACGACGATGATGAAGATGGATACCGCGACCCCGGCGATCGCCGATATCCGCGCGAAGGTACTCGGCGCGAACAGGACACCGGGCAGCGCGGCCACGGTGTTGACGGCGCTGAGGATGATCACCAGCCAGATGCCCCATTTCTGCCCTCGCCAGGCGCCGTAAGCGGCGACGAGACCGGCCACGCCGGTCAATGCGCCGAGGAGGATGACCACCTGGGGGATGCCGGCGGCCGCGCCCTGGTTCTCCGGTCCGCCCAACAGCGCGGGGATGGAAAACACGACGCTATAGAGCGACAGGATGGCGAACAGGATGACGGCAATTTTGTAGAGGGTTGATTGGTTCATGTTGATATCCTTCATGATTTGGTCGTCGGGGCACACCTGCGTGTGTGCCCGGTTTGGGCAGACACCCGGTGGGGCGGACACCCGGTGGGGCGGACACCCGGTGGGGCGGACACCCGGTTGGGTGGGCACGCGGTGGGGCGGACACCCGGTGGGGCGGACACCCGGTTGGGTGGACACGTGGTGGGGCGGACACGGGGGTCCGCCCCTACCTGCATAACCACCTAACCCGCTGTGGCCTCGCCCTCTGATGGGATCAACCCCGTCGCCGGTTGCGGCCGGGCCGTGTACAGCGCCAGGCTGGTGAGGAACCACAGGCCCATCCAGACCACTTCGATGACAAACGTCGGTTGAAATTCGCCGCGAATGATCATCATCGCCGGCATGAAAAGCCCCTGGGCCAGGGGCGCGAACCGTTGCCAGCCCGTCCAGCGCCGGGCGAGGACCACGGCGATGCCCGTCAGCACCGCGCCCAGCAATCCGCCGAGGCCGCCGAGCGGCTGCAGAAAGGAATCGGCGTTGCCGGTGAACAGGCTGATGAAACCGCCGAGGATCAAGAGCGTCCAGGCAACGATGAACAGGCCCAGGGCCAGGCGGCCGAACCAGCCGTCGCCGGCCGCCCGCGCCCGCCACAGCCCGACCAGCATGATGAGCAGGCCGATCATCCCGGCGAAGAAACCCAGCTGGTTAGCGACGTAGAGCGGTCCCTCGCCGGGCGGGAAGAGGTCATAGCGGTATTCGATGATCAGATTGAAGATAAAGAAGGCCGCGCCGGCCATGCCGGCGATGGCGAATAATGAGTTGTTATTTTTAGGTTGCATGATAATTTTCCTGATGTGATCCTGTAGTCCTAACCTTTCGCCACGGCCTTTTTTGGTCCGCGCAACAAGACGACGATGATGAAGATGCCGCCGACGACGGTGATGGTCGCCATGATCTGCGCCAGGGCACTGGGGCCGGACAATATGCCGGGCAGCGCGCTCAGGGCGTTGATGGCGCTGAGGATGATCGCCAGCCAGATGCCCCATTTCTGCCCTCGCCAGGCGCCGTAAGCGGCGATGAGACCAGCCATACCGACCAACGCGGCCAGAACAAGAACGACCTGGGGGACACCGGCGGCCGCGCCCTGGTTCTCCGGACCTCCCAACAGCGCGGGGATGGCGAACACGACACTGGAGAGGGAAAGGACGGCGAACAGGATGACGGCTATTTTGTATAAGGTTGATTGGTTCATGTTGATATCCTTCATGTTGTGGTTGTAGGGGCACACCGGCGTGTGTGCCCGGTTTGGGCGGACACCCGGTGGGGCGGACACGGGGGTCCGCCCCTACGTTGTTAATTCTCGACCGTGAACCGCCGCTGCATGCCGTGCAACAGGTGCGGCAGCGGCTCGCCGCCCTCGGCCATGGCGACGACATCGGGCAACGGGCACAGCAACTGGTACTCGCCCGGCGGCAGGTCCATCTCGATCCATACCCGCTCGCCCGGCGACATCGGCGGCAGGCCGCCCATGACCTGAACCGGGGCGTCGGCCGGCGGCAGGCCGCCTTCCTCGCCGAACAGGGCCAGCAGTTGCTCCGGCGTCGCGTCGGGATTGTATGTCGTAAGGGCCGCCAAATGCCACTGGTCGCCGGAATTGGTGAACTCCCACAACCCCTGGCCGCCCGGCACCGTGTCAGGCATGGTGTAGGCGAAGTCGATCATGTCGACTGTGACCGCCGTCTCCGGCTCGGTCGTGCCAACGACCTCATCGGCCGCGAAGAAGGTCAGGTCGCGCTCCGGGTGGGCATCATCGCTCAGGACGAACTCGCCCGTGCCCAGGTCGGCGTAGAAGGTGCTCGTCGCGCCGGGGGCGATGCCCTCGACGCCGTGGATAAAACCGGCCAGCTCAAAGAGACCGAAAAACGCCTCGGGGTTGGCGTCGGCCACGGCATTGAATTCATTCAACTCCTGCCGGGTGCGGTCCTCTTTCACGCGAAACAGGCTCACGGCGGCAGGGGTGTCGCCGGTATTGGTGATGTCGACCTGAACGATGCCGCCGGGGACGACTTCGGCCACTTGCAGTCCGGCATCGCCGGCCTCAATGGCCACGACCGGGATGGCTGGTTCGGCCGGGACCTCGGTGGGGGGAACGGCCGTCGGGGGGACGGCCGTCGGCTCCGGCGCGGCGGCCTGCTCCGCGCCCGAACCCGAACAGGCGGCCGCCAGCGCCAGAACGGCGACGGCGACCAGGGCCAGGAGCGGCCAGACTCTACGATTCCAACTGACTGGTTGATTCATGCGAACTCCTCACGTTGACTAGAGTGGCGGGCAAGATCGCCCACCTGAGGAGTAGCATAGCGCCCGGTTGTCCCAGGCGATCGGGAAGGTTTTGGGATGGAGCGGGAAAGATGCTTGCTTATTGTTCCAGTTCGCGAATGGCGGCCTTCACGGCCGGGGTCAGGCCGTGCGGCCAGCCCGGCCCGCGGTGCTTCTCGTCGGCCATGAACACCAGGGCGCGATGCTCGTCATGGGCGAAGGCGTTGTCATAGCGCTTCAACCAGTAGTTGAGGTGGTTTTTCAGCGCGTCGAGTTGCTTGCCGAGCCGCTCGCCCGCCGGGGTCATGACCGGGTAGAGGCCGGCGATGGGGTGGGCGCGAACCCAGTCGAGCAGCTGGACATCGACATCGCGGATGACCATCGTCGACAGGCGCACATCCCCGAAGCGATCCTTTTCGGCCGCGTTCAGCGCTCCGGCCGCCGATAGCTGGTAGAAAAGGTCATCCTGCCCTTCGAAATCCAGTTCCTGGCCGGGCCGGTTGGTGCGGATGAGGGCGATGAGCCGGCTGCGCAAGCGCACCTGTTCGTTCAGGGCGCTCTTGCTCTCGACCAGCAACGCCTCGAGCGCGCGCAAGGCCTGCAACGACTCGGCGCGGGCATCCGGCGGCAGAGCCGGTGTGATATCCCGCCGCACCACCCGCCAGGGGGTCGTTCCGGCCGGGAGGGCGTAATCAGCGCGCAGTCGATCTGTCAGCGTCGAGTCATCGATCAAGGCATAGGCGACGATGAGGGCGGCGCACAGGTCGTGGGTCGAACCGGGCGTGTCGCCCAGTGATAGGACGTGGGCCAGCAATGCCCCCAGCGCTTGCGCCGGCGGCGGGCCGGGCAGGCTTTCACTGTCCTCCAGCGCGGCGACGAGTTCCCCGGCGAAGGTCAGAGCGGCGTTGTCAGCCAGTGACTGCAGCGACGGCAGCAGGTGACCCAAACCGGCCTGGTTCAGCAGGACGCGACGGCCAATCTGGCCCTGGAGCACGAGGTCGAGGTCGGCCAGCGCGGCGACCAGATCACGGCGATCGGGATCGGTCAGGAATCGCCAACTCATTCGCCGGTTAACCCATCCGCTGTGACATGAAAAAACCCGGTGTTCATGAACACCAGGGATTTTATCTGTCCTGGCGCGATCTGTCAGATTGCGCCCCATGCTCCTTACTGGCCGGTCAAATTGAAGGAAGCGGCCATCGCCTCGCCCGGCTGTGTCAGGTAGCGCAACTGGTACACCCGGTTTTGGCCGGCGATAAACAGCGAGCAGCCCGGAGCCAGCATGGTCGACTCGCAGACTTCCAGACCGCTGACGAATGATCCCTGGTAGGGCGCGGTGGTCTTGCCGTCGCCGGGGACAACCGCGCCGGATGAAGCCAGCCACTGGTCCAGCGACGCGACCGGCCCGGACTCAAATATCCGGACTTCCAGATCGGGCGCGTCGGTCCCGGCCAGGGCGCTGGCGGCTGTGTTCGGATCCATGAAATAAACAGCCGCCGAGGGGGGCGGGATCAGTCCCTGCAGGACCTCCGCATTTGGGCTACCAACGACGAAGTTCGACGGGTACATGACCGAAAAGCCATAGGCATCGCTGATGTACATCAACCAGCCGGCCGGCGGCTGGGTTTGAGTCGTGCCGGGATCGGTCTGATCGGGGCCGGCGCTTTCTTCCACGCCCGGTTCGGTTTGTCCGGGCGGTTGGGCGGCCTGCTCCGCCTCCGACAGCGGCGTGACCGCCACGACGACACCAGCCTGACTCGAATCACTGGATGTCACCGGATCAGACGACTCCGTCACCGCCTGGCCCATCGCCTCACTGCCCATTTCACCCCCTTCCGTCCCTGCCTCGGCCGGCGTGGCCGCGGCTGACGCGGCCACGTCAGTCGTGGCTCCGGCAAGCGCCGGCGAATCGTTCGGGCTGCCGGTCTCGGCCGCGGGCAAGACCAATTCGCCGCTCTGCGGTGCGCAGCCGGCCATCACCGCTATCAAAAACACGCTCATCAAAGTTATAACCCACACACGCTGTGACATCTCGCTCTCTCCTTATATTTCGTATGAAGTACACTGTAAGGAAAATAATCGCAACCTGTTCGTAGTAGGCACTTCAGTGCCGTCTCTGGGAAACACGAATAAATTCGCGACTACGAGCCTTTGATAATTTTGTTACGGTGTACCAAGCAACCAATTGTCTCTGGTATGGGGACGCTAATAATCACCGAATGGTTCCACCGAAAGGCGATCAAAAAAGGCCCGGCCGGCGGCCGAGCCTTTCTGGTTGCCGATCAACCCGGTGTGACGTTAGGTCAGCAACCGGCGGCGTTGCACAACGGGACGATGTTGTTGCTGTTAAAGCGCGCGCCGTAGGCGTTATTGGTGCCGATGAAGAACCCGGAGTAGACGCTGCGGACCTGGCCGGTGACGTTGTTGAGGCTGTAGCCGACGACAAACGG